>Ga0116164_10003702_pt1 | contig 10364 bp, 11 predicted proteins | sample AD_UKC109_MetaG_FD_89888 | JGI IMG/M metagenome (GOLD analysis project Ga0116164, IMG submission 89888) | Active sludge microbial communities of municipal wastewater-treating anaerobic digesters from Hong Kong - AD_UKC109_MetaG | ecosystem: Engineered > Bioreactor > Anaerobic > Digestate... | reverse complement strand
GAAGAGGATGCCGTCTGCTACCTGCAGATTCTGCTGGCAGACCGGATTCCCGGGTTCGGGCGGAAACGAGCCCTGAGTGACATGGATGCCTGGGGTTATACCTTCCGGCTCGGCTCGGCGCAGCGCTGGTTTGAAGAAGATGCTGAAGATGCACGCCAGTGGCTGCTCCGGCATGCACTGATCGACAACAGCTCCCGACCCTGTTACCGTCTGCGCCGGCACTAATGCCAGCCGGCTCACAGTGGCTTGCGCAGCAGGATGACATCCCTGCCGACAAACTCCGGCATCAGGCCATCCCGTGCCGCCAGAAACCGGAAGGTCGGGCGACTGAAAAAACTCACATGGGTCGGATCATTCTTGTAGTGCCAGTGTACAAATGCTTCCCGATCAAGCACCAGCTTGGTCATGATTCCCAGCCAGCCTCCCGGTTTCAGCCCCTGCAGCAGCAGTGCCCATTCCCGTGCCGGGGTGTACAAATGTTCCACGACCTCGGTACAGGTAATGAAGTCATAGCGCGCCGCCAGTACCCTCCGGTCCGGTGCAAAAAACGGATCATACAATTGCATGCAACAGCCCCGTGCCTCCAGCAGCACCGACAGGGCAGGTCCCGGCCCACAGCCGAAATCCAGCCCCTGCAGCGTTGCCCCATCCGCACTCCCCTTCCCGGCATCAATCCCCAGACGCTGAGTCAGCGGTTCCACCAGACGCATCAGAAAACGCCGATAGCCGGCATCTTCCGCTGAGTTGCGATGCAGCTCATAGACCCGACGCTCCGCAGCCGGCCCCAGCCGGGTGGCCGGGTCGGCAAAGACCAGCTGGCAACAGCAGCACTGAAAATAATGCCGAACCCGGTCGGCCCAGTAAAAGTCCGTACTCCCATGGCACAACGGACAGGCCGGTATGGCATCACCGCCGACAACCGGCCCCGGTGTATCCATCACCCGCCCCGGCCCTGAACCGGCAGCAACATAGCTGGCAGCCGATACCCTGCCGGGGCTTGACAGCACATCAGACCTTGCCCTCGGCAGACAGCATGATGGCCAGGCCTCTGGTGGACCTGAACTGGGCACAGACAATCATGAGCACCACGGTAATCGGTACCGACAGGATCATCCCGGTAATGCCCCAGATTGTCCCCCACAATGACAGGGTCAGCATGATGGCCAGGCCGCTGATATTCAGGTTGGCCCCCATCAGCCGGGGCTCCAGCACATTGCCGATCATGAACTGCAACGAGCCCAGCAATATCGCCACCAGCAGGAACTGGGTAATGGTATCGAACTGCACCAGGGCCAGCAGGGCCGGAAAAATCACGGCCACAATCGAACCGATGGTAGGAATGTAGTTGAGCAGAAAAATGATGAATCCCCAGAAGACCGCATAATCCACGCCGATCAGGGTCAGCAGCAGCCAGCTCAACACGCCGGTAAGCACACTGACCAGGGTTTTGACACTCAGGTAAACCTGAATACGCCGCATGATTTCCCGCCGGATGGTGAGGGCATGTGCATGCCGCTCCGGTTCGGAAAACAGGGCGGCAAACTTGGCATCAAACCAGGGGCGCTCCAGAAAAATGAACAGCAGATAGACCACGACCAGCATCAGGGTGCTGGTGACACTGCTGACCAGCCCCGTGACCCAGCCCAGCAGGCGTTGCAGATTGAAAAGGTCGGCCAGCTTGTCCATGCTGAACTCGGCCCTGGGCGCAACCCAGGAAAACAGCTCCTGAATCCGCGCCTGAATTTTCAGCTGGTATTCCGGCGCATTGACCGCCATGGCGACCGCATTCTCGGCCACCATGTTAATGACCAGTATGATGACCGTTCCCATGACCAGAAAAGCCCCGACCATTGCCAGCGAATGTGAAACGGGATAACCGAACACCCGGCAGGACTGCAGGTAGGAGGCAATGCTGTCCAGCAGGTACCAGATGATCAGGGCCATCACGACCGGAATCAGCAGGTTGCGCCCGAAGACCAGCAACCAGCCGATCATGATCACCAGCAGGAGCAAGGCAGCCATATTCAGGGCCCAGTTATTAAGCGGGTATTTTTTCACCATATCGTTTCCATCATCAAAACCACACCCCGCACTGCACGGTGTTGCCTGCACAGCAAACCAGCAAGTACAACGGGTGCGCCAATCCCTAAAAACAGGCCGGACAGGCCAGATAGCCACCAGAGTGTAGCATTCCCGCTGCAGCAGCAAGAACGGATTGGCGCACCACCCCGCACATTTCAGGCACGGGCTTGAAATTCCTGTCCGGCTCCCATATATCAGATGCAATCGAAGCATGTACTGGAGAAAGTCTTGGAACAGTTCAGAGGGACAACCATCCTGAGTGTCCGCCGGCACAACAGTGTGGTGATCGGTGGCGATGGACAGGTCACACTCGGGAATACCGTCATGAAAGGCAATGCACGCAAGGTCAGACGCCTGTATGATGACAGGGTGCTGGCCGGCTTTGCAGGCGGAACGGCAGATGCCTTCACCCTGTTTGAACGCTTTGAATCCAAACTGCAGCAGTACAACGGCAACCTGACCCGCTCGGCAGTGGAGCTGGCCAAGGACTGGCGTACCGACCGCATGCTGCGCCGGCTGGAAGCCATGCTGATTGTGGCGGACAATACCGCCTCACTGCTGATCACCGGCAACGGTGATGTCGTCGAACAGGAGCATGACCTGATTGCCATCGGCTCCGGTGGCGCCTTCGCCCAGGCCGCTGCCCGTGCCCTGCTGGAAAATACCGATCTCAGCGCCCGTGACATTGTGCAGAAGGGGCTGGAAATTGCCGCCGACATCTGCATTTACAGCAACAACAACCTGACTATCGAGGAACTGTAAGCCATGTCCACCATGACCCCGCGCGAAATCGTACAGGAGCTGGACCAGCATGTGATCGGGCAGGACAAGGCCAAGCGCTCGGTTGCCATTGCCTTGCGCAACCGCTGGCGCAGGCAGCAACTGGATGACAGCATCCGGCATGAAGTCACACCGAAAAATATCCTCATGATCGGCCCGACCGGTGTGGGCAAGACGGAAATTGCCCGCCGGCTGGCCCGGCTGGCCAACGCCCCCTTCATCAAGGTGGAGGCCACCAAGTTCACCGAAGTCGGTTATGTCGGCAAGGAAGTGGACTCCATTATCCGCGATCTGGCGGATGTCGCAGTCAAGATGTTGCGTGAACAGGAGGTCGACAAGGTACGGTTCCGGGCCGAGGAGGCGGCTGAAGAGCGCATTCTCGACATTCTGCTGCCCGGCCCCAGAAAAGACCCGCAACACAACGAGTGGGTCGCACTGGAAGTGGACGAAGCCGGCAAGATCAAGCCCCAGGAAGAAAATCCCACACGCCAGAAATTCCGCAAAAAACTGCGTGAAGGCGACTTGGATGACAAGGAAATCGAAATCGACGTTTCAGCCAGCAACCTCGGTGTGGAGATCATGACACCGCCCGGCATGGAGGAAATGGCCAGCCAGCTCCAGAGCATGTTCCAGAACATCGGCAACAACCGTAAACGCCGGCGCAAACTCCGCATCCGGGAAGCCATGAAGCTCCTGACTGAAGAAGAAGCCTATAAACTGGTCAATGAAGAAGAGCTCAAGCAACGCGCCCTGCATGCCGTGGAACAGAACGGCATCGTGTTCCTGGATGAAATCGACAAGGTGGCACGCAGCGGTGGCCAGGCCAGTGGTGGTGCCGACGTGTCACGTGAAGGGGTGCAGCGTGACCTGCTGCCGCTGATTGAAGGCAGCACCGTCAATACCAAGTACGGCATGGTCCGAACTGATCATATCCTGTTTATTGCCTCCGGCGCCTTCCATGTTTCCAGGCCTTCCGACCTGATTCCGGAGCTGCAGGGACGCCTGCCCATCCGGGTGGAAATGGATGCCCTGAGCGCCAATGACTTCGAGCGCATCCTGACCGAGCCTTATGCCTCCCTGACCGAACAGTACGTCGGCCTGCTCCGGACCGAGGGTGTCAACCTGAAATTTGAAGCGGACGGTGTGCGCCGGATTGCCGAGATTGCCTTCGAGGTCAACGAACGGACCGAAAACATCGGTGCCCGGCGTCTGCATACCGTCATGGAACGGCTACTGGAAAACATCCTGTTTGAAGCCCCGGACTGTGCGGCAGAAAAAATAATTGATGCGGCATTTGTCAATGACACCTTGGGAGAACTGGTCAAGGATGAAGATCTGAGTCGCTATATCCTGTGAGGAATGAACATGACCCCCACCGACATTACCCTGAACCAGAAAAGCCGAGAGCTGCAGCTGACCTGGCCGAATGGCGAGGTACACACCCTGAGCTGTGAATACCTGCGCGTACATTCACCTTCTGCGGAAGTGCGCGGCCATGGTCCCGGTCAGGAAACGCTCCAGCTCGGCAAGGAAAACGTGAACATCACCGCCATTGAACCGGTCGGCCACTATGCCGTCAAGCTGGTGTTTGATGACAACCATGACAGTGGCCTGTACGACTGGAACCTGCTCTACGACCTGGGGAAACATCAGGAGCAGTACTGGCCGGCCTACCTGGACAAACTCAAGGCCCGGGGCTACCAGCGCAAGCAGCCGGGACAGGTGATCTGATGACCGCAGCACCAGCAGCCGCCAGCACGCCGGAAGCCCTGACCGCCATACTGGCACAGCTCAGATACACGGCAGACGGCCTGATCCCGGCCATTGCCCAACAGCATGATACCGGTGAAGTACTGATGCTGGCCTGGATGAACCGGGCCAGCATTGAGGAAACCCTGCAGACCGGACAAGTGTGCTACTGGTCCCGCTCACGCCAGTCCTTCTGGCGCAAGGGCGAGACCTCGGGGCAGCACCAGACCCTGGTGGAAATGCGTCTGGACTGTGACCTGGACACCCTGCTGCTGCGAGTCGACCAACTGGGCGCGGCCTGTCACACCGGACGACGTGACTGTTTTTACCGCAAAGTGGCGGGTGATAAGGTAATCATCGACCGGGAGCCGCTGGTCGATCCGGACACCCTGTACACACACTGATCCACGACCTGCCGAACCCATGAGCCTGCTCCCATGAAAATTGCCATTCTCGATGATTACCAGAATGCTGTCAGCCAGCTGGACTGCTTCAGGCTGCTGGCCGGACATGATGTCAGCATTTTCACGGACACGCCTGACACCCTGGACAGGCTGGCGGCACGCCTGCAGGACCGGGAAGCCCTGATCCTGATCCGGGAGCGGACAGCCATCAGCGAGGCGGTGCTGGCACGCCTGCCGGCACTGAAATTTATCAGCCAGACCGGCAAGCTCAGCCACCATATCGACCTTACAGCCTGCAGCCACCATGGTGTGGCCGTTGCCGAAGGTATCGGTTCCCCCGTGGCTCCGGCAGAGCTATGCTGGGGTCTGATCATGGCTGCCAGCCGCCATCTGGTGCCTTATGCCTCGCGCCTGCACGCCGGACACTGGCAGGATTCCGGCACACCGGGTCTGGGGCGGACCCTGAACGGGCTGACCCTCGGCATCTGGGGCTACGGCAAAATCGGCCAGCGCATCGCCGCCTTCGGACGGGCCTTTGCCATGCCGGTACTGGTCTGGGGCAGTGAAGATTCACGCACCCGGGCGGTAACAGACGGTTATGCCGCTGCGGCCAGCCGGGCTGACTTCTTTGCTCAAAGCGATGTGCTGAGCCTGCACCTGCGCCTGAATGATACCACCCGTGCCTGTGTCACCCGCGAAGACCTGCTGCGCATGAAGGCGGATGCCCTGCTGGTCAATACCGCACGGGCCGAGCTGATCGAGCCTGGTGCCCTGCACCATGCCCTGCAGGCCGGCCATCCCGGCATGGCGGCTCTGGATGTCTATGCGCATGAACCCGCCACACCGGCGAACGAACCCCTGCTGCAATTGCCCAATGTCCTGGGCCTGCCGCATCTGGGCTATGTGGAGAAAAACAGTTACGAGCTGTACTTTCAGGCAGCCTTCGAGAGCGTGAATGCTTTCGCATCCGGTCAGGCGCACAATATCGCCAATCCGGAAGTGCTTCAGCCGCACAAACACCCAAATGGTGCAGTCGGGCGATGAAAAGGCTGCTCAAAGGCATGGTACGGGGCTACCAGCTGTTCTTCAGTCCGTTTCTGGGCAATAACTGCCGCTTTTATCCCAGCTGCTCCCATTACATGCTGGAAGCGCTGGAAAAACACGGTGCACTCCGGGGCAGCTGGCTGGGTATCAGGCGCATTCTGCGCTGCAACCCCTGGCATGAAGGCGGGCTGGATCCGGTTCCGGATCCCCCCTGTTGCCGCCGGCAGAACCATCCCCCACCCTCCTGATCCACCGCTTGCAGGGAAACAGTTTACAGCCCTGCGCTCAAAGGCTAACCTTACCGGATACATAAAAATTATAAATCTGATGCCATAACAACAAGGTCTAGCATAATGCCTGATGTACGTTACGATCTGGTCGTTCTTCAGCACCATTCAGAAAAAAAGGTTGAACAGCTGGTCAATGACCTGCTGCACCTGCTGCAACGCAAGGATGATCCCTATCTGGAATACAAGCTCTCCGAAGCCCTGCTGTTCGGTGCCAACAGCGCCAACAAGACGGCGGTACTGGAAGACCTGACCCAGGCGGACGGAGAAAAAATCCGGCAGCTGTTTCTGGAGCAGCAAGTCACCACCGAGCTGCGTCCGGCCCTGGGACTGGTCGCAAAGGACACCTCGAAGGATGAGGAAACCTACACCTGCCCAGCCTGCAAACACGAACAACCCCTGAATCCGGAACAGAAATGTGAAAAATGCGGTGTTTTCGGGGAAAAATACCGACGGGAACAGCAGCGCCAGGCCATCTACGAAAAAGAAAAAAAGAAACTGGAGCTGACGCGGGAACAGCAGCTCAAGGAAACGCGGGAACGGGCCGAAGCTGAAGATCAGCAACACCTGCGCGAAGAAGCCCGTCAGCGACTGGGTTTCAAGCGCCAGACCCGAACCCTGGATTATGCCGTCTCGGCGGTGGTCGTGATGGCCATGAGCGTTGGCGGTTATTATGCGGCCAATACCTTGTTACTGGATGATACTGAGGTGCCGTCCCCTACTCAGGCAGCAGAGCCTGGTGCACGCGGGGCCAAGTCCGGTCTGTCCGGAGCCGCCCCCCAGCCGGGTGGCCTCGAATTTTCCACGGTCACACAGGCGGCCCGTCAGGCAAACGGCACCCGCAGCGGCCTTGACCCGGAAACCGGCCTGCCCATGGTTCAGGGACAGGTTGGCGGCAATATACTGGCCATGGCCCGGCAGCTTGCACCCGAGCTTTCCGCTGACAGCGAACTTGCCCAGGGCGTGGATGCCGGAGCCCCTGCCAAGGGGACGGCCATCCCTGCCAAAGAACGCGAACACCTGATCAATGCCCTGCACCCGCCCGCGATGAGCACACACATGGGCGAGACCGATACCGATCAGCTGGCCCAGCACAGAGCCTCCATCAAGCGCCTGATTGAGCTGGGACGCCCCCGGCTGGCACTGGTTTATGCCGACGAACAGAAAAACCCCAATCTGCGCTCCTGGCTGCTCACCCAGCTGCTGGCCCTGGAGAATCCGGCTCAACGCCGGGAATTCAGCAATGAAATAGTCACCGGCATCCGGAATCTGGCCGCCCGTACAACGGAAAGCCCGGATGAAGCGCTGGTATTGTCCAATCTGGCGGGCTCCTATACCCTGCTCGGGCAGCAGGAGAATGCCCGCATGGCACTGGGCAAAAGTATTGACGCCCTGGAGCGGGAAAAACTGCCAGTGATTGACCGGCTGGAGAAACTGCGTTACATGTTGCAGGGCCAGCTGCGCACAGGCAACCAGGCCGGTATCAGCCAGTTGACGGCACAGGCCGACGAGCTGGTAAAAAGCCAACAGCCTGACACACCGCTGGAACATTACCGGCTGGTGGTCCGGATGGCTGGAATGGCCATGGACACCGGGCAGATGGAGGCGGCCAATACCTGGCTGAAAGCGGTTCAGGATCAGGACACCCGTCTGGCCCTGTCCCATGAGTTGCTGAATATCAAACAGGCGGTGATTTCCAGCGATGACTGAGCAGGTGCACTGCATACGAACAGGCACCGCACGGCAGGTTCAGGGCTGCACGGGATGGGAAAGCAGAACGAATCTGCACGCGGACAGTCAAACCGGTGAAGTGGGCTTTCGCCCATCCTGAACAATGCATTGAGGTCAATATGAAGAAAGCTTCCGGTCAGCTCCTGCTGGCCTGTTTCATGTTCACGGCCACACTTCAGGCCGAGGATACCATCCTGCCAGCGGATGAGCCGGGGGAGGCCGAAGTGGCCATGGAATCCGTGGATGAGGGGGTTGATGCCCTGTGCGAATCCTATGCCAGTGAAGATGAAGTCACACCAGCCGATTACGCCCGCTACATGGATGACTGCCGTACCAACATGACGTCAGGTCTCAGCGACATGGAGCCATCCACAACCGGTGTGATCGAAGCCGGTGGTATGGAACCACCGCCTGAAGCCTCCGGGCTGACGCGCAAGCTCACACCGGAACAGCTGGTTGCTGACGAGCTGGTCGAGCACCCGGACCCGGCAGCGGAACAGCTGTCAACAGACGCTCATTCATCCGGCAGTCATCCATCCAATTAAAAAATGGCCGGACCAACCGGAAACAACCGACCGGGGCTTATCTGAAAAGGGGCATACATGTCAGCTTCATCCACAGAATCACACCTGATGATCACTCACCTGACACAGGCAGACCAGGAGCAGGGCCTGACGCTGCTGTCGGCTGCCGGCATCAAGGGTTCCCCGGAGCGGCTGCGTCAGGTGGTTGAGCGCTATCAGGCCAATACCATGGCTCTGAGCCTGCTGGCCACCTACCTCAGACGCTGGTACGCGGGCCGTCTCAACGGGCTCGACACCCTGCCGGTGCTTCCGCTGTCTGCCGGTGCCGATCCGGCCATACAGGCCGTGCGCCAGGTGCTGGCAGCCTTTGAAAACAAGATGCAGGGCTCATCGGACCTGACCCTGCTGACGCTGCTGAGCCTGAGTGACCAGCCGGTTCCGCAACAACCGCTGAAAGCCGTGTTTCGCTCTACCCTGATGGAGCGCTGGCTGACCCGGCGTGACGAGTACGTGCGCTTTCTGGGGCCGCTCGGGCGCCTGAGTGAGGAACACTGGCACTGGGTGATTGAAAACCTGCGCCGTTTGAAACTGCTGGAACCACCCCGAAATGGTCGCCATGACCTGCTGGAATTACCGCCAGCCGTGCGTGATTATTTCCGCACCCGCCTGCGTACAAACAGCCCGGAAGTCTTCCGGCAGGCCGAAGCTGACATGGAAAAGCTGTTCCGTGAAACCGTGGTGGATTTTCAGTACCGTCATGGCCGCCCCGCCGTCACCACCCGGCTTGATCCTGTCTGGGCGGCAAAACGTCAGGCCGAACGTGAGCAAAGACGCCGCACGCTGGCCATCCTGTGGCAGCAAACCGAACTGGATGAGGCGCACCGGCAGGTACAGGCCCTGCGCCAGTCCCTGCAATCCCTGAGCGAGCACAGCCGGCGTCTGCAGGCAGCAATGCACCTGCTGCAGCAGGAGACCTGAGGTTCAGCCAGCCCCCGACCCCGAAATTTTGGGAACCGGGGACTGGTCAGCAGCAGGGCATGCTGGGATAATCCGCCACATGGCTTTACTACACCTGCGCAATATCCGCCTGGAAACCGGCGACCGGACCCTGTTTGACCACATCGACCTGCGGATCGAGGCGCAGGAACGCCTGTGCCTGCTGGGCCGGAACGGCAGTGGCAAATCCACCCTGATGAAACTGCTGTGCGGTGACGTCACTGCGGATGATGGTGAAATCATCCACTCTCCCGATCTGCGCATCGCCCGTCTGCAGCAGGATGTACCCCATGTACTCACTGACAGCGTGTTCGAAGTCGTCGCAGCCGGGCTGGCCGGACAGCTGCCTGAGGAAGAGGACTGGCAGCAGCAGTGGAAAGTGGATACGGTCCTGTCACGCCTGCAGCTTGATGGGACGACACGCTTCGATGCCCTGTCCGGCGGCTGGAAACGGCGGGCATTGCTGGCACGGGCACTGGTGGCGGAACCGGACCTGCTGCTGCTGGATGAGCCCACCAACCACCTCGACATTCCGGCCATTGAATGGCTGGAGGAATTTCTGCTCGGCTTCAACCGCAGCCTGCTGTTTGTCAGCCATGACCGTACCTTTGTCCAGAAGCTCGCCACCCGCATTATCGAACTCGACCGGGGCCAGCTGAGCAGCTGGCCGGGTGATTTCCGTCAATACCAGCACAACAAGCAGGCTGCTCTGGAGGCCGAGGCCCGACAGGCTGCCGAATTCGACCGGCGTCTGGCGGAAGAGGAAG
>Ga0116164_10003701_pt1 | contig 10365 bp, 8 predicted proteins | sample AD_UKC109_MetaG_FD_89888 | JGI IMG/M metagenome (GOLD analysis project Ga0116164, IMG submission 89888) | Active sludge microbial communities of municipal wastewater-treating anaerobic digesters from Hong Kong - AD_UKC109_MetaG | ecosystem: Engineered > Bioreactor > Anaerobic > Digestate... | reverse complement strand
AGGGAGTTGCCCAGGCGGCCTCGGAACTTGCCCGGGGAGCCGGAGATCTGCAGCGGGAGCTGCGGTTCTTCAAGCTCTCTCTGGAAGAGCTTTCGGAGGTCCCTCAGATTCCCGAGAAGCTCTAAAGCAAAAACATACGTGAAAGGGCGAACCTCGAGGCTCGCCCTTTTTAATATCTTTGGATGAAGCCTTATTCCTACTTACTGAGAGCAGGAAGGAGTATGCCCCCGGGAAAGGAGTTTTTCCGGGGTTTTTTCTTCGATGCTTTGCCGGAAAAGATCGAAGGGAAAATCTCTTTCCCCGGTATCTTCGGGAGTATAGCCCGAAAAGAGAAATGCCTCCCCTCCGGGAAGCCAGAAGGGGTGCATGGCGCAAACGCTTCTATCCGTAAGCTGCCGGACTTCTCCCTTTTCCGGGGTATAGAGAAAGATCGCGGAAATCAGCGGTAAATCGCTCTTCTCCCAGGCAGGGCCTCCTTCGATTTCTCCATCGAAAAGCCATTTGGAGCCATCGGTGGAGACGGAAAAACGAAGAGCGCTGGAAATCATGGCGTTTCCGATAATTTCAGCAAGAGGCTTTTTCTCCACCACGTGCCCGCTTGCTACATCGATTCGATAGAGAAAATCCAGATCCTGACCGTAGACGAAGGTTCCCCGGAAATCCCAAAAGGGGCTGAAAAGCCCTTGCTGCTCCGGAGCGAGAATGCGGAACTTCCGGCTTTCTAAATCGAGGAGCCCCAATACCCAGTTACCCTTTGAATCCTCCCAGTGGTTGAAGAGCAAAAATTTCCCGTCCGGGGACCATCGGGGGCCGTAGCTGTTATTCCCGGGAACGGAGGAAAGGATTTCCACCTCTTCCGTGGCTGGGGATGCCAGGGCTATATATCTGTCCCCCTCATCGGAATAAGCCGTAAAGGCTATCCTGTTTCCCTGGGGGGAAATCTCCGGATCGTAGCCCCGGGCAATTTCTCTGGGAAGGCCGCCCTCCGTATCGGTAAGAAAAATCGTATCTTCCCGGGAAAAGACGATCTTGGTGGAGGCTTCCGACGGAAGCTCGAAGAGAGAGAATAAGAGGAGAGAAAAAGTTCCAATCGCCAATATTCTCAACACACCGTCTTTTATCGTGCCATGCCTTGCGCTGCAACGTTTCATAGAAATCGCCTCCATTTTCTTCGAAATATACGGAGCTTTTCGCCCTTTTCCAATTATACTTCGAAAGGCACGGCTTTCTCGACGCGGAATTTGTAAAAAGGCAAGCCCCTTGCTACTATAAGCGGGAGTTTTTCTTCATAAAATTTCCTCGAAAATCCGGAGGAGAAACAGGAGGGTACGAGATGAAACGCGTTGTAGCAATTCTTACGGGAGGAACTATCGCCAGTGCCGTGGGAGGAGAGGGGGCCCTTCCCGATAGAAAAAGCTCTTCCCGGCTGGAAGAGCTTCTCCGTACTTTCTATAGCCATCGGGATGTGGAGGTTTCCATGGTGCAGCCCTGGGGAAATCCCGGCTACGACAGCTCTGATATAGGCCCTCTCCAGTGGATCGATTTGGCCCGGGTAGTGGTGGAGGAGATGGAAAAGGGGGATCTCCTGGGGGTTATCATCCTTCACGGTACGGATACCATGGCCTACACCGCCTCGTGGCTCTCCATAGCTCTTCGGGGAATTCCGCTGCCGGTAATTCTTACGGGGAGCCAGCTCACTCTGGATTACACTCCCGAAGACGTGCTGGTGAACCTTCGGGGAGCTGCCCAGGTGACCTGCACCGAAACCGTGGGGGTCTGGATCTATTTCAACTGGAAACTCATACCCGGAAACCGGGGACACAAGGCCCGGGCCACCCATCCGGACGCTTTTATCGTACAGAACGGCATGCCTATCTCCTTTTCTCCCGAATGGGCTCTTCGCACCGAGGAGTTATCGCGAGAACGGTCCTGGTCTCCTCCGTCGCCGGTGCTCCCTCTTCTTTGGGAAGGGGTCTCTCCGGAGCTCTGGAAGAAAAAAAGAAGGGAGTTTCGCTGGATCTTCTGTGCTCCCGGAATGACACCGCATTTTACGGGAAAGGAACGGATCCTGGGGCTCTTGGGTTTCGGTTCCGGCAACGCTCCCCAGGAAGTTTTGGAGGCCCTTGCCGTAGCATGGCCGGGGAAGGAAAAACCTTGTATTCTGGCCTGTAGTCAGGCCGAGGGAGATCGGAAAAAGCCCGATGCCTACGGGGATGTGGGAATAGCCTCTCTGGCGAGCCGGGGTTTTTCCGTCTGGAACCAGGGAGATGCCTCGCTGGAGTTCGTTCATGCCCTGGTATGGTATGCCCTGCTCTGCATGCCCGAGAAACCCGAAAAGATACTGGAGGAGTACCTGGAAAAAATCTGATTTTTCGGGGCTTCCTTTTCGTTTCAGAGAAAAACGCAATTCGGGATTTACGGCGGTTGCAAACTATTCAAATCGCCGTAAATCCCGAATTGCTCCCGGGAAAATTCCGTATTTCCCTTATCTTATCTTCGCTCTAAAGAAGGCGGTAATGCTCCAACCGCCGCCGTACTTCCTCCTTGCCGAAAAATACCGCCACTTCGAAGATTCCCGGGCTCACCTTCATTCCCGTAAGGGCGAAACGCAAAGGCATGGCAAGGGCCTTCATCTTTGCGCCTTTTTCCTTGGACCAGGTTTTGGCAAAGCTTCCGAGCTCTTCGTCGGACCAGGAGGGAAGTTCCAGCATGGCCTTCAGGAAGGGGCGCAGAATTTCCCGGGCTTCTTCGTCCAGATCCGAGGCGTCGTAGCGATTGCATACGGCGCTGAAACTCAGAAAATAATCGCTGTATGTAGCGATCTCTTGGGTGGTCTGCCCCCGGCCGCCCAGAAGCTCCAGGGCCTTTTCCAGATATTCGGGAGAATATTCCTCCACGGGCAAATTCATGGCTTCCCAATGAGGGCGTACCTGGGCCACAAGCTCCGCCTTCGGGAGCATCCAGAGGTGTTCCTGGTTGATATGCCCCAGTTTGGCGGTATCGAAAACTGCCGCCCGTTTGGTAACTCGGGAAAGTTCGAAGCTTTCCGTTGCCTCTTTCCGGGTAATGACCTCGTTTTCTCCGGGAGACCATCCGAGAAGGGCAAGAAAGTTGAAAACTCCATCGGGGGTATATCCCAAATCCCGGTATTCATAAACGCTGGTGGCTCCATGGCGCTTGGAAAGCTTTTTCTTGTCCGTTCCGAGAATCATGGGAAGATGGGCGAATTGGGGAAGCCTCCATCCCAGGGCCTCGTAGAGAAGGATCTGTTTCGGGGTGTTCATGATATGATCCTCTCCCCGGATGACGTAGGTGATGTCCATGGTGTAGTCGTCCACCACCACCGCGAAGTTGTAGGTGGCGGTGCCGTCGCTCTTCATGAGCACGATATCCTTGTAGGTGCTTGTGGGAATTTCGATGTGCCCGTAGACTATATCGTCGAAGGCCACCACCTGTTCTTCTGCGGGAAGCCGGTAAATGATGGCTTCTCCCTCCCGGTAGGCTTTGCCTTGTTCCAGGAGCTTTTCCGCATACTTGCGGTAGATGTGAAGCCGCTCGGACTGGCGGTAGGGGCCGAAATCCCCTCCCTTGTCGGGGCCTTCGTCCCAATCCAGTCCCAGCCACTGCATGCCTGCCATGATGGTTTGCTCGTACTCCGCGGTGGAGCGCTGGCGATCCGTGTCCTCGATGCGGAGGACGAAGGTGCCTCCGGTGTGCCGGGCCCAAAGCCAGTTGAAGAGCGCCGTATGCCCTCCCCCGATATGAAGTGCCCCCGTAGGGCTCGGGGCAAAGCGAACGCGCACGTTTTCCTGCATTTTTATATCCCTCCAAAAGCGTAATATGCTCTATACTAAGATAAGCATTATATCGTACTATGAGGTTTTTCAAAGTTTTTCCAAAGGAGGCCAAGGGTTTGAGTGAAAGAATCTTACTGGTGGATGGACACGGGCTTGCCTATCGGGCCTATTATGCCCTTCCGGAGCTCTCCGCTCCGGACGGAACCCCTACAAGGGTTCTCGTGGGTTTTATCAATTCTCTCATCAAGGTCGTGGAGGATTGGAAACCCCATAAAGTGGCGGTGATTTTCGATGCTCCCGTTCCTACCTTCCGGCACGAGAGATACGAAGCCTACAAAAGCACCCGCAAACCCATGCCCGAGGATATGCGTCCCCAGATACCTCTTCTCCGTGAAATGCTCTGTATGCTGGGAATATGCGTCATCTCCAGGGAGGGGGTGGAAGCGGACGACGTGTTGGGTTCTACCGCTCTCTATTGGGCGGAGAAAAAACAGGAGATCCTTATGCTTACCGCAGATAAGGACATGCTCCAGGTATTGCAGGAGGGCGTTCGCATTATCCGCCCCAAAAAGGGGGTTTCCTCCTTCGTTCTCTTCGATGAGGAACACTTCAAAAAGGAATATCCCTTTGAACCTGTCGCCATGATCGACTATCTTGCCCTGGTGGGGGATTCCTCGGACAATGTTCCGGGAGTTCCCGGTATAGGCGATAAGGGAGCCCGGGAGCTTCTGAAGGAGTATGGAACCCTGGAAGAGATTTATTTGCATCTGGAGGATCTCAAACCGGGGGTACGCAAGAAACTGGAGGCCGGCAAGGAGAGTGCCCTCCTGAGCAAGGAGCTTGTAACCCTCGATTTGGATTATCCCGTAAAGGAAAGCCTTTTCGAAAGCTGTTTTGCCGAAAGAGAAGGATTGCGGGAATTGTGCCTTCGCCTCGGCATGGAGCAGACCTATACGAAAATGGTGGCTTCCTTCGATGTCCCCGTGGCGGAAGGGCCTCCCGAGGAAGCTCCTCCCCGGGAGGAGCGGGAAGTTCCTCTGGAAGAGCTTCTTCCGGAACCTCTTCTGGCCCTCTCCTGGAAAGAGGAGGAGGGGGAAAGAGTCTTTCTCGTGGGAAACGAAGAGGGAGCAGCCGCAGCTCTGGAGGTATCCTCTTTCTTTCCTCCGGTGCTCCAGGAATGGACTCGCAAGGGTGGAGTTCTCATAACCTCCCGATACAAACAGCTCTGCAAGGATTTCCCCGAAACCGCCCCTCTTCCGGAATCCGTATGGGATCTTGAAACGGGGTACTATCTCCTTCATCCCGATCGGGCTCAGGGAGATTATCCCAAGCTTTTCGAGGATCCCTCCCATCCCGGCCAGGGAGAGCTCTGGAAACAATACCGGGCATTGGAACCCGAGATAAAGGGAAAAGAACTGCTTCGGGTAATGCGGAGCGTCGATTTACCTCTCTGTCCGGTGCTCGCTCAAATGGAGCGTAGGGGAGTACGGCTTCACCGGGAGAGCATGATCTCCCTGGAGAAGGATCTCGACCGGCGGCTCGAGGAAATTCAGCAGGCCGTGGAAGAAGCCGGGGGAATGGAGCTCAATCTCAATTCTCCCAAACAGGTGGGGCATCTTCTTTTCGACGTTCTGGGACTGCCTCCTCTCAAAAAAACGAAGACCGGATACTCCACCAATACTTCGGTATTGGAAGTCCTCGCTTCCTATCCTAATGGAGAGGTTCCCCAAATGCTTCTCGAATACCGGGAGCTTTCCAAAATAAAAAGCGGCTTCGTGCAGCCCTTTCTCCAGCTTGCGGACCCCAAAACCCGCATTATCCATACTACCTTCGAGCATATCAGCACAGGTACGGGAAGGCTTTCCAGCACACACCCGAATTTGCAGAACCTCCCTCTTTATGGTGATTGGGCCCGCCGTTTCCGAAGCGCCCTGGGCCCCGTGGATGAGGGAGCCTGTTACGTCTCCGCAGACTATTCCCAAATCGAACTGCGCATTCTGGCCCATCTCTCCCGGGAAGAAAGCCTGGTGGAGGCGTTTCGCGAGGGCCGGGATGTGCACAGCGAAACGGGAGCCCGCATCTTCGGCGTGAACCCCGAAGAGGTAACGCCGGAAATGCGCCGTCAGGCCAAGATGGTAAATTTCGGCCTTCTCTACGGTATGGGAGGTTATGGTCTCGCGGACCGGCTGAATATCGGCAGAGGAGAGGCTCAGAAACTCGTGGACGCTTATTTTGCGGCCTTTCCGGGGATTCAGGCCTATCTGCAGAATGCTGCGGAGGAGGCCAAAAAACAGGGCTATACCGCTACGCTCTTCGGACGTCGTCGGCCCCTTTCGGAAGTGACTACCGTGGAGGGCCGGGGAGCGGGAGCTCTCAAACGGGTGGCTATCAATACCCCCCTTCAGGGTACCGCTGCGGACATTGCCAGGATGGCTCTGGTGCACTGGCACAAAAAAACGGTCCGGGAGGGGCTTGAAATGCCCTTGGTATTGCAGATTCATGATTCCCTGGTGATTGAAGTGTCCCGAGACGAAGCTTCCCGGGGGGCGGAGCTTCTTCGCACCGTTATGGAGGGTGTGGTCTCCCTTTCGGTGCCTCTCAAGGTGGAATCCACCGTGGGGAATAATCTGGCGGAAATTTAACCTTCGCCGTAAAAAACGCTTTTTTTTTGCCGAAGAGGGAAAAAAATCGGGGAATATCAAAAAATGTTTTTGACACTCCCCCCGGAGATCCGTATGATATGAGGCGCTTCCAAAGATCAATCGTCTTTATACAGTGAAAGGAGTCGATGAAGGGTGATTATGCGAGCCCTGAGAACCCAGGTGAAATGGATCATGATCAGCGTGGTGGTAATCTTCGTGATTTCCATCCTCTTTATGTACGGAGGAGGTGGGCGAAGCGGAGGCCAGAAGGATAACGGAGATTATCCCGTGGCGGAAATCAACGGCATGACGCTGATGCGGAGCCAACTCTACCAGAGCATGGTGAATTTGGCGGAGCAGAGCGGTAAAAGAGATATCTCCCCCCAGGACATCGTGCTTTTCCGTAAGCAGGTTGTAAACGACATCGCCGTGGGAGACGAGCTCAAAAAAGAAGTAAAGAACCGGAAAATCAAAGTCTCCGACGAGGAAGTGGACAGTGCTTTCAAGGGATTGGAAGATCAATTTCCCACCAAGGAAGCCTTTATGGAATATATGACGCAGATGGGAATTTCCGAAAGCAAGCTTAAGGAGCAGATTCGAGAAGACCTTTCCAGAAGAGCTCTCGTGCAGCAGGCGGAAGACGGCGTTACCGCCACTTCCGAAGAGCTTCAGGAAACTTACGATTCTCTCAAGGAAATTGTCTTTACCCGGCCTCACGTCATTTATGTGCGGGTAGCGGATTTCGGAAGCCTGGATCATGTTGCCCAAGAGGCGGTGGAGCAGATGGAGGATGGTGTGACCTGGAACACCATGGTGGCCACCTTCCTGGATGAAATCCGGGACTTTACCTCCGGTGACGAATCCGTTCCCTTTGCCGAAAACCGGGTTCCCCCGATGCTCTGGGATGCCGTGGCGAGTACCGATGCCGAAGTGGCAGGGCCCGTGGAGGTAACCAGTCAGGATTTCTACGTGCTCCAGAAGGTTTCCGAAGAAACTCCCCGGGTTCTCTCCTTCGACGAGGTCAGCTCGGATATTCGGGAGATGGTGGTGGCCCAGAAAAAACAGACCGCTCGTACCCAGTTCTTCGAAACCCTTCTCAAACGGGCGAAAATCAAAATTCTTGACCCCTCTCTCTTCGAGGTTTCTCCCGCGGAATCCGCTTCCTCCCCGGATGTTGCAGAGGAAAAAGGCGGAGAAAACGCCTCGGAATAGGTTTTTCAAAGCTCTTTTCGAGGGAAGATCCGAAATTAGCGGTTGACAGACCTGGGCTCTGTGCATAAAATATGCCTTGCGCGATTTCTTCCGGTGGGATGGCCGAGTGGCTGAAGGCGCTCGCCTGCTAAGCGGGTAAGGGGGCAAAAACCTCCTTCGAGGGTTCGAATCCCTCTCCCACCGCCAGGTAGCAAGCAACATGTTCACCATATATGTGCGCCGGTAGCTCAACTGGATAGAGCACCTGACTACGGATCAGGAGGTTACGAGTTCGAATCTTGTCCGGCGCGCCATCGCTAACAAAGCCCCGCCTTAAATAGGCGGGGCTTTTACTTTTTGCTGGGTAACGGGAAAATCCGTATGCTTTATTTGGAAGTTATTCGTTATCTTGATTCAATATGAGAAGTTTCTTTTCTTCTCCCCGAGAAATTACGATCATGATGGAGGATTTCGAGGCCATTTTATTGGCAAGATAGGAATTGATGGCATTTAACGTCATGTCCTTTGTGGTTCTTCCGTTTATTTCTTCAAGAATATCGAGCGCGAGAATCCCGGCTTCTGCGGCAAGGCTTCCGGGATCAACCGCAAGGATTTTTGCGAATTCTTGATTTTGAGGAGAGCCTTTCGTGAGTTTTAGTCCCAAGGACTTTTCTCTTTCATTTCCGGATCCCGGAAGTTGATTTTTTGCCTCGTTCATTACGGATTCCTCGGGAGTTCCATCAACGGCGCTCTTGATTTTTTTTACCAGAGGAATAAGGTGATCAACGCCTCTTTTGCGTTCGACTTGACCTGTTTTTTCTGTCTCCGATACCATAAGTTTCACGTTTCCATCTCGTTCGACAAAATTGAAGAGGACATAGCAAATTCTCGTGGCTGTCCAGAATCCATCTCCGAAAGATTTTGTAAAAACTGCCTTGTACGGTGTTATCTCGTCGATAGTGAAGTTCTTTCCCGTCATTATTTCTATTGCTGCATCCTGGACTGTCTGAGCGTTTGTGTCGTTGATTGTTACGGTGTAAAGAGACGCTGCGCAAGATATGTTGGTAATCAGTAACGTGATTGCGAAAACAATAATAAAACGCGTTATATTTTTCATTATTCGCTCCTTTCGTGATTTCTTACGGTTCTAATAATAAAGTCGAGAAAATTCAGTGGAGTAAGGTCGATAAAGTTTATTTTTTCAAGATCATGAAAAAGTTCAAGTCGGTAATTATAAACTTATCGTTGGATTCTTGTGCTTTTCTACAAGGCTTTCCCACACTTTGTACAAGCTTTCTGTCCTTGGTTTCCTGCAGGAGTTCCACAGTTCGCGCAGACAGGGACAACCCATTCCCCGCAGTGTTTGCATTTTTTGGCATCTTCCGGTATTTCTCCGAAGCAGAAGGGGCAATCCCGAATTCCCACGACTTTAGGTTTCTGGCGTTCAACATCCTTCCCGCAATGAGGGCATTTTTCGGCACTCGGAAGCAAATATCCGGAACAATGTGGGCACTTATTATGGTCATTGCCTCGTACAATAACCGTGTGGTTGTTATCCCTATTCGCATTGCTTGCAAGTTTTTTAGCTGCAGAACTAACTCCCTTCCCAAGATCTCGAATGAAAGCTCCAGCGAGCACCACGAGCCCGGCAATAAAGAGCGGCGGGAATATAAACCCCAGTCCGAGAAATAATATCGCAAGAAAATAACCCAAAGATCAGCACCTTCCTTTCATTATCACAATTTCCCCAAATCCGTGTACATCTGAATGTATTCCGCAAGTTTGAGGAAATCTTGCTTCGGATAGGAATTTCCGTCCTTTTTGAATGCAAGGCTCGGGGGGGCTCCTTCGATGACGTGTTCATATCCCCAGTGGAGAAGGTCCTTGCTGTGGCGTATGGCGAAATGTTTGAAGGGATCGATATTGTGACAATGCTCGGTGAAATGTATGCTGGGGCCTATTTTCATTCTCAGGAATTCGTTCAGTTTCTTTTCCCGGGAGCCGTTTTTGGTCATGAGATTGTTGACGATAACGAAAATTGCCGCATGCTTGTTTTCAGCGCGGATGGTGGCGCAGGTTTCGTTGACCACAACGCCGTTTTTGTTGATGCCAAGGGGCGTAAGGAGGATAGGGATAACAACAGTAGTCGAATCTCCGAATCATTTCTTTCGGGTTGGATTTCGTGTCCGGGCTGCAATCGCAGACAATCACTTTCTCCTTGTACTTTGTTTCGTCCCAATCGTCGTAATCCACCACGGTTATTTTCCCCGCTGTCTCATCCTTCTTGTTCTTGATTTCTACGCCATTCCCGAGCATTTTTGAGAGATTCCTTTGACGGTCCAGGTCGAGAAGCAGAGCATCATATCCGGAGAGAGCGAAGGCTCCCGCAAGGTGGGCAGCTACCGTGGTTTTCCCCGTTCCGCCTTTGCAGGTCCAGACACCGACATATTTTCGGGGCATGTCTTTGTTCACAGGGCTCCATATCATGGTATTTTTTTCTTTATCGTAGGTTCCAAGGATAAGATTGATGGATGTCGTTTCGTTGGCATAAGCCTTTGCGGGGGCGGAAAAACCTTTTTCCGAGGAAATGAAGAATCCCCTGTCGAATTTTTCGTGATGCCTTTCCATGAATGCTATGAATTTCTCGATGGGTTTTGTGGATATTGCTTTTTTGTAATCTTTTACCTGGATTGCCGCTCGTATGCCCTTTTTTTGGGCAAAGATGTCGTACCTCT
>Ga0116164_10003696_pt1 | contig 10379 bp, 11 predicted proteins | sample AD_UKC109_MetaG_FD_89888 | JGI IMG/M metagenome (GOLD analysis project Ga0116164, IMG submission 89888) | Active sludge microbial communities of municipal wastewater-treating anaerobic digesters from Hong Kong - AD_UKC109_MetaG | ecosystem: Engineered > Bioreactor > Anaerobic > Digestate... | reverse complement strand
TAATTTCCCTGACAGCTCATGCCGGTCGGGCCGGCATCGCCATTCAGCTCAACCAGACGATTTTTGGTCTGCCGGGTATCCGGTGTCAACATGGCACTGGTAATGTCGGCGTTGTCGGCACTGATGGCAACCAGGGCCGAACCGACATCGGTCCAGAGTTTACGTGCGTCCGGTGCCGGCAGCTTGTTGGCCGCTCCACCGACGGTCACATCACTGCCATGCACCTGTGATGACCACAGATCACGGGCTTGAGGCCGGAAGCGGCTGTTTTCATCCAGGGCCGGATTGCCGGCTGCATCCACAATCTGGCCACCGCTGAGGGTGAACTTGCGCAGATTGCCCGGCCACTGCGGTGTGGTCATGCTGTCAAATACCGGAATATAGACACTGCTGCCATGTGACAGGACACTGTTTTCATCAATGGCATAACTGGGCGAAGCAAAGGAGTAGGAATTCTTCTGCACGGCATTCAGTACATTGCGGAATGCCTTGGAGAGTTCGTCGGCATTATTGGCCGAGAAGGCCCCCTCTTCCGCCGTCGCCAGCGAATTGAGATACGCCGTTCCCTCCGGATCGTCCGTCAGCGCGTAGGCGACTGTATAGGTCAGGACATTCTGGGTGCCGGACAGCTCCGGTGCCTGATCGGTATCCGCCAGAAAACGGGTCAGTTCAGGACCACATTTGCCACTCTTGAATCCCTGTGGTGCATCCTGACAGCCACCACCCAGAATGTCTGACAGGTTGACGGGCAGATTCGCCGAGGTCATGTCCGGCTTGATGAGAATGGAAGTCGGGGAAGGCAGGGGAGCATCAGGATCCACGACTTCCGGATAACGGTTAATCCCGTCAGCGATACTGCTGGTCCGGTAAGGGTACTCTGGCCGCCCATCCGACATCACAACCAGATAATTGGCCTGACAGCTGTGCTCGATGGGAGAAGTGTAGGCCATGTCACCCTCATAGCCCCCCGGGCACAGATCATGTGTACAGAAAACCAGCTCCTCGGTACAAGTGAAGTCATTGTTTTCACAACAGGGCGTTTGTCCCGGCAGACCGGTAGCGGGATTCAGGGGACACTGGTTCTGCTGGGCCGGATCAGTGATCCAGTTACAGCAGCCGCCCTGGGTCACCGTCTTGCAACTGGCCGGGTCTTCGGTACCATTGCACTCTCCCCAGCTCTGGCCACACTGTTTTTTGACCGGACTGGTGCAGGCATCCAGCCCTCCCGTATAAGTGCTGGGATGGGCGGCAGCAATAAAGCTGGGTGGCTGCTTGCCCCAGAATACCGCCTCACCCCGGAAATAGCGCATAGCCTCAAACAGTGAATCCACAATCGGGGTAGGACCGTCGGCAGTCCAGCTGTCAACGATGTCAGCCAGAAATGTCCGCACCGGCGTCTGAGGTGTCGGGTCCGGCAGATTATCGACAACGCCATTGACAACATCATAGGCATCGGTATCCACCTGGATGGTCGGAAAATTAACTCCCTTGACAAAGCTCCAGTTACTGCCAAAGACTTTGTAATCCTTGCTCCAGTCCGAATTGGCATAATGCATCAGGCCGACATTCATATCGGGTGGTGCATCCTCCATCACCTGCCGGAAAGTCTCTTTCAGGACATCCATCCGGGTCTGACCACTACCATCCGAAAGGAGATCAGCCATGCTGCCGGAGGAATCCATCAGGAACAGGACATTGGGATTGACGCTGCTGGCCTGGTTCTGAAAAAAGATTTCGGTTTCATCGGCCTGTACCGGTGTCAGCACCAGTAACAGCAAACTGCTCAGCCACACCCCGAGCAGGGGCTTCAGAAATTGTGGCAAGGTGTTCATTGGCATGCTTCCTCTTGTTATATGCTTCTGCAACTGCCCGTATCCAGACTCAGTTCCAGCAGTCCGTGCCGCTGGCGGTCTTGCGTCCCATGTGGTCCAGATTGAAGCGGCTGCACCCGGTATCACCAGCCTGACTGCCGCCGGAGCGGGGACCAGCCTGCAGGGTGAAACCACTGCAGGCATTGGCAGCCGTTCCCTGACAACCGCCCGGTGTCACACCCGAAATACTGAGTTCATACTCCCGCTCCGGACTGTCGATCTTGTCGTCACTGACGGAATAGCCCAGCTGGGCCAGGGTGCTGGCATAACTGTAATTGCGGGTGTAATAAGTTTCCTGACGCTGGGCCAGCTGCTGCAGGCCGACCTTGGCATCAGAGCGCTTGCTCTTCCTGACCTGCTGCAGGTAGCTCGGATAGGCAAATGAGGCCAGGATGGCCACAATCACCACCACAATCATCAGTTCTATCAGGGAAAAACCTGCATTCCTTCTCGCTGCCATTTTTGTTGTCATGTTGATACCGTATTATTTCTGAAAGACCCGCCACAAGCCCTGTGCCATGATCTTCATCTGAATCTTCGCCCGTGCTGCCCGGCTATTGCCCTGCGAGTGCATCCCCTTGGGCAGGAACGTACTTGATGACACCGACCGAATGTTTTGCACGTGTACCCTGCAGGCTGGCTTTGGAAATCACGGCAAACTGGCGGCAATCAAAGCTGCCGGTTTTCGGCAGCTGGGAAACAGACATGGCGAACCCTTCCTGCCCCGAGCACATGGCAGTCCCCTTCATCCACACTTCACCGACGGCACTGACCTGACTGCCTTCAATCTGATAGTGGTACGGATGTTTGTAGGGCACACCGCCGGATGCCTCCTCAATACTGTTCATTTCAATAATATCCTCAAGCGCCGACTCGGACCCCTGATAAGTCATGACCCGCAACAGACTGTTGTTGGTGATACGGGTATCCGTGATCCCCATACGGGCCGCGGCCACCCCGATGATGGTCAGGGTCAGAAGAATGATCAACCCCCACAACAGGATTGACCCCTGCTGCCGGCTGCCCATGCCGCATCGGCCTGTTACCATTGTGCTCATTTAAACCGTCTCCATCATTAATCGCTTTCAACCCGGCGGGCGACATTGCGCAACCGGATGGTGGTGGTATAGACCGCACGCTTGTAGCGATCCGGCCCGGCCTCTATGGTCTGGTCCAGCAACTGGTAAGAGCCCGACTGACTGTCGGGATAAATCGGATCGATGGAGCGCATCAGCAATGCCACCTGCACACTCAGTATCCGGCTCCAGGCATTGCTGGCCTGCACCTGGGTTGCCGTCCAGTAATTGTCGGCAGCCCGGTCCCCATTCATGTCCACACCGTAACGGAACTGGATATTCTCGACCCCCTGCGCCCAAGGCTGGGATGAGATATTGTTGGACCCGCCACACTGCAGGGCCGGTACCTTATCGCCCACGGCATTGCGGAAATTGTCAGGATCGACCCGGAACGAATTGTAAACCTGCCCGATATCACGACTGGGTGTTTTATCCGGCAGGCACTCAGGGCTCAGGCTGGACCCGTTACAATCGACAAACAGGCTGTCATCGGCCAGATACGAGACACCAATGGTATCGCCACCGTTGCTCCGGGTGCCATCGGCAGCGCTGTTGATGATATTGGGTGCTCTGGGGTTGACGGCACTGCCGCTGCAGGCTTTCTGGGTGATGCTGGTTCCGGACGGAATGACGTAATTCTGGACCGGCATCCCGGAGGTACCGGCATAACCGGCATGCTCGATGTGCTCGGTCAGCACCCTCAGGGCCATGCGGGCATTTTCATCCAGCTCGGAAATCTGGTCACGGGTGGCGTAACTCTGCTTACTGCTGAGATAAACCGTCCCCACGCCGGCCACGATGAACAACCCCAGGGTCATGGCAAGCATGAGCTCCAGCAGGGTCAGACCGGATTGTTTGCATTTTACGCATATACCTGTTCTGATCATGATTTCTGCTCCTCCCTACAGTACGGCCTGTAACAGCACTTCCATCAGCTCACCCTCGGCCCCCAGCGTATCCGCCACCTGACGGTCGCCCAGCCGCTCGACCCACTCCAGCCGGATCTGCACACCGGCAGCGCAGCTCACCGGGCAGGATACGGTCAGAGCCCCTCCCGGCAACTGTGCCTGGACCCCACTGTTCTGAACACTGGTACTGGTCGTGATATTCCCGCACTGGACCGTGTAAAGGTCATAGTGAGCCAGCTCGGTATCGGTGCAATTGCTGCCTGTATCACAGACCGGATCGGGGGGGGTATTGCAGTCGGTACTGACATCGGCATAATCGCCACGACGGGCGGCATCCCGGTTGCTGCGCATGCGCTCCAGCAGTTCATACACCTGAAAGGAGGCCTGCTGGCGGCTGGAGGCATTCTGGGTATTCTTGAGGGTGGACACCTGCAAACCGGCCAATCCCAGCAATCCGACGGACAGGATCAAGGCAGCGGCCATTACCTCAATCAGGTTGAAACCACGTTGTCTGTGCAAGATTTTATTTTTCATGATTATTATCAGCTACTGAACAGGAACTGGCGTAACACTTACCAGTATCACAGGGCATCAATAAATTTGATTTATAATTATGGATAAACAGGCATTTTTGCCGCATGAACGGCAGGCTGCCCGATTTTCCTGCAAATCAGTGCAAACGACGGGACTGATAAGGATCAAGCCGGTTTGGCACCCCCAGCAGACGCAGCACCTTTTCCAGCTCCCGACCGGTTTCGCCAAACTCGATACGGGACAGCATCAGCTCTTCAAGAATCCTGCGTGCAGGGCTGACCTGCCCGGGATTGACGCCCCGTCCTGTGTCTGCCTCCCGATGATTCATGCTGCTAATCCCCATGATGCTTTCTCAGACTATAGTACAGCCTTGCTGAATCAGACCTTGAAAAAAGCCCTGACAGACAGGGAAACGGTCAGCGCTCATGATCAAAAGACAGCGGCATTCCCCGTGCCGGACAATCAGGCAACTGCCCGGCCTGATACACCTGCTGGCCATTGACCCAGGTGGCCCGGATCGAGGAGCGGAACGGATAGCCGTCAAAGGGGCTCCAGCCGGAACGGGACAATACCTGATAATGGCTGTCACGAAATGGCTGCTCCAGATCAACCAGCACCAGGTCCGCCCAATAGCCTTCACGGATGAATCCACGCTCAGGAATGCCAAACCGCTCGGCCACCCGATGGCTGGTTTTTTCAGCAATCAGTTCCAGGGAGAAAATGCCGTCGTGGTAATGCTCCAGCAAGGTGATCAGGGCATGCTGCAACATGGGCATACCGGAGGTAATGTCAAAATAATTGCTGCTGCGCTTGGCTGCCAGGCTAACCGCATGATGGCCGGTACCGATCAGTTCAATGCTGCCATCCAGTACCCCCTGGATCAGGCCGGCCCGGTCTTCAGCGGTTTTCACGGCGGGATCAAGCTTCAGCAATGGCCCCAGTGCCGGATAATCCTCATCACAAAAGTGCAGCCAGGGCACGGCGACTTCGGCACCGATCAGCTGGTCATCCTGCGCCAGCTCACCCAGCAATCCGGTTTCACGCACGGAACTGACCTGCATCAACTGCAAACGGCACCCGGCCTTTCTGGCCAGCTGCAAAACCCGCTGTGTAGCCTCGAAAACCGCTTCGTCACTGTGGATCAGGGAATGATTCTCAACGGGTATTTCATCACCGTAAATACCCCGGTAGCTTTCCTCGTTTTCCGTGACTGCAGGACGATCCGCGCAATGGGCCACCAGCGGCACAGCTGCCTGCTGAAACAGCTGCTCCAACTGCTCCGGATCCTCAAGCATCACGGCTGCATTATCTGTCCCGGCACCCAAAAACAGATTGATTCCGCACACCAGCTGCGTATCCAGCGCCCTGACAGCCTCCAGATTGTCGGTGGTTGCGGTGAGGTAGAAACCAAAATTGGCATGACAGTGGCCACCACACTCGCCCCGCAACGTCTCCAGACTGCCCGGCGTTGTCAGCAGCTGCTTTCCCGCGCCGACCTCCAGCAGCGTGGTCACGCCACCAGCCACCGCCGCACGGCTTTCTGCGGCCAGCGTGGAAAAGCCGTTCTGGCATACGGACTGGGAATCAATCATGCCCGGTAACAAATACCGCCCCCCGGCGTCCAGAACCTGATCCGCCGCCCGCCCCTGCAAAGCACCAAGCGCCTCAATCCGTCCGTGCCGGATCAGGACATCACCCTCCAGCACCGTTCCTTCATTGACAATATGCGCATTGACAATCAACAGGGAAGCCATCAGGGCACTCCATCAACAATAAGGCACGGGTCAGGCATGCCGACGCTCAAGCACCAGAAAGGTGCACGAATAGGGGTTTTTTGCATCAGCTTCGCTCTCAAAACGCCGGCATTCCTGCCACTGTCTGTCATCAAGGGAACCCGGAAAACAGGTATCTCCCTGGAGCCTGGCATGAACCAGTGTCAAATAAATACGCTGTGCCAGCGGAAGAAAATGGGCGTAGAGCTGTGCTCCGCCAATGATCATGATTTCAGGCGCTGCACCTGACAGGGCCTGCACTTCCTCCGGTGCCGATACCACTTCGGCCCCCCGGGCCTGGAATCCGTCCGAACGGGAAACAACAATATTGCGCCGCCCCGGAAGCGCCCTGCCCAGTGACTCCCAGGTTCTGCGCCCCATGACAACCGGCTTTCCCAGCGTATTCTGCCTGAACCAGGCCAGATCAGCCGGCAGGTGCCAGGGCATGTCCCCCTGCAGGCCGATCACGTGCTCCGGGGTCATGGCCACAATCAACGCATACAAAACCGCAACCCTATTTTACAACCCGCAACGAAGGGCGCGAACGTGGCGGCGGGTTATCCTCACCCAGATCATCATCGTCCCTGCTGTCACTGCCCTGCCCATCAGCTTCCGGCTCATCGACAAGGGGTTCAGGGGATAAGGCCGCATCCTGGTCCGGGGAGTCAACAGCACTCAGACCAGGACGCCGACTGCCTCCCGCGTCCTCCGGTGCTTCACCAGTCCCGTCATATTCCGTTTCCGGAAAGCTGACCATCTCATTGGGGGTTTCACGTGCATAAATGGCGATCACAGCCGGCATGGGGCAATAAAGGTAATGGGCAACACCACTGAAGCGGGCCGTGAAACTGACAGCACTGTTATCCATGACAAAATCCCCGACAGCACCAGGGTGGATGTTAAGCACAATCCGCCCGTCACGGACATAACGTCGCGGAACTTCCACATCCGCCAGCGTGGCATCCACCACGATGTGGGGTGTCATGCCATTATCGACAATCCAGTCGTAAAACGCCCGCAGCAGGTAGGGACGTTTGGGCGTTGTGGTTCTGGTCGTCGTACTCATGGCCGGATTGCTTTTTCCACCTTGCTCAGGGACTGCTGAAAACCGTCACGGGAAAAAATGCGGTCCATGTACTTGAGGATGGGACGGGCCTGTTTGCCGGAAACATCAATTCCGTATTTGGGCAGACGCCACAACACCGGCCCGATGGTGCAATCCACCAAGGTATATTCATCACTCAGAAAGTAGGGCTTGATCGAAAACACTTCCGCAGCCGACAGCACACCTTCACGCAGAATCTTGCGCGCTGCTTCCGCCAGCTTGGCATCACCGCTTTCAATATCATCAATCAGTGAAAACCAGTCCTTCTCAATCCGGTACAGGGCCAGACGCGAGTGGGCACGGGCAACCGGATCGACCGGCATCAGGGGCGGATGGGGAAAGCGCTCATCCAGATACTCCATGATGATGCGGGCGTCATACAACACCAGGTCCCGGTCAATCAGGGTCGGCGTGGTATTGTAGGGGTTCAGCTCAGCCAGCTCTTCCGGCTTGTCATTCGGATCCACATTCAGGATATCGACCGTGATGTCCTTTTCCGCCAACACCGTGCGCACCCGGTGGCTGTCGGCGCAGTCCTGGGAGGAAAACAGGGTCATGACGGAACGGCGGCTGGAAATCGATGCCATGGCAGCGAAAGCTCCTTGTTCTCGTAGTTTTCATGCAAAAAACAAAGGCTACCCGGAACAGGTCCGGATAGCCCGTGGATTTTATACCAGAAGGGTGTTAATGAACATCCTTCCAGTATTCTTTCTTCAGGAAGTAGGCAAATACGGCAAACAGTCCCAGATAAATCAGCACCCAGACACCAATGCCCCTGCGATGCAACTGGGCCGGCTCACCGACATAGGTCAGGAAGTTGGTGAGGTCACGCACAATCTGGTCATATTCAGCCGGGGAGGCCGTACCTTCCTGCTCCAGTACCAGCTTCGGTTCAGCATGCGCATCGGCCCCTTCTGCCGCATGTTCCAGCGTCTGATAACCCTGCAGCTCCCACAACACATGCGGCATGCCGGCATTGGCGAACACGGTATTGTTCACCCCCAGCGGACGTGAAGGGTCAAGGTAGAAGGATTTCAGAAAACTGTAAATCCAGTCCGGCCCGCGTGAACGCCCGGTCAGTGACAGGTCCGGCGGCGCATTACCGAATGCCTCACTGCCGTATTTAGCCGTCATGCCGTTCTTCATCAGCTCGCCCACCTTGGTCGGCTCTCCGTCTGTGCGGGTGAAAATCAGGTTGTCGGCCACCTGCTCATCCGTCAGCCCCAGGTCCAGACCCACGCGGTTGTAACGGCTGAAGTTCAACGAGTGACAGCCCATGCAGTAGTTGACAAAGTACTTTGCTCCGCGCTGCAGGCTTTGTTCATTATGGACATCAATATCGGCATGCTGCAGCGCCACCTCCTCGGCTGCATGACCGGCGGACAGGGGGAGCATGACAGCACCCAACGCAAACAGGATTCCTGCAATTGTGTTTTTCATGGCCTTGCTCCTCATTCAGTCACCCGCTCAGGGACCGCTTTTTCCTGATTGAAATCCTTCCGGTAGGCTGGCAGCAGCAGGGTCGCACCCAGATAAAGCAGAATCAGGGGGAACTGCTTGATCATCTGGGCCGCTTCTTCCGTGGCCTCGGCGTTGAAACGGAAAATGATGTCATAAAGCACCACGACGCCGACCAGAATGCCGAACCATTTGACATAGTTGACCCTCTGCGGATAGCTGTGCAGCCACAGCACGACAAAGAACAGGAAGTAGAGCTGGGTCATGCGGGTACCCAGCTCCTTGAACACCGGCGTGACCGGCTCGACCCCCATCCAGCCCAGCACCAGGAATACCAGGGCAAACAGGATCAGGTTGGTCTTGTGGGCCTTGTTGCGGTAGCGCCAGGACTTGATCGGATTTTTATCCAGCCAGGGCAGCAGAAACAGCACAATAATCGCCGAAAACATGGCCAGCGTGCCGTACCAAGGGTCGGGAATGGCACGCAGCACGGTGTAGAACGGCGTGAAATACCAGACCGGTGCAATGTGTGCCGGGGTCTTGAGCGGATTCGCCGGTTCAAAGTTGGGTTTTTCCAGGAAGTATCCCCCCATCTCCGGCGCGAAGAAAACAATGGCGAAAAACACAAACAGGAAGACCGCCACGCCCAGAATATCCTTCACGGTGTAGTAGGGATGGAACGGAATGCCGTCCTTGGGAGCCGTCTCTTCCCAGCGGTTGCCTTTCGGTCCCTGCTTGATTTCAACACCATCCGGGTTGTTGGAACCCACGGCATGCAATGCCACAATGTGCACGAACACCAGCGCCGGCAGGATCAATACCGGCAGGAAGAAATGCAGAGCAAAGAAACGGTTCAGGGTGGCGTCGGACATGACGAAATCACCCCGGATCCAGGTGGAAAGCTCGTTACCGACCAGTGGCACGGTATTGAACAGGTTGACGATAACCTGGGCCCCCCACAGGGACATCTGACCCCAGGGCAGCAGATAGCCCATGAAGGCCGTCGCCATCAGCACCACATAGATGGCCATGCCGATCAGCCACAGCAGCTCGCGCTTGCCCTTGTAGGACCCGTAGATCAGGCCCCGGTACATGTGCAGGTAGACCACCACGAAAAACGCGGAAGCACCCGTGGAATGCATGTAGCGGATAAACCAGCCCCCCGGTACGTCACGCATGATGTACTCGACCGAGGCAAAGGCCAGTGTGGCATCCGGTTTGTAATGGAAGGCCAGAAACAGGCCGGAGAAAATCTGGAACACCAGCACCAGCAGGGCCAGCGAGCCGAAGTAATACCAGAAGTTGAAATTCTTGGGGGCATAATATTTGGCCAGATGGTAATTCCAGGTTTCCATCAGCGGGAAACGGTCTTCCACCCACCCCAGAAAGCCGGTGTAATCATGCTTTGGACGTTCAGCCATTATGCAGCCCCTCCGTTTTCACCAATCAGGATTGTATGCTCGTCCTCAAAATAATAAGGCGGCACTTCAAGGTTGGCTCCGGCAGGAACATTCTTGAATACCCGCCCGGCCAGATCAAAACGGGAGCCATGGCAGGCACAATACCAGCCACCTTTCCAGTCCGCCCCCAGATCGGCAGGAGCCACCTCCGGGCGATACGTGGGTGAACAGCCCAGATGGGTGCAGATACCGACC
>Ga0116164_10003693_pt1 | contig 10381 bp, 7 predicted proteins | sample AD_UKC109_MetaG_FD_89888 | JGI IMG/M metagenome (GOLD analysis project Ga0116164, IMG submission 89888) | Active sludge microbial communities of municipal wastewater-treating anaerobic digesters from Hong Kong - AD_UKC109_MetaG | ecosystem: Engineered > Bioreactor > Anaerobic > Digestate... | reverse complement strand
TCTCACTGGTGAACTCCATTGCCATATTCCTCGTGACGCTCTCTGTGCTGACACTCCTGCCCGCACTCATAACCGTATTGCACATCGGGAAGGTGCAGGACTTTCCGGAGAGAGACCGGAGCCTCCAGGCAAAAAAAATCTCAACCCTGGAGCCCATGCAGGTGGAGCAGGTTCTGAGGAAAAAGAACAAGAACAGGACGTTGGGCACAAGAACTCAGGCAGGGCGAACAGGGGAGGTCGAGAACCGAGGCAGAAGGCAGGACGAGCAAGTCAACTCGTGAACCCAGGCAGAAGTACTTTGCGAGATGCGGGATCGAGATGCTTATATGAAAATAGAATCCAGTATCCAGTATTCAGAATGCAGAATAAAAAACCTTAAAACAATCAGGCAAATAGCTGAAGCGAACCGGATACTTTTCATCTTTTATCGTGGCTTTTCAGACTCTTACCGGGGAGCCTGTTTCGTTACCACCCCTGCCTACAGCTGCAGAAAAAAACACTGTGGGAGCATTTTCAGGTGCGATGTGCTTTGATGAGCGGTTCAAACACGCTCCCATAGAGATATTTTTCTCAGGATTTATGTTCTTTAATTCGCAATTCGCAATCCGAAATTCGTAATGTTTTTCCCTTCTGCCTGAGATCCTGATCCAGCGGGCTCGTCCTGCCTGGGTTCTTGGTCTGTCTTGACTAACTGCCTTCTGCCTTGGATCTCGATCAGTCTTGCTCGATGTTATTCCCTTTTTTAACAACCCTGCCCTAGCGATGTGCCTGCCGTTCGATTATTCTTTACCTTGAAGACATGATCTTATGGAGGTGGGTTTCATGAAACACCTGATTATCTATACGCATCCAAATCCCATGAGCTTCAATCATGCGATACTGACAACCATAGTTGAAGAGTTGCAGTCTCACGATCAGGATATCAGGGTGCGGGATCTGTATGCTCTGGGATTCGATCCCGTGATACGCCAGGGCGATTATGAGGCCGTTGCGCGAGGAGAGGTATCGGAAGATATCAAGGCCGAACAGGGCCATATCCTCTGGGCTGACATCATTGTCTTTATCTTTCCGATCTTCTGGGCAGGCCTCCCATCACTGCTCAAGGGCTATATCGAACGGGTGTATTCCCAGGGTTTTGCCTATGAGTTCACGAAGAAGGGGATGAGGGGGCTGTTGTCGGGCAAAAAGGTGGTGATCATCAATACCACGGGCGGATCCCTGAAGCAGTATGAATCATCAGGCATGATCGAGAGTATCAGACAGACCATAGATGGCGGGATATTCAGATTCTGCTCCATGGATGTGCTGGGGCATACATTCCTGATGAATGTCCCCTTTGCCCCGGAACGTGAGCGCGGGGCCATGCTCGATACCGTTAGGAAGATGATACAAAACCTGATTGCTTCCAAAGGCAAACGTGTAGACTGACAGCAATGACCCAAGGCCCCTGAATCCCGGCATGGCATGTTTCCTCTTGTCTTGAATCCTGTAATGTCCCGTGGCTGTCACGGAACAAGTTATACGTTTGGGTAATTGGTATGATGCAAGATGTATGGTACAGAGGATAGATCATAGTGTGGAGGTGATTTCTTGAAGCGTCTGATCTTTGTCCTTATTATTCTCGTCTGTTTATATTTTGTGGCAAATTCGCTCCAGCTCGGCATCCGTATATACAGGGGAATGAAGCTTGCCGATGCGAGCTCGGCCTATGAAGTGAACGATCAGCAGGCCCGCAAGAGGATTCTCATTGTCGGAGACAGTACCGGTGTGGGTACCGGTGCCGAAGATCCTGCAGATTCCATTGCAGGCCGGATCGCCAGTGAATTCCCGTATGTGGTGATTATCAACAAAAGTGCGGACGGAGCGAGGGCACAGGATGTATTGGAACAGTTGTATTCTCTGGAAGATAACGGCTTCGATCTGGTCCTTGTGCAGGCCGGGGGCAACGATATCCTGCGGTTCACCGACCTCAACACGTTGAAGAATACCACCGCCGAGATTCTTCACACAGCATACCAGGTTGCTCCTGAAGTCATCTTCATGAGCACGGGAAACGTGGGATCGTCACCGGCCTTTTTCCCTCCCGTAAGCTGGATCTATACCGACAGGACACGCAAGGTGAGGTCCGTCTTCCTTCTCATCTCCCGGGAAAAAGGTGTGGAGTATGTGGACCTCTTCCGAGAGAGGGAAGAAGACCCGTTCCTGGATGATCCGAAACGATACTTTGCCGCAGACCTTCTCCATCCGGGCAGTGACGGGTACGGAATCTGGTATGAGGAACTCAGGAACCAGACATCACTGGTGCAGATACTGAAAGAGTAGGGGTCGTGATAATCCGGAACGGGATTGACCAGGAGCGTATAGAACCACTGAATAAAAAGGGTTCGGTGGCGGGAGGGTATGTTCTGTACTGGATGCAGCAGTCTCAGCGCGCCTCAGACAACCATGCCCTTGAATATGCAGTGAACCTTGCCAATGAGAAGTCCCTGCCGGTCGTGGTACTTTTCTGCCTCATGGATGACTATCCCGATGCAAATCTTCGGCACTATACCTTCATGCTGGAAGGGCTCAGGGAAACCAGGGCAGCACTTAAGCAGCGCGGTATCACAATGGTTGTCAGGCACGGGTTCCCGCCTGATGAGGCGGTGGAACTGGCTGCACGTGCCTGCTGTCTCGTGTGTGACAGGGGGTATATGCCGCACCAGAGAGTATGGCGTGAGCGCGTGGCAAAAAAAGCGCACTGCCAGGTCATCCAGGTGGAGAGCGATGTGGTGGTGCCGGTAAGAGTTGCATCGGGCAAGGCTGAATTCTCGGCCCGGACCATCCGTCCGAAGATTCACAGATATGTGCAGGCCTTTCTTCATGATATCCCGCAGACCGGGGTAAAGAAGCCCTCTATCAATATGGATATGGAGAGCCTCGATCTCGAAGATCTCGATGCCCTTACAGACATGCTCGACATTGACCGATCTGTAAGCCCGGTGAGCAGGTTCTTTACCGGGGGCACAGACAGGGCAAAGAGCATCTTTCATGAATTCATGCACCATAAGCTTGAACGTTATGACTCAAACAGCAATCAGCCACAGACGGATGATGTCTCACACATGAGTCCGTACCTGCACTTCGGACAGATCTCTCCGGTTTATCTGGCCCGAGAGATTCTTCAGTTTCGCGACCGGTATCCTGACAGCGCCGATGCATTCCTCGAACAGCTGATCGTGCGCAGGGAGCTGGCCATGAATTTCGTCACCTATACGCCGGACTTCCATTCGTTGACGTGCCTGCCTGACTGGGCTCAAAAGACATTGAGAGAACACGCGCATGACAGGAGGGAATACACCTACACGCTTGAAGAACTCGAGCATGCGCAGACACATGACGAATACTGGAACGCCGCCATGCATGAGATGTGCTCCACCGGGTTCATGCACAATTACATGAGGATGTACTGGGGCAAGAAGGTCCTTCAATGGAGTGCGAGTCCTGACAAGGCATTCCATTCACTCGTCTACCTCAATAATAAATACTTCCTGGACGGCCGCGACCCGAACTCCTACACCGGGGTCGCATGGATTTTCGGGCTTCACGACCGGGCCTGGAACGAGCGGAACATCTTCGGAAAGGTCCGGTATATGGCTGCATCAGGCCTTGAGCGGAAATGTGATATCAAGGCATACGTGCGAAAGGTTGCACAACAGGTTCAAAAGACAACCGCGAAGGTGTAGTTCTTTCCACGGGTACGCAGATAGAATCGTTTATCTTCGGTCCCTTCAGCATCAGGTGTTCTTCCTTCTCTTCAGGTAATACATACATATTATCATCTCATGCCAGTTGACTCTGCGGGTTCCGGGTTTATTATTTCCCCATGGATATGTTCTTAAAAACATCTTCAGAAAAGGAGCTATCCCATGGATTTCACCCTGAGAAAGGTCAACGTCAAGGATACACAAAAACTGACTGAACAACTGCATGAACTGTTTTTTACCCAGCCGCTTGCCGTACTGTCCACTGCCGGTAATGGACAACCGTACAGCAACCTCATTGCATTTGCAGCTTCTGACGACCTCCAGGATCTGATTTTTGCAACGACCCGTGCCACCCGCAAGTACACGAACATAAAAAACAATGCCCGTGTTTCCCTGCTTATTGACAACAGGAGCAATTCCGTTTCTGATTTTCACAATGCAATGGCGGTTACATCAACCGGCACAGTCTCGGAGATTCCCGAGGACGAAAAGACGGTATTTCTCACTACCTATTTGAGAAAACATCCACATCTTGAAGAATTTGTGATGTCACCCACATGCGCACTCATGAAAATGAAGGTGGAAAAATACTATGTTGTGAGGCGTTTTCAGAACGTGATGGTGCTCCAGATAGAATGATGAGCTTCGTTATCCCTTTAGAGAATATTACAGAACATGATCAGGAATACCTGGGCGGGAAGGCATATTCGCTCGGTGTCCTGCTCGCAAGCGGTCTGAGTGTTCCTCCCGGGCTGTGCATATCTTCAAACGCCTATGACACCTATGTCCGCACCACCGGTCTCATGGAACGGATATCAATGGAACTGAACCGAAAGGATTTTCATGACATGCGATGGGAGGAAATGTGGGATGCATCGCTGAGAATCAGGAACATGTTTCTCAACACCCCCATGCCACTGGCCCTGGTGAGTCAATTCAAAGAGCCGATCGAAAGGACCTTTAAGGACAGACCGGTCGCCGTGAGATCCTCTGCACCGGGGGAGGACTCTGCCAAAGTGACCTTTGCCGGGATTCACGAGACCTATATGAACGTTCGCGGGGTATACTCGATCATAGAACACATTCGTCTCGTGTGGGCCTCCCTCTGGGCGGACGGGGCACTCCTGTACCGCCAGGAGATGGGGCTCGATGTCACAACAAGTTCCATGGCAGTGCTGATCCAGGAACTGGTCTGCGGCGAAAAGTCCGGCGTCGTCTTCGGGGAAAATCCGAACGATAAGTCCCAGGCGGTCATCGAGTCGGTCTACGGGCTCAATCAGGGACTTGTGGATGGTACCGTCGAACCCGACAGATGGATTCTCGATCGCGAAAGCGGCCGGGTTATCTCACATCATGCGGTCAGGAGAGAACACATCGTTGCCCTCTCATCGACAGGTGTCCATCTTGAGACCCTGCCGCCGGAGAAACGCGAGATCCCACCGCTTAAGGACGACGAGGTCGCCTGTGTGTATGACCTGGCCAGGAAATCCCAGGAGGTCTTTGGCTGTCCCCAGGATGTGGAGTGGACGTTTCAGAATGATACCCTCTACCTTCTCCAGTCACGGCCGATTACTACACTGAGCCGGGAAAGAAGCCCTGATGACCGTTCCTGGTACCTTACCCTGAGACGGAGCTTCCTGAATCTCAAGAAACTCAGGGAGAAGATCGAGAATGATCTGATCCCCGATATGGTAGCGGTGGCGGAAGAACTCTCGCGGAAAGATTGTGCCTCGCTGGGTGATAATGAGCTGGGCGATGAGATACTCAGGAGGAGCCGCATCTACGACTCGTGGGAGCAATCCTATTGGAGATACTTCATACCCTTTGCGCACGGCATGCGTCTCTTCGGCCAGGTATACAATGATACGGTCCGGCCGGTGGACCCGTTCGAGTTTATGGACCTGCTTGCCACCTCGGACCTTATAAGTCTCAGGAGAAACGCCATGCTCGAAAACATGGCGGACCTCGTCAGGAAGGAGAACTCGCTGGCCCGGGCCCTGAAGGAACATGGGGATATCTCCGGTTTCACCGAGTTCACCGGTCTCATGGACAGGTTCGTCGATACCTTTGGTGACCTGTCCTGCGGTGCGGCTGACTGCGCCTATGGCAGGGATTCCCTCCTGCAGGTTGTGAGGGAACTGGCGATCAGACCCCCGGGGAAAGCCCAGGACAATATCGATGATGCCGGTGAGCTCACCCAGGATTTTCTGTCGTTGTTTGATGGAGAGATGAGAGATTTTGCCGCAGAGATTCTCGACATTGCCAGGGCGAGTTACCGGCTGAGGGACGATGACAACATCTATCTCGGCAGGATAAAGCGGCAGATGATTCTGGCCAGAAAAGAAGGCATGAACAGGCTGCAAAGAAGGGGAATGCAGCTTCCCCTGAGTATTACGGACCAGGACCTTGCCCGTGCTCTCAATGATCCCGGATATGTGCCGCAGCCTTCTGAGGAGATAGAAGGCGGAGACATGATCAGACCCCTGCGGCTCAAGGCACGGCAGCTGACCGGTCAGCCGGCGAGCAGGGGTGTCGTGACCGGGATTGCCAGGGTGCTTGAAGATGCAGACGATCTGCTGCGATTCAAGGCGGGTGAGATAATGGTCTGTGATGCGCTGGATCCCAACATGACATTTATCGTGCCTCTCGCTGCAGGTATTGTCGAGCGCAGAGGGGGCATGCTCATTCACGGGGCGATCATTGCCCGTGAATATTCCCTGCCGTGCGTCACCGGTGTGCCGGATGCCACTGTGCTCATTCAGACCGGAAACCAGATCACGGTGGACGGGTATCTGGGGATCGTTGTCCTTGCGTAGTCTCTTTCTCACTGTTATCTGGAGATACTGTATTCTTGCAGTACAGTACCTGGAGAAAAGGATAAGCTTGGGCAAAGACGTGAGGAATGACTGGATACACAGGGTTTGTTTCTCCTCTCACGCACAAAGTGTGATCAATACCGTGCTTGACTGTTGAATAGCCGGGCTTACCTTTTCTGAAAGGATATATGCACGTTTGAGGTGGGTGGTCTTCCGCAAAGGTCCGGCAGTACCGTCCGCAGGAAGATGACATGGAGGAGAGGCGGTCATGACAGAACAGGATACCCAGGAATTCCGAATATATGGGAAAAATAATACGATCTTTTTCCAGGGGAAGATCACCTCGGAGGTGACCGGCATCCTCATGGATACCTATCAGCTCCTGGTGACAAATGAAATCAGACTGGATTTTTCAGCCTTGGAACAGATAGACATATCAGGGATCAATGCCCTGATAAAGCTCTATCTCCATGCACAAGACCAGGGAAAGAAGCTCGCGGCACAGGGAGTCAGCCCGTACTTGAAGGATGTGTTTACCACTGTGGCTCTCGATGAGGCAATCCCTGTTGAACCTGCTGGTGCTGAAGGCATACAAGGCCCTGTGCAGGTGAAAGACTCTCCATGGGCCCGGCCGGTAGCCTCTCTTTCGCTCTCCCATGTTCCCCAAGGGGCTGTGAATCTCAATATTGAAGGATTCCATACTGTCGGTCCTGTCCAGGGATTCGGCCGGCTCTGGGAGAAGACCTATACGGTGCGCCTTGCCGGCATAAGCATCACCCCTTATGAGGTGATCAGGACACTCAAGGAGCATTTCCCCGAATTCCAGCCGCAGCAGAACCGTTTTTATCCGCCGCCAGCGGGCATTGTCCCGGGCGAGATCGTCCTCATCAATGCATGCACCCCGCTGGGGCCCATATACACCGGCGTATGGGTCGTCCATGCGGATGATGAAACCTTCACCTTCATGACGCCCCAGGGACATCCTGAATCAGGGTGGGTGACCTTCAGCGCATATGAACAGACCGGTGCCGTGGTAGCACAGGTGCAGGGTTTTGCCCGGGCAAACGACCCGGTCTACGAACTGGGTTTCGTGCTGGCAGGCTCAAAAGTGCAGGAACAGATCTGGACCCATGTGCTTTCATCACTGGCAGAGCACCTGGGGGTAAAGCCGTGGGTGAACATGCACAAGACATGTGTCGGACCTCATTACCAGTGGGATCAGGTGACGAATATCTGGTATAATGCGCAGATACGGTCCACGTTATATTCGTTGAGGAATATGATGCGACGTACAGGGTAAGAAGGCGGGTATAGGGTGTAAGGTATAGGGTATAAGGATTTCGAATTTCGAATTGCGGATTGCGAATTTAACAACAGAAAAAAGTTAGGCGATAGGCTCTATCCGCCGCGGTGGAACTGGGCGCTTGGGAAAGACAAAAGAAAAAGAGCAGCTCAAGAGATTGAAAATATTTCGAAATACCGTGCACCTTTTTTGTGACGGAGGGAGTTTTCATGCGAGTTGATTATGTCAGTATGCACGGGAATGACAAAGAGGCGCTGGGGAAAAGATGCCGGAAAAAGATACGTATGATTCCATTGTAATCGGGTCCGGCCCCAACGGCCTTGCCGCTGCAGTCACCCTTGCACGTTCCGGGAAGAGCGTTGTTGTGTTCGATGCAAAGGACCGTGCAGGAGGGGGTGTACGTTCGCAGGAGCTTACGCTGCCCGGTTTTGTCCATGATGTGGGCTCCGCCATATTCCCCATGGCCGCTTCTTCCCCGTTCTTCTCGTCACTGCCGCTGCTTGATTACGGACTGGAATGGATATACCCGCCGGCATCGGTTGCTCATCCCTTTGATGACGGGACCGCTGCCGTGCTGTACCGTTCCCTGGACAAGACCCTGGAGAACCTCGGAGCGGATGCGCGGGCATACGAGAGGCTTGTCAGCCCGTTTGTCGCTTCATGGAACGACCTGGCTGAAGGGATACTGAAGGGGCCTGCCTTTTCACGGTTCACGCTCAATCTTGTACATTTCGGGCTCCTGGCCCTCTGGCCAGTCAGCCTGCTTGCGAGGTGCTGCTTCAGGACAGAGAAAGCCAGGTCTCTGTTTGCCGGGCTCGCCGCACATTCCATCCTGCCGTTGAGTCATCCCTTTACCTCTGCCTTTGCCCTGGTTATGGCCATGACCGCCCACAATCCCGGCTGGCCCATCCCGAAAGGAGGATCACAGAACCTGGCTTTGGCACTTGAGAACTGCCTGGAGTCCATGGGCGGGGAGATGGTGACAGCATTCCCGGTCAAGTCCATGGACGACCTGCCGCAATGCTCTGAGGCGTTTTTTGATCTCACACCGCGGCAGATTCTGACTCTTGCCGGCAGGAGACTGCCGGAGACATACTGCCGAAGGCTTGCCCGTTACCGGTACGGCCCGGGTGCATTCAAGATTGACTGGGCCCTTGACGGGCCGATCCCGTGGAAGGCCCGTGAGTGTGCCCAGGCGGGAACAGTCCATCTGGGCGGGACGTTCGAGGAGATTGCGCTCAGCGAGAGACAGGCTTGGAGGGGCATTCCACCGGAGAGACCCTTTGTCCTGTGCGCCCAGCAGAGCCTCTTCGATCATACCCGTGCACCGGAGAACAGACATACTGCCTGGGCCTACTGCCATGTACCCAATGGATCGCGCTTTGATATGATCGAACGAATCGAAGGCCAGATCGAAAGGTTTGCCCCCGGGTTCAGGGACAGGATCCTCTCATGCCATGTCATGAATCCGCATGATCTCGAGACATTCGATGCGAATTTCGTAGGCGGCGATATCGCAGGCGGCGCCCAGGACTGGCGGCAGCTGTTCACCCGGCCGATTGTCAGCCTCAACCCCTATGCCATGCCCGTTGAAGGATGGTATATCTGTTCTTCATCCACCCCGCCCGGGGCGGGAGTACACGGCATGTGCGGATACAATGCCGCCATGCATGCCCTCAGGAAAGGTTGACGCTTCGCTGATAAAACTCTTCGCAGTGAACATCTCTTCTTTCTGCAGCCGCCGGGTATGGAATTATTCAAACATGATATCAAGGTCTTGGTCCCTGCAATAGACTTTATCCCCTGTCCCTACTTGCACCGGCATCACCCTGAGACGATTATTAAATAACGTAGCCTGTTCAATACTCAATGCACGAAGACAAGATCGTTAAAGGGAGAGAGCTATGTATCTGCTGAAAGATGACGACCAGAAGATGTTTGTCGAGCAGCTCAGACGCATGGTTTCCGAAAAGGTGAAACCGCGTGCTGCAGACATTGACAAGACCGGGGAGTTTCCCTGGGACCTCAAAGATATATTCCAGGATATGGGCCTGTTGGGGCTCAGTGTGCCCGAGGAATACGGAGGAACCGATCAGGGGCATATCTATACCTGTCTCGCCGTCGAAGAGATAGCAAAGGCCTGTGTCAGCTCCTCCCTGATCGTTCAGGGACAGTCCCTGGGGTGGGAACCGGTTCTCATCGGAGGAAATCATGAACTCAAGGTTAAATACGGACCCATGGTATCTTCAGGAGAGATCCTGATATCCTTCGGCCTCACAGAGCCCGGTGCCGGTTCAGACGCAGCAGCCATGAAGACCAGGGCAATAAAAAAGGGCGGCACATACGTCATCAACGGGTCCAAGTGCTTCATCACCAACGGCCCGGTAAGCGATGTGATCACCCTGTTCGCCATGACCGATCCTTCCCTTGGTATCAAAGGGATCAGCGCCTTTGTGGTTGATACCCATTCCCCCGGGTTTTCGATCGCCAAGTGGGAGTCCAAGATGGGTATAAAG
>Ga0116164_10003692_pt1 | contig 10385 bp, 10 predicted proteins | sample AD_UKC109_MetaG_FD_89888 | JGI IMG/M metagenome (GOLD analysis project Ga0116164, IMG submission 89888) | Active sludge microbial communities of municipal wastewater-treating anaerobic digesters from Hong Kong - AD_UKC109_MetaG | ecosystem: Engineered > Bioreactor > Anaerobic > Digestate... | reverse complement strand
TATTATTGGCGTCTATTTATATGCTAAAACGGTCCGCAAACCGTATTCACAATTTTTATTGGTTGCATTATTTGGTAGTTCTTCTTCTCCAGTTATTAGTTATTTAACATTCGGTACTGGATTACCATTGCCTCTTGGTATTTTGTTAGGTTATACGGTGGGAATTTTGGTCGGTTTCTTATTACCGCCACTAGCTTCGCAGTTTTTACAATTCCATCAAGGTTTCTCTTTATATAATGTCGGATTCACTTCCGGAATTGTCGCCATGTTTGTGACGAGTGCTTTTCGTTTATTCGGTGGGGATATTGATATTCCAAATTTATTATCCACAGAATATCACAGCAAATCAGCTATCTTTTTGTTTCTCTTATTCACTTTACTTTTTGTTTTAGGTTATTTATTAAACCATCGTTCCTTTAAGGGCATGCGCGCTATTTTTGCTTCATCCGGAAAATTAGTTACTGACTTTGTCGTGATTGCAGAGATTGGTGCTACACTAATCAATATGGCATTAATGGGCTTTTTAATGCTTGCTTTTATTTTTTTTATGGGCGGTGAGCTTTCAGGTCCTTTAATAGGAGGTATTTTAACCGTAGTTGGTTTCAGTGCCTTTGGGAATCATTGGCGTAACAGTCTTCCAATTTTAATTGGGGTTGTCTTAGCTTCCAAATTATCACCAGAGTTTTCACGTGAAACATTTATAGTGTTATTGACTGCCATTTTCGGAACAAGCTTAGCGCCAATCAGTGGGTATTATGGAGCTATCTACGGTATTCTAGCAGGCTTTTTCCATATGACCCTTGTTTCAAATGTTGCCTATTTACACGGTGGTCTAAATTTATATAATAATGGATTTTCTTGTGGTTTTGTTGCCGCTTTTATGGTACCGTTGTTGGATACAATAACCCAAGTAAAGAGAGGAAAAAAACATGCTGGAAAAAGAAAAATCTAGACGAATCGTTGATGAATTATTAATGTATTTCTTTTCTCATGATATTAAACAATTATCGATTGAATTGGATTTTCCAAAAGAAGGATTTCATGCAAAAATTCAAGGTCAATGCGAGGAACTTCCTGAAGATATTTATGACTTTTTAGAAATGCTCAATACTCCACGTGATTTAAATTTAGAAAATTATTATGATGAACTTTTAGGCGGTTCGCAATCCCATCATGAAGAGGAAGATTATTATTTGCTGGGTTCTATGATTAATAAAGCAGATATTATCTATACAGATCATTTACTAACCATTCAAATTTTCCGCAAATATTTTAATAGCTAATATTAGGAGAGGAGAGGCTTCTTGATGAATACAAAACAAAAAGTGCTGGCACTATTACGCAAAAATGGCGCGGTTTTTTCAGGTGAAAAGTTAGCGCAAGAAATTGGTGTGTCACGAACAGCCATTTGGAAAGCCGTACGAGAATTGGAAAAAATGGGCTACCGAATTGAGCGTCATGCGAATGGTTATCACTATTTACCTTCTGATGTTTTAGAAGCAGATAGTATCGCAACCAACGATTTACGAGCAGAAAATATTGTCTTGATGGATGCTACGGAATCCACGATGAAAGATGCGAAGTTAGGAGCAATGAATCAACAGACTACCCCAGCTTTATACCTTGCTGAAACACAGACTGGTGGGCATGGTCGTTTTGGTCGTCCTTTCTTTTCTCCACGTGGGCAAATCTATATGAGTTTGTTATTAAATCCCAACCAATCATTTGAAGAATTACCTCAGTATACATTATTAGCGGCAGTTGCTGTTTCGTTAGCAATTGATGAGATCACTGGTCGCAAAACCGATATTAAATGGGTCAACGACATTTATCTGGATGGCAAAAAAATATGTGGAATTTTATCAGAAGCAACCAGCGACTTTGAGACTGGACGTATTTCTCACGTCGTTTTAGGAATGGGCATTAATTTCTCTATACCTCCAAAAACATTCCCAGATGGTTTAGAAAAAAAAGCTAGCTCCCTCTTTCCAGACGGTACTGCAGTCGTTTCTAGAAATCAATTAATCAAATTAATTTGGCAAAATTTCTTTGAATTACTTGAAGATTTGCCTGATAAGAGTTATCTCAAAGTGTATCGTGAAAAATCCTTTGTTTTAAATAAAACAGTAACCTTTGTCCAACAAGGAATCACATACAGCGGCGTTGCTAAAGCAATCTCTGATACAGGTGAATTATTGGTGTTGACTTCAGCAGGCATGAAAGTTCTATCCTCTGGTGAGATTAGTCTCCAATCGATTAATTAATAGAAGAAAAAACTCGAACGATTCACTAACAGTAGCATTCGTTCGAGTTTTTCATGCAGACATTCATTAGTCCCACGTTTCTAGCGTTTGCGCCATTTCCCAAAAAGCGTATTCCATCTGACTGCTGATGACAAACGCTGATAACATTTTCTCTTGCTCGTCTGATGAGCTTTCGTTATATAGTTGGTCCAATAAATTACGTTCTACTTGAATCGCTTCTTTAGATTCTTCTCCTGCATACGTTTCAATCCAACGTTGATACAAAGCATGTGGTGAGCCTTTTTCAATTAAACGTGTGCCGATTTCTTGATACAACCACGCACATGGCAGCATGCCTGCTACAGCAACATTTGGAGTACCTTCAATTAATTGACGATACATATGGGAAACGTAATGATACGCAGTTGGTGCAATCGCTGTATTCTGAATTTCGTCTTCCGTAATTCCTAACTCTTCAAAAAAATTTTTACGAATGGCCACTTCACCTAACGCTAAATGTTCCGCATTTGTTGCCATTAATTCTTTGACTTCTGATCTGTCCGATTGTTCTCCAATCAATTGATACAATTTACCAAAATGCTCTAAATAATACCGGTCTTGAATCAAATAATAACGAAAAATTTCTGGTGCTAACGTGCCTTCGTGTAATTGTTGAATAAAGGGATGCTGAAAGCTACCTTCCCAATAGCGATTGGCTTTTTCTCTTGCTAGTGCTGTAAACATCTTGTATTCCTCCTAAAACTTTATAAAAACAACAATATATTTCCAATAAAAAACAAACCACTCAACCACAAGGCACCACTTAATGAAGAAATATAACGCTGTTGGTGTGTTCGAACGCCTGTTTCATCATAGCCATGCGAATACATTGCTTCGGTATAATGATCCCGCCAAGTAAAAGCTAGAAAAATTGTTTTGATATAAAACATGGGTGACCAAAAATAAAGTTTTTTACCTTTGAGCAAACTTGCTTCTTGAATGGCACGCACTTCATTTTTGATTGCAGGCAACGAATGCACGACGACTAATAAGCCATAAATAAAGTTCGGTGCGACACCTTTTTGTTCTAAAACCAACAATAATTCTTCTAAATCTACACCAACCGCGAAGGATAAGCCCAATGCTGCAAACGCATAAGTTCGTGTCATCAATAAAATTGCATCTTCACTCCCACTCCCATTTAACATGACGGACCAATAAGTAGAGAACGCTGGAATCAAAGGAAGTAATATCAAGAGAATGACACTCCCCCCCTTCTTCTGAAACAAGAAAAACAACACAGCTAAGCCTATCAGAAAAATATTCAAGGAAACGCTCCTCGTAAATGAAATCTCGAGAGTTAAAATGAGAATAAATAGACTCATGTTTAAGGCATTGGTTTTTTTCATGAACGTTCACCTACTTGTAATCCTTGCTTTTCCAACACAATGTGATGGTGACTAATACCAGCTAATGGTGCTAAACGATGTGTCACAATTAAGAAATCCTGTTGGTTCGCTTGTTCTTTGATCCATTCTACAAAGTACCTACACGCTTTTTGATCCAAACCAGCAAATGGTTCATCTAACAAAAGAAACTCTAAATCTAGACTGAGCATACTAATTAATTGCACAATTTTCTTTTGCCCTTCACTTAAATGAAACAAGCTTTGCGCACCATCAATTTTAAAATAGGCTAATGCTTCTTGTTGTTTTGCACGAATTTCTGGATGTTGATTCTTACTAAATGACAATTCTTCTTGAACGGTTAACGTTACAAATTGTTTGGCTGCATCTTGGACAACTAATGACATAGTTTGATAAAGTCGGCGTTTTTTTCTTAGCTTTTTGCCATTCAAAAACATTGTACCTCGGTATTTTTCTAGTTGCGACATGGCTTTTAACAAGGACGTTTTGCCAGCCCCATTTGCTCCTGTTAATGTGGTAATCCCTTTGTTTAATTGCCAACTTGTCTCAAGCAATAATTGCTTATTTCGTTGGATTTGTACCTTTTGTAAATCAAAAAATGGCGAGCGATTATTTTCTGATGAATCCAAATAAAAACAAGTGGTTGCATCTAGTTTATCAAGTGAACATGTATGCAATTTTCCCTCGGTCAATTCCACGACTTGATCGACCACCTCTTGATACCCTAGCCAGTCATGATCGCTTAAAATGATAGTTTTTCCTTGATTGCGTAGTTGTTTTAACTTTTGAATCAAACGTAAGCGTGATTCAAAGTCGATACTAGCAAACGGTTCATCTAAGATTAAAATTGGTGCATCAATAGCTAAAATAACAGTCAAAGCTGCTCGTTGTTTCTCGCCACCAGATAACTGATTGATTACCCGATCAGCCAAATGCGAGGTCTCGCCTAGTGCTAACGCATGGTTCATTCGACGATTTATTTCAGAAACAGTCAACCCTAAATTTTCTAACGCAAAAATGATTTCTTTACGCAGTGTTCGCATAGTAAATTGTTGACTAGGATTTTGAAAGACCATCCCCACTGTTTGCGCTTTTTCTTTCATCGAAGCAGTTGCTAAATTTTTACCATCTAATAAAATCTCGCCCGTATAAGAAAGTTGAGCAAAACCCGCAATAAGTCGAAATAAGGTTGATTTACCACTCCCACTATCTCCTGTCACCAAAATAAATTGCTGTTTTGGAAAAACAAACGACAAACGATTAAAAATGATGTGCTTTTGTTGCTGAAAAGTGACGCCTTTTAATTCAATCATGAAACAGATACCCTAGCGTCTTGAATTTTTTGGTAGATTTTCATAATTTGTGTAACTAAAATGACACCGAAAAAGACTACTGAAACAAAGCGAACGGCAAATAATGCTACAACCATGCCCAAACCGTATGTGCCATAACCAAACTTGAAGAATTCATAGATAAAGCTTAAGACAGTGGTACCAATCGCTCCATAAAATAAAGTAACTTTATCGTAACGTTGATATTTTGTCACCATGAATCCTAATTCCGTACCAAAACCTTGAATCAAACCAGATAATAAAACGCCTGGACCAAAATACGAACCGTACAGCATTTCAGCTAATGCCGCTAACAGCTCTCCTAAAGTAGCACTACCTTTTCTTGGCACTAACATTCCTGCCACCGGTGCCGCCATTGTCCATAAACCAAATAGAATTTCATTGGCAAACGGGCTGAGTCCTAACGGTGTGAGCGTAGCATTTAGCAGTGAATACAATACGCCTGCTCCCATAAATACCCCACCAAATAAAAACACTAAAAACGCGAGTAAAACCACTTGTTGCAATGACCATTTTTGCATAAAAAAACTCCTTTCATTCCAAAAATAGAAGCAAAAGGAGTTCTGTCCATAGACAGATTATGGCAAATAAAAACCTGACTAAATAAACTTAGTCAGGCACTCATCACAATAATAAACACATTTCCCTGCGCCAGTATTAACTGTTTCAGGTTCAATGGGTATAATCTCAGCTTGACAGCACCCCAAATGTTTCTATATTTAATTTTTTAAAAGTATAACATAGCTTTATTTAGACGTCCACTTTAAAAAAGTAAACTCAATAATAGTGCCAATGCATAGCTTGCATTAAACAATACCATATTTTGAATCGCATAGCCAAAGCTTTTAGGTTGTGGCAAGGTTTCTTGGAACGCTATCAAATTACGGCGCACTTTTGGCAAACTCACAAAAACGATTAAAATCGGCCAACGGAATACCCAGAATAAAAAACCTACTAAAACTGTAGCATAACAAGCATACATCATGATTTGAAATAACTGTACGCCCTTTTCACGACCAATGTAATAAACCAATGTACAGCGGTCATTCTCGATATCTGTTTCTAAATCGCGTAAGTTATTCGCCAACATAATATTAGCAATCGTAAACACTAAAGGTAAGGATGCCACAAAAATTGCTAAAATCCCCCAAAATTGACCACTTAATGAAAAACTATTATTTTTAAAACTAATATCTAGATAAAAGACACGTTGATTGACGGTATTCAAATAAACCGTCATCGCAAATAAACCTAAGCCCATTGTTAGGCCACTCGCAAGTTCCCCTAATGGCATACGCGAAACAGGAATAGGACCAAACGTATAGAAAATTCCAACTAGGCAAACCATCCCGCCCATGATTAAAAAGAGCCAGCCAGTCATCATGCTTAATAATAGCCCAATAATCGCTGAAATTCCTAACATAATTAAAATCATTTTACGAACCAATGCAGGGGAGATTCGTTCGCGACCAATCACATTTTGCTCATATTTATAGGTATCTGAATGTGCCTTTTTAAAGTCCATATAATTGTTAATCGCTGTAGTAGTCATATCAAAAGTTAACATTCCGATGAAAAACAACACCGTATAAAACCCATGAAATTCATTAAAATGGGCTAATGAATACAGCACGCCGATAAGAAATGGGAAAAAACTCGCAACTTTTGTACGGATCTCAACAACTTCTAAAAAATTCTTCAGTGACATTTTTTCCTCCTAGATTGCTATTTAAGTTCGCTGCGGTCACCCATCGTATAGCCAGAATCTTGATCCAACTTAAAAGTGTCCTTAATGTCATCAGTCACGTATACTCTACCTTCTTTGGTTACAAAAATAGCATCCGTGCCTTTTGGTGTATTTTGTTCAATATATTCCAACCCTGCTTTGACGCCTTTGTCAAAAATAACTGTCGTCAATCCATCACCATCAATAGATTTTTCTGTGATAACCGTTGCACTGGCAACATCATTATCATAGGGGTAGCCCGTCTTGGAATCAAAAATATGATGGTATTTTTCGCCTTCTACTTCTAAATAACGTTCATAAATCCCCGAAGTAACAACCGTTTTGTTACTTTCTTTAATGGAGCCTAAAATCATACCACGTGCGTTATTAGGATCTTGAATGCCGACATTCCAATCCTCATTTTCTCCACGCCAACTGTGACCAACTACTAAAATATTTCCGCCTAAATCGACAATTGCGGATGTCACGCCATTTTCTTTTAAGACGTTGGCTGCTTCATCAGCAATATATCCTTTGGCAATAGCACCTAAATCGATAATCATGCCTTTTTCTTCTAAATACACAGATTTATCGGCATCATTGAAAGTAACCTTATGATAATCAATATGTTTTAATGCTTCGTCAATTTCCGATTGCTCCGGTTTTCGGGCATCATCAAAGCCAATTCTCCATAATTGTGTAATCGCTCCAATGGCCATATTATAGCCACCATTTGATTCCACGCTATATTCATACGCATGTTTTAACAAGTCGTAAATATCATCTGACACAGTGACAGGGGCAATTCCTGCTTGCTCATTAATTGCATCGATTTCTGAACCAGCTTGATTAATGGTAATCTTATCTCCTAATTCTGCGATACGCTCAAATGCAGGTGCTAACGCCTCTTCTTTTCCTTCATCGTAAACACGAATACGGACATATGTCCCTAATAAAAATTCTTCTTTCGCATAAGGTTTTTCACGCAAGCCTTTTGCAACGGAAACAGAAGATTCGGTGGTGGCATTTTCTTTGGTGGTGTTCCTACAAGCAGCAACACTTATAACTGTAAGGAGTGCTACTAAAAGTAGACCTAACTTTTTCTTCATTTCGTTCCTCTTTCTATTCATTGTCTTGTTTATCATAGCTTTTTTTTGCCTAATTGAAAAGTTTTTTTCGCAAAAGAAAAAGGCTGGAACAAAAATCCCCAGCCTCTTTCCCAAAATATTGATTGTTTCTTTATTGTTCTACAAAGTTATCTACTTCAATTGTTGCTGTGTCGCCTTTTTCTGCAGCGTTGATTAATTGCTCTGCATAAAGAACAAATGTGTGATGACTATGTGTTGCACCAGATACTACTTCAACATCTCCTGGTGTACCATCTTCATTAGCCATTTGCGCAACTAAAGCTTCGTTGAATTTAGGAATAAATTCTGCTGGTGATACACCAGCTTTTGATTTCATCATTTCATTGTATTCTTTGTTTTCAACTTTTGATTCGCCAGCTTCGTTTACATTATCGTATTTAGATTCAACAATTTTACCGTCTTTTACGTCAATTGAGAATACAACACGATAGTCATTGCTGTAATTTTTTTCTTCTAATGTGTATGTGCCATCTTTTAGTTCTGCGCCATTGTCAATTTCAATTGTTGCTGTATCGCCAGCTTGAGCGGCTTGAACTAATTGTTGTGCATAGTTTTGGAATGAATGAGAGCTGTGTGTTGCTCCAGTTACTACGTCTACACCATCAGCGCTTTGAGCTGCTAAGAATTCTTCATTTAATTTAGGAATATACTCTTCTGGTGACATACCAGCTTTGTCTTGCATGTTTTTGTTGTAGTCAGCGTCTTCAACTTTTGATTTGCCTTCTTCGTTTACATTGTCATAGTTAGATGCAACGATTTTGCCATCTTTTACTTCCATAGAGAAAACAACACGGTATCCATTATTATAGTTCTTTTCTTCTAAATTATACGTACCATCTTGCAAAACAACTCCAGGTGCTGCTGCACTTGATTCTGTTGCTGTTGAAGAAGTTGTTGTTGATTCTACTACTTCTGAAGAAGCCGCTGAACTACTTGCGCCACTTTCTTCATTGTTATCTGGTGAACATGCTCCTAACACCAATGCTGAGAAAGCGAATACTGTCATCCCTACCATAAATTTTCTTGTTTTCATCTCGTTCCCACCTTTTTCTTTCTAAAAAAATTATTCACAAAGAAGTTTGTGAATAATCTAACATTTTAAAGGTTTTTTGAAATAAGTCAACTATATTATCAAAAAAGAAATAAAAATTATTGATTCTTTTAACTTTCACAGGCTTCTAGGTTTTTAGTTTTTTTTTGTGAAATTTTTAAAAAAGTTTAGACAAACGAGTAACTTCTCGCTATAATGTAATAGATTGTGTAATTATTACCATTATATTTTTACTATTAAAGGAGAGATTTTCAATGACAAAGAAAAATATTGTCGTTGTCGGTGCTGGATACTCTGGTGTATCTGCAACTAAGTTTTTAGCCAAAAAACTTAAAAAAGATAGCGATGTCACGATTACGTTAATCGACCGTCACTCTTATCATACGATGATGACTGAGCTCCACGAAGTTGCTGGAGGACGTGTAGAACCAAATGCCATTCAATATGACTTACAACGCTTATTTGCTCGTAAGAAAAATGTACAATTGGTCACAGATACGGTGACCTCAATTGACAAAGAAAACAAAGTCGTAACAACAAAATTAGGTTCATACCCATTTGACTATTTGGTTTTAGGAATGGGTGGCGAGCCAAATGACTTTGGTACTCCTGGCGTTAAAGAAAATGGCTTTACATTATGGTCATTTGAAGATGCCGTTCGCATTCGTGAACACATTTTATCAACTGTTGCAAAAGCTGCCTTAGAACCTGATGTAGCCGTTCGTAAAGCGATGCTAACATTCGTTGTCTGCGGTTCTGGGTTTACTGGGATTGAAATGGTCGGTGAATTAATCGACTGGAAAGAACGTTTAGCCAAAGATCATAAATTAGATCCAAGCGAAATCACTTTAAAAGTTGTCGAAGCAATGCCAACTATTTTAAATATGTTGGGTCGTAACGATGCTGCCAAAGCAGAACGTTACTTGAAAGCCAAAAATGTGGAACTAGTGCTAAATGCCCCAATCGTAGAAGTGGCACCTGACCATATCAAATTAAAAGATGGGTCAACGATTCCAACACATACCTTAATTTGGACTGCTGGAGTGAAAGCGACTTCGGATGCGGCTGATTTTGGATTAGAAAAAGCTCGTGGAAATCGCCTAGTTGCTAATGAATACATGGAAGCAAAAGGTTATGAAGATAAAAATATCTACGTTATCGGTGACTTAGTATTCTACGAAGAATTTCCAAATACACCAACACCACAAATCGTTCAAGCAGCCGAACAAACTGGTCACACAGCTGCAAGCAATATTGTTGCAGCAATTAAAGGTGGCGAAAAACATAAGTTTAAAGGAAACTATCAAGGATTTATGGGTAGCGTCAAGAATTATGTGTAAATGGAAAATCCATTCCGTTAATTACAGTTAAATCATTGACTCTAATGTATCCTGAATTTCTTTAAATCCTTTGTGAATCCTGCCTAAAAATTTTTGGT
>Ga0116164_10003685_pt1 | contig 10400 bp, 9 predicted proteins | sample AD_UKC109_MetaG_FD_89888 | JGI IMG/M metagenome (GOLD analysis project Ga0116164, IMG submission 89888) | Active sludge microbial communities of municipal wastewater-treating anaerobic digesters from Hong Kong - AD_UKC109_MetaG | ecosystem: Engineered > Bioreactor > Anaerobic > Digestate... | reverse complement strand
CGAGCCCGGCCTGAGCCCGGAAGCTTCCGCGTCAGAGGGGACACGGTGTTTCAGGGGCTCGCCGTTTATCACGGGCATGCCCTGCCTGAGCGCGGCCCGGTCACGGGAAAGAGCAATGACCCGGTACACGCCGCCGTCCAGGGTCATGACCAGGTCGCCGGGTGAATACTTTTTATCGGCGAGCCTGTTAACCAGGATTATCTGTCCCCGCGGGAGTGAGGGCCCTGAATCGGCAGGGCCTGTCTGCGAAAGGGGAAAGAATGTAAAGAACATGAACAGCGAGCCCGCTATAACGGCCCATGCTGCCGGCGCGTAGAGAACATAAAACGGCACGCTGTTGTACCAGGTGGCCCTGAGTTCCGGTTTTTTTTTCGTCGCCAGGAACGCGTGCAGGCATGAGGCGATGCCCGCGGCGCAGACTGCAGCACATGAAACAATGAACAGGGTTCCTATGGCCTGTTTGCCGGTGAGGAGAACGTAAAAGGGAAGCGCCCACAGCGGCACTATGCAGAGAAGCAGAAAGGCGGCGCCGCGGGTCGGTGAACCGGAATATATCTGACCCAGCCCGGGAGCGGCAAGCGACAGGACAGCGGCGAGGCCGGGCCTGCGTTCGGTCTTTCTGGATGTTCTGATTATTTTATCGTTCATGCGTGTGATGTATGTGCCAGTGGCTTTTATTATTGCATCATTATAACAGTTTGTTCGTCTTTACTCCCTTTTCATTAACTGGAATAATGATTTCACTCGTAATGGGTCCACATCCTGATGATTTTCACGGTTTTTTCATCCTCTAAAACCTGATAGATAAGTCTATGCTTAATGGTTATTCTGCGTGAATATGCTCCTATAAGATCGCCTCTCAATTTTTCATATGGGGGGTTGTTCTGAAAAGGATTTTGGGCGATTATTTCAAGAAGTTCTTTTACTTTTTCCTTCAGGCCGGCTTCTTTGATTTTTTGAGCATCCTTACTGGCCTGTCTTGTATAGACCAGACGGTATGTCACCAATCAATGTCCTCTTTGCATTCAGATAGCGGTTCAGCAAGGCCTTTCTGAATTGATTCGCGCATCCCGGGAATTGAAAGCAGATACATTGTTTCTTCAATAGATTTCCAATCTTCTTCAGAGACAAGAACAGCCCGTTTCCTTTTCCCTGTTATATAGATCGGCTCATGGGTCATGCTTGTTTCGTCAATGAGGTTAAAGAGCTGATCGCGTGCTTTTGTGGCATTTATTATTTTCATGTTAATTACCTCAACAAAAGTAGTGTATGGAATTACACCGGTCAATCCTTTTATTTTTTCTGTAATTTGAGATCATTTTCAATTGTTGAATTTTTTTTGTATATGGATTTCATCCCTATTCATGTTTCGACAGAGTTCAGCACAGGTCGTGTAAATATCTTACATCTTTATCTTCGCGCCTCCGCGTGAGACTTCTCGTTCTTTTTTCTCTGTGCCCTCGGTGCCTCGGTGGCAATCTTAATAAAAATGTTTTTTAAAATATATATCCCAACATTCTGAAGTTAGCTATCATTTTACAATGAGCAGATTGTCCTATAAAAACGACTCAATAAAGTCCCTGACCTCTTCTTTTCCCTGGTACACGCCGAAATGGCCCTCGCAGAGGACATCGGCGTTCAGCGACATCAGGAACTCAAGGGACTGCCGGTACTGGCTTCTGTCAGAAAGGAGCGTGTCGTTAAGCGGCCCGTGAACATCCTGCCCGAAAAGCACGAGCATCCCGTCAGAGCGAACGGTCAGGACCGATGACCCCGGAGAGTGGCCGGGCGTGTGGATGAATTCGATGTCAAGGTCCCCCAGGGAGAACGTGCGCCGCGGTTCACTCACCTTGATGTCGATCGGGAGCGGGCGCATAAACGACCCGTACCAGGAGGCCGCGGTAACTTCCGAATCGCCGCTTTCAAGGTATACCGCGTCAAGATTGTGGCAGACGATTTTACATGCGGTATGCTGCCGGATTTCTTCAGCACCGCCGGTGTGATCGAAGTGGCAATGGGTGAGAAACAGGTATTTCAGCGCGTCAGGGCCGATGCCGCAGCGTTTCGCGTTCATCAGTATCCGTTCGGTCGCCCTTCCCGTTCCCGCATCGACCAGCGCGGCCTCGCTTCCCGAGGCGATCAGGTAGACCGCTGCGTCAGACGGGTGTGACAGGGACGGGCCGCCTACTTCAAAGATGTTTGACAGTATCTTCATTGTTTAACATTCCACAATACTTTGAAATAGCGCAATACTTTTTTGGGTTTTCAGATTGACGAATAGTGATTGACTAAATATCAAAACTGTTGTTTCTTCGGTGTTATGTCTGATGTGCTTAAAATCGCGCACCGTGGATATTCAGAAAAATACCCTGAAAACACGATGCCGGCTTTTAAAGCGGCCCTTGACGCGGGCGCTGATATGATTGAGCTCGATGTGCATCTCTCCCGCGACCGGAAGCTGGTGGTCATCCATGACGAAACCATTGACCGCACGTCAAACGGTTCGGGAAGAGTAGGGGACATGAGCCTGGCTGAGCTCAGAAAATTCGATTACCGTCACACCTTCAGGGAAAAGGGGCCGTGTGACATCCCCCTGCTTGAGGATGTTATCGAGCTGGTAAAGGGAAGGGCCGGGTTAAACATCGAAATCAAGAACCTTCCTTCCCATTACCGCGGCATAGAAGAGATACTTGCCGGTACGCTGAAAAAGACGGGTTTTCTGGATGACGCGCTTGTTTCGTCGTTCGATCATTTCTCACTTGAAGAAATAAAGCGCGTTGAGCCGGCGGTAAAAACAGGCATGCTGTATGACAGCCTGTGGCTTTCCTTTAACCGCGAGGTTGATATCCTGGGCTGTTTTTCCGTGCATCCCTCGATAGACTCGTTTTACCCTGAACAGGCCCGGTGGGCGCGGGAGCATGGCATGAAGGTGTTCCCCTGGGTCGCGAAAGACCGGGAAACGCTGAATATGCTCGTCGGCTCCGGGCTGGTTGACGGGGTGATGGTGAACGACCTGGACCTGTTCGCAAAATAAAAAGAGGATTGGCCACGGAGACACAGAGGGCTCAGAGAAAGTGTGATGTATAATATAAGGGAACCTCTATAAATTACATTTTTGATGTTCCCTTGTGGGCACATTATCTGATAAAATCAGGAGTTATCATATTTCATAATAATGAAACTCCTGATTTTTAGAGGTGCCCATAAAGAAATGTTATGTGAAATTGTTTTTTTTTGTAATTCATGCAAACATGGTGATATAAGACAGAATTGTTAATACTCAAGCCGAAGGGTTGAATATTGTCTCTGTGTTCTCTGTGTTCTCTGTGCCTCAGTGGCCATCTTTATTGATATCAGGATTGATTTATGAATAACGGCTGTTTAAGAACAACACTTCTCTCTTTTTTCCTGCTGCTGGTATTTTTTGTCCCTGCAGAGCCGGGAGCAAAGAACGCTATCTCGTATAACAAGGACGGATGGAATTATCTCCGTAAAGGAGACCACCTCCGCGCTGTGGTGAATTTCAAGAACGCCCTGAAACAGAACCCCCGTTATCTGGATTCTCTTATCGGGCTCGGGAAAGCGTATAATGAAGTAGAGGCCTATGAAAAGGCGGTTGAGCTTTTCGCTGACGCGTTGAAACTGCAGGAAAATTCCGACCAGGCCCTGACCGGAATGGGGTTCGCGCTCTTGGGGCTTGGCAGGACGAAGCAGGCGCTTGAATCTTTCAGCCGGGCTGTTGAAGTATCGGGGGAGAACCTCGAAGCCCATTACGGGATCGCGTACCTTTACTATCTCATGGGGAAAAAGATCTGGTCGGAAAGGAAAGCACAGTCGATATTGAAGATCAACCGCTATCATGCCGGTTCGCTTCTTCTTATGGCTGATATAAAAAGCGCTGAGCGGAGGTTTGAAGAAGCCCGTACGTATTGCCAGCGGGCCATTGAGGGTGACAGCGATAGCCCGGCCGGCTACATCTCCTGCGCCGAGGTGCTCGTGCGGGAATACCTGAAAGGTGAAAATAACGCCGCTGTTGCCGAGGCAATTGATTCCCTCAACCGGGCACTTTCAATTCAACCCGAAAGCTTTCAGGCTAACAGGATGATGGGGACTATTTCCCTCATGCAGGGGCAGTATGGAGAAAGTGTCGCTTACTATAAAAAGGCATTGTCTCTTCACGCCGGCCCGCAGGTGATGTATAATCTTGCCGTGGCCTATGACCGGTCAGGGAGCCAGGAAAGCGCTCTTGAGAGTTTTCTGCGCGCTTATGAAAAGTCTCCTTCGGATTCAATTCTGAGATCTCGCATGGAAAATTTTCTCGTGTACCGTGATTACGAGATCGGCCATCCGGCACGGGTGCTGCTCGGGAATGAGAGATACCAGACAGCACTTGAAAACGAGCGCAAGAACCTTCCTGACGATGCGGTATTTTCACTGAGAAGGACTATTTTTCTGAACCCGATGAACCGGGACGCCCGAGAGCGGCTCATGCGCTATTACGATGTACTGGGGTACAAGCGTTTTTATCTGGATGAATTGAAAGACATGAACAGGCTTTATCCCGAAACGCGGTACCAGGAGCGCCTGGCCGCGGAGATTATCAAGAGGAGGGACGCGCTGTATCATCGTGAGGGTTATTCAGACGATGAGCCTCCGAGGGACGTGCCGGTGGTGCTGGTTTTTAATTTTGATACTGACGCTGTATCGACCCACGCCGATGCCGGGTCGGTTCTAGCCGGCGGGCTGACGTTTACGCTGGGCCAGTTTGGCAGGATGAAGACCCTGGGTGAGCGGTCCCGCGTGAATGCGGTTAAGGGCGCAGAAATGAAAGCCGGCTTTGAAAAGGCGCTTGAGGAGCTATCACTGAAAATAAAGGATGAAGACCTTCCCCCGGTTGATTATATTGTTTATGGATCGTGTACTGAAGAGGGCAAGAGCCTTTCTGCCGTGTGCAACCTTATGGATTTTCACAAGGGCATTATCATCAATACGGTTGAGCTATCAGAATCCGGGAAGAACGCACTTCCCGATCTGTGCCTGAGACTGGCGAGGCGAATATATGATGTCATCCCTTTCAAGGGGAGAATTCTCAAACTGAAAGAGACGGGGATTATTGTCAATCTCGGCCTGTTTGACGGTATCAATGCAGGAAGTATTCTAATGCTGCAAAAAATATCTGAAACTGATCAAAGAAGGGGCCTTCCCCAAAAAGTTTACTTCAGCGTGAAAGAGGCCGATACCCTCGTGTCGTACGCCGAGCCTATGGACAAGAAGGATCTGGAACAGGTTGATTCAAGCGATGTGGTGTTTCCGCAGAAGCGGAGAAGGGCCCGAATGATTGAGTAAATAGAGGGGGGACCTTATGTCAGTAAAATCGTTAAAGCGCCCGATTATCATGAGAATGTTAGGTGTTCCGGCAACAGGGCTGCCCCTGGAAAAAGATTCATGGACCTATGACGGGTCGACTCTGGTTGTCAATCTTGAAAAAACACGGGAGCTGTCACGGACCGGGGGCGCGGTGCGCATTGAAGGCAGGGGGCTTCCCGACCGGCTGCTCATAGTAAACGGTGAGGACGGTAAATTTCACGCTTATTCAAACCGGTGCAGGCACATGGGAAGAAGGTTTGACCCGGTCCCGGATACCGATACGGTCCAGTGCTGCAGCATAATGAGGGCAACCTATGATTATTCAGGCGCACGGATTGCCGGGCCTGCTTCAGGGAAGCTGAAAACCTACGGTATTGAGACTTATGACGGGAAGCTTATCATCCGGCTTTAAAGCTCATCGGCCTTTTGCTGGCTTTCTTCCTGCCTGAATTCATTGCTTAACGTTTCGGAAATCGCCACAATGTCTTTGGAACTTTCCCTCAGGCTTTCCGCGCTGTGGGCGTTGTTCTGCACCAGGACCGTTGTGGTCTCAATGGAGCGTACGACCTCATTGATCGCGTTCTGCTGTTCGGTCATCGTAAGGTTGATGAGCTCCGATTTGTCTTTTACATCAACGGTGCGTGAATTCATTTCATCCCTGAGGACCTTCTGGTTTTCGATTTCTTTCAGTATGTCTTCGGACCGGGTTTTCAGTTCGCTCACGTTGGAAAGCAGGAAGGACAGGAAGGTTATAATGTCGCCGATGATCCTGTTGCCGCTTTCAACATCGGTCTTGTTTTTTTCTATGAGCTGCGTTATCTGTTTCAATTCATGCGCCGAGTTGTCGGCGAGCTTGCTGATCTCATCCGCCACAACGGCGAAACCCCTGCCGTAATCGCCGGCGCGCGCGGCCTCTATGGACGCGTTCAATGAAAGAAGGTTTATCTTGTCGAAGAAATCATTCATGATTGATGCGATCGTGAGGATGCTGTTCGAATTTTCGAGAAGGGTCCTGTTGGTCTCGTCCAGTATCGCCGAGGAGCGTTCGCCCTCATGCGCCTGTTCGGCAAGGCCGGAAAAAAGGTCAGCGATGTTCTGGCCGTGTTTTTTCATGGTCTCTATTGACTCGGATAGTTTTTCAATGGTCTCTACAAGGGCCATCATTGACGAGTTCTGGTCCCTGGTCGCCTGGGCGGCGTGTGAAGTCCCGGCGGAAATCTCCTCAATCGTTGACGAAAGTTCTTCCATTGACGCTGACTGGTTTTGCGAGTTGTCGGAAAGCGTGCTGATCGCGTCATCCGTAGTTTTGATTGACGAGTTCAATTTGACCGATATCCCTTTTATGGTTGAAAGCATTGAGCTTATGAACGAGTACTGTTCGTTGTTTTTATCATTTTCCTGGTTCATTATGGTGATGACGCTTGTCATCATCTTGATTATCATGAGGGATATGGTATAGGTGATGATGCAGGCCGCGATACTGTCCAGGAAAGAGTTTTTAATTGAATCAAGAAGGGGGCCGTCAAATTTTCCCTTGACGAAAAAGAAAAACAGCGCCTGGCAGAGAATGAAATATATAGTGACCGCGGTGACCAGTATAGTATTGGAGAACAACGCCCCCAGTACGATAATGGCCTGGGCAAAGTAGGCGAGCGCGAGCCCCGCATGTGGGGCAAGAGCGTATTTTCCCGCAAGCCCGATTCCTACGACCAGGGATGTCGAAACCAGGCATGAGAAGGCCGCTGACCCGTATTTCCCCGCTGTCAGTAAAATAATACTTATAAGGGAACCAGCCATGATGGTCCCGGTAAAGAGCGTGAACTGTATAAAACGTTCCCAGCTGATCAGCATGGAACTCAGGGTGAGTATGATCATCATGCACAGGAGAACCAGGTTCCATCTGAATAAAAGCAGCGCTTTTTTCCTGGTGAGCAGATCGGCGTCCATAAATTTAAACTGAATTTTTCCGCGAATGTTTTTTGCAAGGCCCATGAATAACTCCTTGAAATTTACGCAATGAATGGTTCTTTAGTAAGGGAACCTTTATAAACTACATTTTTGGGGTGCCCATAAAAGTTGTTTTCTGGATATTTACATAAAAGGACAAAAATGTCAATAAATAATGGTCATTACACGTGTTATATGTTGAGTAATTGAATAAACTACTATAATCAGCCAAACCGGAAAACAGTCAGGGGGAGATTTGATCATGAAAAATGGAATATATCATGATAAGCTGATTTCAGCAGAGGCCTTTCTTGACCTGGTCAAGCCCGGCAGCAGGCTTTTTTTGAGCAGTGAGCCCGCTTCACCGCTGCATACCATTGATGCTCTGATCAGCACCAATAAAATGAACCTCATGGACCTGGAACTGGTACAGTTGATGACAATCGGTTCATTCCTGACCCCGGATTCATGTGATCTCCTCCATTTCAGGCTGAAGACCTTCCATATCGGGGAGAGCCTGTCGCGGGAGGTATGTTACGGCACCTTTGATTATATTCCGGCTGGCATTATAGATATACCAAAAATTTTCGAGAGGAATATCCTTGATATCGACATCGCGGTCATAGCCCTTTCGCCGCCCGATGAAGAGGGATTCATGAGCCCGGGTATTGCCGTTGACGTTGCTGCCATCGCCGCAGCAAAGGCAACGGTGGTCGTTGCCGAGATCAATCCGAATATGCCGTTCACGGTCACCGATTCACTCATCCATATTGATGACGTGGATCATGTTATCGAAAGCGATCTGCCTCTCACCGAACGCCCGGCGCGCGCGTATGACGATGTCTCAGGCCGTATGGGATGGAACATCTCAAACCTCATTGATGACGGTTCAACCGTGGTGATGCATGTCGGCTCCGTGTTCGACGCCCTGGCGTCCCACCTGAAGAAGAGGAAAAACCTTTCGGTACTCACCAATGTCGTATCTGACTGGGTGATCGATTTAATAGAAGAAAAAGTCCTTAGTCCTGACCCGGTGCACGGCGGCTTCGCGGTCATCACCAACAGCTGCTACGGGACCAGGCGGCTTTACGATTACGTGCACCGGAATCCCCTGATCAGGTTCGTGCCCCTCGACTACCATAACCCTGCTTCGAACATGAGCCACCTGAAGAACCTGGTCTCAATCCTGAACGTGGAAAAGACCGATATCTCCTGCAACACCGTGCGCTTCCACGCTCGCGATAACATCCTCTCCGGGTATCCCAGCAAGTTTCATTTCGCCCTTGTTTCTTCACAGCTGGGCGAGGGCAGGGTCATATGCGCGCTGCGTTCAGTCGATCGAGAGGGCAACAGCTCAATCGTGATGTCGCTCGAACATGAAACGGAGCGTGTCAGGTCGACCATGGGTATTGTGCAGTATGTGGTGACCGAGTACGGCATAGCCAGCCTTTTCGGAAAATCAATCCGTGAGCGGGTAATGGCGCTGATCGATATAGCGCATCCGTCCCACCGTGAGGAACTCCTGACACAGGCCAAGGAGACAGGGTACGTGTACCAGGACCAGATATATGTCACGGGAAACGCGGTGAACTACCCGGAGAATCTTGAAACAGTCAAGACCTTCAGGAACGGCCTTGAGGTGAAGTTCAGGCCAATAAAGCCGACCGATGAAGACATGCTGCGCCGGCAGTTTTATACTTTTTCGGATTCTTCACGCTATATGCGGTACTTTACCGCCATGAGGGTCATGCCTCATAAAAACATGCAGAAGTACGTGAACATCGATTATGACAAAACCCTTTCAATCGTGGGCCTGATCAACGAAGGGGGCAGGGAACGCATCATAGCCGAGGGGCGCTACGCGTGGTATGAGTATGATAAAACCTATGAGATGGGTTTTGCCGTTAACGAGGAGTTCCAGGGCATGGGCATCGCCTCTTTTCTGCTCAATTACCTCATCAAAATAGCGGCGGAGCGGGGCATTAAAAAGCTGTCAGCTTCGGTGCTTCCCGAGAACAAGGCGATGCTCAGGGTTTTTGACCGCGCTGACCCCGCTCCGAGGAAGCGGGGCGCGGACGGAGTTGTTGAGCTTAATTTTGACCTTCCCTGAATGTTCTGTACTGACCGGGCGCTATTTCAGTTTTTGTTTCGCTGCCTGCACGGTGTTTTTCAGGAGCATGGCGATCGTGGTCGGGCCCACGCCGCCCAGGCGCGGCGTAATCCATCCCGCGACCTCGCCCACGCTTTCGTCAACATCAGGCAGCAGCTTCCTACCTTCCCACTGGATGCCGCCGCTTATCACGACAGCGCCTTTTCTCACCATGTCCGGTTTGACAAAACCGGCAACACCGATCGCCGAGATCACTATGTCTGCCGCCCTGGTGTAGTCCGGAATGTTTTTTACGCCGGTGTGCACCACGGTCACGGCCGCGTTCGCCCAGTCCCGTTTCATGGACATGAGCAGAGCCAGGGGCCTTCCCAGCGTCGGGCCGCGCCCGACGATGACAACGTGCCGTCCCTGCACCGGAATGGCGTAGTGTTTTAAAATTTCAACAATGCCCGCGGGAGTGCACGGCAGGGGGCCGTCCTTCTGCAGAACCAGCTTCCCCAGGTTTACCGGGTGCAGGCCGTCCGCGTCTTTAGCGGGGTCGATGGCCTCAACCGCCTCGTTGAAGTCAAAGCCTCTCGGGACCGGGTTCTGGATCAGGAACGCATCCACCTCGGGGTTGTCGTTGAATTCTTTTACCGCGTTCATCAGGTCTGACTGCGACGCCGATGCCGGAAGTTCAATGTGGAACGATTTGATTCCCGCGGTCGCGCAGGTCTCGTGCTTTTTCCGCACATAACCGGCGCTTGCCGCGTCGTCGCCGACCAGGATCGTTCCAAGGCCGGGAATGATGCCCTGTTCCCTGAGTTTATCGGTTTCGTTTTTTAGCCCGCCCAGAATTGCTTCTGCAATGGGAAGTCCTGAAAGTAGCTGTGCGCTCATGTGTTGATAATACCTCAATCTGGTTTGTTTTTTCCGTCGCGAACTCCACAGCGGCAGATTTGTCATTGCCCGGGGAAGTGACGGGTTTACTGATAGG
>Ga0116164_10003684_pt1 | contig 10400 bp, 9 predicted proteins | sample AD_UKC109_MetaG_FD_89888 | JGI IMG/M metagenome (GOLD analysis project Ga0116164, IMG submission 89888) | Active sludge microbial communities of municipal wastewater-treating anaerobic digesters from Hong Kong - AD_UKC109_MetaG | ecosystem: Engineered > Bioreactor > Anaerobic > Digestate... | reverse complement strand
GGCACCGCCCTCATGCTCAACGGCATTGCCATGGAAGTCTGCGGATCCTCGCGCCCCGCCAGCGGCAGCGAACACCTGATCTCCCATGCGCTGGACTCCCTGGGGGGCAAGCCCCGCATGCACGGCCTGCAGGTCGGCGTGGCGGCCTATCTGGTCAGCCTGCTCCAAGGCCAGAATTCGGCGGCAATCGCCGACCTGTTTGCCAAAACCAGCTTCTGGGACGCCGTCGCCGCGGACCCCTTCCGGCGGGGGGATTGGCTCGAAGCCCTCCGGCGCGCACCGTCCATCAAACAGGATTTCTATACCGTGCTGTCCTCCCGCGACTGCCTGTCCGAAGCCGACCAGTTCCTGCGGACCGATCCGCACCTGCAGCGGTGCGTGACCGATTAGCGCCCGTTTGACTTGCATCGCAGACCCGCCTTGACAATGATACTGTTAATGGTACTGTCATGTCATGCCCTCATTGGAGGATGTACTGGCGGCCATGCAAAACAATCCCAAGGGGATTCGTTTTTCTGAGATCTGCCGCGTCTGCGATCATTATTTTGGAAAGCCCCGCCAGAAAGGGTCCAGTCACCGGCTTTACCGGACTCCCTGGCCGGGAGATCCACGAGTGAACATCCAAAATGACCGCGGACGGGCCAAGGCCTATCAGGTGCGGCAAGTCTTGCAGGCAATTGAAAAGGTGAAACGTCATGAACTCAATCCCCGTTGATCGGTATTCGTACAGGGTCATGTGGTCAGAAGAAGACCAGGAGCATGTGGGCCTGTGCCTGGAATTTCCCAGTCTGAGCTGGCTGGCATTGTCGTCTCAGGCCGCATTAAAAGGCATTCAGAAACTGGTGGCCGAGGCGATCGCCGATCTGCAGCGCAATCGGGAACCCGTACCGCCTCCCCTGTCACTGCGGACCTATAGCGGACGATTTGTTGTCCGCATCCCGCCCTCCCGTCACCGCACGCTGGTCATGGAGGCGTCCGAAGCCCGCATCAGCCTGAATCGGCTGGTCTGTGAAAAGTTGGCCGACTAACCTTCATCTGCGGCTTGTCTCCCCGCCCCCCGCTTGACGCGCCGGGGGGATTAGCGCATCCTGCGGCCCATCATGAGCAAGAAACTCGACATGGAAATCCTGGCGTCGCTGTGCAAGCGGCGCGGCTTCATCTTCCAATCCTCCGAACTCTACGGCGGCATCAACGGCTTCTGGGACTACGGCCCTCTCGGCTGCGAACTCAAGCGCAACATCAAGGACGCCTGGTGGAAAGCCGTCGTCCGCACCCGCGAAGACGTGGTGGGTCTCGAAGCCACCATCATCATGCACCCGTCCATCTGGAAAGCCTCCGGCCACGCCGACGGGTTTGCCGATCCGATGGTGGACTGCAAGGACTGCCGCAAGCGCTTCCGCGCCGACCAGCTCTGCGAGGACCAGGGGCTGGAACTGATCAAAACCGAGGCGGGTTTTGCGTTGCCTGCCGGAGCCGTCTGCCCGGCCTGCGGATCGAAAAACCTGACCGAGCCGCGCAGTTTCAACCTGATGTTCAAAACCTTCGTGGGGCCCGTCGAGGATGATTCCAATGCGGCCTGGCTGCGCCCCGAAACCGCCCAGGCCATCTTTGCGCAGTTCAACAACGTCGTCGCCACCGCGCGCCAGAAGGTCCCCTTCGGCGTGGCCCAGATGGGCAAGAGCTTCCGCAATGAAATCAATCCGCGCAACTACACATTCCGTTCGCGCGAATTCGAGCAGATGGAACTGGAGTTCTTCATCCGCCCGGACGAAGCCGTCGAGCTGATCTGCGGCAAGGTCACGACGCTGGCGGACCACCCGGACCTGTCCGGGCCCCCGCAGGAAAGCTGGGGGTGGGAGGTTTGGCACCGCTACTGGGTCGAGCAGCGCCTGGCCTGGTACCGGGCCATCGGTCTGCCCGCGGGCGATCTCGAGCAGTACTGGCAGGTCGGCGACGAACTCGCCCACTATGCCCGCGCCTGCGTGGACATCGAATACGCCTTCCCCTTCGGCGTCCAGGAGCTCGAAGGCATCGCGGCCCGCTCCGACTTCGACCTGTCCCAGCACCAGAAGCACTCCGGCAAGCAGATGGACGTCTTTGACGAAACCCTCAAGCAGGCCGCCGGCAAGCTGGACGAGGCCGCCCGCGACGCCTTTGCGCACAAGGTGGTTGCCGACTGGACCGCCCGCGGCAAACCGGAAGACGAGGCCCGCGCCTTTGTGGCCAAGCTGTTCGACGGCAAATACGTCCCGCATGTCATCGAGCCGTCCGCGGGCACCGACCGCCTCGCCCTGGCGCTGCTCTGCAACGCCTACGACGAAGAGACCCTCACCGATGACAAGGGCAAGACCGATACCCGCACCGTGATGCGCTTCCACCCGTCCATCGCCCCCATCAAGCTGGGCGTGTTCCCGCTGGTGAAGAACAAGCCGGAGCTGTACGCCAAGGCCCGCGAGATCTTCGCCCGGCTCCAGCGCCGCTGGAACTGCTTCTGGGACGAATCCGGCGCCATCGGCCGCCGCTACCGCCGCATGGACGAAGCCGGCACGCCGTGGTGCGCCACCGTGGATTTCCAGACACTGGAGGATGGCACCGTGACCCTGCGCGACCGCGACAGCATGCAGCAGGTGCGGCTGACCGTGCCCGAACTGGTTGACAAATTGGACAGCGAAATCGGATAATCCACGTGTTGCCCTTTCACGGAGGCCGGCCATGTTTGTCCAAATCAAATGCCCTCATTGCGGACAGCTGTTCGACTATGACAGTTCCAGCGGCGAACCCCAGGCTGACTGCCCGCATTGCGGCACGTCTTCGCCGGTGGAGCCTCTCGACAGCAAGCCTCCGCCGTTGACCATCCAGCACAATGCCCCCACCCTGGCGGGGGTCAAACCCTGTCCCCATTGCAAGGCCCAGATCGAGCGCGACGCGGTCCTGTGCATCCATTGCGGCACAAATCTGGCCACCGGACAGAAAGCAGGCGGCCCCGGCTGGCTGGCCGCGCATAAATTCATCGTCATCGCCACGGCGGCCGGCATCGTCTTTTCCGTTTTTCTGATCGCGTTCCTTTTCTGGCCCGAACCGCCGGCGCCTCCCGTCACCCTGCCGGCCCAGACGAAGGTCCCCGCCGTCAAACCGGCTCCGTCCGCCAAACCGGAGAAGCCGGCGGAGCCTGTTCCCGCCGAAGCCCCGGCCGATGCCCCGGCAACGCCTGAACCCGCCCCGGCCCCGGAACCCCCGCCCGAACCGACCCCCGAGGAACTGGCCGCGCAGCAGGCCGAAGCCGAACGCGTCGCCTTTGCCGAACGGAAATTCGTCGCGGAACAGGAATTCCGCTTCCAGCTCGACACCCGCGAACCGCTCTATCTGACCAACGAGCTGGTGGAACTGCGCCGCCGAAACGGCATCCTGAACAAAGGCACGCTGGCCGGATTCGACGGCACCGGCACCAACCGCGTGATCCTGCTGAACACCCCTGACGGCGAAGTCCGCGTGCCGCTGATGTCGCTCGACCCGCCCACCCGGCGGCGCCTCGACCCGGAATACCGCGAAGCCTTCATCCGGCATGTCATGAGCACGCGCCTGCCCGGGCCGGCCGAAACTCCTGCTCTCCAATAAGCACTCCGGCTCCCCATTCCCCGTTCCCATGACAGGAAAAGGGCCAGAACAGTTTGCCGGAACCGTCTCCCCGCCCCTCAACAGTCCGAATCCGCGACTCTCAGACAAGTCTCCGCTGGTGGAACCCGCTTAGGGCTTTTTCATATATTCATAGCCGCGCCCAGCGGGCGCAGCTACAGCAAGGCGGCGCGGTTGTAGCTGCGCCCGTTGGGCGCGGGGCTGTTGATTCAATTCCCGGCTCCATCGGGAACGGCTACACGAAATTGTAATACGCTCTAATCGGCATCCTGAACACGGTACAAGCCTGTGGAGTTGTCAAACCGAAGTTTCTTCTCGTTTGCCCGGAACCAATCGCGGATCTCATCATCCGGAAGGTCCAGTCCGGTATGCTTCCGGATGGCTTTTCGAATGCCGGCATCCCCCGGCGAACTGCCCAGCACATCCAGAATTCCGATTCGCAACGCGTCAATGTGTCCGTGGGCAATCGCCACGGGCAGCAGTTCGCGGGTCTTGTAGTCCGGCTCATACTTGGCGTTTTTCCATGCCCGGGAGACGGCGTCATCAAGGTCGATTTCCGGCAGCTTGCTGAGCAACCGGTAGGTGGCCTCGCGGTTGTCGCCGTTCACCAAGTAATTCACCAGGTCATGATATGTCGCGGGATCCTCGAACGACGCCACGGCCTTGATCCAGGCCTGGGGCAGATCATCCCAGCGTTCCTTCAGGCCGCGGAGCAGAACCGGTCGGGCCGCCTCCGTCCAGCCGTTCTTCCAGACCACTTCGGCCAGCCAAGGGTACGCCCGGAGATGATCCAACACCCAGGCCTGGTGTTCATTCGTGATCAACGCCGGAAGCGCAAAGCGCAGGTAATAGGAATCCGGGGTTGTTTCCGCCAGCAGCAAGGCATGCTCCGGCCCGATTTCCTTCAGCATAGCCACCTGGCGGTCATCCGATCCCCATCTCTGTTGGCCGGAGGACGCCTGGTCAATCGCCTGGATGTACTCGCGGACATCCTCCGGGGAGGGATTCTCCGGCAGTTGAATCCGGCCGAGTTCTTCCGCGACTTGTTCCTTGGTTTTCATTTCGGAAGACCGGCCCCGGAAACGGGACTCCAGCCGCAGCCCGGTCTCCCGCATCGTCTTGTCCACCTGGCCGATTCGCACGGCCTCTACCCGCACCAGTTCCGCATCGGCCAGCCATTCCGGCGTGATCTGATCGCGGCGGTCTTCGCCGTATTTCAAACTGACAGATCGAACCGTTAGGCGTTGCCGGCTGGCCGAGGTCAGGTCAAAGGAACCCCCGAAATCATCCGCGGGCAGAGCGATTTCGCGTCTTGCCGGATTGCGCAGCACGTACAGGACCGAACTGGATCCAAACGGATCTTTCCCAGAGGCGGAACGATCAAACATCAACCGCAAGGTCCGCTCCCGCAGGATGACGGAACATCCGGCCGGATCTTCCAGCACATCGGTAATCACGGCTTGCTCCGCACCCAGATCAATCTTGTGATTGGGCTTCAGCGGAATCGCGCCTGTCACGTCATACCGGAATAGGTGCACCGTGATGGTCGCATCGAGATCTCCCGTTTGGTCGGCATGCGCATTGAAATCCGCCTCTTCCATGGTAAACAAGTCGGAGGAAGAATGAATAAGGCTGGCGTTTCCGACAATTATACGCCCCTCCAGTGCATGCGACAGAGATGCACGATCCCAATCCCTGGAAAACAGGCCATAGGAGGTCCGGGCATTCGTGGCCTGGAACCCGTCTGAGAAGGTGAAGGTTGCCCGGGAAACCTGCGGTTGGAATTCATGGCCCGGTATGTCGCCGGACACGCGGATACGCCCCCGGATGCTCTTCCGCCGTCCCTCCCGGCTGCTCATGCGGAAATGATCCGAAACGTCCAGCGTCTGGCGCTCCAGCACGACGTCAATCCGCCCGGGATCGAATTCCGCAGACAATCCCGGCGCCGGCGGAGGGGTCATGAAATCCCACTTCCATGCGAGGGGAAGCGCCAGCATCCCGGCAATCGCCAGCACCAGCCACAGGACCGAGCGCAGGGTCCGGCGAAACAGATACTGATGAATCACCACTGCACCGAAACCCAGTGTCATAAACAAACTGGTGACAATCTGCTGCGAGGCGACCAGGGAAATGTTTTGCCGGGACTCCACCATGCTCATCGGGTCCATAAACAGCATGGCGATATGCAGGGCGAATTGGATCAGCATATAGCCCACAAACCCCAGCACCGCGACGAATACAAAGCGGGCATAGGTGGGGGTCAAGACGGCCAGCGCCGCCACCATGAGCAGAGTCCCCAGGCGATTCAGCAGAATTTCCGGAACCGCCAGGCCGAGCTGGGCCAGGGAGGCCCGGTTGGCCGCCAGCACCGCCAATTCAATCAAGAGAGGCAACAGCACCAGCAGCCCGCCGCAATACAGCGCCTTGCTCCGGAGCAGAATGTCCCGGGAGACCGGACGGGTGGCCCAGAACGCCGTGGTGCCCACCAGCGGCTCATCCTGAATCAGCAGGGGGACGATGGCGAAAATCAGCAGGCTCTGCAGCATGGGAATCAGGACGGCCAGCAAACTGAACGTGATCTGCCAGGCCATGTTGTCCGACAAGGAGGCCAGACCGCTGCCGCTTAGGCCGGCCTGCAGAAGCACCAGCAGCAGCCAAGTCGCCAGCAAGCCCCGCAGATGGCGGATGTCTTTTTTGAAAATGTGCAAAACGAGATTCACAGCCGCATCCTCCTATTCCGAAATCCGATAGGTTCTGGCCAGCGTCAGGAAGATTTCCCGCAGAGACATCGGGACGAACTGGACATCCTTCACGGCTCCGACCGCCTCTTTCAGGCGCGGCTCCGCCTCTGCGTCATAGGCACTCTCCACATACGACAGCACCGGACCCGCCTTCTCCGGCAGCAGCCAGCTCGAAGGATATGGCTTCCGGGTGGCCGATTCCGATTCCAGCACCGCTTCGGCGCGCCGGAACCGGTTCTGCAGCATTTCCACCGATTCGCAAATCCCCAGCCGTCCCCTGTTCAGAATCCCCACCCAGTCGGCCAAGCGCTCGACTTCGTCAATGTCATGCGATGAAATGAACACGGTCCAGCGCTCTTGTTCCGTGAGCTCCAGCACCCCGCGAATAAATTCATCGCGCACCAGCGGATCCAAGCCGGTAAACGGCTCGTCCAGCACCAGCAGCCGGGGCCGATAAGCCAGCGACGTCAGCAACGCCGCCTTGACCTTCATGCCCCGGGACAAATGCTTGATTTTGCGGTCCACCGGCAGGTCGAACTGTCTCAGCAGCCTGCGGCTGAAATTCCAGTCCCAATCGGGATACATGGGTGCGCAATAGTGAATGAACTCGTGAACGGTCATCCAGCCGGGCATCTTCTGGTTCTCCGATACATACCCGATGTGCTGGAACTCTTCCGGCCCCAGCTCGGTGCTGGGCCTGCCCATGACGAGCGCTCGCCCCTCCTCCGGCGGAAACAGGTTCATCATGGCCTTGATGGTAGTGGTTTTCCCTGCCCCGTTCGGCCCCAGAAAGGCAAAAATGCTGCCCTCTGGAACGGCCAGAGTCAGCCGGTCCACGGCCACGGTTTTCCGAAATCGCTTGGTCATCGCTTCGATCTGGATAATCGCACTCATCGCTGCCTTTTGTTGCTGTCCCATAATTCAGTCACCGCCGCCAGAACGTCTTCTTGGCTCAACGACATCCGCTTGGCTTCAATCACCAGCTGCTCAAGCTGATCCTGCAGCAGATTTTTTTTCTGGTCGGAACTGGGCGGCGGAGCCGTGGCCACCACCGTGCCGATTCCCGGCACAATGCTCAGCAACCCCTCGTCCGCGAGGTTCCGAACCACTTTTTGTGCCGTATTGGGGTTGATCCGCAATTCCTGGCTCAATTGGCGGATGGAGGGAAACCGATCCCCGGGAACAAGGTGACCGGTGACGACAGCTTTTTTCACCGCGAAGACGATTTGCCGGGTTACGGGAACGCCCGGTTGAAAGGTTATCGAGAACGGAAGCATGGTGTACTATTTGCACTAGTACACCTGGTGTGTCAAGTCTCCCGCCGATCGGGAATCCGCCGGAACCACCAAGCCCCCGGTCTTTCCCCCCCTGTCACAGCCCGCTTGGCTTCGGCCGCATCCGGATCAGGTGTGATGAGCCCGCCGGCGGAGCTGGCCGCAGGCGGCATCCACGTTCTTCCCCTTGGAATCGCGCAGGGTGCCTTCCACGCCGCGCGTTTCCAGCACGCGCAAAAACGCCTCCATGGCCGATCGCGGAGGCGCCGCGCCTTCGAACTCCTCCACCGGACTCAACGGGATCAGATTGACCCGGCAGGGAAACCGACGCAGGCGCCCGGCCAGTTCCTCCGCATCCTCCCGGGCATCGTTCACGCCCCGGATCAGCGTGTACTCAAACGTGATATGCCGCTTGGTCCGCGCGGTGTAGTCGGCGCAGGCTTCCAGGAGTCCGTCCATCGGATATTTGTTTTCGACCGGCATGAGCCGCCGGCGCAGCTCCGGATTCGCCGCGTGCAGCGACACGGACAGCTCGACCTGCAATCCCTCCTCCGCCAGCCGCCGGATGCCGGGAATGACGCCGCTGGTGCTGATCGTGATGCGCCGCGCGCCGATGTTCAGTCCGTCGGGATGGTTCAGGATGCGGATGGACTTGAGCACGGCGTCGTAGTTGTCGAACGGCTCGCCCATGCCCATGTACACGACGTTGTCCGGCCGCCTGCCGAGCACGGCGGCCACGGCCTGAACCTGCGCGACAATCTCCCCCGCCGAGAGATTGCGGGCATAGCCCCCCTTGGCGCTGGCGCAAAACGCGCACCCCATGCGACAGCCCACCTGGGTGGATACGCATACCGTGCGGCGGTCGCCTGCGGGAATCAGCACGGTCTCGATGCTCTCCCCGTCATCGAGCCCGATCAGCCATTTGCGCGCGCCGCCCGGATCGCCGGATTCCTTCCGGAGCCGGGCCGGACCGGGCGTATGGGTGTCCGCCAGCGCCTGCTTCAGGGCCCGGGGCAGATTGCCCATCTGATCCCAGTCGTCCGCATGGCGCACCTGCAGCCACTGCCAGAGCTGGCGTCCGCGGAAAGCGGGCTGGCCGATTTCCTTGCAGAGGAATTGCAGCTCTTCAGGAAACAGGCCTTGGAGAGCGGTTTTCATTCAATTCACGGCCGACACGGAGGTCGGCCCTCCGGGAATCCGTTCGGCCTTCCGGCGCCCGCGAATCAATACCGGTAATGCTCGGGCTTGTAGGGGCCTTCGACCGGAACGCCGAGATAGGCGGCCTGCTTGCGGCTGAGCCGGTCGAGTTTGACCCCCAGATTCCCCAAATGGAGACGGGCGACCTTCTCATCAAGCTTCTTGGGCAGGGTATAGACGCCCACGGGATACTTCTCCGACTTCGTGAACAACTCGATCTGCGCCAGGGTCTGGTTGGAAAAGCTGTTGCTCATCACAAAGCTCGGGTGGCCGGTGGCGCAGCCCAGATTGACCAGGCGGCCTTCGGCCAGCATCAGGATGGACTTGTTCTTGCCGGTCCAGATGCGGTGCACCTGGGGTTTGACTTCTTCCCAGCGGTACTTGCGCATCGCCGCGGTCTGGATCTCGCTGTCGAAATGGCCGATGTTGCAGACGATCGCCAGGTTCTTCATTTTCACCATGTGCCTGGCGGTGATGACATCGCAGCAGCCGGTCGTGGTGACGAAGATGTCCCCCTGCGTGCAGGCCTCGTCCATTGTCATGACCTCGTAGCCGTCCATCGCCGCCTGCAGCGCACAGATCGGATCGATCTCTGTCACAATCACGCGCGCGCACTGGCCGCGCAGGGACTGGCAGGACCCCTTGCCGACGTCGCCGTAGCCCGCCACCACGGCCACCTTGCCGGAGATCATCACGTCCGTGGCCCGCATAAGGCCGTCCACCAGCGAGTGGCGGCAGCCATACACATTGTCGAACTTGGACTTCGTCACGGAATCGTTGACGTTGAACGCCGGGAAGAGCAGTTCCTTGCGCGCAGCCATCTGGTAGAGGCGGTGCACGCCCGTCGTCGTCTCTTCGGTCACGCCCCGGATGGACCTGGCCATCTTCAGGAAGCGCTCCGGGCTTTTCTTCACCGCTTTGCGAACCTGCGCCTTGAGGATTTCTTCTTCCTCGCTGCCGTAGGGACCGTCCAGGACCTTCAGCCCTTCCCGCGCCGCCTTGACCCCGAGATGCACGAACAACGTGGCATCGCCGCCGTCGTCGAGGATCATGTTCGGCGACTCCTTGCCCCAGTCAAGGACGCGGTCGGTATATTCCCAGTATTCCTTGAGGGTCTCGCCCTTGACGGCGAAGACCGGTGTGCCCTTGACGGCCAGCGCGGCCGCCGCGTGGTCCTGCGTGGAGAAAATGTTGCAGCTGGCCCAGCGGACGCGCGCGCCCAGCGCCTGCAGGGTCTCGACCAGCACCGCCGTCTGGATGGTCATATGGATGGAGCCGGCGATCCGCGCGCCTTTCAGCGGCTGGGTCTTGGCGTATTCCGCGCGGACCGCCATCAGCCCGGGCATCTCATGCTCGGCCAGCTCGATCTCCTTGCGGCCGTAGGGGGCCAGGGACAAATCCTTCACCACGGCATCGATCTTCTTCCTGCGTACTGTCGCCATTGCAAACTCCTCTTTGGAAATATCGCTGGACTATACGGGCGGAAACGGGCCGATGCAAGGCGCGTTTGCCCCGATTCCCCCAGGCCCGGACGGGCCGTCTGCATCAGACAGGC
>Ga0116164_10003683_pt1 | contig 10402 bp, 7 predicted proteins | sample AD_UKC109_MetaG_FD_89888 | JGI IMG/M metagenome (GOLD analysis project Ga0116164, IMG submission 89888) | Active sludge microbial communities of municipal wastewater-treating anaerobic digesters from Hong Kong - AD_UKC109_MetaG | ecosystem: Engineered > Bioreactor > Anaerobic > Digestate... | reverse complement strand
CATATTGTATCTTCGCGCCATGGGTCTTGCCTGTCGATCCCCCGAGAACAGTGGCATCCTCGGCATAAATAAACACCTTTCTGCCATTAATTGTCCCGTAACCGGTGACAACGCCATCCCCCGGAAACTTTTTCTTGTCCATACCAAAGTCACTACACTGGTGTTCCGCCAACATATTCAGTTCCACAAAGCTGCCCGGATCAAGTACGTAGTTGATTCGTTCCCACGCCGTCAGTTTGCCTAATGCTCTCTGTTTTTCTAAACCTTCTGCTCCTCCGCCAAGGCGGGCTCGTGCCTCTATATCCTCAAGCTTGGCTAACTCTTTTTCCCACGTTTTTACATACGCCATTCCTTATCTCCTTCCTGCTCCCTAAAAAATCCCGATAGGACGGGCTCTCCCATCCATAGATGGTGGCTGTCATTCATCTTTGGTCTGGATCAACTCGATGAGTGCTCCAAAAGTACTTTTAGGATGAATAAACGCAACCTGTTCTTTGTGAGCATTTCGATACGGTTTCTCGTTAATTAGTTTTATTCCCTGGTCCTTTAAGCTGTCCAGTTCAGATTGAATATCCTCGACTTCAAAACAGATATGGTGAACTCCCTGTCCTTTACTCCTGATAAATTTGGCAATCGTGCCATCCGGTTCGGTAGATTGGAGCAGTTCCAGATTGACTTCCCCCATGGGGATAAATGAGAAAACAAGCTCGCCAAATTTCTCCTGATCAGAAGCAGAAACACCAAAGGTTTCCTGAAAGAAGGCACGGGCCTCGGCCAGGTTCTCAACAGCTAAACCGATATGACTGATCTTCTTAACCATTCGTAGTTCCTCCTGTGTGATTATGAAATAAAGATGTTACGCAGCACTATACCCTTCTTAGAGTTTTGCTCCGTATTTTTCTTTCAATACATTTTTCCTTGTCTTTCCGCTTGCCGTAGTAGGCAACTCATCGATGAAGTCTATATGTGTCGGAACTTTAAACCGGGCAATCTTGCCGTCAAAATACTCGAATAGTTCTTCTTTTGTCGGTGCATTATCTTTATCACAGATGACAAAGGCCCTGCCGACTTCTCCCCACTTTTCATCGGGTACGCCGATAATTGCAACGTCAACTACTCCGGGGTGATTCAGCAAAATTTTTTCGGCTTCAGCGGGATATACATTCTCTCCACCACTGACATAGACATCCTTTTCACGACCCTTGATGTAAAAATATCCATCTTCATCCCTGTAGCAAAGATCTCCCGTATGAAGAACGCCATTGACAAGAGTATTGGCCGTGGCTTCCGGCATATTCCAGTATCCGTCCATGACTACAGGTCCAGTCGCAACGAGTTCTCCGATTTCGTTGGGTGGCAATTCGTTACCCTCCTCATCGGCTATCCAGCATTCAGTATATGGTCCCGGAATACCGATTGACCCGGGTTTTTTCCATACATCCCGTCGAGGCATAATCAACATGAATGAATTTTCCGTCTGACCAAGGCCTACCTGTAAGTTAAGGCCATGTTTGGCCATCTCCTCAACTACCTTCAACTCTACTTTTTCTCCTCCGCCGGATATATACCTCACCGTGCTGGTGTCAATCCCATCCAAGGCCCTTTTCTCCATCACTCTCTTCAGTACCGTCGGCAAAGCGAAAATTACCGTTACCTTATACTTTTCTATATCCTGCGCCCATGTTACCGGATCGAACTTCCTTCTCATCAGAAAGGTGCCGCCACAGAACAGTGTAGGAAGAGCTACGATATAGAGACCGGCCGAATGAAACATCGGCGCTTGCGACATATATACATCCGAAGAGTTCATGTCAAAATATGCCTGGATCTGCATGTTCTTAAAAAAACTCTGCTGATGTGTCAGAATCGCGCCCTTGGGATCGCCGGTTGTTCCCGATGTATACATAATGCAAAGAGGATCCTTGAGATCAATGGGTTCATCGGGGATCGGTTCAGCTGTAGAACAATTTTGAGTTATGAATTCAAAATCAACCGCCCACTCGGGACAACCGGGACATTGTGCTTCACCGCTCGTAACAAAAACGGTCTTATCCTCTTCAACCGTTGTAACCGACGATCTGATGGGTTCAAAACTTTTCAAGAATTTATCATTAAAGAAGAATGCACGGGCACCACAGTTATTCAGAATATATTCCAACTCACGGTCCATGAGCCGAGTACTTACAGGACAAAAGATCAAACCCAGTTTTGCACAGGCCCAGAACACATCGAGCAACTCCGGCACATTATAGAGCATAATAGCGACGCGATCTCCCTTTCGAATCCCCTTCTGTATCAGGAAATCAGCTACTTTATTAGCCCGCTCATTCATCTCTTTATAGGTACATTTCTCGTCTTCATAGTAATATGCGATCTTATCACCCATCCATATGGCCTTTTTCTTTGCAATATGGCCAATACCCCACTTTTCCATTACAATGCTTCTCCCTTCGTCAATATTCCTTTTACTACGAATAGATACGACACCAATCAACGCCAAAAAAAACCTGAAGCCGTATAGCGCATATCCATAGATGCAGATACAAACCGACACTTAAAACCCTGTTCACCAACCTGATTTATTGTCTCTGTCGGCAAATGCTGTAGCTAGTGTATGCACACAGAACTGATGAGCACGATTGTCTTTCAATCGTATGATCACCCGATACGGGAACCATCCGGATCGTGGTTGCTATCAGTACCTATCTGCAAGAGAAAATTACACTAGTTAATAAATTCTGGAGGTTAATATTGTTCGGAAAGAGTTCATAATCCAACTAACAAGTATCCCCTCAAGCTAGAATTGAATCTGTAACCAGCCAATTGAATATATGAGAACCGTAACAAAGAATAAATTGTCAGTTCTTTCATTTAGTTAGGATCTCTTTTATCCTTTCTTCAATAAATTTAAACGAAGAACCGACATGAAACACCTCTGAAACTCCCATATCCTTGAGTGTTCTATCATCTCCCTTTGGAACAACACCGCCAACGACTACATGGACATCTTCCATCCCATTTTCCTTGAGCAATCGGAAGAGTTCTTCGCATACTTCCAAATGGACTCCCGAAAGGATGCTGAGGCCTATGACATCAACATCTTCCTGGAGTGCCGCATTCACAATTTCCGGAACGGTCTGCCGTCGACCGGTATAGATCACTTCCATCCCGGCATCACGTAAAGCAAACGCTACGACTTTGGCCCCCTTGTCATGACCATCAAGCCCTGGTTTTGCAATCAGAACCCGTATTTTTTGTGTATCGTTATTCATTGTTATCCTCTCATTATTATCATCTATAAGGATTATAAGGATTGCAGGCTATTAAACTATGATATCCTTAAATTCACCGAATTCTTCCCTAAAAACTCCCATGATTTCCCCAATCGTCGCATATTCCCGGACAGCATCAATGATAGCAGGCATAAGATTCACATCTTTCTGTGCATTCTCTCGTAACTTCTCAAGAACCTCCCGGACCTTCTCATTATCCCGATTCTGTCTGGTTAAATTGAGATTGTCGATCTGCTTTTTTCGTACCTTCGGATCTACCCTCTCTAGTTTGACGTCCATTTCTTCGTAGTCTTTTTGAGGGAATATCGATACTCCTACAACAGGTATTTCACCCTTTTGTTTTTTTAATTCTTCCTCATAAGCGCTTTTCTGGACCTCGTGTTGAATAACGCCCTTTTCAATCAATTCGAGGATACCGCCATCGGCTTCGATCTTTTCCATCAGATCCCTGATTCTTGTTTCAAGTTCATTCGTTAAGCTTTCAAGGTAGTATGACCCGCCGAGTGGGTCAGCGACCTTTGTAAGTCCGGTTTCGTACGCAACTATCTGCTGGGTTCGCAGAGCAATTAAAGCCGATTCTTCCGTGGGAATGGAATAAGCCTCGTCATACGAAAAATTCGACGCCGCCTGAGCTCCTGAACAAGCCACCGCCATCATATCTATCGTCCCGCGGATAATATTGTTCAATGGTTCAACGGAGGTACACTGTCGTGGAGCCGGACCGCAAAAAAAGCGAAACATCATTGATCGGGGATCTTTTGCCTTGAAGCGTTCTTTTACGATATGCGCCCATAATCGACGGCAGGCCCGCACCTTTGCGACCTCCTCGAAAAAATCAAGACCAATAACAAGATGGTATGCGAGACGCGGCGCAAAGGAGTCAATGTCGATGCCTCTTTTTAGTACCTCTTCAATATACGTTATAGCATTTGATAAACAGTATGCTATTTCCTGAATGGCGTTGGCACCTGCTTCCCGCACGTGATATCCTGAAATATTAATGGTATTGAAACGAGGGACTTCTTTCATTGCAAATTCTATTAGATCAACGACTAATCTGAGGGAAGGCTTTGGAGGGAAAACGTATGTCCCTCGTGCAAGAAACTCTTTAATGATTTCATTCTGGACCGTTCCTCCGACTTTCTCCCATGGAACACCCTGTTTTTCAGCAACACATAAATACATGGCGAGCAAAATAGTCGCGGGGGCATTGATCGTCATTGAAGTAGTAATCTTATCGAGTGGAATACCGTTAAACAATGTCTCCATATCCCGTAGTGAATCAATAGCAACTCCGACCTTACCAACTTCGGCATAACCTAATGGATGGTCAGAGTCGTATCCGAGCTGAGTAGGCAGATCGAATGCGACACTCAGTCCGGTTTGACCATTCTCAAGAAGATATTTATAGCGTTTGTTCGATTCTTCAGGGTCGGCAAAACCAGCGTATTGTCTCATCGACCAAGGCTGCCCCCGATACATAGAAGGATAGACTCCCCTGGTGTATGGAAAATCCCCCGGGAAACCCAAAGATTCCATGTAATCCTGTTCTCCGATGTCGTCAGGCGTATAGGCAACTTTCAAATCGATACCGGATGTAGTCTGAGCCGGCGGATATGGTTTTTTGTTAAGCTTTTCTTCTTCCCACCGTTTTTTTTCTGTTTTTATCCTTTTTATTTTATCCACAATTGCACACCTCTCCACCCATTATTAGACGAATAATGTTTCCAGAATATTTTCATCACGATACATAATCTTCTCCGGATCATTATTTATCGCATCACATGTAAAACTGCGACTAATTTGATAACCTCTCAAAAGAATCCTCATCTCATGTAAAATTCTTTCATAGTACACGCAGATCTGTGCAGCCTATAAACATCATCTTATGCACATACTTTCAGTTTCCTTTACCGCACAAACATCATACCGGGAAGCCACGTACTGAGCACGGGAAGTGCCGCGAAGAGTAAAAGTCCCGCTATCATAATGAGGAAAAACGGGACGACACCTCGGAGAACATCTCCTAAAGAAGCATTCGTAATTCCCAATATAACATACAGATTCAATCCCACAGGAGGTGTGAGAAGCGCCATTTCCATCACCAGCGTTACCATTACGGCAAACCATATTCCATCAAACCCGAGGGAAATGATCAAGGGGTACAGAATAGGGAGCGTAATCATCATTGTTGAGATAACTTCGAGAAACATACCGAGTATGGTAAGGAGCCCGAAGATCGCAATCATCACCACCCATCGGGAAACGTCGAGAGATGCGACAAAATCCATGGCCATATTCGGGACCCTCATCATGGTCATGAAATTACCGAGTACCATCGCACCGACAATGATGCTCAGCACCATTGTTCCGCTTTCTGTCGACTTCCGCAATACCTTCGGGATATCCTTGATCTTCAGCTTTCCTCTGCCGACCACCATGAACAATGAATACAGTACCGCAATAGCCCCTGATTCCAGGGGGGTGAATATGCCAGAATAAATGCCACCCATGATAATAATGGGAGCGGCAAGTCCCCAAAGACCTGTTTTCAGGGCTTGGAATCGTTCCTGCCAAGTTACCACCGGCGGTTTTTCCGTTTCACCGCGATATTTGCAAAAGATAATAGAGTAGCAAATGAATGCTCCGGCCAGTATGATACCAGGGATAAGACCGGCGATAAAAAGTTTGCCCAGTGATTCTTCGGTCATCGCCGCATAGATGATCATCGAACCGCTGGGAGGAACCATGATTCCGAGAGTCCCACCCGCGGCGAGAAGGCCGTACGAGAATTTTTTATCATATTTTCGGAGCGCCAATGCGGGAAGAGCAATCAAACCTATCGTAATCGCCGTAGCCACACTCGAGGTGGAAATAGCGGCAAAAACGGTACAGGCTAAGATAGTCGCTATCGCCTCTCCTCCCGGGAGTCTGTTTGTCCACTTGGTCGCCATGGTATAGATTTCTTCGCCTACTCCTCCGCTCTGGAGAATTTGCCCCACAAGGATAAAAAGTGGTAGACAGAGGAGCGAGAATGAATGGAGGGCCCCATAAGAGACACGGGCAAAAGAGGCATTCAAAGCACTGATACCTCCAAACGCAAAAAATAGTCCCAGAGCCCCGACTAAACCCAGAGTGGGGAAAATAGGAAGCCCGAAAAAAAGCAAAACGAGCATCAACACCACCATACCCACTACGCCGTTCAGAGGAAAGAGCACTACGCAGCAGACTATTATGACAGAAAGGAGAATTGCGACCGGGACGGGTTTATCAAGAAATGTCTCGCCTTTCTGCTGTGGTATCTTCTTAAACGAACGCAGACTCAAGACGAATTCACGCACTAAATGCAGCACAAGAAGTAAAGCACCTATTGGTACGGCAGCTTTGACAGGCCAGAGAATAACTTTCCACATATCTCGGCTGTGTTCGTTGATGAGGATCGATTTCCACGTATACCTCGTTCCGAAATATAGGAGGAGTAGCATAAAAATAAAAAATATGCCGATAATAACAAGATTCCAGAGTGCCTTCGTGCGTTCGGGGAAGCGAGAAACGAACACGTCAACCGCCACATGTTTCCCCGCACGCTGTACATAAGCCATAGAGGCAAAGCCAAACCATATAAAGAGGTAAATGGAAAGTTCCAACGTCCAGTGGGTAGGTGCATTAAAAAGGTAGCGTGCGATTACTTCGTAACAGGTTATCAACGCGCAGGATAAAAGCGCAAACCCGGCGAAGTATCCTCCACCCAAGACTACATAATCAATCAGTCTGTCAATTTTTTTCTCTATATTTTCAAACATGTTTCACTTTACCTTCCGGGTCATGGTTAAAAGATATCGGACAAGATCTGTGGGGTTGGCAGCACGAGGCCACCAACCCCACAATACTGTTTCAAAATTAGAATTCCCTTGTCTCCAACATCTTCTTCCAAGGAATAGTCCCCTTCTTGGCATTCTTAAGGGCCTTCATAGCTTCATTCCAGGTTTCTTCTCCCACATCCCCCTTCACCACACTTCCCACGGCATCGAGGCCAATTTCGGCAAGCTTTGCCTTGTCTTCATCAGAGAATTCCCATATCTCTACTCCCGCCTTTTTCATCAGCTCAAGAGCTTTCATGTGCTCTTCCTGCGAAGCGGTGACCGCCCAGATTTCCATCTCTCTTGTAGCCTCCTCTATCGCCTTTTTCTGTTCCGGAGTGAGCTTGTTCCAGAATTGGAGATTGGCTGCAAAGGCAAAGGGGATGTTACCGAGTGAAATCTGCTGGACATAATCAGCTACCTCATACCATTTTCTGCTGGTGAATGTTGTCGTACCGCTGAGAGCCCCGTCAATCGTTCCCCGCTGGATCGAGGTGTACACGTCGGAGGACGACATTACGACGGCCTTTGCCCCCAATGCCTCCAATACGGCACCCAGTGATTTTCCGGAGGATCTGATTTTCAGTCCCTTATAATCGGCGAGCGTATGGACGGGCTTGTTTGTAATCGTTGCGTAGTCCGGAGCGTAGTTGAGGGTGGACAGGAGATGTATATTATCCTTAGCAAAAGCCGGCTTCAGAATATTGTAGAAAATCCCGGCACCTCCCTCTTTATCGTACCACCACCGGTAGTAGGCATCCGCATCTACAAAATAAGGATAGATAAAATGCCCGGCAGGCACACGCCCAGTATGGCGATCCATGCCGATCTGCGCCATTTCGACTCCTCCTTCAGGGAGTATGTCCACCAGCTCAGGAGCCTTGTAGAGCTGTCCCGCGGGATAATAGGTGAAATGAAGGGATCCGTTGCTCAACCCTTCCGCTTTCTTGATAAATCTCTCGACAGCAATGCTGTCGAAGTGAGCCGCAGGCATCTGACAACAGATTCGTACTTCTACCACACCCTTTTTCGCCAAGGCAGAAGGAACTGTGCCCGCTAATACCAGCACCGTAACCAGAAAAAACACAAACAGTACGCTCCTTGCTCTCCTATTTCTTTTCATTTTTCTCTCCTCTCTCTTTTTTCCCCTTTTTAATATTATCTCTCCCAACAATTGGAAGAGGGTACTCCCATCAACATCTAGCTTCGAGGCCGGAAACCCGGTCTTTTTTTCATATGCCCTCTCAGGAGGAATGACCAGCAGTCCGGAACCGCTTATTTTTTTTCGATGACAAACATGGAAGGCAGTGCGGAGATATCGTCCATATCCTCGATATGCCATAATCGATCCAAGATACGGTCGATACGAGTCGCGTCAAAGTGCGGGCTCAAAAGACTCTTGAATTTTTCCTCCAACTGCTCATCTGTCAAGGGATGATCAGGATCACCCAGTGGGCCGCTGATTCTTACGATAATCTCGACACCGTCCCGAAACCGAAACTTCAACACTGCCTCAGCATCACTGAGCATGGTGTCCCTCTTTACTTCCACTCTTTTCATGAACGCACGAATCAACGGGTCCGTTACTTTTTTATCTGTAAAAAGTTCCTCCCCCGCTTTGCCATCGGCGAGCGCCAAGGCAGCACAGAAGGAGGTACTGAACTTCCCCTCAAGACCGGTTACGGGATCAGCATTGCACGCGGCGTCATGGCAGAATTTCGAAACCTCACAAACAAGTGTTTCGACATCGTCAGGTATAATGTGATGGTGATTGCGTGCCTGAATAACCCCGTCAATGACAGGATGAGTATACAGACAGGACGCATAGGGCTTGATACTTACCCCCTCAATCATGTAATGCTGGCCAAGCCCTTCAAGACCCCGGCCAGCGTCAAAATCTTGAGATAAACAGTTCCCCAGACCTCCTTCTCCTTCGAGAATATCCACAGGGCTCGTATAGGCATTTTGTGCTAAAAGGGCGGATAGGAGACCATCGGCGGCAGCCTTTCCAGGGTGAAATGATTTCGTCATAGTCCCAAAGGCCCTTCTGATACCCGATGCCTGAGTTCCTGCAAGACCCAGTGCCTGAGCCATTTTTTCCTTCGTCAGGCCGATCATCTTTCCAACCCCCGAGGCGGCTCCGAAGCGTCCCATGGTGGATGTGGAATGCCAGCCCGCTTCATAGTGGGATGCACCCATGGCAACACTGATCCTGGTCTCTACCTCGAAGCCCAGCAAAAAGGCGAGGAGAAATGCCTCTCCCCTGCATTTCTTCCACTCGCCGTAAGCGAGAATGGCCGACATGAGAGGTGCACTGGGATGCATCAGTGCACCCAAATGGGTATCGTCATAATCGAGAACATGAGACATGGCCCCATTGATGAGGGCAGCATTGTAAACTGAGGTTTTGAGATGAGCACCAAGAATCGTTGCTTGCTGTTTTCCCCCAAGCTCTTCCATCGTCTTTACGAGTATCGATGTTGCACTGTGGCTTGCTCCTCCCAGCGCTACTCCGCACCAGTCAATGATGCTTCTTTTTGCCAGTGTGATCACATGAGGAGGTATATCCCGAAAACTCGTCTTCAAAACAAACGATATGAGATTTTCGATCATACCATGAAAATTATACGGAATAGTGTCTTGTTCTGCCATTACCACACCCTTCGCCTGTTCCTTTTAATCCATAATCAGTCTGACCTGATCCCAACAGCAGGATGTATCATTTGCCAACAAAAATCCAACGCCTCATCTCTATATCTTATACAATTGCCTCATCATTCACCCATAAACCCAACAAGCCATAGGGGCAAAACAGGAAATAACATAACCAATAGAACGAATACTTCGCAGAAATATAAATGAACAATGCCCATTATAATATCTGCTAGTTATCTACTCAACCCATATAATACAGCCGGCTCCCTGTGTTAATCCGCCACAGATGGCACAGGCTGCGTATCCGCCGCCATTCTCCTTCAGATTATAGGCCGCTGTCATCATCAATCGCGATCCACTTGCCGTGTTGGGATGACCAATGGCAATGGCGCTACCGTTTACGTTCAATATCTTCTTTAAGGCCTTGTACTTCTCATCATCACTATCCAATATCGGTTGGGTCGACGCTTCTTTCACCATCTCAGTATAGTCGGAGGCCATGAATCTGCTGCTGGAAAGCAGTTTGGTCGAGACGAGCGGAACACAGGCAAATGCCTCGTTTATCTCTATGAATTTCATATCATCGATAGACAT
>Ga0116164_10003681_pt1 | contig 10407 bp, 4 predicted proteins | sample AD_UKC109_MetaG_FD_89888 | JGI IMG/M metagenome (GOLD analysis project Ga0116164, IMG submission 89888) | Active sludge microbial communities of municipal wastewater-treating anaerobic digesters from Hong Kong - AD_UKC109_MetaG | ecosystem: Engineered > Bioreactor > Anaerobic > Digestate... | reverse complement strand
CAGGTATTGCACAAAAAATATAAAAGCAGTATATTTGCCGTCCGAAATGGTACCATAGCTCAGTTGGTAGAGCAACGGACTGAAAATCCGTGTGTCCCCGGTTCGATTCCTGGTGGTACCACAAAATGAAATCCGAATCAGTTGATAGTCAGCTAATTCGGATTTATTTTTTTGGTTTTGTGCCAACCGATGTACAAACATGTAAATGAATTTCTTTGTTTTATACGGATTCAAACCGGCCTTCTTTCAATGATCCTCAACATAGATCTCTTTCTACGATGGATGTTTAATCTCAGTGGTACTCATTTGATAGAATCAAGGGTGTTGGAAAAATCACTCTATTTGAAAGGCTTGGATAAAAACATTAGATTATATTGTGTGCAATGTATGTGGCTATAAAGGCTCGGGCTTGTCATGTGGTTATTCCATTTAGTTTTCTCCAAACCATTTTATAGTCCTCACCCGAAAGTCTGGATCCTTCAGGTCTAACCCGATTCCAGATTTCAGTTCCTTGTTGCCCAATCCACTGCGAAACTGAACTCGATGGTTGATCGAATATTTCTCCATTTACTGATATGCTGAATAATTCACCAAGACGATTGGCAATACTTCTTGGCACATTATTTTTCCTCATCAATACTCCTTCATCAGTGTTTACACCATAATGCAAGTAGGCAGGAAGGTTCGCCATTCTTTTCTTCTCAATTCCAGAAAGACTTTCCCAGCCCAGGCCACTCGTCGGCATCTTTTGCAGAGCAGCTAATCCCCAAGTAGCAGCATTAGCTACTACCTTGTATAGTGCTTTTATTGCTTTTTGAATAGCAATGTTAGCTTCGTCATTTGGATATATTCTTGAGGCTATGCTGGCGATATCACGTCCATTCACCCAATCTATCACCAAGCGGGCAATGCTTGAACGATCTAAAGGCTGTCCACCAGCATTCAACTCTTCAATAGATTTCCTAATCTCGTAAGTATTGAGCATTATCCCTACGAGCTTTTTCAAACTCTGATTTTGTTCAGAAAATAACTGGTTTGTGGTCCAGTCATGTGGGGTAAGATTAGATATTGCTAATTTCGCAATCATTTGACCTACAGATACAGATGAAAATCCAGTTACATCTGACATTTCTGCTTGTGCAACAGATAGTGTGCTTGCATATCTACGGATATTTTCTCTGAGAAATGTTTTCTTTTCTTGGGGTAACTGGTTGTAACCTAATGTCCCTCGTAATTTTTGATCTAGCTGTGCAAGAAAAACATCTTGATGGTGTATTTGCTTTCTCAAATGCGAAATAAACTGAAGAATCGCTGACCATCGTTCATCAACAAAAAGCCAACGGTCAAAGTCAGAATCTGTGTGACGTAAAACATTATCAATAGCATTAACCAATTGTGAATGCAAGTCCTCGGATGCTTGTCTAACATAAGCTCCTGCTTTAAACAGGTCTCTATCATCTCTTACAGCCATTCCAACCCAACCCATCAAATCTTGACCTGCACGACCAACTCTTCCGGCTAAGTTCCAAAAGTCACGAACGGGCATGACTTTTGTGCCAGTTTTACTTTTATACACATATGAACCCATAATTACAGCAGAAACTGGGAAATTAATTCCTTGAGCAATTGTTGTAGTCGCCACTATCGCCTGTAGCTTCTCTTTGGACATCAAATCTTCAATTAGAAAACGAATTTCATCCGGTAGTGCAGAGCTATGAACGGCGATTCTTCTTGTTAAGAATCTGGCTAACGGAATAGCTTCACCTAATTCACTTTGTACAAGTCGAATTAAAAGCTCTACATCTGGATCATACTCAAAGTCATCATTTGAGGTTTCGTATAGAGTTTCTGCTATAGTGTAGGTCTCTCCCGGATCTGCAGCTAAAACAATAATTGGCGAATCTAAGCTCAATATCTCACCAGAGATGCTGCAAGCCACCTTTAATTTGGAATTGCTGACTTCTGATTTTGTCTGTGATGCACTTTCAAAATGAGCAAGAGGGATAGCTTCACCAATTTCATAAGTGCACTTTTCTGTATGAAGTGTTCTAAGGAGGAGATCATAATTCCTTCCCTTTCCATCTACTTGAACAGCCCCGACAACTCGTTCATTTGGCTGCCACCAGTCAAATTCAAGATTGATAACCGTTCCCCTATCCGGAGCAAGCCAGTTTATTATCTCATTGGAATTGGGGATATCAGGAGTCATTAAAAGAAAATTGGCTTCTTCGCAATCATTCTTGATGGTAGATAATAAGAATTCAAGATTTAATCCCCTTGTACTTTCCTCAATATTATGGGCTTCATCCACAACCGTAAGAACCAACGGACGTTCAGATGTGGTGCCGAGCCCCTGACGAACTAAAAGGTTCATTTTCTCATAGGTTGTAACCAAGATATCAAACTCTGTCCTATTCCCATCCCCCTCAACCAAATGTTGCTCAAATCCATCTAGCTCAATCGCACCACATGCCTTTTCTACTTGTAAGCCAATTGATCCTAAGTCCCTATTTAATTGTATAAAGATTTGGTTAACCAATGCTTTTGTTGGCACAACATAAGCCACCCATCCACTGGGGCCATTTTCGCTTTTAAAGTGATTTAAGGCTTGCAGAATTCGGTATTCCGCAATCATCGTTTTGCCGCTTGACGTAGGCAAATTCAGTACAATAGCTCTGTGAGCAGGATTCAGCAATTCACCATTAATGATGGACTCCCGCTGAGGATACATTAATTCAAAAACTCCTTTTTCTTCTTTCCTTGAAATGAACTGGTTAAAACGTGTTACCCAGTTGTTAATCCCTCTTGTGGTGTGCCATAGGGTATTACGAACCATTTTGGTAGCAAAGGCTTCAAAATATTGGTATAGCAATCCTAAGCTAATATTTCCTGATTTTTGCGAATACTCTCCAGAAATATTAAGGTGATAATGCAATTCTGTCTCAGGTTCGAGCGGCCTGCCTTCAATTAAATAATGCCCAAGTATTTCAATGCTTTTGGAAAAATGATATAACGAAACCAACTCAGCAGCACCATATGGTCGACTTTCCTCATTTACCTGATTGAGAAAATTTCTCTCGAATTCATTTTGTTCACTTCTTAGTTGATTTATTAAATCTACTGCCTGACCTATCTCATGCCAGGAGTCTTTTTTTACTAGATGTACTACCGCTTTAAATGATTTGGTAAGAATTCTATTGTTCCAGTTCGCCCCATCTTCCAGGTTATCAAAGAACGAACTGTTTGTCTTCAGGTACTGCTTGACAAAATGCCAATGTTCACCTAAATACCCGAACGCTATAAGTTTGAAATGCTCGAAAATATAGTATTCATTTTCAGTGGTTATTTCTAATTGTCCGGCTATATCAAAATATACTGAGCAAAGGGCTTTAAATTCAAGAGAATCCCGTTCTTCCCAAAGTTCAATAATTCTGAGTTCACAAAGTTCCTTTGCTTTTTCAAGTTGTGCTAAATCTACATCTGTTAGACTGACTTCTTCAAACCGTTTCGATAGTTTTGCCTTTTGAATGAGCAAACCGATCCCATCAAGCATTTCAGGATATGCCTGTTCGAGATAGTTATATTTTATCTGAATGCTCATTCGGCTCTTTCGTTTATAATATCTTTCCAATCTTCTTTGCGGATGGGAAGATACATGGCTAGAAGCTTAATTCCTATAGGGTTTAAAACATGGTCTCTCAATCTCCCATAACTAAGTGAAACATCCCTCTCATCAGGCTCAACATCTGTAACTAATACACCAATTAGATGAAAATCATCAATACCTGAATAGTAAGCTCTTTGGCTTCTATCAAAGTCCGTTCTGAACCGGTGCCCTTCCGGGAAGTGCCGCATCTTACTTTTGAGATAACTGATCAAAATTAGCCGTTTGTTTCTGTCGTTGTACAAATCCCTTAACTGGCTTTCTATACCTTTTGCACCAGTCATTACTTGTGGTGGGCGATTAGCTATTTCAGAGGATGTTTTTACCTCGCCAAAAAGAAAAAGCACCTGACCTTCTATCTCAATAAATCCGACTATGTCCGCCCCAGTCTTGTTGCCCTTTGGATTTCGGGTATCTCGGTTTTCATTCCAATGAAATCGGCAAGAAAATTCCTGCTCCAAAATGACTTCTGCATAAGCTTCCCCAATTCGAAATTGTTGTACTTCTATTTCTTCATCTTTCGAAGCCTGAATATCGGCTAATAAACCATCACTTGCAAACCCTGTTTCATCCCCAAGCGCCCTCAATCTGTCTAAGGAGTCTTGCCATTCCTCCTGATCAAGTAAATTTTCCTTTACAGCATATTGCAAATGCTCACGACACTCTTGCTCATCAAGGTGCACGCCTTGATAGTTTCTTTTCGCTGATTCTATATGTTCGTAAAGGACGATCATTTAAGCCGTTATTTATATTTTAATTGTCTGAAGTTAATTACCTATTTGATACAATTACACAATAATTTTTAGTAAGGTTTATAGTCATCATGATGCTGAAATCAAGATAAATATTATTCATACAAGTTCCCCGGCAAGTAACTTTGCCTGTTCGATGACTGTTTGAACCGCTTTTTCCTGTTTATCTGGAGGGTAACCATATTTCCTTAATATTCGTCTTATATTCCGACGTAGGTTAGCCTGGACACTCTCCTTGATAGTCCAGTCTATGGTAGTGCTATTACGGACACTCTGAAGTAGCTCTCTTGCGATTGTACGTAGAATATCGTCCCCCAGAATCGATACAGCACTGTCATTTGTCTCCAATGCATCGTAAAAGGCAAGCTCCCGGAAGTCAAGCCCTAACTGTTCACCTCTCCTGTCGGCCTCCCTCATCTCCTTTGCTAGTGGGATAAGGAATTGCTCAATAAAGGCAACTGTATCCACCATACCGTTATGGTACTTCTGGATAGCATCCTCCAACCTCTCGGAAAACCTCCTCCCTTCGGTCAAATTAAATTGAAGCCTTTTCCTTATTTCATCCTTCAATAATCGCTTCAACAACTCTGCCGCCAGGTTCTTGCGTGGCATATTCTTCAGCTCAGCCAGGAACTTGTCATCCAGTATCTCAATATTTGGTTTCTTTAAGCCAGCTGCATCAAATACATCAATAACATCATCCGTGGTTATTGCTTTTGATATCAGCTGTTTTATAGAGGTTTCAAGCTCCTCATCAGTCCCAGATCCCCGACCCGTCACCTTAATGATACGTGCACTCACAGACTGGAAGAATGCGACATCATCTCTTATAGCTATTGCTTGCTCATTGGGAACCGATAATGCGAACAGTTTAAGTAGTTTCTTTACATTGTGGATAAACCTTTCCGCTCCATCATCAAGTGACAGGATATAATCCGCTGCACCTGGCAGGAACTTGAACTTCTCTTCGGGTGTTGGCAATATGTGAAACTTCTTGAAGTCATAATCCCAGAACATTTGCACTAAAACCTCATAGGTCTCCATCATCTTGGCCACTGCCTCTTCCTGGTCAAATGTAGGCTTGCCTTCACCTCCACTTGAAGTGTAATCATGAAGTGCCTTTTTAAGGTCCTGGGCGATTCCCAGGTAGTCGACCACTAACCCACCTGCCTTATCTTTAAAGACTCTGTTAACCCTTGCAATTGCCTGCATGAGGGTGTGGCCTCTCATTGGCTTATCTATATACATGGTATGCAGGCATGGAACATCGAAACCAGTGAGCCACATGTCTCGTACGATTACCATATGAAGCTCATCCTCAGGATTCCTCATACGGTCTCCGATGGCCTTTCTTCTTACCTTGTTCCGGATGTGTTGTTGCCAGTTAACGGGGTCGCTGGAGCTGCCTGTCATAATTACCTTAATCAGCCCCCTTGTATCGTCATCATTATGCCATTGTGGTCTGAGTTTGATAATTGCATCATAGAGCTCAACACAAATCCGTCTGCTCATACAGACAACCATAGCTTTACCTTCCGCAACGGACTCCCGAAGCTCGAAATGGTTAACCAGGTCTTCTGCTATCTTGCTGATTCTTTTCTCATTGCCTACGATTGCCTCCAATCTCGACCATTTTGATGATAGCCGCTGCCTCTCGGTTAGTTCCTGTCCTTCAGTCAGTTCCTCAAATTCCTCGTCGATGGTTACTTTCTCCTCCTCCTCGAAGTTCACCTTCACTAATCTTCCCTCGTAATAGATGCTTACAGTAGCCCCATCCTGAACTGCCTGATGAATATCGTAGACATCTATGTAATCACCGAATACGGCCTGGGTATTTCTGTCGGTTGACTCGATCGGAGTGCCTGTAAAACCTATAAATGAAGCATAGGGTAAGGCATCCCTAAGGTGCTTCGCGAAGCCATCAAGGAAATCGTACTGGCTACGGTGCGCCTCATCAGCAATTACCACAATATTCTTTCGCAGGCTCAGGGGCTTATTCTTAATAAAATAGGCATCAGGGTTAGGCTCCATGACATCTGGGTCAGCCATCTCATCCTTGTCCAGGATAGGCATGAACTTATGAATAGTGGTGAACACTATACCTCCTGAGGCGACATTAAGAAGACTCCTTAGATGCTTGCGATCCTCAGCCTGCACAGGTGTTTGTCTTAGCAACTGGCGACAACCGTGAAAAGTGTCGAATAGCTGGTCATCAAGATCATTACGGTCTGTGAGGACAACGATCGTAGGGTTATCTAGGGCGAGTATCAGCTTACCTGTATAGAATACCATGCTGAGGCTCTTTCCACTACCCTGAGTATGCCATATAACACCTGCACGCCTGTCGCCATTTGGACCCACGGCTTCCCTAGTTGTTTGTACTGCTTTGTTTACGGCATAATACTGATGATATGCTGCTATCTTTTTAAATACCTTTTCGTTGTTTGACTCAAAGACAATAAAATGCCGAATGATATCAAGTAGTGTTACTTTATTTAACATCCCTATGAACATCACCTCGGCTTGAGGAACAGTCGTGTCAACCGTTGTCCTGCCATCTCGGGTTTTCCAGGGAAGAAACCTCGACCAATCGCTAGTGATAGTACCCGACTTGGCTTCCCATCCATCGGAAGCAATTAGTAGGGCATTATAAGTGAAGAGGGAGGGTATAACCTCTTTGTAGGTTTGCAACTGATTAAAGGCGGTCCTAACTGTCGCTCCGGCATCTATTGGGTTCTTTAATTCGATAACAACAAGTGGCAGGCCATTTATAAATAATACTATGTCAGGCCTCTTGTTGATGTTTTTCTCGATAACTGTAAGCTGATTAACCGCCAGAAAATCATTGTTTCCTGGGCTATTAAAATCTATAATACGAACACTACCACCTCGTATACCATCTGTTGTCCTGTACTCAATCGGTATACCATCAGTCAGGAATGTATGGAATAGTCCATTGTCATGGACCAGACGGTTTGTGCCTAGTCGCAGAACTTTCTTTAAAGCCTCCTCTTTGCTTTCAAAAGGAAGCTGTGGATTATAACGGTCAATTGCATCCTTCACCCTCCTGACCAGAATTACCTCAGAATAGTCTCTTTCCTGGAATATGCCATCAGGGGATAGGTCAATGCCAGACATGGCACTATAGCCTAACCTCTCAAGGTATTGAAGGCAGATCAGCTCAATATCATTCTCGGTTATTTTATGCATGGATGGTATTCTATGGAACTCTTATTTTGCCGCTCATTAACTTTGGCAGTAAAGTGTCTCGCATCTTTGATAAGTTGAAGTTCTCAGCCTGGTTAAGCTCTATTCTATTCCTAATCGGAGACACCAGTTTCTCAAATGCCATAAGGACACTATAATCAGGAAGAGAAAATTCAAGGAGTGGAATGTTTTTTACATTTAATGCCTCCAATATAGTCCCAACATCCTTTTTTTTACTTACTTCTACATTTATAATATCTGACAATAATAATTCGATTAGAAATGTTGGGAACGGGAATCCATCTCTTAATCTGATACCAGTCATATTTCTTCCAAGCGCTGCCTTAATATTTTTGGGAATGCGGGCTACAGCACCAACCCTTCCTACATTAGTTATAATACAATCACCTGTAGATATCTCAATCCTCGAAATCCACTTTTTGTAATCAGCTTCAGATATATAGTATTTATTGGACAAATCGAGAATCCCTCCATCTACGATATTCTCAAGCTGTAAAAGGATAAATCCTGTTTCTTCCTTAACTTTTTCTGGTTTCTTGCTATGAAGACAATCAGTAACTACTGCTATATCGCTAATTTTTCCTTTTCCCCATCCCTTCGGCAATCCATCCACCAGTTCTCCATCAAATCCCGGGAACCTGAAATCAACAAACCACTCCTTGAAGATAGCCTGGGCAATGGCCTCCAGGGTTTTGTTCATCTGAAGGTTTAACTCTATCTTGTCGTCAAGGGAGGAGAGGATTGAGGCAATTCGAGATTGAGTTTCCAGGGGTGGAATTTGCAGAACAATCTCATTAAGAATATTAGTATTTAATGAAGGCATAGTTGCACCAACTGCAATCCCTCTTATGTACTTCTTGAATGCCTCCAACCCAAAATAATACGATAAGTATTTACCATCAACAAGTTCGCAATCAGGTCTTATCCTTAAACACCGGCCAGAAAACAGCCAACCTTCCTCCTCTTTTCTGACATATGCCCTTCTATCAACACTACCGACTCTGCTAAAAACGATATCTCCTTCAAGTAAAGAGTATTTTTTTAGCCTTTCTCTATCCTGTTCGCTTATGCAAGGTAGGTCATTATGTAGAATCCTATTTTCCCCTAAGTGTTCAACTGTAAGTATGGGTGTCCCATTTTTTACGTAATCCTTTTGATGTAATTGGCTTCCAAATGGCCCCGTTTGGACGCTTGCGAGATTTTTTAGTTTATATGTTTTCATTCCATCAGGCATCGAGATTACGATTTTATGTCATATCCGATGGTCAACATACTGTCTGTTATTTGTTTATCAAGGACATGGGCCATCTCCATTTGCTCTTTAAGTCCTTCAATAAGTTTTTTCATCTTCTCATCAAATACTTCTCTATCATCCTCTTCTTCCCTGAAGTCAATATAACGTCCAGGAGTAAGTATATAGTTATTTTTCCTTACATCGACTATTGATGCTGACTTGCAAAGTCCGGGAACATCCATGTATTCCCTTTCCCAATTTTTGCTCCTCCATGAATGATAGATCGCACCGAGAGATTTTATATCCTCATCAGTTAGCTCCTTCTGCCTTCTACTGATCATGTTCCCTTTTTCCCTGGCATCAATGAAGAGAATATGACCTGACCTGTTCCGGAACTTGCCATTGGACTTATCCCTTGCCAGAAACCACAGACAGGCTGGTATCTGTGTATTGTAAAATAGCTGGGAGGGCAAGGCAACCATACAATCAACAAGATCCTTTTCAATAAGGGCTTTTCTTATCTGGCCTTCAGTATTGGTATCGCTACTCATACTGCCATTTGCAAGTACAATCCCAGCAGTACCCCCAGGGGCAAGCTTGCTTATGAAATGCTGTAGCCAGGCATAGTTGGCATTGGTCGAAGGAGGGATACCAAATTTCCACCGGTGGTCATCCTTCTTGATCGAATAGTCACTGACATTAAACGGAGGATTAGCAAGGACATAGTCAACCTTGACATCGTGCAGTTTGTCATCCAGTAATGTGTCACCAAGCTCGATCTTTGCCTCAATACCCCTTATGGCAAGATTCATCCTGGCCAGCTTATATGTAGTAGGGTTACTCTCCTGTCCGTATATGCTTATTTGTCCCTTCCTGTGCTCATGCATTTCAATGAATCTCTCGCTTTGCACGAACATACCCCCTGATCCGCAGCAGCCATCATACACCCGTTTTTGGGCCTCGGGGGCAAGTATATCAACAAGGAGCTTCACAATGCTCTGAGGTGTATAGAACTGTCCTCCCTTCTTGCCTTCAGCATCAGCAAACTGGCCAAGGAAGTATTCAAATACAAAGCCCAATACATCCTTGCCCTTGCTTCCATTCCCATTACTAAGAGTGATGGAACCTATCAAATCAATAAGTTCACCGAGTTTTGTCTTATCCAGTGCCGGCCGTGCATAGTCCTTTGGTAAGACACCTTTGAGTGAAGGGTTGTCCTTCTCAATGGCATCCATGGCATCATCAATGTCCTTGCCTATGGTTGGGAGTTTTGCCCTTCCCTGCAGCCATTTCCAACGTACCTGGGGAGGAACATAAAAAACTCTTTCAGCAGTATATTCATCCTTATCCTCCGGGTCTGCGCCCAGGTCATCTTTATCTTCAGACAGTTTCTGATAGAGTTCATTAAAGGCATCGGAGATATACTTCAGGAAGATCAGGCCCAGAACAACATGTTTATATTCGGCAGCATCCATATTACTGCGAAGCTTATCAGCAGCCTGCCACAAGGTTTTTTCAAGAAGATGATT
>Ga0116164_10003680_pt1 | contig 10409 bp, 8 predicted proteins | sample AD_UKC109_MetaG_FD_89888 | JGI IMG/M metagenome (GOLD analysis project Ga0116164, IMG submission 89888) | Active sludge microbial communities of municipal wastewater-treating anaerobic digesters from Hong Kong - AD_UKC109_MetaG | ecosystem: Engineered > Bioreactor > Anaerobic > Digestate... | reverse complement strand
GCTGGATATCGAGCAGACCGGGCTGCGCCTCGATGACGTACTGACCGACGTTGCCAACGCGGTGGCTGCGAAAGCGGCGGACAAGGGCCTGGAATTCGTGTTCGACGTTGCCGACGATGTGCCGATACGGATGCTCGGCGACCCACTGCGCCTGGGACAGATACTGATCAATCTCTGCAACAACGCGGTGAAGTTCACAGCGCTTGGCGAGGTGCGCGTCGTGGTGACGCTGGAGGCGTGTGCCGGCGAACAGATGTGTCTGCAGTTTGCGGTGCGCGATACCGGTATCGGGATCGAAGAGGAACAGCTCAGCCGCCTTTTCCAATCGTTCAGCCAGGCGGATGCGTCGACCACGAGGCAGTATGGTGGGACAGGCCTCGGGTTGGCCATCTCGAGCAAGTTGATCGAAATGATGGGCGGCAGGATATGGGTCGAGAGCACGCCCGGTCGTGGCAGCACCTTTTACTTCAACGTGCGCCTGAGTGCTGCACCATCGGATCTGTCGGCACAGCTGCCAGCGCGCGGGCGCGCGCAGAGTATACGCGTATTGCTGGCCCATGCAGGCACCGGGGCGCGCGATGTCCTGGCATGTATGGTGCGGCAGCTGGGCCATGTTTGCGACACGGTTGCTGATGCCGGTGCCGTGCTGTCGGCGTTGACGACGGCAGATCAGGAACGGCATTACGACCTGGTGTTTATCGACTGGCAGATGCCTGGCGTCGACGCATTTGCGTGCATGCAGGGCATTGACGGGCTTGGCCTGGTGAACCCGCCACGCGCGATTATCGTTGTTGCCACACGCCGTGACGACGTAATGGCGGTCGCAGGCAAGCGAAAACTCGCGGCCCCTATGCTGCTGAGCAAGCCGGTGATGCGCAGCACACTCATCGATGTGATCGATGCCGCATTCGGTGCAGCGGCGCCACGTCGTGGCACGCATCAGGGCATGCGCGGGCCTCATGCCGAGGCCCTGAAACAACTGCGCGGCTGTCGGGTACTACTGGCTGAGGACAACGAGGTGAACCGTGAGCTCGCGGTCGAGTTGCTGCACCGGGTCGGGATGCATGTCGAGATCGCGACCAATGGAGCCGAGGCGCTCGCGAAACTGGAAGAAGGGCGCTTCGACGTCGTGTTGATGGACTGCCAGATGCCGGTCATGGATGGTTACCAGGCGGCAAGGAGTATCCGAGCGGATGCGCGTTGGGCGGAACTGCCCGTGATTGCGGTCACGGCCAACGCGATGGTGGGTGATGTAGCCAAGACCTCGGCCGCAGGGATGAACGACCATATTGCCAAGCCGATCGACCCGGACCATCTTTACGGCGTGTTGGCGAAATGGCTGCGTGGCTCACGCGGCGATGCGCCGGTACCGACTTCACCAACCGCACCAGGCCGCGATGCAGAGCACAGGCGTGGCCTGCCGCCCGGCAGGCATGTGGATACAGCACAGGGATTGGCCAGGATTGGCGGCAATATCGACAGCTACAGGCGTTTGGTCGACAAGTTCCGGCACAATCACCGCGACGACGTGCACCATATCGAAACGCATCTGCACGCCGGCGACGGGGAGCAGGCACTGCGACTGGCGCATACCCTTAAAGGGACTGCCGGGAGCATCGGTGCTGACGCCCTGGCGCAGGCGGCAGCGGAACTGGAATCGGCCATCGCGGCCGGCGGCAGTGCAGCGTTGACAGCTGGGCTGATCGCGGCGCAACACCGGTTGAGCGAGGTGATCGACGAGTTGCAGGCGATCATCGCCGATGTCCCAAGCGCCCTGCCCGAATCCGTTCCGCCAATTTCCCGAAGATCGATGAGTGAGGGGTTGCTGCGCTTGCGCGACCGGATCGAGAATTTCGATACCGAGAGCGACCAGACGCTCGACGAGTTGCTGGCGGCCAGCGCGGGAAACACGGTAATCGAGACGTTGGCGCAGCTGCGCGAGCCGCTTGCGCGCTACGATTTCGACCTGGCCCTGGAACTGCTCGACAGGGTCGACAGCGCATTAGCCGAATCTTGAATACCGAAAATAAGCGTCGCATAATGTGCGGGCGGGAATTCTCTCGATTTTAGGCACCTGAAAATGCCGTCCGGCATGCTTACCCGCGGACTCGCCCGAGGCCGCACCCACTCCAGCTGGCAATGTTGCAGCGGGATTTATGGCGCGCGCCAAAATATCTCACACTTACTTATGAAGGCTGCATCTATTGCGCGGCCGACGATCTGTTAGGAGGTCGAAATGGAAATCCGTGTTATTCGTCATCTTGCGCTTGCAGCCGGTCTGTTGGGCGCGATGCAGGTCCACGCTGGCTACTGGAACGATGCCGCCGGCGATGTCTGGCGCAGTGGGGCAGGCGAGTGCGTGCATACCGGGTACTGGACACCCGATATGGCGATCGTCGGCTGTGACGGCAAAGTGGCGGAACAGGCGGCACCCACGGTGATGTCCGCACCCAAAGCGGCACCGGCGCCGGTCGCCATGATGGCGGTGGACACCAAGGTCAATTTTGCGTTTGACCGCGCCAACCTGGATGCCACTGCAACCGCCGCGATCGACTCACTGGTCCAGCAGGCCAAGTCGAAAGGCAGCATCAAGTCCGTACGACTGACCGGACACGCAGACCGTGTTGGCACTGAAGACTACAACATGGACCTGTCACTGCGTCGTGCCAGTGCGGTGAGCGACTACCTGGTGCAGAACGCCGGTGTATCCGCGCAATCGATCGAGATCGCGGGCAGGGGCGAATCCGAGCCACTGGTCGGGTGTGAGGGTATGTTCGGAGCAGCTGCACTGAACTGCCTGGCACCCAACCGTCGGGTTGAGGTCCTTCTTGACCTGATGGGCAAGTGATCCCTGGCTGGTGACCGCTGGTGGTCAGGGGGATTCCCTGGCCACCGTTGGTCTGACCGCCTGTCCGTCTTGGTTCGCCGCACCGTGGGCGCGTTGCTCGCGGTGACCGGCACGCATTTCCTCTCCTTGCGTCATTACCCTGTAGATCCAATTGCTGACAGCGGCCGCAGCGGACCGCAGAATCGGGACCTGCATAGCGATGGCGGCATGCAGGCAAGAGGGGGTGGAACATGACCGAACCGGCTGCTTTTGACGACGCAGCGGCAAGCGCGAAGCTGGCGCAGGAACTGCCGCATTGGCACGTGGATTCGAGCCATCTGTGCCGCAGCTACAAGACCGACGGCTGGCGCGCCAGCATGCTGCTGGCCAATGGCATTGCGCATCTGGCCGAGGTCGCCTGGCATCACCCGGAACTGCGCGTCAGCTGGGGTGGGGTGGAGGTGCGACTGCGTACCCACTCCGAAGATGCGATCACCACAAAGGACTTCGAACTGGCGACGATGGTCGAGCAGTGGGTGTGCTGGCGTCCGGCGGCGGGGGCCTCGCTGGACGGTGCGCCAACTTCTGGCCAGTGGCGTTATCTCCACCACGAATGACGGAATTGCAGGCAACGCGGCTGCCATATTGCCCGGACAACCGGCATTACTATGCTGCGCTGCGCGATCTGCCCTGGCCGGTATGGCTGGATAGCGGCTATCCGGCATCCGGTGGCGGGCGGTACGACATCATTGCCGCCGACCCGTATATCACCCTGGTGTGCAAGGACGGTGCGACCACGCTTGCCGCCTCGGGCGGTGCGGTGCGGGTGGCCCATGGCGACCCGCTGGGTCTGCTGCGTGAGGCAATGGGCCGATCTGCCACGGCGCATGGCGCTCTGCCGTTCTGCGGGGGGGCAATCGGCTTTCTCGGTTATGACCTGGCACGCACACTGGGGGATCTGCCGGCGCGTGCGGGTGCGGAAGGCTGGCCCGACATGGCCGTCGGTCTGTATGACTGGGCCTTGGTGGTTGACCATGCCCGGCAACGCTGTGACCTCGTCCGCAGTGGCAGGGACCCGCGTGGCGACGACAGCTGGCGGTCTGCGCTGCGGCAGCTGTTGAACGCCCTGCCGGGCCGTGAACCGCCGCGAGCCGCGACCGGCAGGCTGATCGAACCGGGCATGCAGCGAGATGCGTATGCCCGGTCCTTTGCCCGAATCCAACGCTATATCCGCGATGGAGACTGCTACCAGGTCAATCTTGCGCAGCGTTTTCGTGCGGCGGTCGATTCCGATGCCTGGACCCTGTATCAGCGCATGCGCGCGGACAACCCGGCCCCCTTTGGTGCGTTACTTGAATACCCGTTCGGTGAGATCTTGAGCTGTTCGCCAGAGCAGTTTCTGCAGCTGCGCGATGGCCATGTACAGACACGCCCGATCAAAGGGACCCGGCCACGTGGTGACAGCGCGCACAGTGATCAGGCCATGCGCGCGCAACTGCTCAGCAGTGCCAAGGACCGGGCGGAAAACCTGATGATCGTCGACCTGCTGCGTAATGACCTGGGCAAGGTCTGCGAGCCCGGCAGCATCGATGTGCCGGGGCTGTTCGAGGTGGAATCGTTCGCCACGGTGCATCACCTCGTCAGTACCGTGACAGGGCATCTGCGCGGCGGCTGCGATGCGCTGGATCTGATCTCCGCCTGCTTCCCGGGCGGTTCCATCACCGGCGCTCCGAAGCGCCGCGCGATGCAGATCATCGACGAGTTGGAGCCGGTGCGCCGCGAGGTGTATTGCGGCAGCGTCATCCGTCTCGGTTTCGACGGCAACCTCGACAGCAGTATCACCATCCGCACACTGCTGATGCGCGGTGATGAGGTCTTCTACTGGGCGGGTGGCGGGATCGTGGCCGACTCCGCATGCGCGGCCGAGTATCAGGAAAGCCTCGACAAGGCGGCGGCCTTCCTGGGTTTGTTCGGTTAGGCAGGCGATCGCCGAGGAGGCTCGGCTCCTACAAGGCCGGACTCCGGCCGATTGGCCGGTGGCGGAATCGCCGAGGGGGCTCGGTTCCTACAGCCCGGCGTCTTCGTGGGGGACAGCCCCTAGCCGGCGTTCTTCCAACGCTCGTAGAAGAAGTTGGTCGCGGAGACGAAGCCCTCGACACTGCCGCAGTCGAAACGCTTGCCCTTGAACCGGTAGGCCAGCACCATGTTCTTGATCGCCTGGGTCTGCAGTGCATCGGTGATCTGCAACTCGCCATTGCGGCCCGGTGGCGTGGAGCGGATTACGTCGAAGATGTCCGGGGTCAGGATGTAGCGGCCGATGATCGCCAGGTTCGACGGTGCGTCCGCCGGATCGGGTTTCTCCACCATGTCCGACACCACGTACACGCCATCTTCCAGTTCGGAGCCGGCAATCACGCCGTACTTGTGCACCTCGTCTTGCGGCACCTCTTCGATAGCGACGATGCTGCAGCGGTACTTGGCATAGATGCGCGCCATCTGGGTCAACACGCCATCGTCTTCACCCACGCACAGGTCATCAGCGAGGATCACACCGAACGGCTCGCGGCCGATCAGCGTCTCACCGGTCAGGATCGCGTGGCCCAGGCCCTTCATCTCGGTCTGGCGGGTATACGAAAAGGTGCAATAGTCGATGATGTTGCGGATATCGGCGAGAAAGACTTCTTTCGGCGTGCCGGTGATCTGCTGCTCCAGCTCATAGCTGATGTCGAAGTGGTCCTCTAGCGCACGTTTACCGCGTCCGGTGACGATCCCGATGGTGTTCATGCCGGCCGCCATGGCCTCCTCCACGCCGTACTGGATCAGCGGCTTGTTGACGATCGGCAGCATCTCCTTGGGCATCGCCTTGGTGGCCGGAAGAAAGCGCGTGCCGTAACCGGCGGCGGGGAACAGGCATTTCTTGATCATGGTGAAAGTCCGTTGTGTATTTGCTCAGTGGCGCAACAGGCCTGTGGGGCATTGCTGATTGTCGATGATGTGGTGCTGCAAAAGCCACGTCAGCGCATCTGTCGCATCCTGTTCGAACCACGCCTGCGCCGAGCCCAGGCGGAACGTATAACCCCAGGCGTCCATATCTGCGAACAACTGATGCCGGTCATAGCCTGGCAAGGCGTCGGCCAACAGCGCCTGAAGGTAGCACACCGCATTCTCCTCGGGGATCTCGCCGCCCGCATCGGTATGCAGCAGCTCACGCCGCGCCCCGTCCATGCAGATGAAATGGCAGGCCTCGTGCAGCGCTGAATGCAGCGGCGTGTCCGGGCGCACAAACAGCGTGGAACGGATCAGCCCTGCCTCGCTGTCGCCCCAGTACGACCCGGGGATCGGCATGCCGGTGCCAACAATCTCGACCTGCATTGCATAGCGCGCCAGCAACTGACGCAACGACAGGATATGTTCAGGCGTGCACAGAACGACCGTGGACGACATGGATGCAGCTGCTGGGCAGAAAAACGGGGCGCCAGCCTAACATGCTGTCAGCATTGCTCCCAAGGCAGACCGTGAAACCGCCAGCCGCCGACCGTGCCGCGCTGATGGTTGTCGTCGAGGTCGCCTTCGAATCCCTCGTCGACGTGATAGACGTTCTTGAGACCGGCGTTCAGCAGTGCCTTGCCGGCCTCGACCGAGCGCTTGCCGCTGCGGCAGATCAGGATCACCGGCGCACAGCCTTCCTGCGCGTCACACACTGCACCACCGAGCAGCAGCTTGCGGATCTCGGGTACGAAGTGTGGATTGATGTCCCAATCGGGTTCGTCGATCCATGCGACGTGGACGGCGCCCCTGGGGTGGCCGACAAAAAGGAATTCCATGGTCGAGCGGATATCGACCAGCAGGGCGCGTGGATCATCCTGCAATACCTGCCAGGCCTGTTTGGGTGATAATTCGGCTGGTTCCTTTTTCTTGTTCATGGCGATTCCCCATTTGAATTCAGCTCTGTTTTATAGACCAATACGACAGGTCTGACCTCGTGGAAATCCCGATACTGGGTATTGGATGTGATACGTGACCGTGTGCTCGAGGCGCTGATATGGCCGCTCGGGCTGTTGCCGTTCCGCTGGGCAGGCGGCCTGGGCGCCGCCGTCGGGCGCGTGTTCTACCGTGTCAATCGACGCGAGGTGAACAACGCGAGGGTCAATCTGCGCCTGTGTTTTCCCGAGATGGACGCGCCGGCGCGCGAACAGCTGGTGCGGCGCAACCTGATCGAGACCGCGCGCAGTTTTGCGCAGATGGCGCGGGTCTGGGTCGGTCGCCAGCTCGATATGTCCAGCCTGATCGACGACAACGGCTTCGAGGCACACGGTCGCGCGCTGTTGCAGCGTGGCCACGGGCTGATTCTGGCGCTGCCGCATCTGGGCAACTGGGAGCTGATCGGTGAGTCGATGATCGCCGTGACGCCGGCAACGGCTTTGTTCCGCCCGCCGCGCATGGCCTTCATGGACCGCATCATGCGCGCCGGAAGGGCCCGCACCGGGATCGTACCGGTGCCGATCGACCGGCAGGGGCTAAAGGCGCTGCACGCGGCGCTGCAACGCGGCGAGGGTGTGGTGATCCTGCCCGACCAGGTGCCGAAGACGATCGGCGCCGCAGGGGTGGTGGCGCCGTTCTTCGGTCATCCGGCGATGACCATGACCCTGATCAGCCGGCTCGCCCACCGGCACAAGTCGCCGGTGCTGTTCTGTTGTGCCGTTTACGATGCGGGTATCGGCAGGCACCGGCTGCATCACTTCGAGGGCGAGGCCGGGATCGGTGACGCGTCACCGGAGGTCGCTGCGGCCGCTCTCAACCGTGATGTGGAACGTTGTGCGCGTGCATTTCCGGAGCACTACCAGTGGACGTACCGGCGTTTCCTGGTCCCGGGCAGTCAGACCAGCCCGTATTCGGTACGCGAGCCCTGAAACAGCGGCGTTGCCGCGGCGGTTAAAGGCACCCGGCCGTTGGCCGTTACCCTGACAGGAACTCATTTCTTGTTCAGGGGCTTGGTATGCGGTTATCGGATATCGGGACATGGTCCGGCCGGGTGACAGCTGCAATGCTGGCGCTGTGGTGCGCTGCGTCGGTCGCGCAGACGGCGCCGGACAAATCGGATGTCAGGGTGCTGATCGATATCTCCGGCAGCATGCGACAGAACGATCCAAACAACCTTCGGCGCCCTGCGTTGCGCATGCTGGCCGGCCTGCTGCAGCCGGGGACCCAGGCCGGTGTATGGACCTTCGCACGCTGGACCAACAACCTGGTTGCGGTCGGGGATGTGGATGCGGCGTGGAAGAAGCGCACCCAGTCATTGTCCGAGCAGATCTCTTCGCCGGGCCAGTTCACCAATATCGAGGAAGTGCTGGACAAGGCCTCGGCCGACTGGAGTGGCGAGCCCACCACGCATGCCCGGCACCTGGTGTTGCTCACCGACGGCATGGTCGATGTATCCAAGCAGGAAGCCGAGAACGCACAGTCGCGTGAACGCATCATCGGCACCCTGTTGCCGCGTCTCAAGTCCGCGGGCGTCAAGGTGCACACCATCGCGTTGTCAGAACGTGCCGATCACGCGTTGATGAAGATCTTGGCCGGTGAGACCGGTGGCTGGTATCAGCAGGTGGCGCAGGCGGATGAACTGCAACGCGTGTTCCTGCGGATGTTCGAGACTGTTGGAAAACCGGATTCGGTGCCTCTGCAGGACAACCGGTTCGTGGTCGACAGCAGTATCTCGGAGGCGACTGTCCTGGTGTTCAGCAGGCCCGATACGCCTCCGGTGGTGCTGCGCTCGCCGTCGGGTGATGAATACACCGACAGCGACCTTCCCGCCGGTGTCGCGTGGTTTCGTGATCAGGGCTACGACCTGATCACCGTGGCCTCACCGCAGAAGGGCGAATGGAGCCTGCAGGCCGATATCGATCCGGACAACCGGGTGATGATCGTGACTGATCTGAAGCTGCAGCACTCCGAGGTTCCGACCCACATCGCGGTGGGTGAGAGCCTGCGCATCGAGGCCAACCTGAGCAGCCGCGGCGAATTGGTTACCCGCCAGGCGTTTCTGCGTCTCCTCCAGGTCTACGCCGAGCGTATCGATCAGGGCGCCAGTGCGCCGCTGGCCCTGAACGACCAGGGCGAAGGCGCCGACGACAAGGCAGCCGATGGCCGCTACACGCTGCGCCACAGCGAGCCCGCCGCGCAGGATGAGGTCGGGGTGCTGGTGGCAGTGGAAAGTCCCACCTTCATGCGTGAAAAGCGTTTTCGTCTGGCGGTCCACGAACCCGTTGAGGGCAGTGTGGCCGATGGGCCTGATGGTCCCGAATTGAGCGTCAGGCTGCAGGGTGCCGTCATGCAGCCGGGTGCAGAACTGAGTGCCTGGCAGCAGGCCGCTGATGGCCAGCGCATACCGCTGCAACTGACCGAGAGTGAGCCGGGGCAATGGTCGGCCGCGCTGATGGACCCGGTATCGCCGAGTTATCTGACGGTTTCGGGCACAACGAAACTGGGCAACCTGATCGAGCGTACCGTCGGGCCGATCGTCGCGCCCGGTGTGACCTTGCCGGCAGTCGTGGCCAAGGCGCCAGTGGTCGAACCGGCACCCCCCGTGGTCGAGCCGGCGCCGCCAGCGGTCGAGCCCGCGCCAGTCGAGCCTGAAGCGGTGGCGGCGCCGGTCGAAGAGCCGCCCGCCGAGCCGCCTGCTGTTGCGGAGGACAGCCTGCTGGTGCCGGGGTTGGTGTTTGGCGGGTTCAATCTGACATTGATAATCGCTGCAGGCGTCTGGTTCTTCCTGCGTCGCCGACGCGCGGCGGGCAGGGACGAGCTCGAGTTCGATGATCTCATCGACGAAACGGTCGATGCGTCGGAGGACGCAACGACACCGCAGGAGAAAGCGGCATGAGCCAGACCATGCTTGTACTGCTGGGCGCCCTCGGCGCCGAACTGCTGCTACTGCTGATAGTGCTTCTCGCCGTGGCGTTTTTCCGCAACCGTGCGGCGTCCCGGCGTGACCAGCGTGCCATGCGTGCATTGATTGCACGCGTCAAGAAGGGCAAGGCGGAGCGCGAGCAGCTGCTCGAACAATATCTTGCCGAACGCATGGGGCTGTCCGACCCCGCGCTGACGCAGGCCAAGGTCGCGATGTTGCGCGCGGAACTGACATTGCTGCAGCGTTTTGCCGGTGTCTACCGGAATCGCGAGGCGGCGATGGCTGCGCGCTTCGATGCCGATCTGTACGCGGTCCTGGAGCCCTACCATGCGCTTGCAGTTGGTACGCAGGCCGATCAGGAGCCATCGCAGCCGGGTGAGGTGGACGAGACAGAGATCGAGGCCTTGCGTCAGGAAAACGAGCGTCTGTCGGAAGAGCTCAGGATCACGATGGAGACGATGAGCCGGATGCTGAACGAGTATTCGACGATGTTCTCCGGGTCGGCGCCGGAAAACCTGCAGGAGACGGAGGAGCCGAACGTGGTGCCAGCGCCAATGTCAGTCGACGATGTGCCGTTCGACACTGCGGATCAGGCAGACGAGGTGCCGGTGGACGAGTTCGACACTGCCGACGACGTCGACGAGGTAGCCGATGCGCCTGATGCCGGTGAGTTCGAAG
>Ga0116164_10003674_pt1 | contig 10415 bp, 9 predicted proteins | sample AD_UKC109_MetaG_FD_89888 | JGI IMG/M metagenome (GOLD analysis project Ga0116164, IMG submission 89888) | Active sludge microbial communities of municipal wastewater-treating anaerobic digesters from Hong Kong - AD_UKC109_MetaG | ecosystem: Engineered > Bioreactor > Anaerobic > Digestate... | reverse complement strand
GCGGGTCGCAGCCAGGATCAGCTTGACGCCGAGTTCCTTAAGGAAAAACAGCGCAACTAGCCGGGTGTAGTTCTGTGCGTCACCGCGCGGGATAGAGCAGGTAGGTGGGGTAGCCCTGGACAGCGAAGGGGGCGAGGAGGTCCTTGACCGGGGGCTTGTTAGGGACGTCGGCGATGACGTGGATGGGGAAGACGTCTTCCAGCCGGGCGACGACCTCGGGATCCTGGAGGGTGGTGGCCTGCATGACCTTGCAGACCTTGCACCAGTGGGCGCCGAAGTCGAAGAGGATGGGCTTGCCGCTGGTCAAGGCTTCGCGGACGAGCGCCTCGAAGTCGCCGGGGGCGGCCTGGGCAAGGTCGATGTTGCGGAAAACGGAGCCGCCGGAGACGGTTTCGGCGGTGTCCACCGGCAGGGCGGCGGGGCGCAGCGCGCGGTAGGCATTCCAGGCGTAGTAGGCGGCCAGCAGCAGGATGAAGACGCCGAAGGCCTTCTTGACCTTTTCCATCCAGGCGCCGGGCTTCGGCAGGACGGCGAGGCCGGCGGCGGCCAGGGGCCAGGGCAGGGCCATGCCGACGCCCAGCAGAAACGGCAGGGCGAGGGCCATGCCGACGCCCTGGGCATAGAGCGAGCCGGCCAGCGCCAGCACGGCGATCAATACCGGTGCGACACAGGCCCCGGCCAGCAGAGCGGAAATGCCGCCCAGCACCAGGACGGCGGGCAGCCGTGCGCGTCCGGCAAGTCCGCCGGGCCTGCGGAAGCGGCTGAAATCAATCTGCCAGACATCGAACATCGCCAGGGCCAGGACGAAGAACAGCGCGGCGATGCCGGCGTTGAAGACGGGCGAGGAATTGATGGCGCCGAAGACGGAGCCGGACAGCACGACGACGAGGCCGAGCGCGCCATACACCAGGGCCATGCCGAGACCGTAGACGAGGCCGAGGCCGAAGCGGACATGGCGCGGCGAATCGGTGCCGCTGGCGCCGATGATGGCCAGGTTGATGGGAATCATGGGCAGGACGCACGGAGTCAGGTTCAGCAGGAATCCGCCGATCAGGATGAGCAGAATGGAGGGAAGCACCCCGTGGCGAAGATAGAATTCGCCGGGATCGTCGAGAAACAGCGCCCAGGCCGAAGAGCCGGGTTGGGCCTCGGCCGGGGCGGAGGAGGAATCGAGAAACGCGAGAAAAGCCGGGGCATCGGCGTAGCCGACAAGGCGGGCGGGTTCGCCGCGGGCGGCGAGAAGTTCGGGCCAGGGCGTTGCTTCGGGGGCCGGATTGAGGCCGGCGGCCGGCGCGGCGGACGGGACGGGGCCGGAGTCCGGCGCGGCGGGAGCAGCGGTGTCGGCGGCGGGGCCGATCGCCAGGGTGACTTCTTCGGGCAGGAAGCACAGTTCGCCCTTGCAGCCCTGATAGGTCACCACGATGGATTCCGCGGCCGGCGGGGCGTAGAGGGCCGCAAAGGAGGCCGAATAGCTGGCCTCGAAATCCCCGGGCTTGAAGGTATCCGGTTCCGGGACGGCCAGCGGCGCCAGGGCGTCGCCGTCGGGGGTGGCGACCGTGAAGCTGGAATAGAGGTGGTGATCCGCCGGAATCTCGAAGGCAACGCGCAGGGCGGGGCGGCCGTCATGGGCGGCGCGTTCGGCCGACACGCCGAACGGCGAGGCTGCCGCGGCCATGGCGCCGAGACTGAAGAGGACGGCGATTTTCCACAGCGTGGAAAACTTTTTTCCACAGCGTGGAAAACGGGATGCGTTGTTTTTCATAGTGCGAAAAAGATACCCCGGATTTTCCACAGTGTGGAAAACTTTTTTCCATGGCGTGGAAAAATCGCACGGAAATTTTCCATGGCGTGGAAAACAGGTCTGTTGCCGGGGCAAGGTCATTCGGGACTCCCTGTCCGTTCGGATTCGGCGGGGGCATTTGTCTCGGTTATAATTATAACCGAGACTGGCGGGAACCAGGTCCGGGGGGGGGCAGGTGGGAATCAGTCTGCCGCGGGTTCCGGGTCTTGGTCCGTCGCCAGGGAGGGCAGGGGGAGGCCGTCGAGGGCGGCGTCGATGTCGGCGCGCAGGATCGGCCAGGGCTCGAACCCGGCGTAGGCGCGGGCGATGGCACCGTTGCGGTCGAGCAGGAAGGCGGTGGGGATGGCGCGGATGGCGTCGGGGCCGCCGAAGGCGGCGACGACGGGGGGATCGGCGAGCCCGACGGGGAAGGCGGCGCCGAGAGAGGCGGTTTCCTGCGCGAGGGCGGCGGCGGGGCGGGGGTCGGCCGCCAGCCCGATCACGGTGAATCCGCGGCCGGCGTACTCCGTCTGCAGGGCGTTCCATTCGGGGATGGTGGAGCGGCTGGGGGTGTCGTCGGTGCGGAAGAACACCAGGAGCTGGACCTGGCCGGCCAAGTCGGCGGTCTGGATTTCGCCGGGAAATTCATCGGCGAGATTGCGCAGGACGAGATGGTTCACGGGGGGCGGCGGGGGCGGGGGGGCTGCTTCCTTGCGGCGGCAAGAAGCCGTCGAAAGAAGAATGAAGAACGAAGAAAGAAGAAGGAAGAATGAAAGAACAGACGGCTTCATGATTCGGGCTCGTCGGCGCTGTCCTCCGGCAAAAAGGCGGGAGGGGGGAGGCGCTTGGGTTTGATGATGTTGGATTTGACGAATTTGTCCATCTGGCGGACGAGATTGCCGTCGCCGGTGGAGAGCTTTCGGACGGCGGCGGCATAGGCGTCGCGGGCCTTCTGGAGGGAGTCGTCGATGCGCTGCATGTCTTCGGTGAAGCCGACGTATTTCTCGTAGATTTTGCGGACGGCGTCGAAGACTTCATGGAGGCTGGCGCGTTGGTTTTCCTGGCGCCAGAGCTGGCCGACGAGGCGGAGGGCGGCGAGGAGGCCGCCGGGGCCGACGGGGATGATGTTCTGGCGGACGGCGGTTTCGTAGAGGACGGGTTTGCCGGCGAGGGCGAGGGCGAGCGCGGGCTCGTTGGGGATGAACATGAGAACGAAATCGGGGGAGGCGTCGCGGAAGGCGGGCAGATCGGCATAGCGGCGGGCGGCGAGGCCCTTGATATGGGTTTCGATGGAGGCGAGGTGGGCGCGCAGGGCGGCGGCGCGGGCGTCGTCGGAGGGGGCGTTGACGTACTCCATGTAGTCCTTGAGGGACATCTTGGCATCGACGAGGAGACAGCGGTTGTCGGGGAGGCGGATGACGGCATCGGGCTGGGCGCGTCCGCCGTCGGGGTCGGGGACGCTGACCTGAAGATCATAGTCGCGGCCTTTGGCGAGGCCGGCGGCGTCGAGGAGGCGTTCGAGGGCGAGTTCGCCCCAGTTGCCGAGGAGTTTGTTGTCGCCTTTGAGGGCGTCGGCAAGGGCGTCGGCCTTGAGGCCGACGTCGCGGCTTTGCTGGGCGAGGAGTTCGACCTGCTGTTTGAGGGCGCTTCGCTGCTGGGCATCGGCGAGGTGGACATCTTCGATTTTCTTGCGGAAGTCGGCGATCCGGTCGCCGAGGGGGGAGAGGAGGGCGGAGAGGGCGTCGCGGTTCTGGTCGGTGAATTTCCGGGACTGGGCATCGAGGATCTGGGCGGCGAGAACCTGGAAGCGGTCTGCGAGTTCGTTGCGGGCGGCGACCAGGGCATCGTACTGGGCCTGCAGGCGGATCCGTTCGGATTGGGCCTGGTGGATGCGGCGGGCGGCGACGATGGCGGTCAGGGCGGCGCCGAGGACGAGGCCGAGTAGGAAGGCGACCGGCAGGAGTATGTAGGGGGCAGGCATGGAAAAGTGGTACCTGCTTCACGGGGCGGAAAGCAATCCCAAAGACGCCGCGGAGAGGGGGCGGGGCGAATCCCTGATCTGATTTCTGTCTTTTTCAGAATTCCGGGACTTGATTTGGAGTGCGGCGGCATGCCCGCCCGCCGGCGGAGGGACGCCGCTCTGGAGCCGCGACATGTCGCGGCTCGGGAAAGCGCGGTCATGCCCGCGCACTCCAGAACGGCCAATCCGCTGGCATACCGTTGTGTTGACTCCGTTCGGTCAAGGAATCGCAGATGCGTTGGGCGGCTAGGGATTGCCGGTGAAGGGCTTGTCGCGGTCGAAGTCGGGGAGAAAGTCGTCGGTTGCGTCGAGAGGCTGGATCAGGAGGTTTTCGAAGCCGAGGTCCTGGGCGTGGTCGAGGGCGGTTTGGTATTCGTCCGACGACAGAGGGCGGTCGAAGGGGGGGCGGGTTTGCGCCGCGGAGACCGGGGTGTACTGGCTCATGAGGGAGAGGGGGAGCCAGCGGCCGAATTCTTCGCGGAGCAGATCAAGAACGCGCAGGGTGTTTTCGATCTGACCGGGAAGCACCAGGTGGCGGACGAGCACGCCTTGCCGGGCCGGGAGGGTGCCGGCGGGATCGAACGGCTCCAGGAATCCTTTTTCGGCGACCATGAGGCGGAGGGCTTCGAGGGCGATTTCGGGGTAGCGTTCGTCGCGCATGACGGTGCGGGCCAGGAGGGGGTCGGCGAATTTGAAATCGGGCAGAAAGATATCCATGAGTGCGGCGTAGCGGGAGATCATCGCGGGGAGCTGGTAGCCGGAGGAATTGAAGAGGAAGGGGATTTGGACGCCTTCGTCGCGCAGGCGGGCGCAGAGCTGTTCGATGTGCGGCCAGAAGTGGTCGGGGGTGACGAAGTTCAGGTTGTGGACGCCGGAATCGATGAGGCCGCGGGCGAGGCGGTGGAACTCGTCCGGGGAGACGATCCGGCCCTTGCCGCGGGCGTTGGAGATCTGCCAGTTCTGGCAGAAGAAGCAGTGGCAGGCGCAGCCGGAGAAAAAGATGGCGCCGGAGCCGCGGGTGCCGGTGAAGCAGGGTTCTTCGCCCAGGTGGGGGACCCATGAGGCGATGCGCAGCTCGGCGGTTTCGCCGCAGACGCCCGGGGAGCCGCCGAGGCGGTCGGTGGCGCATTGGCGCGGGCAGAGGCGGCAGGGGGTGTAGGAGGCGAAAGCCATTTTAGACAGGATGACAGGATTTACAGGATGAACAGGATGGGGATCATTGTTCTGGCCCAAGTGTAGGAGGCAAATCGTCCCAGGTCCAGCGGAGGAATTGGCGGCGGAGGGGCTTGGGAAGGCCGCGGGTCGGGGACCGCAGGTCGGCGGGGGCGTACGGGGCGAGGGCGGGGGGGATGTCGCGGGCGCCGGCGTGGCGGTAGCCGCGGAGCAGGGCGTCGGCGGCGGTTGCGGGCGGGATGCCTCGGAGGGCGGTGAGAAATTCAAAGACCGCCTCCACGAGCGCGGAGAGGGGCACGCCGTGTTCGCAGGGAAAGCGCGTGCCCATCCAGTCGGCGAATGCCATGAAGGAGGCGAAGACGGATTTCTCTTCTGCCCAGATCAGGGGGGCGGCGGCGAGGAAGCGGTTGGAACTGACGATGGCGTCCCAGTAGTGGGCGAAGCGGGCGGTGCGCGCGAGGTGCTCGGCGGGCCAGTCGCGCGTGGAGAGGATTTCGTAGGGAGGCGCGGGGGCGTAGCGCATGGCGAAGGCGTCATCATGGCGGGCGATCGGGGCGCCGGGAAGTTTCTTCAGGATGCCGAGCTGGATTTCGTGGGGGCCGAGAGCCACGAGGCGGTCAAAGCCGTCGGCGAAGCTGTCGGGGGTTTCGCCGGGGAGCCCGGCGATGAGATCGGTGTGCAGGAAGGCGTGGGTGTGGTCGCGCAGGAAGCGAAGGTTGTCGGCGGCGCGGTCGAGGTTTTGCGGGCGGCGGATGGTTTCGAGGACTTGCGGATTGAACGACTGGATGCCGATTTCGAGCTGGAGGGAGCGCGGCGGGAACCGCGACAGGATCTCGCGGAGTTTGGCGGGAAAGCGGTCGGGCAGCATCTCGAAATGGAGAAAAAGGCCGGGGTTTTGCGGGATGCGCTCGAGGAAAAAAGACAGGATTTCGACGGCGCGGGGGATGTCGAGATTGAACGAGCGGTCGCAGAACTTGAACTGGCGGGCGCCGCGGGTTAGGAGCCGGTCGAAGGCCGCGAGCAGGGCGGGCATGGGAAAGAAGCGGACGGATGCGTCGTTGGCGGAGACGCAGTAGTCGCAGCGCATGGCGCAGCCGCGGGAGGATTCGACGTAGAGCAGGCGGTGGGCGAGGTCGGCGTCGGTGTATTCGTCGTAGGGGAGTTGGAGGATGGCGAGGTCGGGGGGCGGGGGATGTAGGACCTGATTCACCCACGGGGCAAGCCCGTGGGGGGCTGAACCGCCGAGGATTTCGCGGCAGAGGGCGGGGAAGGCGAGGTCGCCTTCGCCGGGAATCAGAAAATCGGCAGCCTCCCCCGACGGGGTCGTCGGGGGCTCCATAGGCGGGAGCTCGGGGCCGCCGAAGATGATGTTCAAGTCCGGCAGCTTTTGGCGGAGGAGGGGGAGCAGTTCGGTAACGCGGGCAGTGTTCCAGATATAGACGCCGAGGGCGAGGATGCGGGGATTCTGTGCGGCGATGGCTTCGGCGATTTCGGCGGCGGATTGCTGGAGGGTGAATTCGAGGAGCCGGGTTTGCGGTCGCAGGTCGCCCATGTTGGCGAGGAGACAGCGCGCGCCGAGAGAGGCATGGCTGTGGCGGGCGTTGATGGCGGCGAGGAGGATGGAGACGGGAGCCGTCACGGCGATAACCAATTCAGGAGCCTCAATATCCACTGTTCAAGTTGAGGAGGAAATGCGGCCAGTCGGCGGGAAGGGGGCAGGCGAGGTCGAGGGGGATGCCGGTGGCGGGGTGGCGGCAGACGATGCGGGCGGCGTGGAGCCAATGGCGGGGGGCGGACAGCGTGGAACCGTAGAGCGTGTCGCCGGCGATGGGATGGCCGGCGGCGGCGAGGTGGCAGCGGATCTGGTGGGTGACGCCGGTGTAGATGACGACATCGAGAAGCGAAAACTCCTTGCCGGTTTGGAGGGGGGTCCATTCGGTGAGGGCGTTGAATTGATCGCTCGCGGGCAGTTTGTCGGGATTGCGCACGACGGCCATTTTGCAGGGGGAACGGGTCTGGTGGGTGAGCGGGGCGTCGAGGCGGCCGGGGCCTTCGACGACGCCGTGGACGAGGGCCGTGTAGTGCTTCTGCACGGTGAAGCTGCGGAATTGCGCGCGGAGGTTCGTGTAGGCGGCGGCGGTTTTGGCGGCGAGGACGAGGCCGGAGGTCTGCGTGTCGAGACGGTGGAGGAGAGCGGGGAACAGGCGGTCGCCGCCGATGGCGGCGAGGGCGGGATAGCGGGCGACGAGGGCGTTGGCGAGGGTGTCGGTTTCGGTTGCGCGCAGGGGATGGGTGGGCTGGCCGGCGGGCTTGGCGAGGGCGAGAAGGGAGTCATCTTCGTGGAGGATGGCGAGGGGCAGATCGGGGTTGGGCTGGAGGCGGAGGTCGGCGGGTTCGGGGATGTCCCGGCAATCGAGGGTGTCGCCGGCGGCGAGTTTGGCACCTTTTTTGGCGGGGCGGCCGTTGAGGGCGATGTGGCCGGCGGAGATCAGGTCTTCGACAGTGGGGCGGTCGAGCCAGGGATAGGTGTTGAGCAGGAAGCGGTCAAGGCGGGTGCCGGTGCCGGGGACGGTGTGTTGGTCGCGGGGGATCATGGAAAATTAAGAATGAAGAATGATGAATTCCATTTCGAGCCCGCCAAAATCCAAAAGAAATCCTCTGCATCCACGTCCACGCCCATGGCGTGGCAGGCCTGCGGACAGCGGACACGATTTTCCACGGTGTGGAAAAAATGTTTCCACGGTGTGGAAAACCCACGGATTTCTCGGCATTCCATCATTCCGCTATTCCGTTTCTTCCAGGAGGAAGCGGAGGGTTTCACGGGCGGCGAGGAGGCCGGCGGCGGCGGTGCAGGCGTGGAGGGAGCCCATGGGGGGGCGGAGGCGGCCGCGGATGTAGAAGTCGGCGGCGGGTTCGACGGGCTCAGTCGGATCGAGGGGCGGTTCGGTGGAGAAGACGGCGCGGATGCCGGCGGTGCCGCCGCGGCGCCCGAGGCGCTTTCGGAGCAGGCGGGCGAGGGGGCAGGTATGGGAATCGGCGAGGTCGGCGGTGACGAATCGGGTCGGGTCGGTTTTGCGGGCGGCGCCGAGGCAGGTGAGGATGCGGGGGACGCCGGCGGCACGCGCAGCGAGGAGGAGTTCGGTCTTGGGGAGGAGGGAATCAATGGCGTCGATCAGGACGTCGCAGGGGTGGTCGGCGAAGAGTTTGGGCGAGGTTTCGGCGTCGAGGAAGAGGGAGAGGGGGACGATGTCGGCGGCGGGGTGGATGTCGCGGAGGAACCGGGCGGCGGTTTCGGCCTTGGGTGTTCCGATCGTGGAGTGGAAGGCGAAGGGGTGGCGGTTGATGTTGGAGGGGCGTAGTTCGTCGAAGTCGACGAGCACGAGGCGGCCGACGGCGGAGCGGGCGAGGGATTCGGCGGCGGCGGCGCCGACGGCGCCGAGGCCGGCGATGACGACGCGGGCGTTGGCGAGGCGGGGGAGGGCGTCGGGGCCGAGAAGGAGTTCGAGGCGGGCGAAGGGCGTCGTCATGGAAGGGAGACTAGCATGGTGGTGTTGGGGAGGAAAGAAATCCTCTACCACCACGTCCACGCCTTCGGCGTGGCAAGCCAGCGGATCCCCCTTCGCTGAAGCTTCGGGGGACGAGTTCCCCTTCGCTGAAGCTTCCCCCTCCGCCACAGGCTACGGGGGACAAGACGGGGGACAAGCCAGCGGACAACTGATCAGCGGAACCTACTTGTTGATGCGGACGTAGTCCTCGGTGCAGTCGCAGGAGTAGACGGTGGCGGCGGCGCGGCCGAGATGCAGATCAATGGTGAGGGTGAACTGCTTTTTGGCGACGACGGTGGAGAGGCGCTCGATGGAGGCGCCGGCCTTGAGTCCGTTCTTCACAGCCAGGAGCTTGTCGTAGAGGATTTCGACCTTGGTTTCGTCCACCTTGGCGGGGGAGTAGCCGAGGGCATCCATGACGCGGCCCCAGTTGGGATAGGTGCCGACCCAGGAGGTCTTGACGAGGAAGGAATTGGCGACGGAGCGGGCGGCGGCCTCGGCGTCGGCGGCGGAGCGGGCGCCGCGGACGTGCACGGTGACGAGCTTCTGGGCGCCTTCGCCGTCGCGGACCATGTCCATGGCGAGGCGGAAGGTGAGGCCGTCGAGGGCGGCGGTGAACGACGGCCAGTCGGGATGGCCGGGCTTGAGGACGGCATTGCCGGCGCGTCCGTTGGCCAGCAGCAGGACGGTGTCGTTGGTGCTCTGGTCGGCATCGACGGAGATGCGGTTGAAGGATTTCTCCACGGCGGTTTTGAGGGCCTTTTGCATGGCGCGGCGGTCGACGGCGGCATCGGTGAGGAGGAAGGCGAGCATGGTGGCCATGTTGGGCTGGATCATGCCGGAGCCCTTGGCGATGCCGGTGAGGCGGCAGGGTTTGCCGTTGGCGGTGAACATGACGGTATGGCGTTTGGGAACAAGGTCGGTGGTCATGATGCCGCGGGCGGCGCGTTCGCCGCCGGCGGGGGAGAGGGCGGCGGCGAGCTTGTCGATGCCGGGCAGGATGAGGTCCATGCGCAGGGGGACGCCGATGCGGCCGGTGGAGCAGACGAGGACGAGTTCGGGGGCGATGCCGAGGGTGCGGGCGGCATGGGCGGCCATGGCTTTGGCGTCGCGCATGCCGGCCTTGCCGGTGCAGGCGTTGGCTTGTCCGCTGTTGACGACGATGCCGTGGGCCATGCCGATTTTGGCGACGCGTTCGGCGTCGAGGCGGACGGTGGCGGCCTTGACCTGGTTGGTGGTGAAGGTGCCGGCGAGGACGGCCGGGGAATCAGAGAAGAACAGGGCCATGTCGGGCTTGCGGGTTTTCTTGAGCCCGGCGATGATGCCGGCGGCGCGGAAGCCGGCGGGCAGAACGGCCTTGGCGGAGAATGTCAGGGGGGATTTTTTCATGTGTTGTTCCTGCTTCGGGTTCAAATCTTACTCGTACTCTTACTCCTAATCCTGCTCTTGATCCATGGAAGGGTTGTCGCCTGTCGCTTTGTAGTTCCCCGGGTTTTCATGAGCCAGGTTCTTGGGGAGTGTCTCAAGCAGTGCATCCGCCCAGGCCACGAAACGGATCGCTGCCTGGTACACCTTGAGTTTTTCATGATCAAAAACGAGGTTCATGGTGAGGAACATAAGGGGATCAGGGATGGCAAAGCAAGAGATCGATTGGGGGATTAAGATTAGGATTAAGAGTAAGAAACAGGATTCGGAGCAGGAAGGAGCCGTTGGGTCCAACAAAAAACCCCGGGCGGGCGCCCGGGGTTGTGCGGAGGCCGCAGGGGCCTAGCGTTTGGAGAACTGGAAGCGGCGGCGGGCGCCGGGCTGGCCGGGCTTCTTGCGTTCCTTCATGCGGGGGTCGCGGGTGAGGAGGCCGGCTTTCTTGAGAATGGGCCGGAAATTCTCATCCACCTGC
>Ga0116164_10003673_pt1 | contig 10416 bp, 9 predicted proteins | sample AD_UKC109_MetaG_FD_89888 | JGI IMG/M metagenome (GOLD analysis project Ga0116164, IMG submission 89888) | Active sludge microbial communities of municipal wastewater-treating anaerobic digesters from Hong Kong - AD_UKC109_MetaG | ecosystem: Engineered > Bioreactor > Anaerobic > Digestate... | reverse complement strand
CCGTCCATGTGGGTGCCGACGTGGTTGGAGGTGGTGATGATCTGCCCGTTGGCGCCCTGGCCCATGTGCGCGCCGGCGAGGCGCTTGAAGTACTGGATGCCCAGGGGCATGTAGGACGGCCAGGGGGGCGTGTGCACGCTGAGGCGCATGGTCAGATCGTACATCTGAGCCTTGTCCATGAATTCGATGAACTGATTGTTGTTCATTGTCGGGGGTCCTTTCGGGTTATTTTTTAAAATGGGTGGAATGATGAAAGAATGGAATGATGGAATGGTGGACAGGCCGGATGTAATTTCCGGCTGCTCCCATTCTTCCACTATTCCAACATTCCATCATTCCGATTCCCCTATTTCATCAGCTTGGCCAGCGCGTCATAGGCCTGGGCGAAGGGGGCCATGGGGGCGTTGACGAGGCCGGCGCCGACCTGGCCGACGCCGGCCTTTTTGTGGGCGACGCCGGTATCAATGACGGGGACGAGGTTCTTTTCGACGACCTTGCGGACATCGATGCCGGTGGGGGTGCCGCGGAAGTCGAGGGCGGGGATCTGGTACATGCGGGATTCGCCGGCGGTGATCTCGTACATCTGGCGGGTGTAGCGCAGGGCGTCGGAGGCGGCGCCGCCGACGAACTGGACGATGGCGGGGGCGGCGGCGATGGCGAATCCGCCGAGGCCGCCGGTTTCGGTGATGGCGCTGTCGCCGATGTCGGGGTTGGCGTCATCCTTGGAGAACCCGGCGAAGTAGAGGGCGTCGGGGACGTCGGCGGGGGCGGTGAACCAGAGGTCGCCGGTGCCGGCGAGCTGGACGCCGAAATCGGTGCCGTTGCGGGCCATGACGACGGCGATGGAGCTGCCCTTGACGTTGCGGGCGGCGTCGAGCGTGGCCTTGCAGACGGGCATGGACAGGTTGAGGAAGAAGTGGTCGTTGTTGTTGATGAAGTCGAGCACCGCGATGGCGTCGTCCTTGTTGTCGCAGGTGGCGACGATGGCGGGGGCGATGGCGCGGTAGAGCAGGGAGGTGCCGGCGCGGTTGCGGTTGTGGACTTCGTCGCCCATGTGCAGGGCCTGGGCGATCAGGTTTTTGAGGTCGATGGGGCCGGAATGCTCTACGGCGGCCTTGAGTACGGGGTAGAGGGTGTTCTCCATCCACTTGAGGCGCTTCGTGACTTCGTCGCCGAAGGCGCCGTAGCGCAGAACCTTCCCGAGGCCTTCGTTGAGGGTGCAGAAGGCGGTGTTGCCGTACTTTTCGTTTTTCACGATCCAGACGGGCATGGAGGGGGTGACGATGCCGGCCATGGGGCCGACGGCGCCGTGTTCGTGGCAGGGGGCGTAGTGGATTTTGCCGGAGGCGGCCAGCTTTTCGGCCTCCTCGATGGAGGAGGCGCGGCCTTCATAGACGAGGCCGGCCATGACGCCGCCGCGCATGGGTCCGCACATGCGGTCCCAAGTGATGGGCGGGCCGGCATGGAGGATGGTGTTCTCGGTCATGCCGGGGATGACGTTGCGGGCGATATCGAGCCCGACGAGCCTGGGGGTGCCGGAGAGGATGATCTCCATGACCTTCTGGTTGGCCTTTTCGATTTTGGCGGCGCGCCGGGCGAGGATGTCTTCGGACTCGGGCGAGACGTCCACGGGGGGGCGCCAGTCCACCTGGATGGCGGGGGGGGAGATCTGGTCGCAGACATCCTTGAAGGATTCGATGCCGACGTTGACGACCCGGAGGGGGGTGGTGAAGAGATTCTGGATGCTCATGACGGTTCCTTCCCAATTAGCGATTCTTGCGGACGATCTCGGCGGCGAGGAAGCCGGCGAGCTTGCAGGCGGCGGCGTTGGTGAGCTGCACGTGGGCGCCGGCCTCGCGGAGGGCTTCGACGACGCCGGCGCGGTTCTGCGGATCGCCGATGGTGCCGGTGACGCCGGCGACGACGAAGACCTTTTTGGCGGCCTTCCGGATGACGGGGACCAGCTCCGCGGCGGGATCGAGATTGGCGCCGTGGCCGAGCACGACATCCAGCAGGATGACGGCGGTTTCGGGGTTGGCGGCTTCCTCGAGGATCATCTTCTTGCGCAGGGTGAAGTCAATCATGGGGTGGGCGCGGCCGACGGTGAATTCGTCCTCGCCGAGGTCCACGAGGGCGTTCTTCTCGGGCTTCCAGGCGTTCTTGAGCTTTCGGGTGTCGCCGAGCGGGGCGTTGGAGGTCATGTGGCGCAGAACGCCGTCGAGGACGACCTGGGCTTCGGCGCAGAAGGTGCCGCCGCTGAAGAGTCCGCGCAGGTAGCGGCCCTTGGCCTTGGGGCGTCTGGCGACCAGGGCATGCGCTTCATCCTTGAGAATAGCGTCGCGCTTGGCGAGGCGCTCCATTTCCCTGGCGGGGTCGGCGCCCTTGACCTGGGCGATGGCGAGGTGGGCGGCCTGTTCGAGGGTGGCGGGCATGCCGCCTTCGCCGAGGAACAGCGCCACGACGGGCTTCCTGGTTTTGCGAATCAGCGTGTAGACTTTTTTCAGGACGGCGGGCTGGGGGGGCTTGGCGACCAGGACGATGACCTTGGTTTCGGGGTCGTCGGCCAGGGCCTGCATGGCGTCGAGGAAGGTGATGCCGCCGACGGCGTCCTTGACGTCGCGTCCGCCGGTGCCGATGGCCTGGGAGATGCCGGAGCCTTCGTTGGCGATGATGCAGGTGACTTCCTGGGTGCCGGTGCCGGAGGCGCCGACGACGCCGACGGGTCCTTTGGGAACGACGTTGGCGAAGGCGAGGGGCACGCCGTTGAGGATGGAGGTGCCGCAGTCGGGGCCCATGACGAGGAGGCCTTTCTTGTGCGCGGCCTTTTTCAGGGCGACTTCGTCTTCGATCGAGACGTTGTCGGAAAACAGCATGACGTGGAGGCCGGCGTCGAGGGCCTTGCGGGCTTCGCGGGCGGCGTAGCGCCCGGCGACGGAGATCAGCGCGAGGTTGGCGCCGGGGAGGGCGGCGACAGCGGACGGGATGTCGCGCGGGGCGGGGGCCTGGCCGCCGCCTTCCGCGGCCGGTTTTTTCTTGCGCGAGAGCAGTTCCTCGGCCTTGGCGAGGGCATCCTTCGCGGAGGCGGCGTCCCGGGCCTTGACGACGATCAGCAGGTCCTGGTCGCCCGTTTTCTTGAATTCCGGCATCAGCAGCCCGGACATGTCCAGAATGGATTTATTGGCTTCGGTGGCCATGACGACAGAGGCATCCACGACGCCGGGAGCCCCGGACAGTTCGCGTCCCACGCGCATGAGGGTGACGGAATCGAAGTAAAAGCCCTGCTTGATGCGGCCTGAAATATTCATCTCGATGCAATCTCCTTGCCGGCGGGATCGGAATTCACCTGCCGAACCTGAATCCTAGCGCATCCGGGCCTGAAAAGGCGAGGGAAAACCGGGGAAACGTGGGAAACGAAAATTCCGGGTGCACCGGCGGTTCACGGACTGGATCCGGCCGGATTCAGTTATTTGATTTGGAGTGCGGCGGCAGGACGCCGCTACGGGGCCGCGACATGTCGCGGCCGGGAAAGCGCCGACATGTCGGCGCACTCCAAAAGGGCCGGCTGATGGCCCCAAGGCATTCCATTTCCGGTCGCTCAATGAAACGCAGATGAGCCCGAAAAATCCGGATTTTCCACGCTGTGGAAAATTTTTGGCGGAGTTTTCCACGCCATGGAAAATCCCGCTGAAGCGGGACAGGCTTTTTCCCACGCTGTGGAAAATCCGGATGATTCGGGGATCAGGGGGCGGTGCGGCGGAGGAGGGCGAGGGTTTCGACGTGGTAGGTATTGGGGAAGAGGTCGAAGGGCTCGATGGCCTCGAGGGCATAGGGGGCGTCGAGGAAGAGCTTGAGGTCGCGGGCGAGGGTGGAGGGATTGCAGGAGACATATACGATGGCGTCGGGAGAGAGGCGGTGGATCCAGGCAATGGCTTCGGGGGAGAGGCCGGGGCGGGGCGGATCGACCACCACCAGATCCACCGTCTCCGGGATGCCGGGAGGCAGGGCCTGGTTGACGTCGGCGGCGATCATGTCCACGTTCTGGATGTCGTTGAGGGCGATGTTGTCGCGGGCGGCGGCGACGGAGGGGGGGAAGCTTTCGACGCCGATGACGCGGTCGGCGATGCGGGCGAGGTGGAGGGCGATGGGGCCGGTGCCGGCGAAGAGATCGAGGGCGGTGGAGGGGCGTTGGTGGCGGGTGGCGAGTTCGAGGACGCGGGCGAAGAGTTTGGCGGCCTGGGCGGTATTGCTCTGGAAGAAGGTGTCGGGGCCGATGCGGAAGCGCAGGCCGTTGAGGGTTTCCTCGATGAAGCCGGGGCCCTTGAGGACGGCGCGCTGTTCGGGGCGGGGGGCGCCGTGGAGGTTGGTGCAGAGCGCGAAGGTGAGGGTGTCGGCGAGGTCGCCGAGATCGGTGACGAGGCGGGCGGCGAGGTCGTCGTCGGGGGTGGTGGAGAGGAGTTCGACGAGGCGCTGGCCGGTGCCGCGGGCTTCGCGGATGGTGAGGGTGCGCAGGCCGGGGGTTTTCCGGATTTCGTGGAAGGCGGGGACGCCGAGTTCGGTGGCGAGGGCGGTGACGCGGCGGACGATTTCGCGGGAGGCCTCGGACTGGAGCTTGCAGACGTCGGCGGGGAGGATATGGATGAAGCTGCCGCGGCGGTGCAGACCGAGGACGAGCTCGCCGTCGAGGGTGGTGCCGAAGCTGAAGACCATTTTGTTGCGGTAGTCGTTGATGGGATCGGCGGGGACGACGTCGCGGACGAGTTCCTGCGCGCCGGGAATGCCGTGAAGGGATTCGACGAGGACTTCTTTTTTGAAGCGGAGCTGGGCGGGATAGGCGGCGTGGCGGAAGGTGCAGCCGCCGCAGTTGCCGGCCCAGGGGCAGTCGGGTTCGATGCGGTCGGGCGAAGCCTCGATCACCTCGACGGCGCGGCCGAAGGCGAACTGCTTTTTCTTTTTATAGATGCGCGCGCGGACGGTTTCGTTGGGCAGGGCGTCGTCGACGAACACGACAAAGCGGTCGTCGCGGGCGAGGGCTTGTCCGCCATGGACGATTTTTTCGGTGCGGACGGTGAGTTCGAGGGGGGGCTTTTTCATGGGGAAGAGGTTAGGGATCAGGGTTCGGGGTTTGGGGTTCAGGGGGGGATTCAATATCCAATATTCAACAAGGGATGTCCAATCATCAAGGGGGAACCGATGAACCGTGAACCTCTACCGTCTCAATTCGCGGGCGGTTTCGCGTTCATCGGTTTTGCGGCGGAGGGATTCGCGTTTATCGTAGAGGAGTTTGCCCTTGCCGAGGCCGAGTTCGACTTTGATGCGGCCGCGGGCGAGGTAGAGTTTGAGGGGGACGACGGCATGGCCCTTGAGCTGGAGGGTGCCGGCGAGGCGGTCGAGTTCGCGGCGGTGCATGAGCACCTTGCGGGGGCGGTCGGGGGTGTCGGTGTTGAAGCCGGATTTGGCGGCGGCGTAGGGCTGGATGCGCATGCCGTGGAGGAAGAGTTCGCCGCGGTCAAAGACGGCGTAGGCTTCGGCAAGGCTGGCCTGACCGGCGCGGCAGCTTTTGACTTCGCCGCCGGTGAGGGAAAGGCCGGCCTCCCAGGAGTCGAGGATATGGTACTCGTGCCGGGCCTTGCGGTTGGTGGCGAGCGCCCCGTTGCCGGCCTGTTCCCGGGCGGTCATGGGCATGGGCCGCGGGGGCGGCTAGAGCGCCAGCAGGGAGCTGGCGGCGTCGGATTGCGGGGTGGGCAGGGCGCCGAGTTCGGCGGAGAGCTTGCCTTCGGCGACTTCCTTGAGGGCCAGGTCGAGGTGGTCCATGTCGGGGGTGTCGGGCTTGATCAGGGGCCGCTGGCCGGCATTGAGCTGGCGCACGCGCTTGGATACCACGTTGACGAGCAACGGGATATTGGGCATGCGTTCCTTGGCCTTTTCCAGATATGTCGCGTTCATGGGAACCTCCAAACAAAAAAATCGAGGGGGGTCAATCCGAGCGGCGGACTATAGGGCAGGGGGGAGGGGGAGTCAATGGGGAAAATGGCGGAATCCACGCGCCGAGCTTGTCAACGGGGGGCGCAGCGTGTATAACGTCCGCCATTGGTTCTTTTACCGGTTTGGCTAAAGAAAGGCGAGGGAGACGAGTGGCGAAGGCGATTGAGCAATTATTGGTATTGCAGGCATGCGACCAGGACATCCAGCGCCTGCGCAGGGAAACGGACGACATTCCGCGGCGGAAGCAGCAGATCGAGTCGCGGCTGGCGGCGCAGCAGGAGAGCCTGGCCCACGCCGAGCACGTTCTGCTGGAGAAGCAGGCGCGGATCAAGAACCTGGAGGGGGACATCGAGTCGGCGCGCGGCCAGATCCAGAAATTCCGGGACCAGCAGTTGCAGATCAAGACGAACGACGGCTACAAGGCGCTGGAGAAGGAAATCGCGACGGCGCAGTCGGCGATCCGCAAGCTGGAAGACGAAGAGCTGGAGGCGATGGAGGCGGTGGAGGCCGCGAAAGCCGAAGTGGCGGATTGCCGGGAGTCGCTGGCGAAGGAACAGGTGCGGGTGGACGAAGAAGTCCAGGTGTTCCTGGCGCGCAGCGAAGGACTGGGCGGCGAGCTGCAGGCGAAGGAAGAAGAGCGCCGGGCGCTGGCGGCGGAGATCGAGCCGTCGTGGCTGGCGCGCTACGAGCGGCTGTTTGCCAAGCAGGGCGATGCGGCCATTGCGCTGGTGGAGCACGGCACGTGCGGGAGCTGCCACATGAAGCTGTCGCCCGCGCAGGTGGTGGATGCCCGCAAGGCGGATACGCTGACCCTGTGCGACTTTTGCGGCCGGATGCTGTATCTTGGTTCGTAGGCGGGACGGCCGCGGAATTTTTCAGGTTCTTTGACAGCCGGGGTTCCGGACGCCGGTCGCCGGCGGGGTGCGCAAGCACGTCCGCCGGAGGAAAGTCCGGACTCCGCAGGGCAGGGTGTCCGCGCCGGGAGGTGCGGAATCCCTTTGGCAAACGAAGGGAAAGGAAAGTGCCACAGAAACCAGACCGCCCGGGCGCGCCGCGAGGCGTGCGCGGGTAAGGGTGAAACGGCGGTGCAAGAGACCACCGTGCGGGTGTCGAGAGGCCCCGTGCAAGGCAAACCCCGCCCGGAGCAAGATCCAATAGGGAATCGCAGGGGCGGCCCGTCCCGACGCGCGGCAACGCGCAGCGATTCCGGGTTGATCGCTCAGACAAATGACCGGGTCCGCTTTCGGGCGGATGACAGAATCCGGCTTATTCGTCCGGAACTCCGGCTGTGGAAGAACGTGAGGCGGAAGACCGCGGATGGCGATGGACAAGACCAACGGATGGAAGGTGGCGTCGTGGGCGCTGTGGGCGCTGGCGGCGCTGCTGGCGCTGCGGCTGGCGTGGCTGTGGCGCGCGGGCCCGCGGGAGGCGCCGGCGGCGCCGGGAGCGGACGCGGCGGCGGCGGCGGAGTTTCGCTGGCCGGCGGCGGCGGAGAGTCTGTGGGCGCGGCTGCGTTCGGGCGAGCCGGCGGCGGCGGCGCCGGCGGCCGGGTCGCTGGCGGCGCGCTACCGGCTGGCGGGGGTGTTTCTGATGCTGTCCGACGAGGGGCGCGGGGGCGGGGACGACCGCTGCGCGATTCTCGACGAGCGGGCGAGCCAGCGGCAGTTCCTGGCGGCGGAGGGCGAGCAGATCGGGGACATCCGGGTGGTGCGCGTCGAGCGCGATCATGTGGTGCTGTCGGACGGCGCGCGCGAGGAGCTGCTGATGCTGGCGGCGGGGACGCTGGGGGAGCGGCCGGGCGCGTCGGCGAACGCCCCGGCGGATGATACCCCGGCCATTCTGGAGACCAACCGGTTCGGCAACCGCGTGGGGGAGACGCGCTGGGAGTTCAGCCGCCAGGCGGTGCTGGACTACTACCAGGAGATGATGGACAACCCGGAGCGGCTGGCGTCGCTGTTCCTGGCGATGGAGCCGGACCGCGACGAAGAGGGCAAGGTGGCGGGCTATCGCCTCAACATGGAGGCGGGCGAGAAGGAATTCTACACGCAGGTGGGGTTCCGGCACGGCGACGTGGTGCGCAAGGTGAACTCCATGCGCATGACCAGCCAGCGCCGCGCGGAATATTTCATTGGCGAGTTCGTGCAGGACCGCCTGGGCGCGGTGGTGATTGATATTGAACGCGACGGCCAGCCCCTGAAGCTGGTGTATCTCGTCAAATAAACGGGGAAGAACGGGCGGGGGCCCGTGAGCGCAGGCTTGATTCACCCACGCCGCCCGACTTCGCCAAGGCTCCGTCGGGCAAGCAAGGGTGGCGGGCTTGTCAGGGCGCGACGGGGCGGACGGGGATGCAGATGTCCACCAGATGTTTCTGTTCGGGGTGTTCGGAGGAGTCGTTTTTCTGGAGTTCAAAGGCGAGGCCGGCGGGAGCGAAGCCGCTGCGGGGCATCCATTCGCCGTACAGGTATCCCCAGGCCGGTCCGAACTGATCGGCGGCGATGGAGAAGCGGCCGACGGCATGGGGGCCGGCGGGCAGGGTCAGGGTGCGGATGCCGTCGGGGGGGGTGTCTGTTTCGCCGATGGTGATGCCGAACCAGAGGCGCTGCCGGTCGGGCGGCGTGGTCTCGGGGTCGTCGGGGTAGATGCAGACGATGAGGGTCCGGTCGGGGAAATCCCAGATGCCGGCGGGGATGGCCCAGTCGAGCAGTTTCCGGAGCAGGACATCATAGATGTCCGGGTTGGCCTGGAAGTGGCCGGTTTGTTCGACATAGGCCACGCGCCGGGCAGGGCGTTCTTCGACGGTCACGGGGGCGAGAAGCCCGTCCGGGGGCGGGGTGTCCGAACCGAAGGCGGGGAGGGTGCCGGCCAGCAGGGTGGTGCCGAGTGCGATCCAATGGGCGTTCATGAGCGGATTCCTTTCGTTGACGCGGCCGCACCATGCGGGGCGCGTCATGCGGGGGACTCTGCCCGATCCGGGGTTGCCAAGTCTTTTCCCGGATTGCGGACCTTGTTTCCGTGCTTGCGGGAGCGGGACGGCGACCGCGGCCGTTGAGCCGAGTCAGGATTTGTTGTTATGGGGGGGCAGGGTGCGGGCGCGGCGGATGGCGGTGGGACCGTGCTGTTCGCGGAGGCGGTCCACGGTGCGTTCGAGCTGTTCGCGCCGGGAGCGGGTTTCGACGGACAGATCGAAGAGATCGAGCTGGCGGGAGGCATCGGCTTCGACGAGGTCGGCGACGCCGAAGCCGATAAGGCGGACGGGCTGTTCGAGGGAAATTTCCTTGAAGAGGGCGGCGGCCATGGCCTGGAGATCTTCTTCGATGCGGGTAGGGCGGGGAAAGGCGCGCTGACGGGTCAGGGTGGTGAAGTCCTTCCAGCGGACCTTGAGGCGTCCGGTGGCGGCGAGGCGGCCGTCGGCGCGGAGGCGGCGGGCGACATCTTCGACGAGTTCGAAGAGGGTGTTGTCAAGGAGGTGGCGGGCGCGTTCGTCACGGAGGAAGGTGTGTTCGCGGGAGATGGATTTTTCGCGGACATCGAGTTCGATTTCGCGCGGATCGTCGCCGAAGGCGAGGCGGCGCAGGTGGGCGGCGCCGTGGGGGCCGACGACGCTTTCGAGCAGGGCGGGGGGGGCGTCCTGGAGGTCGCCGATGGTGTGGAGGGCGGCGCGGTCGAAGGCCTGGCGGGTGACCTTGCCGACGCCCCAGAGGCGGGTGACGGGGAGGGGGCGGAGGAAGGCGATGATGCCGGGGCGGTCGAAAGGCAGCACGGTCAGGCCGTCGGGCTTGCGGTATTCGGAGCCGAGCTTGGCGAGGAATTTATTGGGGGCGACGCCGATGGAGCAGGTGAGGGAGAGTTCGGAGCGGATGTCGTTGCGGATGCGGCGGGCGATGGCTTCGCCGCCGCCGAACAGGCGCAGCGAGCCGGTGACGTCGAGGAAGGCTTCGTCAATGGAGAGGCCTTCGACGAAGGGGGTATAGCGTTCGAAGATGGCGAAGACCTGGTCGGAGACGGCTTTGTAGCGGGGCATGTCGGGGGGGAGGAAGATGGCGGAAGGGCAGCGGCGGCCGGCGTCCCGGGAGGGCATGGCGGAATGAATGCCGAAGGTGCGGGCTTCGTAGGAGGCGGTGGCGACGACGCCTCGCTGGTGGGGCGGAGCGCCGACGACGACGGGCTTGTCGCGGTATTCGGGGTGGTCGCGCTGCTCGATGGCGGCATAGAAGGCATCCATGTCCACATGCAGGAAAACGCGGCGCGGAGGGGAGGAGCCGGGCACGGGGGCCTCCGGATTACCAGAAGACCGGTTCGTCGGCTTCGGTGGCTTTGGGAGCGGGTTTGGGAAGGCGGACGCGGGGAACGAGACGCGGCGGGGAGACGGCGGGAGATTCGGTGCGGCCGGCGGGATCCGGTGGCGGCGAGGCCGCCGGGGCCGGGAAGGGGCGG
>Ga0116164_10003671_pt1 | contig 10418 bp, 7 predicted proteins | sample AD_UKC109_MetaG_FD_89888 | JGI IMG/M metagenome (GOLD analysis project Ga0116164, IMG submission 89888) | Active sludge microbial communities of municipal wastewater-treating anaerobic digesters from Hong Kong - AD_UKC109_MetaG | ecosystem: Engineered > Bioreactor > Anaerobic > Digestate... | reverse complement strand
TACCATATTGTGCTTCATATTTTCATTGTTATAGCATTGGTAAGCACAATTTTGTATGTTAGCAACAATAAAAAGAAACGCATTTTATAAAATATAATCGTTTTCTTACGGGAGAACGATGGTCCCCTTCGTCTCGTCCGCTTCGGCTTCCTCCAGTAAAATCAGCTCCGCGATCTGCTCGCCGACGAACCGCTGGCCGTCTTCCGTCAGGTGCAGGCCGTCCTCGCAGATCATGTCCTTGAGGAATCCGTTTTTCGCGAGGCACCGCTGCCGCAGGTCGATCAGCCGGATCTGGAACTCCCGCGCGACCTTTTCGACCAGCAGGGAGTACATCTCCTGATAGCGATAGATCTGATGGACGTCCCCGAGCCATTTTAAAATGTTGCCGCCGTTGAGCTTGTCGCCGACGAGGAACTTGAAATACCGTTCCGCGTCGATCGGCGGAAGCGTCATGAGCACGGGACGGATGCCCTTCTGATAGAGCCAGCGCACCATGTTCCGCAGCGCCGCGAGATATTTTTCCGGCGGCGTCGCGGGCTCGTGCTCCGCCTCCGGATGCTCCGCGATCTCCGCCCAGTTAAAGTTGCAGTCGTTGCCGCCGAACTCGATCACCGCCGCGTCGCAGACGATGCCGCTCTCCACGTCGTGCTCCATCATCATAAGGCCCTGCGGGGCCGTATACCCGAACTTCGAGCGGTTGACAACGGTGATGCCGAGCTTTTCGCCCGCGATGTCCGCCGCGGTCGTTTTGGAGTACCCGTGCCTGTGCCGTTCGCTGTTCCAGACCACGCCCTTTGCGAGCGAATCGCCCCAGACGACGACCGTTTCGTTCAAATTTTCCGCCATGGCTGCTTCGACCCCTCGTCTTAAAAAAATCTTGCCTTATTATAACAGGCGGAGGTTCAATTGAGTGTTAATTCCCGCGTTACAAAACGGTCGAAATGTAACCAAACTGGAGTTTCTTTGTCACAATCAGACGCACGGACCGCTCGCTTAAAAAGTCCCCGGGATTGTTAAGGGCCGCAAACCTTGACCCATATTTTCCGGCTGCATCGGCTTTACCGATGCAGCGGATCGCACCTCCGGTGCGGTTACCCCGTTAAAGAACTTGTTTTTTAACGGTCAAACAAAAGCGCCGTGCGGCACAATGCCGCACGGCGCTTTTCGCAGGAGCGCTTACTCCATTTCGTTGAGCTTCTTGTAGTAGTCGATCCGTTCCATGGCTTCCTTCTCGGAGCGCTCGTAGAGCTTGTCCGCAACGTCCGGGAACGTCTTCTGCAGCGACTTGTAGCGGACTTCGCCGAGGATGAAGTCCCTGTAGCTGCCGGTCGGGTCCTTGCTGTCCAGCGTGAACGGGTTCTTGCCGTCCGCGGCCAGATCCGGATTGTACCAGTACAGCGGCCAGTAGCCGGCTTCCACGGCCTTCTTCTCTTCCATCTGCGAATGGCTCATGTTGATGCCGTGGTTGATGCAGGGCGCGTAGGCGATGATCAGGCTCGGGCCCTTGTACGCTTCCGCTTCGTTGACGGCCTTGAGCAGCTGCGCCGGGTTGGCGCCCATGCTGACCTTTGCGACGTAGACGTAGCCGTAGCTCATCGCCATGAGGCCGAGGTCCTTCTTCTTGGTGCGCTTGCCGGCCGCCGCGAACTTCACGACCGCGGCCGTCGGGGTCGCCTTGCTGGACTGTCCGCCCGTGTTGGAATACAGCTCGGTATCCACGACCAGCACGTTGATGTCCTCGTCCATCGCCAGAACGTGGTCGAGTCCGCCGTAACCGATGTCGTATGCCCAGCCGTCGCCGCCGAACACCCAGATGGACTGCTTGGTGAGCAGGTCGGCGCTCTCGATGACTTCGCACGCCAGCTTGCAAGCGTCGCAGGAGCAGACCTTGCCGTTCTTCTTCCACTCGGCTTCATACTCGGTTCCGGAGAGGTCGACGCCGTCCTTGCAGGCCGCGAGCAGCTTTTCGCCGGCTTTGCGGGAACCCGCCGCGTCGTCCTTGTTCTCCAGCCATTCCTGGCCGGCGGCCTTGATTTCGTCGGTTGCGTATTCCGCGGCGATCAGAGCACTCACGACGTCCGCAAGGCGCGCCCTGCGCTGCTTGTTGGCAAGCTGCATGCCGAAGCCGAACTCCGCGTTGTCTTCAAACAGGGAGTTTGCCCATGCCGGGCCCTGTCCCTTGTCGTTTACCGTATACGGGCAGGTCGGCGCGCTGCCGCCATAGATGGACGAGCAGCCCGTCGCGTTGGCGATCACCATGCGGTCGCCGAAGAGCTGCGTGACCAGCTTGACGTACGGCGTCTCGCCGCAGCCCGCGCACGCGCCGCTGAACTCGAAGAGCGGCTTTTTGAACTGGCTGCCCTTGACCGTCTTGGTGTTGAGCTCCAGCTCCTTCTCCGGCAGAGCCGCCGCGAAGTTCCAGTTGTCGTTTTCCTTCTCGATCGCGTCGGTCAGCGGACGGAACGCAAGCGCCTTCGTCTTGGCCGGGCAGACGTCGATGCAGTTGCCGCAGCCGGTGCAGTCGTATGGGCTGATCTGGATGCGGAACTCGAGGTTTTCAAAGCCCTTGCCGGCGGCCTTCTTGGTCGCAAAGCCCGCGGGCGCCTTCGCCTTTTCGTCCGCCGTGACCAGCACGGGGCGGATGACCGCGTGCGGGCAGACCAGCGAGCACTGGTTGCACTGGATGCAGTTTTCGGGAATCCATTCCGGTACGTCGACGGCGATGCCGCGTTTTTCGTACTTGGTCGTGCCGGTCGGGACCGTGCCGTCCTTGCTCATCTTGGAGACGGGCAGCTTGTCGCCTTCCTGCGCGAGGATCGGATGGATGTAATTCGCAAAATACGGATCGTCCGTCGTCTTCATCGGCACCGCGCCTTCGGTGGCTTCCGCCCAGGACGCGGGATACTTGATCTCCTCGATCGCGGTCGCGCCGATTTCGATGGCTTCCCAGTTCTTCTTGACGACCTCGTCGCCCTTCTTGCCGTAGGACTTCTTCGCCGCGGCTTTCATGTATTCGATCGCCTCTTCGGCGGGGATCACGTTCGCGAGCTTGAAGAACGCGGACTGCATGATCGTGTTGATGCGGCCGCCCATGCCGACCTCGCGGGCGAGCTTGATCGCGTCGATGTTGTAGAACTTGAGCTTCTGCTTCGCGATCGCGCGCTTCATGGAAGCGGGCAGCTCGGTCTCCATCTCCTCAAGCGTCCAGGGGCTGTTGAGGAGGAACACGCCGCCTTCGCGGATGCCGTCCGCCACGGCGTAACGCGTGACGTAGGAGGAGTTGTGGCAGGCGACGAAATCGGCATAGTCGATCAGATACGGGCTCTGGATCGGCTTTTTGCCGAAGCGCAGATGCGAAACCGTCAGGCCGCCGGACTTCTTGGAGTCGTAGGCGAAATAGCCCTGCGCATACATCGACGTATGGTCGCCGATGATCTTGATGGAGTTTTTGTTCGCGCCGACCGTTCCATCGGAGCCGAGGCCGTAGAACTTGCAGGCGATCGTGCCTTCCGGCGCGGCGTTGACCTGCCGGCGGATGGCCAGCGAGGTGTTGGTCACGTCGTCGACGATGCCGACGGTGTAATGGTTCTTCGGCTGCTTTTCTTCGAGGTTTGCGTACACGGCGTCGACCATGGACGGCGTGAACTCCTTGCTGCCGAGGCCGTAGCGGCCGCCGAAGACTTCGACGTCCTTGTGGCCGGTCTCGATCAGCGCGTTGAGCACGTCCTGATACAGCGGCTCGCCGAGGGAACCCGCTTCCTTCGTGCGGTCGAGCACCGCGAGGCGCTTCACCGTCTTCGGGAGGGCTTCGACGAACTTCTCCGCCGCGAACGGGCGGTACAGGCGGACTTTGAGCAGCCCGAGCTTCGCACCCTTTTTGTTGAGGTACGTGACCGTCTCTTCAACGACGTCCGCGCCGCTGCCCATGATGACGATGACGTTCTCCGCGTCCTCCGCGCCGACATAGTCGAAGAGGTTGTAGGTGCGCCCGGTGAGCTTGCTGACCTCTTCCATGTAGTGCTGGACGATGCCGGGGATCGCGTTGTAATATTTGTTTCCGGCTTCGCGGCCCTGGAAGTAGATGTCCGGGTTCTGCGCGGTGCCGCCCTCGTGCGGATGCTCCGGGTTGAGCGCGCGTGCGCGGAACGCCTTGACCGCGTCGTAATCGAGGAGCTTGCCCATGTCCTCATAATCGATCAGTTCGATCTTCTGCACTTCGTGGGAGGTGCGGAAGCCGTCGAAGAAATGCACGAACGGCACGCTGCCCTTGATGGCGGAAAGATGCGCGACCAGCGCGAGGTCCATGACTTCCTGTACGGAAGCGGAAGCCAGCATGGCAAAACCGGTCTGGCGGCAGCTCATAACGTCCGAGTGGTCGCCGAAAATCGACAGCGCATGACCCGCAACTGCACGGGCGCTTACATGGAATACGCCGGGCAGGAGTTCGCCCGAAATCTTGTACATGTTCGGGATCATCAGTAGCAATCCCTGGGAAGCGGTGAACGTCGTGGTCAGCGCGCCGCCCTTGAGTGAGCCGTGAACCGCGCCGGACGCGCCGCCTTCGCTCTGCATTTCCGCAACGTGGACCTGCTGTCCGAACAGGTTCTTCCGTCCGTTTGCCGCCCAGTCGTCCGCGACTTCCGCCATCGGGGAAGACGGGGTGATCGGGTAGATTGCCGCTACGTCAGAAAATGCATATGCAACATGTGACGCGGCGGTATTCCCGTCGATTGTCATGGTTTTTGCCATCTTAGTTGTTGCCTCCTAAATGATGTGTATTAAATCGGGTCTTAGCCTGCGGGAAAAGCCCAATAATTACCGACTATTATTATAGCTTTCATCGATTGCACTGTCAATCGATCCGGCCGTCAAAATGCAGGATTTCCGTCTGTGGCGGGGGTGTTCCTCCCACAAAGTGATTATTTATGCAGGATTGCCTGCAAATTGTCGATTTTTATATATTTTTTCCCGGGCGCCATATTTCGTCGTTTTTCGTACAAAAAACGGCGGGCAAATCGCCCGCCGAATTGGCCCGAAAACACCTGGGATTCTCAAGGGCCGCAGCCCTTGACCCATACATTCCGGCTGCGGCGGTTCAACCGCCGCAACATTCTCGCCCAACGGGCGGTTTCCCTGTGCGTTTCGCCGCCCGGGAGGGCCGTTCGGCCACTTACGGCGAGAGGCGAAGCGCGGTTAGCCGTTAAAAAGCTCGCTTTTTAACGGATTTTAACGGAATCAAAAGAGTTTTTCTTTATACCGCTCCAGCGCGAGCAGCAGCGGAAGGCCCAGCGCGTAGCAGGCGATCAGCTCGCCGGCGCCGACGTACGCCGCCGCGACGGGGTACGACACGTCCACACCGTAGACGTAGACAAGCAGCGCGCCGACGACGACCGCGTTACAGATCACCGGCGGCAAGGGCGCAAGGTATTTCGGCGCGCGGTTGCGCATCGCGTACGTCACGTACGCCGCAAACAGCGTGGCAAGGCTTCCGAACAGGACGTCCCAGACCGGCGCGCCGGTGAGCAGATTCGCCGCAAGACACCCGATGAACAGCCCCGGCACCGCGGAAAACGTAAAGTACGGCAAAACGCACAGCGCCTCCGAAACGCGGCACTGCACAAGGCCGGACGAGATCGGCGCGAGAAAGATCGTCAGCAGCGCATAGACCGCGGCGACGATACCCCCGCGGACAAGGTCCTTGACCGTCATCTTTTGTATGCCGTTCATATTACCTCCAGCAGCCGCGCGACCTCTTCCCTGCTTTCAAAGGCGAGGCGCGTTTCGTCCACGTTTTTGAGCGCGCCGCATTCGACGGTCATCTTTCCGTCGACCCAGACATAGTCCGCGGGCTGATGATACCCGACCGTGCCGAACAGGTTCGCCTCGTCCTGTTCCGCGCAGACCATCTCCACCCGGTCGTAACGGATCGCGAACAAATCCGCCGCGCAGCCGATCGCGATCTGGCCGAGTTTGTCGCGGCCCAATAACTTTGCGCCGCCGCGCGTGGCGATCTTTAACAGGTCGTATCCGCTTGGCGCGCGCTCCCCGCTCATGAGCCGGTGGACCAGGTATGCCGTGCGGATCTCGTCCATGAGGTTCGACGCATCGTTGCTCGCGCTTCCGTCGACGCCGAGCCCGACCGGAACGCCTAAAGACAGCATCTCCGGAATGCGGGCGACGCCCGAGCTGAGCTTCATGTTGGAGCACGGGCAGTGCGAAACGCCGGTCTGCGTGTCCGCGAGAAGCTTGAGCTCCGCGTCGTTAAAGTGGATGCCGTGCGCATAGAACACGTCGCTGCCGACGAAGTCCACGCTCTCCATATACGCAAGCGGGCGCATGCCGAAGGCTTCCATGGTGAAGCGCTCCTCGTCCTTTGTTTCGCATAAATGCGTGTGCAGCCGCACGCCGTAGCTGCGCGCCAGAGCGGCGCTTCGCTTCATCAATTCGCCCGTGACCGAAAACGGCGAGCACGGCGCAAGCACGACCTGCCGCATGGAAAGCGGCGAAGGGTCGTGATACGTCTCGATCGCGCAGCGGCTGTCGTCGAGTATTTCGTCCGTGGTCTGCACGACGCTGTCCGGCGGCAGTCCCCCGTCCTTTTTTGAAAGGCTCATGCTCCCGCGGGACGACACCATGCGGATGCCGAGCGCGCTCGCCGCCTCAAACTGCGCGGCGAGCAAATCGCCCGCGCCTTTTGGAAAGACGTAGTGATGGTCGAAGCAGGTCGTGCAGCCGTATTTCATGAGCTCCGACATGCCGCAAAGCGAGCTTAAGCGCACGGTCTTTTCGTTCAGATGCGCCCAGATGCCGTAGAGCGCGGTCAGCCAGTCGAACAGCTCCAGCCCCTGCACCTGCCGGAGGTTCCGCGTAAAGTATTGGCAGAGGTGATGGTGCGTGTTGATGAGGCCCGGATAGAGGATCAGCGCGCTTGCGTCGATTGTCTCGTCCGCGTCCTTGGGGTCGAAGGAACCGATCCCGGCGATCACGCCGGAATCGAACAGCACGTCCGCGCCGTGCAGAATCGCGTCGTTATCGTCGCAGGTGACGATCGTCCGCGCGTTTTTCAGCAGGGTTTTCATTTTGTTTCGCTCCTGTCCGTTTTTGCGCTTACGCGCCCGTGTCGTGTGTATGAATCCGTAAAAAAGCAACGTTCTATTTTGGGCCGTCCGCGCGTTCCCGCGCACGTATCATTATATGAAAAACCTTGCCAGTTGTACAGGTATTTGCTATACTGAATTGCTTTATGGTGTTGAGAAACGCACGTTTTACCGCGTTTTTTGGCCGCGGCGGCTTTGTCGCCGGCCATGCGCCAAAAGGGCCGGAATAATTTTTTTACGGAGTGTTTTTTAATGTCGGCGGAAACGATCATCGAACTGGTCAATATCGGGTTTCAATACGCGGGCTCCGAGCGCCGCGCGCTGGAGAACGTCAGCCTGTCCATCAAAAAGGGCGAGGTCGTCGCCATCGTCGGCCACAACGGCTCCGGCAAGAGCACGCTCTGCAAAATGCTAAACGCGCTCCTGCTGCCCTGCGAAGGGACCGTCACCGTCGACGGCATGAACACCGTCGCCGAGGAAAACACGCTTGAAATCCGCCGCCGCGTCGGCATGGTCTTTCAAAACCCGGACAACCAGCTCGTCACGACCATCGTCGAGGAGGACGTCGGCTTCGGGCCGGAAAACCTCGGCGTGCCGCCCGCGGAGATTCGAAAACGCGTCGACGCGGCGCTGGGCGAGGTCGAAATGCGCGAATACGCCGAAAAGGCGAGCCACGCGCTCTCCGGCGGACAGAAGCAGCGCGTCGCCATCGCGGGCCTGCTCGCCATGCAGCCGGAGGTGCTCGTCCTCGACGAAGCCACCGCGATGCTCGACCCCAGGGGCCGGGACGAGGTGCTCTCCACCGTTATGCGGCTCAATCAGGAGCGCGGCATGACGGTCGTCATGATCACGCAGTTTATGGAGGAAGCGCTCGGGTGCGACCGCGTGTTCGTCCTCTCGGACGGGCGTCTCGTCATGGAAGGCACGCCGGAAGAGGTCTTTAACGAGCGCGAAATGCTCGAAAACAGCCGCCTCGACGCGCCCGCGTACGTCAAACTTCGCGACGCGCTGGCCGCCGCCGGGCTTCCCGTTTCGCACAGCGCCATGACCTGCGAAAGTTTAGCCGACTCCCTTGCGGACGCGTTTCACAAAAAAACGAAACCGGCCGCCGGAAAAAAGGACAGGAACCATGCCGATTCAAATTGAACAACTCAGCCACACCTACATGCCGGGGAGCGCGCTCGCGTACCCCGCGCTTTCGGATATCACCCTGACGATCAACGACGGCGAGTTCCTCGGGATCATCGGGCACACCGGCTCGGGCAAGAGCACGATGATCCAGCACCTCAACGGGCTTTTACAGCCGACCGGAGGCCGCGTTCTGGTCGACGGGCTCGACACGCGCGAAAAGAAGCTACGCAAAAAGATCCGCTCGCTGGTCGGCATGGTGTTTCAGTACCCGGAATACCAGCTCTTCGAGGAGACCGTCGCAAAGGACGTCGCCTTCGGGCCGAAGAACATGGGGCTGGAAGAAAACGACATCCACGAGCGCGTATTCGAGGCGCTCACGCTTGTCGGCCTCCCGCCGGAGCGCTTTGCCGAGCAGTCGCCCTTTGAACTCTCCGGCGGCGAAAAACGCCGCGCGGCGCTGGCGGGCATCCTCGCCATGCGCCCGAAATACCTCGTTCTGGACGAGCCGATGGCGGGCCTCGACCCGCGCGGGCGCGCGGAGATCCTCTCGCTCATCGAATCGCTGCGGAGCACCAACGGCACCGGCATCGTCATGGTTTCGCATTCCATGGACGACGTGGCCATGTACGCCGACCGGATCGCCGTGCTCGATTGCGGCGGGCTGTTTATGGAAGGCGCGCCGGAGGACGTCTTTTCCCGCGGAGAAGAGCTGCTGAAAATGGGCCTCGCCCTGCCGCAGGCGACGCGGCTCGTGTATGCGCTGCGCGCGCGCGGCGTCGAACTGGAACACAACTATTACCGCATGGACGAACTGCAAAGCGCGCTGATTCGGAGGTGGAACGCATGACGGCAAACATCACCCTCGGCCAGTTTTTGCCGGGCGACAGCTGCGTCCACCGCCTCGACCCGCGCACGAAGATCATGCTCATGGTGCTCTACATCGTCATCGTGTTCGTCGTGGACACGCTCTGGGTGTTCGCGGTGCCGTGCCTGCTGCTGGTCTTCATGTTCATCATGGCGCGCGTGCCCGCTTCCTATTTCTTTTCGTCGCTCAAACCCATGCGCTGGCTGCTTTTGTTCATGTTTATCATCAACCTCTTTTCCACGAGCGGAGACACCGTGCTTGTGCAGTGGTGGATCGTCCGCATCACGCAGGAAGCCGTCCTGCGCGCGGTGTTCTTCACGCTCCGGCTCGTGCTTTTGATCGCGGGCACGTCGATTCTGACGCTGACGACCTCGCCGATCATGCTCACCGACGGGCTCGAAAAGCTCATGTCGCCGCTTCGCAGGATCCACTTCCCCGCGCATGAGCTTGCCATGATGATGACCATCGCGCTGCGCTTTATCCCGACGCTGATGGAGGAGACCGACCGCATCCAAAAGGCGCAGATGGCGCGCGGCGCGGACTTTGAGAGCGGAAACATCGTCCAGCGCGCAAAGAGCATGATCCCGATCCTCGTGCCGCTGTTCGTCTCGGCGTTCCGGCGCGCGGACGAGCTCGCCATGGCGATGGAGTCGCGCTGCTATCACGGCGGCGAAGGACGCACGCGCATGCGCGAGCTGCACTTCCACACTGGCGACCTGACCGCGTCCGTCCTGCTCTGCGCGGTGCTGGCCGGCATCGAAATCCTCGAGAGGCTCCCGCTGTGAGCCGCCGCATCCGCATCGTCGTTGCCTACGACGGGACGGACTACGTCGGCTGGCAGGTTCAACTTAACGGCGTTTCCGTCCAGCAGAAGCTCAACGAAGCGCTGCTAAATGTGACGGGCGAAACGATTCAGGTGCACGGTTCAGGCCGGACCGACAGCGGCGTCCACGCGCGCGCGCAGGTTGCGCACTTCGATACGGACGCGCGCATGCCTGCGGACAAGTTCGCGATTGCCATGAACATGCGCCTCCCGCGCGATATCCGCGTTCTCTTTTCCGAAGAGGCCGACCCGTCCTTCCATTCGCGCTTTTCCGCAAAGAACAAAACCTATCGCTATACGATCCAGACCGGTCTGCATGCGGACGTGTTTTCGCGCGGCACCGCGCTGCATGTGCACACCCCGCTCGATTTTGACGCCATGCGGCTTGCCGCAAAGGACGTCCTCGGCACGCACGATTTCGCCGCGTTCATGTCCGCGGGAACGACGATGGAAAATACCGTCCGCACCGTCACGCGCTCCGAATGGTCGCAGGACGGGAACT
>Ga0116164_10003670_pt1 | contig 10420 bp, 9 predicted proteins | sample AD_UKC109_MetaG_FD_89888 | JGI IMG/M metagenome (GOLD analysis project Ga0116164, IMG submission 89888) | Active sludge microbial communities of municipal wastewater-treating anaerobic digesters from Hong Kong - AD_UKC109_MetaG | ecosystem: Engineered > Bioreactor > Anaerobic > Digestate... | reverse complement strand
TGAACTACGCGACGGTTTTGTACTTGCTACAGAATCCTATGACGGAAACAATGAACTGCTTATGAGATCAGAAACTAAAGAAATAAAAACCGGTATCAGCCACCTGACTTGTCCACCCTTTTAAGGCAAAAAAATATCGACATTGTATATCAAGCGGTTACGCTGAAAAAGTCTTAAATTTACCGCACTAAGGTAAATTTATGCTACGTATTAGAGTCGTTAAAACAGCATCTGGGGCTAATGCAGTTCAATTAGTTTACTACAAGAATGGCAAGCGTTTTATATTTAAGCATATCGGGTCTGCAAGTAGTAGTCAAGAATTGGAGTCATTGAAATTGGTTGCCCAGGATGTTATTAAGAACTTCAATCCGGAAATTCCTTTGTTTGAAGATGCTAAGCTTGATAATCTCCTGTATCTGGATAAGACTGAGTTTTTGGGAGTGTATTCTACTTTTCTATGAGGTTATCTCTGGAGTGATTTCTCAGGTAGGCCTGGATAGGATAGGAAAACAGTTGCTGCTTGACCTGGCAGCCATTGGGATTGTAGAGCCCGCCTCCAAATTACGTTCAATAGAGCTTTTAGAGAGTCATTTTGGGATTAAGCATAGAAGGCACAGAGCTATTACCAATCTGCTCCGCAATGGCTTCTTCTGAAGGAAGAAATTGAGCGGATTGTTGTAGAGTTTGCCAAGAACAACTATGGCTTCGATTTTGACCTGCTGTTTTACGATGTGACCACTTTATACTTTGAAACATTTGAGGAAGACGAGCTACGAAGAAACGGCTTTTCTAAGGACAACAAATTACAGCAGCCACAGATTTTAGTCGCTCTGCTGGTTACCAGAGAAGGCTTTCCAATAGCGTACAGCATCTTTTCCGGCAATACCTTTGAAGGCCATACGATAATACCTGTGGTAAATGCATTCATTAAAAAACACGCAGTAAAAGAGTTTACTGTAGTTGCCGATGCAGCAATGATAAGCGCTACCGACATACAGGAGCTTTTGTCAGATAACATCAACTATATTGTTGGTGCAAGGCTGGGCAGCTTATCTAATGATTTGATTGAACAGATCAATAGTAGCATTACCGGGAGGACGGTGAAAGCATCAGGATAAAAACAGATAACGGAAATTTGATTTGCGCTTACTCTTCGGTTCGATACCGAAAAGACAAGTATGAGATGGAAAAGCAAATTGAGAAAGCTCGGGCCATTATCGAAACACCCTCAAAAGGCAAGAGAGTAAAGTTTATCAAAACTACTGGTGAGCAGGTAGTCCTTATAATCAGGCTTTGATTGAAAAGTCGAAAAAACTACTGGGAATCAAGGGATACTATACCAATATAGATGAGAGTGTCATAAGTAACCAAGAAATCATCTAACATTATCATGAACTATACAGAGTGGAGCAAGCCTTCAGAATATCGAAGCACGATTTACAAACAAGATCCATCTTTCATTTTAAGGAAGATCCTATTAAGCTTCACATCTTAATCTGTTTCATGGCGCTGGTGGTGTCTAAGCACATTGAATTGACTAATGGAAACTCCCTCAGGACGTTTTTAACGGAATGTAAGAAGGTAACGGATGCCCGGATGCTTAATAAAATAACAAACAAAGAGACAAGAATAAGATCAAAACAAAACGAGAAGACATTAGAATACCTCAAGTCTCTGAAATTACCGCACTAAAGTGGACAAGTCAGGAAATCATAGCATTTTGATGGCTTTCCAACCGGACACCTGACAACGGAAAAGCCCCACAAATCGTTGAATTTGTAGGGCTTGTATTATTATTGGCTACTTCTGTCGTAGCCTTTCTGCGGAGAGAGGGGGATTCGAACCCCCGGTACCCTTTTGAAGTACACACGCTTTCCAGGCGTGCCAGTTAAGCCACTCCTGCATCTCTCCTTGTAACTCATGAAAAAACATGAGAATTAAAGAAATGCAATATTACAAAATTCTTTAAATAATAGGAGCTTATATTGACATTTCTCCTGCCAGCGGTTTGTCAAGATACTGTAATACCTTTTTGTTGGATTTATACTGACCCAGAAGAAACATCAGTTTTGTCACAGAAGCTTCAGATGTTATATCTTTTCCGCTTATCACTCCGGCAGCCAGCATCTCACGACTTGTTTCATATAGACCCATCTCAACACTACCTCCATGACACTGGGTGACATTCAGTATTATTCCACCACGACTGATGAAATATTTAATGTCATCAAGAAACCATTTATAAGTAGGTGCATTGCCCGATCCGAATGTTTCAATAATAAGTGCCCTTAATCCTTCTGTATTAATAATCGCCTCAACAAATTTTCTGTTTATACCCGGAAACAGTTTTAGAATAGCTACATTATTATCAAAAGATTTATGAAAGGCAAGATCTCTTCTTTCCGGAGGATAATTAATATAATTATAGTTATATTTTAAATGTAGTCCGGCCTCAACCAATGGCGGATAATTAGGTGAACTGAATGCGTCAAAATGTTCGGCACTAAGTTTTGTTGTCCTGTTACCTCGTGTCAGTATGTTGTCGAAATATATACATACTTCCGGCACTGAAGGAGATCCGTCTTCCCGCCGGGCTGCAGCAATTTCAATTGATGTGATCAGGTTCTCCCTGCCGTCAGTACGGAGAAGACCTATTGGTAGTTGTGATCCGGTAAATATCACAGGTTTCGACAGGTTTTCAAGCATGAAACTTAAAGCAGAAGCAGAATAAGCCATTGTATCTGTTCCGTGCAGGATTACAAAACCATCAAAATCATCAAAATGGGTTTCAATTATCTCAGCCATTTTGATCCATATATCCGGATCAATATCCGATGAATCTTTAACAGGGACAAATGATATGGATTCGAGATTAAAGCCGAAATTTCCAAGAACAGGTACATGTTTTGTGATATGCCGGAAATCTAAAGGCACAAGTGAACCGGTTACAGGGTCATGCACCATCCCTATTGTGCCACCGGTATAAATGATAAGTACCGAGATATCCGTATTATTTTTCATTATCTGAGCAGATATTAAAAAGACGGCATGAATTATCAAATGTTATACTAGCTACCTCTTCTTCGCTTCTGTCAAATATTTCTGCGAGTTTACTATTTATTATACAAATATAAGAACTCTCATTTCTTTTTCCTCGGTAAGGGACGGGTGTCAGATAGGGAGAGTCTGTTTCAAGAACCAGATTGGTCAGCCCTGCTTCCTTTACAATTGTGCTTAGTCGTGAGTTTTTAAAAGTCAGAGGTCCTCCTATACCAAGCATAAAGCCCATTTCAATTGCTTTTAGGGCATCATTGACATCACCGGAAAATGCATGAAAAATACCTTTTAATTTTTCTCCTTTAAACTGACTGAGAATAGAAAAAATTTCCCGGATGGAATCCCTTGAATGAATTACAATGGGCAGCCCTGACTCAATAGCATAGATAACCTGTTTTGAAAATGCATCTTTTTGTTCTTCCAGATAAGTTTTATCCCAGTACAGATCTATTCCAATTTCGCCGACAGCAATGAAACTGTGTTGCACGGCTATCTCTCTGAGGTTTTCCAGTTGTATCAGATAATCTTCTTTAACCGAGGTGGGATGGAGGCCAATCATTGGATAACAGATATTTTTATATCTTTCAGATGCAGCCAGCATAGCTTTGACGGAACCAGCATCAATGTTTGGCATCAGAAGTTTAATAACACCCTTACTGACTGCACGATTGACAGCATCATCCCTGTCGGCATCAAAATCGGGGAGGTAGATATGTGTATGCGTATCTATTAACTGCATCAAACAACACCCTGTGCAATCATGGCATTTGCAACTTTAACAAAACCACCTATGTTGGCTCCGTCGACATAATTAATATAACCATCAGAACTTTTGCCATATTTTACACAAGTTGCATGTATATTTTTCATTATGACCTGAAGTTTCTGATCTACTTCCTCACGTGACCAGGGCAGACGCATCGAATTCTGTGTCATCTCCAGTCCTGATGTAGCAACACCACCGGCATTTGCAGCCTTGCCTGGTCCGTACAGTATTTTTGCCTTATGAAATACTTCAACCGCTTCGGGAGTGGAAGGCATATTTGCACCTTCAGCAACACAGATACATCCGTTTTTAACAAGTGTTTTGGCATCTTCTTCATCAATTTCGTTCTGAGTTGCATTAGGCATTGCTATATCGCATTTTATACCCCAGGGCCTGTTGCCTTCAAAATATTCTACTCCAAATTTTTCGGCATATTCCTTGATCCTTCCCCTCCTGACGTTTTTCAGTTCCATGATAAAGTTAAGCTTTTCGGCATCAATGCCTTTAGGGTCATAAATAAAGCCATTCGAATCAGATGAAGTGACAACTTTGCCTCCCAGTTGTGTAACTTTTTCTGTTGCATACTGAGCCACATTACCTGAACCTGATATACAAACAATTTTACCCTTAATACTTTCTCCTGCTGTAGAAAGCATCTCCTGAGCAAAATAAGTCGCCCCATAACCTGTAGCTTCTGGTCTGATAAGTGACCCACCCCATTCAATACCTTTTCCGGTAAGAACACCTGTAAATTCATTTTTTAACCTTTTGTACTGACCAAAAAGATAACCTATTTCTCGTCCGCCTACACCAATATCTCCGGCCGGAACGTCAGTGTCAGCTCCAATGTGACGGAAAAGTTCTGTCATGAAACTTTGGCAAAACCTCATTACTTCATTGTCTGATTTGCCTTTGGGATCAAAATCAGAGCCCCCTTTGCCACCACCCATAGGAAGAGTAGTCAGGCTGTTTTTAAAAACCTGTTCAAAGGCAAGGAACTTGAGTATTCCCAGATTAACTGTGGGGTGAAAGCGGAGCCCCCCCTTATAAGGTCCTATGGCACTGTTCATCTCAATTCTGAATCCCCTGTTTATCTGGATTTCTCCCTTGTCATCAAGCCATGGAACTCTGAAGATAATAGTCCTTTCAGCTTCAGCTATCCTCTCAAGGATTTTTGAATATTTATATTTCGGGTTTTCTTCAATAAAAGGAATAAGTGATTCCGATACTTCCTGCACAGCCTGATGAAACTCGTTTTCTCCCGGATTCCTGGCTTTTATCATAGCCATAAATTGTTGTACTCTTGGATCCATAATAATTATTAAGTATAAGGTTATATAAATTTAAGGAGATAAAAATATAAAAACTATAGATACATGATACTTTAAATTAATAAAATATTATTTCTGATGGATAATTGATACAAAATGTTATCAAAAAATAGATTATCCAAGGCTTTTTTAAGTCAGTTTATTCAGGCAATTCTGTATAGATTACCCGGATAACATTTAATGAGTCCTTTGAATTCCATTTGCAGAAGGATTGAAGACAACTTGTTTACGGGGAAAGACAGGGATCTGCTTATTACATCTATTGTAAGTTCTTTTTCACGGGAAAGGAGTTCAAAAACACAGCGTTCGTTTTCGTCGAGGTCGGTGAACAGGCTTTTTTGTATGGATTTATTTTTTGTTTTTTCCGGTATCCAGTTAAGGAAATACTCAATATCTGAAGCGTTTTCAACAAGAGCTGCTTTGCTGTATTTGATAAGATTATTGCATCCTGCCGCCCATTGATCTTCAGGTCGTCCCGGTACAGCTAACACATCCCTGTTATAAGAAGCTGCTATATCTGCAGTGATAAGTGCGCCTCCTTTAATTCCTGATTCTATAACAAGGGTGGCATCTGAGATACCTGCAATAATTCGGTTTCTTCTGATAAAATTATTTCTTTCCGGAAGGGTATCGGATATAAAATCAGTCAGAAGGCCACCATTTTTTACCATGGCTTCGGCTGTATATCTGTGAAGAGAAGGATATATTGTTTTAAATCCGTGAGCCAGAACAGCTATTGTCTGAAGATTGTTTGCCATAGCTGCTTTGTGAGATGTTATATCAATACCATACGCCAGTCCGCTTATAATTATAAGATCGGGAAATCCTGCTGCAAGATCTCTGATGATCCTTTCACATAGTTCTTTCCCTCTTGTTGTTGCGTTCCTTGTTCCAACCACACTGAGAATTTTAGATGAATTAAGATCGCTGGTCCCTCTGTAGAAAAACATTACCGGAGAATCGTCACATTGTTTTAGTCTGTATGGATAATTATCGTCAAGGTAGAAAAATGTCTTAATCTTTCGGGAGTTTACATATTCAGCTTCTTTTTCTGCTATATCTAGATACATACGATTGCTTATATATTTTGCAAGACCCGGACCAATGCCCGGTATCTTAATCAGATTCCGGTACGATTCGTTAAAGACAGCTTCAACGTTACCGAAATATGCGACCAGTTTACGGGCATTGATATCTCCTATTCCGGGGATAAGGCCTAAAGCAATTTTATGCTTCAGAGAAATATTTTGGGGCATAGCACAAGGATTGAGACATGTAAAAATAAAAAAAGCAATGATGTAATTCAAAAACACCATTGCTTTTTTAGCAGTAAGTTTCTTTAAATTATTCCCATGTCGAGCATGGAATTAGCTACTTTTAAAAATCCTGCAATATTGGCACCTTTTACATAATCGACATTTCCATTATCCTTTTTGCCGTATTGAATGCATTGTTCATGTATATTGCACATTATTTCATGAAGCCGCTTATCCACTTCGCCGGAATTCCATCGCATTTTCATTGAGTTTTGTGTCATTTCGAGTCCCGAAGTAGCTACTCCTCCCGCATTGACAGCTTTTCCCGGAGCGAACATTATATCATTATTATTAAAGAACTCCACGGCTTCGGGAGTGCAACCCATATTTGATACTTCGGCAACCATCATTACTTTGTTATTCACAAGAGCAAGGGCATCTTCAACATCAAGCTCATTCTGAGTAGCACAGGGGAGTGCAATGTCTGCCCTGACTTCCCACGGACGTTTAGCTTCATGGAATTGGGTGCCTTCAAATACATATGAAAACGGTTTAACTATATCCTGATTTGAAGCTCTCAGCTCAAGTAAATAGTCAATTTTTTTTCCTGAAATACCTTCAGGGTCATATATATACCCATCCGGCCCGGATATTGTCACTATTTTAGCTCCAAGTTCTGTTGCTTTAAGGGCAGCACCCCAGGCAACATTACCAAAGCCCGACAGAGAAACGGTTTTACCCTTCAGTTCTTCTTTTTTTGTTGCCAGCATCTCCTGGACGAAATAAATAGCTCCGAAACCTGTTGCCTCAGGTCTGATAAGTGACCCCCCCCAATTGCTTCCTTTTCCAGTTAATACGCCTGTGTGGTCTCCTCTAAGTCTTTTGTACATGCCATAGAGAAATCCTATCTCACGACCTCCTACCCCAATGTCACCGGCAGGTACATCAACCTCCGGTCCAATATATTTCCATAATTCGAGCATAAACGACTGACAGAAACGCATTATCTCGGAATTTGATTTTCCTTTGGGATCAAAATCGGAACCTCCTTTACCTCCACCCATAGGAAGAGTAGTCAAAGCATTTTTGAATATTTGTTCAAATCCAAGAAATTTAAGAATGCTCAGATTTACACTGGGGTGAAAACGTAAACCTCCTTTATAAGGGCCAATGGCATTATTAAACTGTACTCTGTATCCCAGATTCACTTTGCAATTTCCTTCGTCATCAATCCAGGGTACTTTAAAAGTGATTATACGGTCGGGCTCAACAAGCCTTTCAATAATACTTACACTTTCAAACTGGGGATTATCATTATAAATTTCCTCAATAGATTCAACCACTTCTCTGACAGCCTGAAGGTACTCTGCTTCTCCAGGATGTTTTTTTTCGAGATTGTGCATTAATTTGTCAACATTCATAGCATTTATTATTTTATTCTTTTGAATTATCAAGACTAAAATTGCTCTCTTTTCTGCTTCAAAAAATGATATAATTCATATTACTCAATGAGCATAGTTATTTATCCTGAATATAAGAAGAGAGTGATCTGTAGAGTTTGGCTTTCTGGTCTTTTGTCAGCGCTGTTATATACAGAGGTGGAAATTTTGCTTTTCCTGCACTGGTCTTCTGATACAGGGTAATACTTGTATTGAGACCAAAGAGTTTTGATTCAGTTTCAAATCCCTCGAATGTGGGTTTGTATATTTCAATAGAATTTTTTTTGCCTCCTGTTATCCCTGCATTAAAAAATTTAAAAACGATGTTTTCGTTATCATCTGAATAAGAAATATACTGATAATTACGGATCATTGGCATAAAAGCGATTAGCGCCCAGATGACCATAATAACCAAAGTCCATATACCATCATCAATTCCCAAAAGAGGGAATTTTATCAGTTTAATGAGGTAAACAAGAGCTATCCAGGTAATTGCAAAAAGTGTGGCAAAAAATAATCTGATCCTGAAATTGATGATAGTTTTACTGTTATCAAAGGTCATAGCCCGTATTTTAAATTATGAATATTTATCACAAAAGAATTAGCTACGCAGTCTTTTCATTTTGAAGAAGCTTTTTATCAGTTCGCTGCACTCTTTTGCCAGTATGCCGCTCACTACACGTGTTTTTGGATGGAGTAATTGTCCGGACACTAAAGTATAGCCCTTTTTTAAATCGGATGCTCCGTAAACAAGTACAGGAGCCTGGCTCCAGCCAATAGCTGCTGCACACATGGCACAGGGTTCAAGGGTTACGTATATTGTGCAAGCGGTAAGATATTTGCCGCCCAGCCAGTCTGCCGCTGCAGTTATAGCCTGCATCTCGGCATGAGCTGTAGGATCTTTCAGGGTCTCGGTACAATTATGCCCCCGGGCAATTATGGTATTATCATATACAACAACTGCTCCCACAGGTATTTCTTGCTTATCATAAGCTTTTTTAGCTTCCTCAATGGCTGCACGCATGTATTTTTCTCTTTCGGCCTTTAAGTTTTCCTTCATATATGAGTTTAAAGTTAAGAAGAAAACACCAATATAGTTATATTAGCTGTTACAGAACCTAAATTTTCTTATTTTTGTCCGGATAAAAAGCCAATAATATGTACAGGACACATACTTGCGGAGAGTTGAATATGAGCCATGTTGAAGAGAATGTCGTTCTTTGTGGATGGGTTCAGAAATCAAGAGATCTTGGGGGAATGACTTTTATAGATCTTCGCGACCGTTATGGGATAACCCAGCTGGTCTTTGATATGGAAACCAATCCCTCTCTTTGCCAGCAGGCAAGAAAAACAGGCCGTGAATATGTAGTACAGGCTAAAGGGAAGGTAAGGGAGAGAAGTAATAAAAACAAAAAAATCATTACAGGTGAAATTGAAATAGAAGTGCTTGAACTGAGTATCCTCAACAAAAGCGAAATACCTCCTTTTACAATTGAAGATGAGACAGATGGTGGTGAAGAACTCAGAATGAAATACCGTTATCTTGATCTGAGAAGAAATCCTGTTAAGAATAATATTCTGTTACGTCATAAAATGGCACAGGAAGTACGGAAATACCTGGATTCCCGGCAATTTATTGAAATAGAAACACCTGTCCTTATCAAATCCACACCGGAAGGGGCACGCGATTTTGTTGTTCCAAGCAGGATGCAGCCGGGTACATTTTATGCATTGCCACAATCTCCTCAGACACTCAAACAGTTGCTTATGGTATCGGGATTTGACAGATATTTCCAGTTGGTTAAGTGTTTCCGTGATGAAGATCTCCGAGCCGACAGACAACCGGAATTTTCGCAGATTGACTGTGAAATGTCTTTTGTGGAAAGAGATGACATCCTTGATACTTTTGAAGGTCTTGCCAGACATTTATTCAGTGAAATAAAAGGGATCCGTCTCGAAGGCCAATTTCCTAAGATGCCTTACAGTGAAGCTATTGAAAAATATGGTACTGATAAACCGGATATACGGTTTAATATGATGATCAGTGATCTGACACAAGTAGTAAAAGGGCATGGATTCAAAATGTTTGATGATGCTGAATATACAGGGGCAATTTGTGCGGAAGGGTGTTCCGGCTACTCAAGAAAACAACTTGACGAATTAACAGAATTTGTAAGAAAACCCCAGATAGGAGCAAAGGGTCTGGTATTTGTTAAATATGCTGAAGAAGGAATTAAATCATCTGTAGATAAGTATTTTTCAGCGGATGATATTTTTGAATGGGCAGATATTGTTAATGCAAAGAAGGGCGATCTGATACTTGTTTTATCAGGAGAGAAAATCCCTACCCTGACAGCACTCTCAGAACTGCGTCTTGAGATGGGAACCCGCTTGGGATTAAGGATTAAAAATCAGTATGCACCTTTGTGGATTGTGGATTTCCCATTACTTGAATGGGACAAGGAAATGAACAGGTTCTTTGCAATGCATCATCCTTTTACATCTCCAAAACCTGAAGATTTAGACCTGATGGAGTCTGATCCTTCAAAAGTGAGAGCTAATGCCTATGAT
>Ga0116164_10003668_pt1 | contig 10422 bp, 9 predicted proteins | sample AD_UKC109_MetaG_FD_89888 | JGI IMG/M metagenome (GOLD analysis project Ga0116164, IMG submission 89888) | Active sludge microbial communities of municipal wastewater-treating anaerobic digesters from Hong Kong - AD_UKC109_MetaG | ecosystem: Engineered > Bioreactor > Anaerobic > Digestate... | reverse complement strand
TATCGGAGTCCCGATGGCTTTCCTACGCCTTCTTCCTTTTTGCGAACTTTATTGTACGTTATCGTTTTTTTTTGCAAGCAGGTGGTGGCATCCCCCGTTTTTTTTGCAACCGTCGCAGAAAAGCCGCTTCGTTCGCAACCCAAATCAAAAAAGCCCTGACTGATTGTCAGAGCTTGGTGGAGCTAACGCATCCAAATGCAAACATATTTGTGTTCATGGGTGGGTTTGGTATTAATATTAATGTTCATGTATGAAAGAGATAAAAGGCTCAACGTCCGCAAATCATCGTTCAAAAATTAAAACATGAAAGGATTCTCCCTCTTCGATCACACTAGAATAAGAAACGATAGACTCATTATCGCACGTCATGATTTATTCTTTTCAACCATTCATAAAAAGAAGCAACAAAAAGAGCAATAGATACCATGCCCAGTACTGTTTCGATCATTACACAAGATCTGACAAGTGTTGAATTTGGAAGGATATCTCCATATCCTAATGTAGTTATTGTAACCGCACTGAAATACAGAAAGTCGATCAAAGGATATTTGAATTGCTTTTGAAGTTCAAAATTACTTACGATGCAATAATCAGTATCAAGGTAACTGATTGAATGAGATAATAACTCTTCGTATTCATAACCTTCATCCAAGATACAAACAATATCTGGATACAAGCTCCACATATAATTGTATCCCAAGATATCATCGTCACTGTTTAGAAACATGATATATTCTCTCGTTTCGACTATTTTATCTTTATAGTCTGGCAGGTATATTTCATTAAAAATCAAATCTTCTACATCGATATCAATTCTATACACTTTAAATAATATTTTAATTCCCGGCTCATATTCGGCTCTATCTGGTTCTAATATGTGGGCACTTGCAAAATTGAAGCCAATTTTCTGGAGCTTCGAAATATAGTATTTTGCCCAATTTGAACCTATCGGACGATATGTTATAAGATCATTTCTATTTACATTTAATATTAAAATTGGGGTTTCTGCATCATAAACATCCAAAGTTGTTTTAGTATTGAAATTCGTAAATAGGTTTTGAATAGTTCCGATATCTACCGCGATACCAACAAGTTTTTGAAATGCCTCACTCTTTGCCCGTAATAATATATCGCTTTGAAATATATAATCTCTTCCGTTAGATGTATTTGCAATGTTCTGATAAATACAGCCAAACACAAACCATACGACTAAGAAGAAAAATATCACAACTAAAAACATTCTATCTTTTATTTTTCTTAATCTATACATAGGCCACCTCACGAATGTCTTAACACTACATTGTCCCGTTATAGGTGGGTATTGGATAAGGGATTTGAATTCTGAAATACTCGTGTCCGGGATCGGGATCGTCTTCTGAATCCTTCAAGATTAATTTGTTTCCTTCGATTCTATAGTACCAAACTACTGACTCGATAGTATCTTTTGATATTCCTCCATCCCTATTGATCCAAATTTCCAGCAAGTCCTTATCTACGGTATACCTAAAATCAGTGTTTCCATATGTTCCTGTTCCATCTGCATTAAATGTGTATGTGCCCGCGTACCAGATATCAATACCTATACCTAACATAGATTGCCATTTGCCAACAATATTATCATCTGGCTCTTTGCAAGCGCATAGATCAAAAGCAATTATTGCGATAAATATAAAGAGGAGATGCGTAAAGAATAATTTGTGAGAATTATTCTTTTTCATCACTTTCACCTCCATTAAGTAAATCAGAATTTATGATAACAATCTGATTACTAACTTGTAAGTCTTTCAACTGCAATCTTAAATTCTTCCTCGCTATTCGTATTATTATAGAACAAACCTACCGACGCCAACTAGCGAATGTTTAGCTTCGAAAAAGGCATCATGCTATCTACATAATCTTCAACAATAAAATGATGAAATTTAATCTACACAAAGCTGTGCAAAAAACTAGCGCTGTAGTTTTCAGGTTGCTACGATATTCTTTTATTGAACATTAATTTTATCAGGACAAATTTTATTTATCTCTTTAACAATACCTTCGTACAAATCAATAACTTCTTTTAGAATTCCTTGCGGTTGGTCATTGTATTCCAGTTTATATCTGTCATTTAAACTATAGTCAAGAGAATCAAAAATATCCTGCGATGAAATCTGGTTATCGGTTATATTTATTTTGATCTCTCCATTTAGTTTAATTAATATTTTACCGCTTTCATCCATCGATAGCTGAATCGTCTTTTCCATATACTTTCAACCTCTTTTCAATATTCATTCTTCCGCCATCCATAGTATTTGCGACCAAATCTAGAATATGATTGATTTCATCTTCAAGGCAACCATATTTAACATTGATCATGTTGTTATGCATATCAAGATGTATTATATTATCAGCATCTAGATTTACAACAAGTAAAGGATTATGTGTAACAAATATTATCTGCTTTCTTGAATGTAACCTTAGATTATTAAAATAATCTATCAGTTCTTTACTAATTTTGTTGTTCGACACATTATCTTCCGGTTGATCAATAACTAAAACATCCCAATCATCATTATTGAAAGTCTGATATTTATAATAAACCAATGACATTTCTCCCAATGTATTGCCAATATTTTGATCAGCCCCCGCTTCGAATATATGATTATCAACGAACTCAAAATTATTTATAAATTGAATAAGATTTTTTTCACTTTGCTCGATAATTTCTTTCTCTTTTGCGTCGACATTTACGCCACGAATTGCTTCTGCGAAAGAATATCTTGTCTTGATTCCTTTAATCATGCAATCATTTGCATAATTTTGTACGAACATTGATTTTAGAAAATCATTTTTTAAGTCAACATTGTTATACTTTGTAGTAGTAATAAATTTAAATCCACAACTTAGATTCTCTTTAATTCCAGGTTGAGGGGGGGGGAATGAAGGATAATCAGATGTTTCATTAACAACATTGATATAATTAACCACTTTAGATATTACGCGCTGTTTTTCGTTTTTATAATTAATTCGTTCTGCATCCTCTGATGAACTTAATTTCCGGATGTCCACATTATACTCTTTGATTTTAATAGTTATGATGCTTTTTATTCTTTCTTCCGTCTTAAATAAATCGCTTTTAAGTTTAACACTTGTATCTAGTTCTTTTAATTGCTCGAATGTTTTTTTCAGAATTGTTTTTTCATTTTCTTCGTAATACTTGTTACTTATCTCTTCTTCTAGATCTGTTATAATTTTTCGAAGTGCGTTGTGTCTTAAGAGATGATTGTTCGTTTGCATGTTATTAAAATTTTCTTTAACTATTATGTAATAGGTGCCCTCACTTTTATTTTTCAAGGTCACCATTACATCCTTTAGCTCTTCCCTTTGTTTTTCTTTATTAATATTTGTTTTTATTATTTTAATAATGGCTGCATGATAACGTCTAATCATTTGTTCAAAGATTGTATTATCAACTGCCAAAAATAATTCTTTGCTTCCTTTGAATAACCCCTTATTTTCATTAAATTGAGTTATCAACTCTGCCTGCTTGATTATTAATGCTCTTTCCTTGTTTATATGTTTAGTAACTTCAATCTTATTGATTTTTTTTATATCATTTATGTATCCACCACAAGTTGATTCCGACATGATTTCTAATAAAGACGATTTCCCAGCTCCATTTTCCCCAATAATAACGTTTATACCCTTATCGAATTTAACCTCCTTATTATTCACCATGATACTTTCAATGAAATTACTATTTCCCGTAATTACTCTATCAAATCTAGTTTTAGGTGACGTAAGGGCAAGCAATAAACCTCTAAAGGTAGGTAGCATTTTCACTTCTGTATGCCTGAAATTTTTATGCCTCTGTAATTTACTGTGGTTAGGATATTCTGACCATGTATGACAGTCGCTACCAGATACAAGCGGCACATTGCCATCATATTTTGAAAGACAGCGTAATAAGATTCCCTGTACATTGGGTTTTTGATATTCTAGAGCATTTATATATCCGATTTCTATATAGGATTCGGGATCTTCTGTTGAGTCATTTAGGGAATCGTGACTGCTATTATGATTATTTAGATCCTTTTTTTGATGAACAATCAACAACACGTCAAGACTTATTTTTTTTAGTAATTCTTCGAAACCATCTTTCGTATATGAACTATTATCCGAAGTCAACAGATGACTGTTAATGCCATCATAAATTAGTTTATAATCCTTTTCTTCTTGCGCGTCAAAAATAGCAATTATGTGGCACTTTCCTTTGCCTTCCAATTTTACATCGAATTCGACTCCTGCTAAAATACCTTTTATTATTGGGTATTCACATTGTTCAATGATCTTTCTTGCTGCACAATACATCTCAAGATTGAATCTATTATGATCCGTGAAAGAGATTAAATTCACATCAAACTGCTCTAATTTTTGGAATAGAATTGGCAAATTTTCTATTGTTGAATCACTAACAATTCTGTGTTTTTCATCTTCCTTATAGCTACTTAATTCTGAGTGTATGTGTAAATCAATTTTTATTATGCTATTAAGCATTTTTAAACACCTCAAAACGCTAAAGTCGTTACGAAAAAGACCATTTCTTATTAAATAGACTCTTGTATGTTTCACATTCGACTTCTAACTTGTTATTCTTTTCCTGAATACTTTAGTTTGATGTGTAAAAGATTTCATTTCTATTATCCTTTCCAGTACATTTTTGATTGTTCAAAATAAATTTCATTTTACTATTTTTGATTGTAACAAATTATTTCATTTATCTCAATCAAATTTCATGTTTTGGGGAATAACAAAATATTTTCGTAAATGAATCCCGATATCAGACGATCGCTTCAAGTATCGTAGCCCTCAGTTGGTGCTTTCTAGCCGCAATAATTGGATTATAACACTATCACCCCATGGCTAGTGTCTGGCAGAACACGTTTGTGGCGACGTTGCAACGACACTTTGTTACTGCAAAAAAGTATGCCTTTTTTTGAGCATTAAAAATAAAAAGCCATCGCGGCTTTTTCTGCATGAAAGTTAAATGCTCTCATAAAAGAAAAAATCGCGATGGCTTAAAACATCCTGTCTGTTTTCTGGCTGATGCCTACATCAGCGATAGGCGCTTCTGTAACGTTTAGTAGTCAATATTCATCCCGTCAATCTTAAGCTGAAAAATTGCATACGTCTCATATGTTTCGTCAAAATTAATTTTCATTATTACATCATGTCCTTTTTTGTCACCTATTTCGCAGTTCGTCTTTAAAATGTAATTTAAGTTTGCCTTTCCAATTTCCCAGTCATCTTCCCTAACACTTATCTTTACATTCTTTCCTGTAATATCCTCAAGGCCAACTTCAAAATAGGTGACCAACTCTATAAACCCCGGCCCTGGATTTCCATTAATATCAACTCCATACGGTGCATCAGATGCGTTTAGCGTAGGAGTGGGCGTCGGAATAGGCGTTGGGGTAGGTATAGGCGTTACTGTTGCTACTGCCTGTATTGATTGTGTAGTAGATTGTTGCGCCGCAGCCGTGCCAGCCTCAAAGCCTTCCTCAGCGCCGCCTGACAGGCCGACAACGATTAATAATGCGAGCAATACTGCAGGACTGATCAGCACCCAAAACCACACGCGCTTGAAAATAGGTTTCTTCACTTTTTCTTTTTTATTCATTACTTCCCCAATCCGCATGGCTTGTATTCCATGCTCTTTTATTGTGCTACTTTTCTGACATGCTTTTTTACAGCTTACTTGGCTATTGTAATAAATGTATGCTGAAAATGCAACAATAAAAGTATTTTGACAAAGGGGTTATTTTATGGAGCTCGATTATGGAACAATCAACATCAAGCTCGCTCAACTAATAGAGTCTCGTGGTATCAGCAAGAACAAGCTAAGCCATCGAGCTGAGATGCAGCGTACACAAATCAACAACTATTGTAACAACAAAATTACCCGCCTAGACATTGATGTCCTAGCCAGAATATGCACCACGTTGGAATGCGATATTTCTGATTTGCTCGAATACATACCGCCACGCGATTCTTAATAAAACATTCCATTTTCGAAATAACTTTTCGTAAATACTTACACTAATGCCACTATCTTATTGTATGCTGCTATGGGTTTTCCCTACATACTTGAAGAATCCGTACGGCTTTATAACACTCCGCGTACGCCGTTTAACGTTGGCAGGCATAAGTTGGCCCAGCATACCATCCAAGGCCGCGCACACACGCTGTATAACGTCTGAACCGTCTCGCATGCAAATTCATGCTTGTATTAAGCCTCTCCAATTAACATAGCACAAAGTAATACTCCCGCCGTGGCCGGAAGGAGTATCACATTTATGATGCCATTAGTGTGTGTAGTGGCACTTGTTGTTGTAACTAAATCTTACTTTTTATCTTGTATCCCATAAGGCCGTTTCCTACTCCGTGTTCTCTCGTTTCATAACCCCTTGCATGTAGCTCCTTAGTAAAATAACCACTTGCAAGCGGCTCATGCCCACACAGTTCAGCAAACGGAACATACTCATCATAGATGAATTTCATTCTTGTCCACGCACCTGTGTGCTTGATCAGTCGATGTTTCAAAAACCAACCAATGTAGTCACAATTCTTTTCATAATTCTCTGTCTCCCTAATAACAGGTTTTGGCAAGTTAGCTTTTATTGGGATACCCTTATATTTCTTCATGACTCGAATTATCTCATTCAAGAGTCCAGACAGCGCTTTCCTTTGTATCAGCTTTTCAGGAAGACTTCTGTCAGCTGTCTGATCACCAAAGTACTGGTCGAACGGGATAACGATAACCCTATTGCTGGAAAACAAGGTGGCATCGTCGACCTGAGGTAGACGATTAACATGCATGTAAAATACAGCTTGATTGATAAATTCCTCGTAGTCCTTGTAAAGACCTCTAGCGCTTACTCGATCTTGGCCTGTTAACGTTTTTATTATGGCAGCATCCAATTTCAAATTATGATCTGCTTCCGCAATATTGACGAACCTAGCACCTTTTAGTTTTAAAATATCAGGATTCGCATTGCCTGCTCGACAAACCCTGTTTTTCGAAAGCGACTGCGGCTGCAAAGTTGTACTGTAATCACCGAAGAAAAATGCTAATCCATTTACATAGGTGCTTTTGCCATTTCGCGTTCTCTTACCATACAGAAGAAAAAGGCAGTGTTCTATTGAATTGCCTTGCATGGTATACGCTATTTTTCGAAGCAGATATTCGTACATTTCTTCACTTTCGCCAGAAATGCTTCTTAAAAAATTGGACCATGTACTATCTGTAACGCCATCATCATAGTAAACATTTGCTTGCTTTGTAATAAGGTCTTCTCTTCTACCCTGCTCTACTTCCATCGTTTCCAAATTAAGCACGCCATTTTTTAGTGCAAAGAGTTTCGGATTCAAGCCAAACTGTCGTTTAAGCGTCTCAATTCCTTTCTGCCGTTTAACGCTTTTAATAATTCCGTAAATCGCTCCGTTCGTTTGTTGATGATCTATCCACCTTTCGTAGTTCTGCTTCTTCGTTTCATCTGTTATTCGTCGGATCATTTTGTGGCAGTCTTTTGAAAGAAATTTTAGCACCATACGCTCAATCGCAGCTTGTGTACACGTCTTCCAAATACCCGCCTTGTAGCTAAATGTGAAAAACTTATTCTCTTCGGGTTCGTATCTTATTTCGCTGCCATATAGGTCAGTAAAAAGTCGGCCTAATCCGATTTCGGTACATTCATACCGCAAAATATCAAGTTCCTTAATCCGCTGATTCAACAGCAATGTTCTACTAGTCAAAATAATGACCTCCTTAGTTATCTAAATTTTCGGCTTCTTCAAGCCATTTCTCAAATTCGCTTTTGTTTTCGTCAATATATGCTCGTATGTCTGAATAGACTGCATATGCTATTTTTTGCCACAAATCATTTTGATCTTGACTGAAATCAGACATACAAGCGGCCTCCTTTCTCTAATCAGTATTTACAAAAGCATGGTCATACTGTAAAGTACTTTTATAGATCATGAAAGACCGCTATTTCGTTATATTTCAATGATTTTTAGTTTTCTGGGAATTTTATTTACTTATTATTAAAGGAGGTCATATGCTTTACACTGACGATCAAAAAATCATAACAGCAAAGCGCCTAAGAAACTTGAGAAAGAATAAAAAAAATCCTAAAGGGAAAAGCTTCTCTCATAAAACTCTGCAGCAGGAAATCGAGAGCAAGTATCCCTCCGGACATGTTAGCGATAAATCATTAATGTACTATGAGATTACAAATAAAAATAACGCAAAATTCCATATTGGTCAGGGGATGAAAGTTGAAACCTTAGTTTTATTATCCGACTTTTACGGTGTAAGCTGTGATTATATCCTCGGACGGGATTCTTACAGAACCGAAGCTATTTGTGAAAGTGCCACAGAGATGGGGCTTGATAATCAATCCCGAGATATATTACTCTATTGGATGCAGCATAGAATTGACTTTGATTGTAAAAAACTGATTTCAACGCTAAATAGTCTAATCCACTCTTATTCGAGCAAAACGCTAGACAATGAGCAGGATTCAAGTCAAAGTGCAAACATGACTGCGCCAGACTATATAACACAAGGCTTTATTAATATTTTAACCCGCTACTTGTTTTTCGCCTGTGATCCGCAGTACCCTAGCCGGTATTCAGAAGCCGAAGATTTCGGTCAGTTGGAATTGTCAGAAGATGAAGTGGCCAATCTTCTACTAATGGATCTGCAGAAATATCTCCAACTGTCAAGAGATAATCACAAACCCCTCAGAGATGCTCCCGAAAAAGAATTTAAGCGTATATTATCACGAGGAAAGAGGAAACAAAAATAATGTCCGAAAATATCGTAATCTACGCACGTTTTAGCTCGCACAACCAGAACGAGCAATCGATAGAGGGGCAGCTAAAAGCCTGTCATTCTTTTGCTGCTCTACATGACTTTGTTGTCATTCAGGAGTATGTCGACCGGGCTATTAGCGGCACTACGGACAAAAGGCCTGAGTTCCTCCGTATGGTTGAGGACAGCAAGCAAAAGCGCTTTAAATATGTTCTTGTTTATCAGCTCGATCGGTTTGCTCGCAATCGTTATGACAGCGCCACTTACAAAGCAAAGCTTAAAAAGAATGGTGTGCGGGTGCTTTCCGCAAAGGAGAATATCACCGACGATGCCAGTGGCATACTCATTGAAGGAGTGCTTGAAAGTATGGCGGAATATTATTCGGCTGAGCTTTCCCAAAAAATCAAACGGGGGATGCAATTAAACGCCGAGAAATGCTTGGCGACCGGTGGCAATGTCGCCCTTGGATTCTGCGTTGATGAAAGCCGCCATTTTCAAATTAACGAAGAAGAGGCGCATATTGTAAATACTATTTTTCAAATGTATGCGAGCGGTTCAACCATGGCGGACATCGTTCGATACCTAAACGACCACCAAATCAAGACTTCTCGCGGAAACGAATACAATAAATGCAGCTTGCGCAGGATTCTTACCAACAAACGCTATATCGGTATTTACACGTTTGGAGACAAAGAGGTCAAAGACGGACTCCCCCGGATTATTTCGGATGAACTGTTCAATGAGGTGCAGCAGATTATGGAGAAAAACAAAAAAGCTCCTGCCCGATCAAAGGCAAAAGCCGAATATATCCTGACAACCAAGCTTTTCTGTGGATATTGCCAGAGCATGATGACTGGCTTAAGTGGGGCTGGTCAAAGCGGCAAGAAATATTACTATTACTCCTGTGTCCAAGCCCGTAAGAATCTATGCTCAAAAAAGGTTGTCAGTAAAAATTGGATTGAAGACCTCGTTGTTTCCGAAACCCATAAGTTATTGACTAGCGAACGCATCAATTTGATCGCGAAGGAAGTGGTCGCACTGACAAAACGCGAAAGCAACACAACCGAACTGAACCGCCTGAAACGATTGCTCAGTGAGAATGAAAAGGCCACATGTAACCTGATCAAAGCATTAGAACAGGGTAAAGCCGTCGATGTTATCGCCGGTCAAATCCAAGCCCGACAGCAAGAAAAACTGAATCTTGAAAATGCTATTGCGGAGGAATCCTCAAAGTATCCTGTGCTTAGCGTTCAAGAAGTGCGCTTTTTCTTGCACCAACTGCAAAAGGGCGATATCAACGACATGAAGTACAGAAAGACCCTTGTCGATGTTTTAGTGAATAGGATTTATCTCTATGACGACAAAATGACCATCCTGTATCATACACAAGATGGTCAAAAGTCTTTCCCTTTAGAGCAAACGTGTTTGCCTAAGGGTCATTTGGTGGAGCATGGGGGATTCGAACCCCCGACCTCAACATTGCGAACGTTGCGCGATACCAACTGTGCTAATGCCCCAAGCTGCTTGATTATGATACAACAAGCCCTATCAAAATGCAAGGGCTT
>Ga0116164_10003663_pt1 | contig 10432 bp, 8 predicted proteins | sample AD_UKC109_MetaG_FD_89888 | JGI IMG/M metagenome (GOLD analysis project Ga0116164, IMG submission 89888) | Active sludge microbial communities of municipal wastewater-treating anaerobic digesters from Hong Kong - AD_UKC109_MetaG | ecosystem: Engineered > Bioreactor > Anaerobic > Digestate... | reverse complement strand
CCACGTGACAGTCCAGCAGGCGGATATGCTGGAAGTCTGCGTTCTCCAGCACATCGGCAATGATGAACGGCAGGTCATCCAGGGTCATGTTCTGCTTGGAATCGCCCATACTGACAATGCGCGCCAGCAGCTTCTGCTGGTCCTCTGCCGACAGCGTGATGCCCAGCGCTTCCAGGTTCTTGGCCAGCGATGCCTTGCCGGCCAGCTTGCCCAGCGCATAGCTGCGGGTGCGGGAAAAGCGCTCGGGGCTGAGGCGGGTTTCATACAAACCGCCCTTCTGATCACCATCGGCATGGATTCCGGCCGTCTGGGTGAATACATCGTCCCCCACAATCGGGGTATTCGCTGCCAGACGCTTGCCGGAAAAGGTCTCCACCATATCACTGAGAGAAAAAATTTTGCTCTCATCCAGCCGGGTTTCAATGCCCATTTTGTCGCGCAGCACCACCGCCACTTCAGCAATGGAGACATTGCCAGCCCGTTCGCCCAGACAATTGACGGTGCCATGAATTGAACGTACCCCAGCCTTGACCGCCGCCATGACATTGGCAATCGCCAGGCCGTAATCATTATGGGGATGAAAATCAAACTGACAGGCCGGATAACGTGTGGCCATATCCGACAGGCTGGCAAACACCTCATCCGGTGCCATGACCCCGAGTGTATCCGGCAGCATGAAATGCTGAATGCCCAGGTCTTTAAGTGCATCCATAAGCGCAAACACATATTCAGGTTTGTCAGCATACCCATTGGACCAGTCCTCCAGATACACATTCACCGCCAGACCCCGTTCATGGGCATAGGCAATGGTATGGCGGATGTCAACCACATGCTGCTCCAGATGCTTGCGCAACTGATTATGACAATGCTTCTCACTGCCTTTCGTCAACAGATTGATGACCCGGCCACCGGTATCACAGATCCAGTCCACACTGCGGGTGTGATCCACAAACCCCAGCACCTCAACCCGACCATCAAAGCCATTGGCTTTTGCCCAATGATTAATACGGGTAACAGCACTTTTTTCTCCCTGAGAGACGCCAGCAGAAGCCACCTCGATACGATCCACCTTCAATACACCCAGTAACGCTTTGGCAATGCTCAATTTTTCCTGGGGTGCGAAGGATACCCCCTGGGTCTGCTCACCATCACGCAAGGTGGTATCCATCAGGGTGACAAGATTGTTGGGGCTGCTCATGCTGTCCTCGGCCATATCGCGAAAAATACAGGGCAGCCATTTTAACCGGACCGCAGACAGTAGGGAAGCCACCGGGCGATTGACCAAATCCGGCCATGATGCCGATGAGCCCAAAAAATACCCGATTGGTAGGCGGAATCACTATCGCCCTCCCCAACGGCTCACGCAGGTCCGGTCAACCCAATACCAGTACCCGATCACATACCTTATTTAACAACTGCGGGTCATGGCTGACCAGCAACAAGGCACACTGGTTTTTGCGTGCCTGCTCCACCAGCAGCAGCGTCACTTCCTTACTGGTAATCGGGTCCAGACGTGAGGTTGGCTCATCGGCAAACAGGAAAACCGGACTCATCAGCAAAACCCGTAACAAGGCCAGCCTTTGCAATTCGCCACCAGACACCTCCCGGCTGGTGCGCCCCAATAAATCAGGATGCAGGTTGAGCTGCTCCAGCAGTGTACCAATCCGTTGCTGATCCAGCTGATGAAGTCGCACCACATCATCCAGTAATTGCCCCAACCGGATATGAGTGGGAAACGCAGCCGGCGGGTCCTGATAAAGCTTGAGCCATTGATGCCGAATACGTGGTGCAGATAAATGCACATGACCCTGCTCGGCGGTTAACAAACCCAGCAAAATATCCCCCAGGGTTGTTTTGCCACAACCACTGTCACCACTGATTCCGATGACCTCCCCCCGCCGAATCGTCAGATCCAAATCCTGAAACAGGGTTTTACCGCCACGGCGCATACCCAGCTGCTCCGCCTCCAGCAGGGTCGTATTTTCCGATACCGGGTTCTGTCTGACAGACATTTTCCAGTTTTGCGGCACAGCATCAATCAGTGCGTGGGTATAGTCTGCTTTGGGATCCGCCAACACGCTGGCGGTCGGCCCCTGCTCCAACACTTTACCCCGGCGCATGACAATCATATCCCCTCCCAGCTGTCGGGCCACCTCAATATCATGAGTAATGGCCAGCAAAGCACCGCCATTGGTGACATGTTGTTGCAGCAAACGGATAATATCGGCACGGCGGCTATAATCCAGCCCCTTGGTCGGCTCATCGGCCAATAACAAGGCAGCCTGACCCGCATTGGCTGCAGCAAAAGCCAGACGCTGAGCCATACCGCCGGAAAGCTGACCTGGCAGGCACTCGGTCGCTTCATGCAATCCTACCTGATCCAGTCCCTGCCGTGCCCTGTCCTGAGCCTGGGCAACCGGTTGTTTATGCAGGACTTCATAAACCTCCGCTACCTGCTGGCGGCTGATCATGATTGGGTCCAGAGCATTCCAGGGCTCCTGTGGCAACAAGCTGATCTGTCGCCCCCATAAGTGGTCATGGGGTAATTCTTCAGTCCCCAATAATTCACCTTGCCAGTAGATATCACCTTGACGAAGCAGCCCGGCCGGCAAATTGCCCATGATTGCCTGTGCCAACAGGCTCTTGCCTGCTCCCGTTTCGCCCAGTATGGTCAGCGGCCTATCAGGATTGAGCTGCAGGGAAAGGTTTTCCAGCAAACATTGGCCTTGAGGACTCCCGGCAAAAATCCTCAGGTTACTGATTTCAATCAGATATGTCATTGTTTCAGCCTATTGCGTGATGGGGTGTCGCGTGGTGGGGTTTGAGCCGCCAGGTCAGTTTTCATTGGCAAGCGGATGACGCCGACCAGCCAACCAGTTGAAACCCAGCACCAGCAGAAAAATGACCAGTAAAGGTTGTGCGAGTACCCATGGGGCATCACTGTAATACGGAAATAACTCTACAATCATCAACCCCAGTTCCGCAGTGGGTGGTTTGAGGCCAACATAAACAAACCCGACTGCCGCCATGGCCATAATGGAGTTGGCAGCTCCAAAGGCAGCCAGTGTGATAATCGCCGGGGCAATATTTGGCCATACATGGCGTCGGAACAGGTACCAACGGCCAAAACCCAATAGATAAGATGCCTGCAGTTGTGGGCTACTCTTAAGACTGAAGCTGATAGCCCGCACCACCCGAAAATATTCCACCCAAAGAATCAGGGACAGTGCCAAATACAGCATCAGAAAGGAGCCTGGCACCAAAGCCGCCAATAACAACACCAGCACCAGCCCAGGCAGTGCCATCAGGGTATTGACCAGCAGATTCAAAGCAGTATCTGCAGACCGGCCTCCCCAGACTGCCACGACGCCCAGCAAGGTACCAATACTGGCAGCACTCACCACGCACAACAGACTGAGCGCAAACGACAGGCGGACCGCAGCCCCCAAACGCGCCAACATGTCACGCCCGAACTGATCCGTGCCTAATGGCTCCTGCCAACTGGGTGCTGCAAAATAACGGATCAGGTTTTGTTGATAGGGGTCCGCATCATTCAAAGCCCACTCCAGCAAGGCAAACAGCGCCAACAAGCCCAGGATGGTGATACCCGCCCATTGCTTGCGGCTGAGAATTTTTTGTTCGGTGGTGCTCATGTCAGCTGGCTCCTGGGATCCAGGGAGTAACAGACCAGATCAATCAGGGCATTCAGGACAACAAAAGCCAGACCCATCACCAGTGCCGCACCCTGAATCATGGGAATATCGCGGGCAAAGATGGCATGGGCCAAACCATGGCCGATACCTGGCCAGGAAAACAGGGACTCCAGCATGACAATACCCTCAATCAGGGTAATCAGTTGCACCCCCATGAACGCAACCACCGGCACCAACATGTTACGCAAGCCATGCCGCATGAATACGGCCGTATTATCCAGCCCCTTGAGGCGGGCAAACTGGTAATAGCCGGACTGCAACACCTGATAAGTGCTTTCATGTACCACCCGGCTGGAAACAGCAGCCAGCGTGAGTGCCAATGCCAATGCTGGCAATACCAAATGCCTGACACTGCCAAAACCGGCAACAGGGAACCAGCGCAGCTCCAGTGCAAATAGCAATATCAATACCAGACCGACCACAAACACCGGCAGCGAACGCAACAGGGAGGAAACAAACAGGGTGCCACGATCCAGCCAGCCCCCCTGACGGAATGCCGTAAAAATTCCTAACGGCAAAGCGATCAGAATGGAAAAAAAGAGAGCCACAAACGCCAGCAAGGCAGAATGCCCCAACTGGTGCTGAACTTCCCCGATGACAGGGGCACCACTCACCATCGTATGGCCAAGCCTGAAAGTCAACAGGTCACCCAGCCAGTTGAAGTACTGCACCACAGCAGGTTGATCCAGCCCCAGCTCAGTACGCACGGATTCAGCCGCCGCAGCCGTGACATTATCATAACCATAACGCCCGGCAGCAATCCGGTAGGCCATGTCCCCTGGCAGTGAACGCATCATGACAAAAGTCAGCGTCCCTACACCCCAGGCGACCAGAGCCGCCTGTAACAGGCGGTTCCAGAAGATTTTTCGCATTATTGCGCCAGTTCCATCTCACTGATGAAATAACTGCGTTCAAACGGGTCGAAGCGGAAGTTTTTGACACGCTGGTTAACGGCAGTCTGCTGGGTATAAAACGTTACCGGAATCAAGGGCAGGCTTTCGGCCAGAATACCGGCAACACGCTGCGAAGCCTGACGGTAAGCAGCAGGGTCCGTTTCTTCCGGCAGTCTGGTCAGGAGCTCCCGCACCTCGGCATTGTCCCAATTCATGCCTCCCCAGTCACCCCCTTTGGCATCCGCAAAATCAGCCTGAATCACGGCCAGCGGGTCAGGGATCAGACCAAAATTGCGGGCAATCAAGGCCAGCTCCAGCGAGCCATCCTGGTGCATACGCGGAATATCACTGGAGTTCCCCACGGACACATTGACCTTGACACCCAGTTCCTGCCACTGCGCCTGGAGCGCTGTCGCCACCACCGTCAACTCCGGGCGGTCAGCATAGGTAATCAGGGTCAGCTCAAAAGGCTGGCTGTCCCTCACCAAAGTCCCACTCTCCGAATCCTGCCAGCCCAGCTCCATCAGCAGTTGTTTGGCCTTTTCCCTATTCTGGCTGGCGGGAGGAAGCGCTTTGACATGCCAATCAGCCAGAGCTGACGGAACGAGCTGATTCGCTTCAGAGCCGGGAACACGGATAATGCTGTTGCTGATACCCGTACGGTCAATCGCCAGGCTTAATGCCTGCCTTGCCTTGACATCCTTCAGGAAAGGATGGCCACTATTAACCTTGACCAGGATGGTACGCGGGATATGGTCGGAGTGCACGGTCACGGTTGACTCCCTCTCCAGCAGGTTCAAGCTGGCGGGATCCAACGTATAAACAATATCAGCCTGTCCACTTTTGGCTTGCAGGGCACGACTTTCAGCACGATGGCCTGTCAGGTATTCCGCTGCAACAATACCGGGCCTGCCCCCCCAGTACCCAGCAAACTGCCTGACCCGCAGTTTGTGCGGCGGGGCAAACTCTTCAACCTGATAGGGACCTGTTGCCTGAATGGCAATGGCCTGCTGCGCTTCATCATAAGCAGTGGGGGCAAGAATCACGGTGGAGTAATGCGCCAGCGTTGCCAGCAAGGGACTATAGGGTTTTTCCAGCTTGATGACCACTTTCCCACCCTCTGCGCTGATGCCGACAATAGGTGCTTTCTGCAATGGGCCGGGCTTGGCGAATGCAATATTCAGGCTATTGGCAACCGCTACTGCATCCATCGGACTACCATCATGGAATGTGACCCCATCCCGCAAGGTCAGCGTCCAGGTTTTATGGCCATTATCAACATGCCACTCAGTTGCAAGAAGTGGCTGCACTTCACCTTGGGTATTTGCCTGTGTCAAGGTCTCGGCTACCTGCATGCGGCTATAAATATAGCCATCCTTGGCCGGATCATGGCTGGTAAACTCAAATGGAGCACTGATCGAGAGCACGTCCTTATCCGGATTTCCCTGGACACCGCTACTTGCCACACCGGCAACCAGCGAAGTTACCACCAATGCCGCATACAATAACAGGACGGGCCGAATCGGAGCTGATGGCAACACTGGAGGGCTTAAAGCAAATGGTGTTTTGCATGTTCCTTGCATGGTTTGGTTTCCTGGAAAAATGATCGATTGACATGGCCAAGCCGAGGGACTGTTACTTGTACTTGGCAGTACCGGTTCTTAATTTTGAATATTTTGCAATGAAGTTGCAAAATAGGGAAGCATTTTTTGTACGCCCCCCCTACTTTGCAGCGTTGGTTTCATCTGCACTCTTGTCGGCCGACTGGTGTGATGCCGAATACATCCTATACAAGCGCCACCCCCCATAGGCTGACATTACCAGAACGAAACCGACCCAAACCAGAAGCAGCAAACCCGGCTCCTCCTCAGCGCGGCCAAAATGGGAGTGTCCGGGATGCGCGTGAACGGTGCTGCTCAGAAGGGCGGGCATCCACAGGGAGGCCCGCAAAACAGAACGGAAAGCTGGCATATTTTGTGTTTGAACTTAGTGATCCGGGGGGAAAGTAAAAGACAGCGTGGCGAATTTGTCCAGCTTGTCCGCTTTGCTGGTATCCTCAAGGTCTTCAGATGCTTCAGTAGCAATCACATTCAGGCCATTGTTACGGATCGTGATTTCTGCTTTGCCCTCACGATCCGTTTTGACCACATTGTCTTCACGGTCAGTTACAAACTCAGCCACCACTTCCACACCAGCCAGAGGTTTACCATTGGCGAAAACCTGGATGGGCAGGATATCGCCTGGCTTTAGCCCCAACGGGTTTTTCTGTGGCACGATTTCCAGAGGCATGCCGGTCACCTGCCCTGCTTTGGCATCCACACTCAGGATGGTGGTACTGTATTTCATGTAATGGCCGCCTTGCCTGGCGCCCTCGACCTCAGGTTTGGATTCGTTCACCCACTCCCCATCCGCCTTTTCACTCCAGAAGCCATTGTCATAAATTCCGGTGACCAGACCGAGCTGGCTGTCTTTGGGCAATACCGCATAGCCATGCTTGTATTCAACCGCCACATCAGTTTTTTCACCTTCCTGGCTGTAAGCTACTGCACCCTTGAACCGATCAGCGGTAAAGGGCTCATCCGACGGCCCGTGTCCATAAATGAAGGCCATTTCACCCTGGCGTTGTGCCATGTAAATTCCGTGCGCCTGGACAGCATTCGAAACTGACAGCCAACAGGGCAAAGCCAAAGCTCAGTGTTGTGAGCTTCTGAAACATATGGAGCAACATGGGAAGTCCTTTTTCAACAGTTATGAAAAAAAAACAGATTATCATACAAAAAGTATGAAAGAAATGCTTTTCCTCATAAAGCAATGAACTTGCTGCTTGCTGCAAAACACAAAATCAGCAAACGATCAACACCTGCAACGGTTCTGCTCCGAAGCCGTGTTTGACGATGGGCTCAGCTTCTGCTGATCGCCAGTTTGTAGCCCAGAAACAGGAACAGGCCACCTGCCAACTGGCGTGACAGCCTTGCCACCCAGGGCAAATGCCCGATACGTCGTGCCAGACTGGAGCCACCATAAGCCAGCAGCAGGTTCCAGAGTGTCCCGTTAAGATCAAAAATCAGGCCCAATACCAGCATGGAAACCGCCTTGTCAGGCGCATCCACAGCAATAAACTGCGGCAGAAAAGCCAGAAAGAAAATCGCCACTTTGGGATTCAGTGCATTGGTCATAAAACCCTGCAGAAACACCTTGCGCATCGTGTCCTGCCCGAAAACCCGGGCTTTTTCACCTGTGTGACCGGCGCTGCGCAGCAATGAAATACCCAGCCACACCAGATAAGCCGCCCCGGCCAGTTTCAGGATGGCAAACGCTGTGGCAGAGGTGGCAATAATGGCGGACAGACCCAGTGTTGCCGCCAGTATGTGCACCAGACAGCCGGCCCCGATGCCCAGTGCTGCAACAGCACCGGCCCGGACCCCCTGGGCGGCGGAGCGGCCCAGAATATACAGCGTATCAGCACCCGGTGTGATATTCAGCAGCAACCCGGCCACGATAAAAAGCCACAGATCATGAATCCCGACCATAAATATTTACCTTTTTCCCACAAAAAAAGGGAGCCGAAACTCCCTTTTTCATCAGTCTGAAGACCGTAAAACCTAGCGTCCCGCTGCTGCTGCCTGAGCCGCAACTTCATCTGCAAAGTTTTCTTGTTTCTTTTCAATGCCTTCACCGACTTCCAGCCGTACAAAACGGGCGACAGAGGCCCCTTTTTCCTTCAGCATCTGAGCCACGGTCTGATCCGGGTTTTTGACAAACGGCTGGCCAACCAGAGTAATTTCCGCAAGGAATTTGCGCATCCGGCCTTCCACCATTTTTTCAGCAATTTCACGCGGCTTGCCGCTTTGCATGGCGATGTCGATCTGGATTTCACGCTCCTTGCTGACCACATCTGCCGGCACACCGCTTTCATCCACACACACCGGACGGCTGGCGGCAATGTGCATGGACACATCCTTGCCGACTTCCGCATCGCCCTCCCCGAGCACGGTGACGACACCGATCCTGGCCCCATGCTGGTACATGCCCAGCGTGCCGGCTCCGGCATCCACCAGCTCGAAACGGCGCACCTGGATGTTTTCACCGATCTTGGCAATCAGTGCGGTACGGGCCTCCTCCACGGTCTGGCCATTCGCCAGCTTCAGCCCGGCGACAGCATCCATACCGGCAGGCCGGGCAGCCAGTACAGCCGCCGCAACCGCATTGGCAAAGGTGACAAAGTTGTCATCATTGGCCACAAAGTCGGTTTCACTGTTGACTTCCACGATCGCAGCACGTCTGCCGTCAGCCGACAAAGCAATCACGACCCGGCCCTCAGCCGCAGTACGGCCTGCCTTCTTGTCTGCCTTGGCAGCACCGGATTTACGCATCAGCTCAATGGCTGCTTCCATATCACCATTGGCTTCCGTCAGAGCCTTCTTGCACTCCATCATGCCGGCACCGGTACGCTCGCGCAGCTCCTTGACCATTGCAGCAGTAATTGTCATTTCTACTCTCCTGAATTTCAGTTTGTGTTCAAACAGCCTTACTCTTCAGCTGCTTCATCTTCTACAGCCACTGCCGGAGCCGCTTCGGCAGCCCCTGTTTCGGTTGCCTCATCCGGCAGGCGCTCTTCCTCACCGGTGATGGCCGCACTGACATGGCCTTCCTTGACCGCATCGGAAACGGCAGTGACATACAGCTGGATGGCACGGATCGCATCATCATTGCCCGGAATCACGTAGTCCACGCTCTGCAGCGAGTTATTGGTATCGACAACACCGATGATCGGACTCCCCAGTTTTCTGGCTTCCTGCACGGCAATCTTCTCATAACCCACATCAATGACGAAAATGGCATCCGGCAGGCCCTTCATGTCCTTGATGCCGCCCAGACTGCGCTCCAGCTTTTCCTGTTCGCGCTGCAGCGTCAGGACTTCCCGTTTGCCCAGACGTTCGATGCTGCCATCTTCCGTCATCTTTTCCAGATCCTTGAGGCGGCGAATGGATTGTTTGACCGTTTTGAAGTTGGTCAGCATCCCTCCCAGCCAGCGATGGTTGACATAAGGCATCTTGCAGGCCTGGGCAGCCTCGCGCACGGCCTCACGCGCAGAACGTTTGGTGCCGACAAACAGCACCTTGCCACCCCGGGCTGCCAGCTTGCCGACGAAGTTCATGGCATCGTTGAACATCGGCAGGGTCAGTTCCAGGTTGACGATATGAATGCGGTTGCGCTCGCCAAAGATGTAGGGTGCCATCTTCGGGTTCCAGTAACGGGTCTGGTGGCCAAAATGGACACCGGCCTCCAGCATCTGACGCATGGTCACTTTAGGCATGATAAGCTCCTGTTTCGGGTTACGCCTCCATGCACCCCAGTCCGCAACCCGTCTGCATTCAAGCTGACGGGCACCCTGCGACCTGTGCCGGTGCATGTGTGGTATTCAGATAATTCGGGATAAACCCCAATCCGGCAAAGTTGTTTGCCAAATCGGCGTGCGCTTTATACCATGATTCGCCTTGAAGTGCTACCTGGAAGTCTTTTGATGGCGATTCATATTAAAAGCGCGGAAGAAATTGAAAAAATGCGCGTTGCCGGCCAACTGGCCGCCGAGGTTCTGGGCATGATTGAACCCCATGTCAAACCCGGTGTCAGTACCAATGAGTTGAACCAACTCTGCCATGATTACATCGTGAATGTCCAGCAGGCCATTCCCGCTCCACTGGGCTATGGCAATCCGCCCTACCCCAAATCCATCTGTACCTCAATCAACCACCAGATCTGCCATGGCATTCCCAGCGACAAGCGCCTGAAAAAAGGCGATTCACTCAATATTGATGTCACCAT
>Ga0116164_10003659_pt1 | contig 10439 bp, 8 predicted proteins | sample AD_UKC109_MetaG_FD_89888 | JGI IMG/M metagenome (GOLD analysis project Ga0116164, IMG submission 89888) | Active sludge microbial communities of municipal wastewater-treating anaerobic digesters from Hong Kong - AD_UKC109_MetaG | ecosystem: Engineered > Bioreactor > Anaerobic > Digestate... | reverse complement strand
GGTGGCAGCAGGTTCAGCCCGCGCCCGCTGCGCGCACGCGTGCGCCCTCGGTGATGCGGTCGTCCGGCTGCACGATCACCTGCTGGCCCTGCTCCAGCCCGCCGGTCACTTGCGCGGCGGTGGCGGAGCGCAGGCCCACCTGGACTTCGGTGCGCCGCGCGCGGCCGTGGTCGATGCGGTAGGCGGCCCAGCCGTCGCCGGCGCGGAACAGGGCGCTGGCGGGCACCTGCAGCACGTCCTGCGCCTGCTGGACGATGAACTCCAGCTCCACCCGGTAGGCGTCGCCCAGGCGCGTCCACTGCTCGCGCGGCGATTCGATGCCCAGGATGACCTTGGTGCGCTGCTCTTCCACGCCGAGCGCCGACACCTTGGTAAACCCGCCGGGCTCGACCCGCGTGACCTTGGCCTGCAGCACGCCTTCGCCGCCCCAGCGCAGCACGCGGGCGGGCGTGCCGGGCGCCAGCCGCACGGCGTCGGTGGAGAGCACGTCGGCCTCGATCTCCAGTTGCGCCGGGTCGCCGATTTCCATCAGCACCTGGCCGACGGGCACGGGCGTGGCGCTTTCCAGCGGTCGCTTGAGCACGCGGCCGTCCACCGGCGCGCGCACGGCCACGGCCTTGGCGCGGCCGGCGGCGGGGCTGCTGCGGCCTTCGCCGGCCAGCAGGGCGCGGCTGGCGGCCAGGCGTTCGCCGGTGGCGCGTTCGTCGGCGCGTGCGCCGGCCAGTTCGGCGGCGGTGGTGGCCGCGCGGGTGCGGGCGTTGTCCAGGTCCTGGCGCGACAGCGCGCCGGCGGCCACCACCGTCTGCATGCGCTTCAGCTCGGTGGCGGCCAGGCGCTCGGCGGCCAGCGCGGCGGCCACGCGCTCGCGGGCGGCGGCCAGCTGCGCCTCGCCGGCGCGCACCTCGGCCTCGGCCTGGCTGCGCGAGCGCGGGTCCAGCAGGCCGCTGGTGGCCGGGTCGATCTCGGCCAGCACGTCGCCGGCATGCACGGCATCGCCCGGCTGCAGCGTCGCGCGGCGCAGTGTGCCGGCCACCGGCGCGGTGACCACGTAGCGCTGCTTCAGGCGCGTCTTGCCTTCCTCGACGAAGCTCACTTCCAGCGGCCCGCGCGTGACGGCGGCGGCGCTCACCATCTGCTCCGGCTCGCGCAGGCCCAGCCAGGCCAGCACGGCCAATGCCAGCAGGGCCAGCAGCCAGAAGACGATCTTGCGGGGCTTGAGCGTCATGTCAGCGGCGTGCGGTGCCTGGCACCGACGCAAAGGGTTGTTGCATGGTCTTCATTGTCCATGGGTGGGCATCATTCCCGTGTCTTGAGCACGCCGATCAGATCCAGCCGGCGGATGCGCCAGTAGACCGCCAGCGACGAGAGCACGGCGCTCAGCACCGTGATCAGCGCCGCGAAGGCGTAGCTGGAGGGCGGCAGCACCACCGGCACGCGGTACAGGTCGGACTGCATGCCGCGCGCCAGGAAGGCCGAGAGTCCCCAGCCCACCACGAAGCTGAGGGGGATCGACACCAGCACCAGCAGCGCCAGCTCGCCCAGCAGGATGGTGCTGACCTCACCCCGCGTGAGGCCCAGCACGCGCAGGCTGGCCAGCTCGCGCCCGCGCTCGGACAGCGCGATGCGGGCCGAGTTGTAGACCACCCCGAAGTTGACCACGCCGCCCATCAGCACCGCGATCCAGGTGAACACGCCGGTGAACTCGGCGATGGATTTGAAGAACGCGCGCACCGCGCCCAGCCGGGTTTCGGCGCCGGCCACGCGCGGGCGGCGGTCCAGCTCGTGCAGCACGCGCGTCTGCGCGGCGGCGTCCACCGTGAGCAGGGCACCGCTGACCACGTCGCCGTCGCCCAGCGCGCGGTTGAGCGCCTGCAGGTCCATGTAGGCGGGCAGGCCGGTGTAGGCCTGCACCAGCTGCACCACCGGCAGCTGCAGCTTCTTCTGGCGGCCTTCCAGCACCTCCACCCACACCAGGTCGCCCGGCTTCACGCCCAGGCGCTGCGCCAGGTAGTCGCCCAGCACCAGGCCGTCCGGCGGCAGCGCCACGCGGCGCAGGTGCATGTCCACCGGCCGTTGCAGGCTGGCGCCGGCGGGCAGGCCCTGGATGCTGGTGAGCGCGCTGTGGTTGTCGTGGCGCAGGCGCACCGGCACCTGGCGCACGCCTTCCACGGCGCGCACGCCGTCGATGGCGGCCAGCTCGCGCAGCGCACCGCGCCCGGTGGGCTCGACGAAGCTGGCGCTGATGTCCTGCTGCTGCGCCAGGCGGAACTCCAGGTCGACCATGTGGAAGATGGAGCCGGTCTGGAAGCGCGCCATCATCAGGATGCCGCCGGCCAGCGCCAGCCCTATCACCGTGAGCAGCGCCTTGCCCGGCCGCCTCTCCAGCTGGCGCCAGATGATGCGCGCCGCCTGCGAGAGCCAGCGCGTCAGGCCCAGGCGCTCGGCCAGGGTGCGGCGGTAGCGCTCGGGCGCCGGCGGGCGCATGGCCTGCGCCACCGGCTCGCCGGCGGCGGCGTACACCGCGCGGCCGGTGCCGCCCAGCGCCGCCAGCAGGCTGATGCCGATGCCGGCCGCCATCACCGGCAGGCCCAGGTGGAAATCCAGGAACGGGAAGCGGAAGTTGATGCGGTACAGCCCCGACAGGTGCTGGCCCAGCCACACGCCCAGGCCCACGCCGATGGCGCTGCCCAGCAGGCAGATCAGCGTGACGATCAGCCCGTAGTGCAGCGCCACCTGGCGCGTGGTGTAGCCGAAGGCCTTGAGGATGGCCACCTGGTCGCGCTGGGTGCCGATGAGGCGCTTGAACACCACGTTCAGCAGGAACGCCGCTACGCCCAGGAAGATGGCGGGAAACAGCCGCGCCATGGTGGCGAGCTGCTTGAACTCCTGGTCCAGGAAGTGGTGCGAGAGCTGGTCCGCCCGGCCGGTGGCGCCGCGGCTGCCGTAGCGCGCCAGCAGGCGGTCGAGCGCGTCGATCACGTCCTGCTCATGGGCGCCGGGGGCGAGCTTGATCACCGCCTGGTTGAAGGCGCCGTTCATGTCCAGCGCCGCCGCCAGCGCGCGCCGGTGCGCCCAGACGATGGCGTAGCGCTCGTAGTCCGGGAACATGGAGCCCGGCTTGATCTGGTAGAGGTATTCCGGCGACGAGGCAATGCCCACCACGGTGAACCACTGCGCGCGTCCGTACACGGTGGCGCGCAGGCGCTCGCCGGGTTTCAGGTGGTGCGCTTCGGCAAAGGCGTCGCTCACCACCACCTCGTCCTGGGCGAAGGGCGCGGGCAGGCGGCCGGCGCGCAGGTACAGCAGGTTCTGCCGCGGCTGGCCGCTGTCGGGCAGCGATTGCAGGAGTGCTTCCACCGGCTCCCTGAAGCTGGTCAGCTGCAGCTTGCCGGCGGTGGCCACGCGGGTTTCGACCTCGGCCACGCCGGGGATGTCGGCCAGGCGGTCGGCCAGGTTGTCGGGCGCGCGCTTGAGCTGCACCCATACGTCGGAGAAGCGGTAGTCCTGGTACAGCCGCGCGCGGGTCTGGCGCAGCGAATCCAGCGTGGCCTGCGACATCACCAGCATGGCGATGCCGGCGGCGATCACCAGGGCAATGGCCAGTGCCTGCCCGCGCAGGTGCCACAGGTCGCGCAGCGCCTTGCGGTCGAGCGCCTTCACCAGTGCAGCTCCCGCGCGGCGATGCGCTGCTGGTTGAGCTGCTCGCGCACGATGCGGCCGTCCTGCATCCACAGCACGCGCTCGGCCATGCGGGCGATGTCGGCGTTGTGGGTGATGACCACGGTGGTCGTGCCCATCTCGCGGTTCACGCGCTCCAGCGCCTCCAGCACGCGCACGCCGGTGGCGGAGTCGAGCGCGCCGGTGGGTTCGTCGCACAGCATCACCACCGGCCGCTTGGCAATGGCGCGGGCGATGGCCACGCGCTGCTGCTCGCCGCCCGACAGCTGGGCCGGGAAGTGGTCCAGACGCTCGGCCAGGCCGACCAGCGCCAGCGCGTCCTCCGGCGGCATGGGGTGGGGCGCGATCTCGGTGACGATGGCCACGTTCTCGCGCGCCGTGAGGCTGGGGATCAGGTTGTAGAACTGGAACACGAAGCCCACGTGCTCGCGCCGGAAGCGCGTCAGCTCGGCGTCGCCGGCGTGGGTGAGGTCTTCGCCGGTACCAGACATGGCCGTCGGTGGGCGTGTCCAGCCCGCCCAGGATGTTCAGCAGCGTCGACTTGCCGCTGCCCGATGGGCCGAGCATCACCACGAACTCGCCGCCGCGCAGCTCCAGGTCGATGCCGCGCAGCGCCTGCACCTGGACATCGCCCATGGTGTAGACCTTGGTCAGCCCCTCGGCGCGGAAGATGACCTCGCGCTGCGCCGCATCGTTCATGCGGTCATGCTAGCAGGGGCCGAAGGCAGGTTCGACGAGGATTGGAATTGCTTTCAAAACAATAGCTGCCAGCGCCCTCCAACAAACCGCAAAGCGGCTTTTTCCCCTTGAAATGTGGCCCGGATTGCTGGCGGCCCGGCACAGGTAACCGTGACGGCTTGGCCGCCGGGGAGGGGCGCTTGGCGCGCCTGTCTCGCGGTCCCTATACTCCCGTGCATTGTCAACAATCTGCGATTGGCACGCTGCCATGGCCACTTCCTCCTCCGACCAGGAGATCTTCGATCGCTGGGAGCGTTCGATCCAGTTCCGACTGCTGGCCGACAGCATCGAGCCCACGCTGTCGGTGCCGGAGCAGGTGGCCGCCAGAGTGGGCGACCGCATCATTGCGGGGCAACTCGCTCCCGGCGCGCGGATCGGAGAGCAGGAACTGGCGGACGAATTCGCCATCAGCCGCGGCCCCGTGCGCGAGGCCATCCGCATCCTCGAGCGCGAGGGCCTGGTGGTGGTGATGCCGCGGCGCGGCGCGGTGGTGACCAGCCTGTCGGCCAGGGAACTGCAAGAACTGTTCGAGATTCGCGCCGGCCTGTTCGAGATTGCCGTGCGCAAGGTGGCCGTGACCAGGCCGCCGGAGCTGCTGGCCGTGCTGCGTGCCGGCGTGGCGCGGCTGGAGGCGCTGGCGGATACGCCGGACGGGGGCGACGCCTATGCCGAGACGACGTACCGGCTGATCCAGATCAGCGCGCACTTCGCGGGCAACGAGCGCCTGCGCCGCACCATCGCGGCGTTGTCTCTGCAAAGCCTGCGCTACAGCAAACTGGGGCTGGCCTCGGTCGAGCGGCGCCAGCGCTCGGCCCGGTTGTGGCGCGATGCACTGGAGGCCATGGAGCGCGGCGATGCCGAGCAGATGGTGATGCTGGCGCGCCAGCGCACCGAGGAATCGGCCGACGAGGCGGCCCGGCTGCTGGAGCAGCGCCGCGGCTGAACCTCAGCCGGCCTGGGTGCCGGCCAGGAAGCGTTCTCGCAGGCCGGTCTTCTGCACCTTGCCCGCCAAGTTGCGCGGCAGCGCGTCTGCAAAGACGATGTGGCGCGGCTTCTTGTAGCCGGCGATGCGTTCGGTGCAATGCGCCATCAGCGCCTCCGCGCTGGCGTTCATGCCCATGCGCAACACCACCACCGCCGCCACCGCCTCGCCCCACTCGTTATCGGGAAGGCCCAGCACGGCCGATTCAGCCACCGCAGGGTGCGCGTCCAGCGCGTCCTCGACTTCGCGGGCGTACACGTTGAAGCCGCCGCTGATGATCATGTCCTTGCAGCGGCCAACGATGTGCAGGAAGCCGTGGCGGTCGAAGCGCCCCAGGTCACCCGTGTGGTACCAACCGTCGCGCACGGATTCGGCCAGCAGATCGGGCCGGCGCCAGAAATCGACCTTGCCGATGCCTTCGTGAGCGATGGTGACTTCGCCCACCTCGCCGTTCGGCACCTGTTGCCCGGCGGCGCCGCGCAGCACGATGCGCACGTTTGCGGTCGGTTTGCCGCAGGAGCCGATCGCTTCGTCGGCGCCGGTGTCGCTGTCGCCCACATGTTCGTGCGGGTACAGGACGGTGAGCGGCTGCACGGCCTCGGTCATGCCGTACTGCTGGCGCAGGATAGGGCCGAAGATGGCCTGTGCCCGGCGGATCAGCCCCACTGGCGTGGGTGCGGTGCCGTAGTGGATGCGCTTGAGCGACGACCAGTCACTGCGGGCGCCGCCCTCGATGGCTTCCACTAGGCGGAGCATCATGGTGGGCACGAGCATCAGGTGCGTGATGCGTTCGCGCTCGATGGTGGCCAGCAGCGAGGGAGGGTCGAAGCGGTCCTGGATCACGTTGCGCGCGCCGCGCAGGAAGCAGGGAAACAGGTACACGCCCGCCGCGTGCGTCAGCGGGCCGACGTGCAGCATGGCGTCATCCACCGACAAGCCGTATTCCATCGCCAGGAAGTGGTTGGTCAGGCGCGCCTGCCAGCGCTCCAGCGAGTAGGCCACACCTTTAGGCCGGCCAGTGGTGCCGCTGGTGTAGGCGATGCGCATCAGGTGGTCCGGGCCGATCTCAATGGCCGGTGCCTGCTCGCTGGACGTCGCAGCCACCCCCTGGAAATCCTGCACGCCGGGCGCGCTCACGCCCAGGCCGAGCACATGGCGCAGCCGCGGCAGTCGCATGCCGGCGGCGGCCACGAAAGCAGTGGCCTGTGCGGCAAACTGCGGGCCGACCAGTACCGCGCTGGCCTCGGCGTCTTCCAGAATGTCCAGGTGCTCGGCCAGCGTGTGGCGCGCGTTCAGCGCCACGTAGGTCAGGGCTGATTTCTCGGCGCCGAACAGGCTGTCAAGGCTTTCCACCGAGTTGTCCAGCAGCACGGCGAAGCGCTCGCCCGGCGAGAGATCGAGGGCGAGCAGTGCCTGCGCGAAGCGGTTGCTGCGCGCTTCCACCTCGAGGTGGGTGTAGGTCTGGTCGCGGAACACCAGCGAGGGCCGATCGCCGTGCTGGGCCGCGGCCCAGCTCACGAGGCGGCCGGCGATCATTCGATCACCACGACATCCTGCCCTTCGGCAACGCTGTCCCCTTCGTTCACCAGCAGCTGCAGGACGGTGCCCGCGCGCGGCGCGGTGACGGGGATTTCCATCTTCATGCTTTCCAGCACGAGCAGGGTCTGCTCCTCGGTCACGGCGTCACCTTCGCGCACTTCGATCTTCCACACGGTACCGGTGACTTCGGAGGGCAGTCGGGTCTGGGGCATGGCTCTTGTCTCCTTGGGGTTGGGGAATACACGGATCATATTAGACATTCAGATTGTTGACAATAATGATGTTGAGTGATTCAATCCAATTTCTCAAGACCACCCTGACAACGGGGCGCAAGGCCCCGGACAACACCGAGCAAGGAGATGAAATGAAGGTCCGAACCATGATGGGCATGCTGGTCGGCACACTGATGCTGGCGGGCGCGGCCTGGGCGCAATCCGCGTGGAAGCCCACCGAGCGGATCAACTACATCGTGGGGGTCGCTCCTGGCGGCACGGTGGATCTGTACGCCCGCGCCATCAAGGACGGGTTGGAGCGCCTCAAGCTCGTCAATGGCCAGACCGTCCTGGTCGAGAACAAGGTAGGCGCCGGCGGAGCGCTGGCTCTGGGGCTGCTGAAGAGCAACAAGGGCAATGCCCACTACCTGGCAACGTTCCACACCGGGGCCATCGCCGGTGCGGTGACCGGCCTCATCAAATCGGATCCGCGCGAGTTCGTGCCGGTCGCGATGATGGTGGAAGAAACCTCCCTGGTGGCCGTGCGCGCCGATTCGCCGCTCAAGACGGGCACGGATCTGGTGGATGTGCTGAAGGCCGATCCGACCAAATTGCGCATCGCCGTCGCTCCAGCTCTGGGCCAGAACGTCCACATGGCCATCGCCAAACCGCTGAAGGTGGCGGGCGTGGCGATCGACAAGCTGACCATCGCGCCGTTCCGCTCCTCGGGCGAATCGGTGACGGCGCTGATCGGCGGCCACGTGGACGTGGTGTCGGCCACGGCGCCGGTCATCCTGCCGCAGGTGGCCGCAGGCAAGCTGCGCATCATCGCCAGCGCTGCGCGCGATCACGGCACTGGCGCGCTGGCCGGCGTAAAGACCTGGCGCGAGCAGGGCGTGCCGGCCGACTACGTGAGCTACAACGGCGTGATGCTGCCGCCCGGTGTGAACGCCGATCAGATCGCCTACTGGGAAGCGGCCTTGCGCCGCGTGTCGCAGGACAAGCAATGGCAGACGCTGGTCGACAATTCCGGCAACAGGCCGATTTTCCGCGGCTACGTCGATTCGCACCGCTACCTGATAAGCGAATGGGACACTGCCACTGAGCTGGCGGCGTCGCTCGGCTTGGGGAGCGCGCGGTGAACGCGCGTCACGGCGCCGTGTTCGAGCCCGGTGGCGAATGGGCGGTGGAACTGGCCGAGTTGCAGGCACGCCGTGCCAGCGCGCTGGCCATGGGCGGGCCGGAAGCGCTGGCCAGGTTCAAGGCCAGCGGGCGCATGAACGCGCGCGAGCGCATCGACGCGCTGGTGGATGGCGGCAGCTTCCACGAGATGGGCGCATTGGCCGGCAAGGGCCATTACGACCACGAGGGGCGCTACCAGCGAACCGACCCGACCAACGCCATCGTCGGCACCGGGCGCATCGCTGGCCGTAAGGTGGCGCTGCACGTGGATGATTTCACCATCAGGGCGGGCAGTTCGGAAGGCACCATCGCCGACAAGTGGATCTACATCGAGCGCCTGGCCTTGCAACTGCGCATGCCCCTGGTGCGGCTTGTGGATTCCGCCGGCGGCAGCGTGAAGCTGCTGATGCAGATCGGCGGCACCAAGATCCCGGAATACACCACCTGGCCGGCGCAGGACCTGCTCAAGACGGTGCCGGTGGTGGGAGTGGCATTGGGTGCCTGCGCCGGGCAGGGGGCCATCAAGGTGCTGTCTTCGCATTTTTCCGTGTTGGTGCGTGAGCAGGCACAGGTCATGGCGGCGGGCCCGCACGTAGTGCGCCAGGCGTACGGCCAGGAGGTGGACAAGAACGACCTGGGGGGCTGGAAGGCGCATCGCAAGAGCGCGCTGGTGCACAACGAGGCGGTCGACGAGGCCGACGCGCTCGCTCAGGTCAAGCGCTTTCTCTCCTACCTGCCCCGCAGCGTGCACGAACTGGCGCCGGTGCTGCCGTGCGACGACGACCCGAACCGCGCCGACGACTGGCTGAAAGACGCCGTTCCACACGATCGGCGCAAGATCTACGATCCGCGCAAGATCCTGGCCGCGGTGTTCGACCAGGGCAGCCTGTTCGAGATCGGCCGCTGGCAGGGGGCTTCGGTGATCACCATGCTGGGCCGCCTGAACGGCGTGCCGGTGGGCGTGATCGCCAACGATCCTAAGGCGCAGGGCGGTGCCATGACGCTGCAGGCGGCCTACAAGATGGAGCGCCATACCAAACTGTGCAGCCTGTTCGGGCTGCCGGTGGTGAACTTCGTCGACCAGCCGGGCAACGCCACCGGCCTGGAGGCCGAACTGGCCGGCACGCTGCTGGGTGCCACGCGCGTGGGCGAGGCGCTGGCCGAATGCCGCTCGCCCTGGGTGTCGATCCTGATGCGGCGCTGCTTCGGCATGGCGGGTGCGCTGCACGGCCCCAAGGGTGGCGACCGGCTCAACCACCGCTTTGCCTGGCCTTCGGCACGTTGGGGCTCGATCCCGATCGAAGGCGGTGTGATGGCAGCGCACAAGGCCGAGATCGAAGCGGCGCCGGACCCTGCAGCCAAGCGCACCGAACTGGAGGCGCACTACGTTGCCATGACGTCGCCGTTTCGCACGGCGGAGAAATTCGGCGTGCTGGACATCATCGATCCGCGCGAGACCCGCCGCGCGCTGTGCGACTGGGTCGATGACGCCTGGTACGTGGTGCGCGGCGACCTGCCCTTGCGGGCGGCGGCAGCCGGCGTTTGAAGAGGCGGCTTCTCCGGCGGCGGGCCGGAGATATCAAAACAATAGCTGCCTGCGCCCGTCAGCAAAGGGCTGGAGGCCGAAAAGGCTCGTAAAAAGCCTTACAGCACCCGACCAAACCAGAGCATCGACAGGCCGGCCGCCAGCACGGCCAGCACGGCGCCGGCCAGCGCGAGCAGGGAGGAGATCTCGGTTTCCTTCTTCTCCAGCGTCAGCCGGCTGGAGAGGTTCTGGTAGACCTTGTTCAGATCCTGCGCGGTGCCGGCGTAGTAGTACTCGGCGGCGGTCTTCTGGGCGATGGCCTTGAGGGTTTCCTCGTCGAGCCGCACGCGCATCGACCAGCCTTCGAAGCCGATGGTCTCGCCCTCGACCGTGCCGATGCCCACGGTGTACACGCGCACGCCGCGGTCGGCGGCCATCTTGGCGGCGTCCAGCGGGTCCACGCCCACGGTGCGCTGGCCGTCGGTGAGCATGATGATGGCGGCCGAGTTGTACGAGCCCGGCGCCACGGGGATGAACTCCTTCTGCTGTGGCTCGGGCTGGTCGAGCGAGCGTCCGATGGAGC
>Ga0116164_10003650_pt1 | contig 10455 bp, 9 predicted proteins | sample AD_UKC109_MetaG_FD_89888 | JGI IMG/M metagenome (GOLD analysis project Ga0116164, IMG submission 89888) | Active sludge microbial communities of municipal wastewater-treating anaerobic digesters from Hong Kong - AD_UKC109_MetaG | ecosystem: Engineered > Bioreactor > Anaerobic > Digestate... | reverse complement strand
TCCTGCTCCCCCTCCATCAGAAGGGCGTCGAAGAGGCTCTGGAATATGTCGATCCCCGTCAGCTCGGGGCTATTTTCCCGCTGCCGCTTGTACTTCTGGAGCATATCGGAGAGGGTCGACGTCCCCTCCGCCCCCACGAGAGATGCAAGACACTCGTTAGCGTCGGCATCGATGGCTAAAACCTCACCCCCATTCCGCCTGACCAACTCGCGCAGGATCAGAGCGGTGAGGGTGGTCTTGCCGGTGCCTCCCTTGCCGAAGAATCCCAGAATCTTCATGAGGCAACGGGCCCCGCCAGAATTTCCGTCTTTCTGATCTCCACTCTTCTCAGCGGATAGATCTCTTTTGCGTCCTTGTAAATGTCGAGAGAGAGCCTGCCGAGGACGACCTCCTGGATGAACTGGTTGAGGTCGAGGGCTACCGCCTTCTCCTGAATTATGCTCGATGCGATGTTTCTGATCGTCTTGACCTGAGTGGTCCTCGCCCTCTTGACGGTGAAACAGCTCGGCTTGACCCTGACCCTGTAGCCGTCGCTGGTGGTGACGTCTATGATGGAGTCGATTCGGGAAGTTCTCCTCTTGACGAGGGACCTCACGTAATCGCTGGTCAGCTCGTGGCCGACGAAGCTGGTGTAGGCGGAGTCGCCAGCCACCTGGTCCACCTTGAACTTCAGCTTCGTGTTCTGCTTGGAGAAGTTGTTTGTCAGCTCTCCAAGAGTCGTCTCGATGATCCTTCCCATCAGCTTGCTAGGGTCGCTGGCCAGGGTCTCCCCCACGGGAGACTTTCCGAACATGTCGGGCCCCACAACCTTGTACCACTGCTTAGTCTTGACCTTCCTGCTGTCAGACTTCCTCTGTGACCTTCTCGCCAATAAATATCCTCCAGTAAGGGTAATTGCGTCAGATTACTTCAGAGTAGACCACAGCTCGCTGTATATAAAGAGATCGCCCCTCCCCCCAAGGTTGGGAGGAGGAAGCAGGCCCGGGTCAGCAGTCGAAGGGCCAAACGTAGACGTAAACGTAGTTGCTCCAATCGTTGCACTGGTAGCAGAGCAGATGCCAGCCGGAGGTGCTGCTCTTAAACCAGGTGGTATACCAGCCCTCCTTCTTGTAGCCGAAGCTCTTCACCTCAGGAGCGCAGTAGTACCCGGACTTGCATGGCGGCCATTCGAAGGACCAGTACATCCCGGGACGTGTGACCTTCGACCAGAGCTGAAGCCACTCGCCCTTCTGGACGCTGGCAACCGTCGTCAGCCTGTTCGGGTAAGTCTGGACGTAGTACTCGTTGTACTTGGATGCGGCCATCGGTGTGTACACCAGCCCGAAGTCAGATACTGTGCTGGTACCTTCGCTGTAGCCGGGGGGCGAGAAGGTGGCAGAGCTGCTGTAACCTGAGGTGCCGGTAGCGTAAACGCCGCAAGCAGAAGTTCCAGTGGTCGGGGCGTAGGAACTTGTCGAGTCGGTCGTGTAGCAGTCGTAACCGGTACACTCCGGGGCCGAAAGCTGTAGAGCCGTGGGAGTCAGCCCCTCGGATGCCGGGTCTGGCGGCGTGGGCGTGGCCGAGCCGAGGTTCGTCGAGAGGCTGCCGCTGCTGAGCGACGTGGACGACGGGGTCGTCTGGGGAGCCTCTATCTTCGAATAGCTACTCTTATCGCTCGTTCCATACGATCCGTATGTCCCACCCGTGTAAGATCCGGATTCTGGCCAGACGTAGATGTAGATGTAGTTGCTAGATTTGTCGCAGTTGAAGCAGATCACGTGCCATCCGGCCTCATCGCCCTTGAACCAGCCCTTCAGGTAGTCAGGCCAAGTCCAGAAGTACCAGTTGACCGTCGGAGTGAGGCCGTTCGGGTACCACTCGTAGACAAAGAAGTTGCCGGTGTAGGCGACCTTCGCCCAGAGGGGAAGATAGCCGCCTTTGCTGCAGCCCGCCACTGTCGTCACTCCGTCGCGGGTCTGAACGTAGAGCTTGTTCTGAGACTCCACGGCTCCGGGCCAGTACCAGGAGCCTGAGCCGGTTCCAGAGCTTCCATCCATCCCGTCCAAGACCGCCTCAGGAGGTGTAGACGATACGAAGTTCAGCCCGTCGTCGGGCGAGAAGCTGTACATCTCCGGCGTCCCAAAGTCCAGCTCCGTGGGAGAATAGCCCTCCTCATAAGGCCCTTTCAGGCTCGGAGCCTCGCCGTAGTAAGATCCCAGCGTGTCGGTCGATGCCGACCCTCCCGATTGTTCAGTTGTCCCTACTGCGCCGAGGGATGTCGGCGCCAACGCCAAAAGCGCGATAGCGATATAAATCGAGCATTTCATGCTACCCCCTCCAAACACCCTTAGTTTCAAGTCAAACCATTTATGGTGCTTATCTATTTAATATTTTTCGACTCGGTCGGACGATGACCTCATACCCCCTCCTTGGAGAGGGCCACCAACTCTAATCCGTGATCCGATAATAAATTTCCGACCATGGCCGAATGAGACCGTAAGACGAGACTGTGAGGCAAGTTTAATCTACATGCTCTCCCAAAATGATACTAACAGGAGCGCTGTAGAAAATGCGGCGGACGAGGAGCTGAAGATCTTCGGTAGGGTACAGATATCGGATCAGGACCGCTTTTGATAGGGCATAAGCTGAATGAGGTTGATAGAATATGGGAATTTATAGAGAGATCAGGTCAGGGGTATTTTCCGTCGGCGTCGTCGACTGGGACCGGAGGCTCTTCGACGAGCTGATACCGCTGCCGGATGGTACGAGCTACAACGCCTACGTCGTCAGGGGCAGCGAGAAGACGGTCCTCATCGACGCCTCTGACCCCTCCATGGCTGAGACGTTGCTTGGTAACCTGGAGGCCCTCGGCCTCGACCGGCTCGATTACGTGGTGGCAAACCACGCCGAGCAGGACCATTCGGGAGCGATCCCAGCCGTCCTCGAACGATTTTCGGATGCAAAAGTCGTCTGCACCCCCCGGTGCCGGGAGCTTCTGAATGAGCACCTCAAAATCCCGGCCGAGAAGTTTGAGACCGTCGAAGACGGGACGACCCTATCCCTCGGAGGAAAGACCCTGAAGTTCCTCTACGCCCCCTGGGTCCACTGGCCCGAGACGATGGTCACGTACCTTTTGGAGGATAAGATCCTCTTCTCCTGTGACTTTCTCGGGTCTCATTTTGCCACCAGTGACATCTTCGCCGACAGGCGGATAATTTACGAGCCAGCGAAGAGGTACTACGCTGAGATCATGATGCCCTTCCGGGCGATCATTAGGAAGAACCTGGAGATCGTCGATTCCCTGGACGTGGGGCTGATAGCCCCAAGCCACGGTCCCCTCTACGACGATCCGTCCTTCATCATCGATGCCTATCGAGACTGGTCTTCTGACGACGTCAAAAACGAGGTGGTGATCCCCTACGTTTCGATGCACGGGAGCACAGAGCTGATGGTCGACCATCTGACCGACGCATTAATCGCCCGGGGGATCGGGGTGAAGAGGTTTGACATTCCCGCCTCAGACGTCGGGAAGGTCGCGGAAGCCTTAGTCGACGCCGCAACCCTCGTCCTCGGGACGTGCACCGTCCTCGCTGGGCCCCACCCTGCCGCCGCCAACGTCGCTTTCCTTGCCAACGCCCTCCGGCCCAAGACGAGGTTCGCCACCATCATCGGCTCCTACGGCTGGGGCGGCAAAACGGTGAAGGCCATCCAGGGTATGATGCCGCTCTTGAAGGTCGAGATGATCGAGCCGGTCCTGGTGAAAGGACTTCCGACCGAGGAGGACTATCAGGCCCTCGACCGGCTCGCAGACGAGATCCTGAAGAGACACCAGGAACTGGGGATAGCATAGTCAGCAGAAAAAGACGAAGGAAAAAATAGGCGAGATTTCGAGGTGATCTGACAATGGTAGATGGCTGCTACCAGGGGAAGGTGGCCCTGTTCGCCTTCAACGGCGATCCGATGTGCTTTGTCCATGTGATGATTAACGCCCTTGATATGAAGGAGAAGAACTACGACGTCAAGCTGATCATCGAGGGATCAGCAACGAAGCTCGCAGCAGAGCTGAATGATCCAGAGAAGCCCTTCGCCGGGCTCTACTCGAAGGTGAAGAAGGCAGGGCTGATCGACTGCGTCTGCAGGGCCTGCTCCGCCAAGATGGGATCACTCAAAAGCGTTGAGGATCAGGGTCTCCCCCTATGCGACGAGCTTTTGGGCCACCCCAGCATCGCGAGGTATATGGAGGCCGGGTATCAGGTGCTGACGTTCTGAGAATTAGGTGACGAGCCGGTATCAGTCCTCGTACCGAGCGGCGATGGGCATCCTCCTCCCCGTACCGAAGGCCTTTGTCGTCACTTTGAGGCCGGGAGGAACCTGCTTTCTCTTGTACTCGTTTTTCTTCACGGCCCCTGCCACCCAGTTTGCGGTATCGGGGTCGAAGCCCATTTCGGCTATCTCCACCGCCGATAGCCCCTCCTCGACGTATTCGTGAAGTATCGAATCGAGGAGGTCGTAAGGGGGCAGAGTATCCTGGTCTTTCTGGTCAGGCTTCAGCTCCGCCGAGGGCGGGCGGCTGATGATCTCGGGAGGGATGGTCTCGCCTTTCTGGTTGATCAGCTCTGCGAGCCTGTAGACCATCGTCTTGGGGACGTCGGAGATGGCGGCAAGGCCACCGCTCATGTCACCGTAAAGGGTGCAGTAGCCGACGGCGATCTCGCTCTTGTTCCCGGTGGAGAGGAGGAGGTGGCCGAACCTGTTGGAGATGGCCATGAGGACGTTTCCCCTTATCCTCGCCTGGATGTTCTCGAGGGCGACGTCCACCTCGCCCTCCTCCAGACTTAGGTGGCCCTTCAGGGATTCGACGTAGGACCGATAAATTTCGGAGATCTCTATCTCTTCAAACTCGATCCCGAGGTTTTTGGCGAGATCTTTTGAGAGGTCTCTGCTCTTCTTTGAGGTGTAGGGCGAGGGCATCGATACCCCCAGGACGTTTGATTTGCCCAACGCCTCGGCGGCCAGGCAGCAGGTGACGGCGGAGTCGATCCCCCCTGAGAGGCCGACCACGACCTTCGAGAAGCCGCACTTCGTCGCGTAGTCCCGGATCCCCAGGACCAGCGCCTTTCGGAGGGACTCGATCCTGCCATCGGCCGGTTTCAGATCGGGATTTCCCCGAACGGCCAGGTCCGCGATCCCCACCGCCTCCTCGAAGGAGGGGAAGATCTTGATGGCGTTTCCATCCCCGTCGATGCAGAGGCTGCTCCCGTCGAAGATCAGCTCGTCGTTCCCTCCCACCTGGTTGACGTAGATGAAAGGCACCCCGTATCTTCTGGCATGTCTTCTGATGAGACCGAATCGGACCTGCTCTTTTCCCAGGTGGAAGGGCGAGGCTGAGATGTTTATCAGGAGGGTTGCGCCCTTCTTCGCCAGGGCCTCGATGGGGTCGAAGGAGTAGAGGCGGGTGGGCCAAAGGGCCGGATCATTCCAGGCGTCCTCGCAGATCGAGATCCCCAGGACCTCGCCTCGGAAGGGGGTCACAGCGACCTCGGGGGCCGGGTCGAAGTACCTCGTCTCGTCGAAGACGTCGTAAGTCGGGAGGAGGGATTTGTGCTGGACGGCCAAAACCTCGCCATCACAGATCAGAAAGGCGGAGTTGTAGAGGCCCGCCCCCTCGTCCTTCCCGGTGGGGGTGGGAGCGCCGATCACGATGCCAGTCCTCGAAAGCTCTCCTGAGATCTCGACGAGCCGGTCGAGGGCAGTCTGGACCTTTCGGATGAAGCTCGGCCTTTTGAGGAGGTCTCTTGGGGGGTAGCCAACCAAAAATAGTTCAGGAAATATCAGAAGGTCGGCCTTGCCCTCGAATTGAGATAGAGTTCTTTTGGCCTTCTCGAGGTTGCCCTCGACGTCTCCGACCACCGGATTGAGCTGTGCGACTGCGACCTTCATTTCAACCTCACTGGTTCGACCTCACTGGCGAAGTATCCATCTCGATTCTTATCTGAGTTTTGGTTCGTCAGACCGGCCAGAGTTAAGGTCTGGGGAGATATAAATAAAAGTTGTACGTTCAAAGGGGTTTTTGTCGTGCAAAACTCATGCAGAAGCGATCTCATGCCAAAGGTATTGATCTATGGGGCAGGGGCGATAGGCTCGTTCTTGGGATACCTCCTCTCCGATGTCGAGGGGGCGGATTGGGGAGAGCACGAGAAGGGAACGAGATCCATCGCTGTCGAGAACGTGGCCCTTCTTGGAAGGGTGGGTCACATCCAGAGGATAAGAGAACGTGGCCTTGAAGTCTCCCTCGCTGAAGGAGAAAGCCCTCAATATATACGGTTCAGTTACTCTTTCACAGGTCTCAATGAACTCGGACAGTCGGAGTTCGTCCCCGACTTGGTGGTGGTCTGCGTCAAGACCCATGCCCTGCCCCAGGTTTTGAGGGAGGTTGGGGAGTCGGGCCTTTTGGAAGGGAAGCTGAAGGATGCCGAGTTTCTCCTTCTGATGAACGGGATGGGAAACCGGGAGAGATTCAACCTCCCCGATAATCGAGTCTTTGAAGGCATCACCTCCGTCGGCGTCGTCTTCTCCGCTGACGGCAGAATCGAGCTGAAGGGGAGGGGAAAGACCGTCTTCGAGGCTAGGATCAGCGATGATCTGAAGCGTTTTATCAAAGCTCGTTTCGGGGAGAAAGGCTTTCCTGTGGAGTTCGCCGAGGACTTCAAGCGCCAGCAGTGGATGAAGCTCTTCGCCAACGCCGTCATAAACCCGATCACGGCCCTGACCCGGGAGAAGAACGGGATCGTCCTCTCGCCGCATCTGGCGCCAGTCGTCGAAAGGATCGTCCGGGAGTGCGTCGCCGTCGTCGAAAAGGAGGGGCAGAAGTTTGATGAGCGGGTGATCCTCGATTTCGTCCGGACCGTCGCCGAAAATACGGCCGGCAACACCTCCAGCATGCTCCAGGACGTCCTCCGGGGGAGGAGGACGGAGATCGACGCGATAAACGGATTCGTCCTCGATCGCGCGAAAAGGCACGGGATGGAGGCGCCGGCAAATGAGATGGTGTACGGGCTGGTGAAGGCGATCGAGTTGGGAATCGAGATATAAATAATAATGGCATTTATTTTTCTAATCGATAACAGCACAAATCTGGGTCGTTGAGATTCAGAACCTTTAAATATTTTCTTCGATATATCAACCCCTGGGAGTGGAATCTGACCGATGACAGGCGCTGGATGGAATCGAGCCGATGAGCCGGTCCGATCGGCCAAGACCTCTCCTGAAAATCTCGGTCCTGGTGGTCACGATCATGGGGGTTGGTGCAGCAATGGGGAGGACCATTGCGGCCCGGATTGCTGTCGTACCTCCGATTGGGTCGAGACGAGAACCGCTAAAGCTGAAGTGGATCTGAGTTCGAGATGAGAAGGTGATGACGATGAAAGCGAGTTTGGCGCTGATCGGGCTTATGATATCTATCATTCCCATGGTAGCTCAGGCCAGCGATCAGGTCGAATCCTCCCTCCTTGAGAAGATGACAGTGGAGCGATTTGAGGCCGGGATAGGCGGCCCCTGGATCGTGAGCGAAAGAAATCCTGGATGGACGCCCTTCTCCTATACAGATTTTCCTGACTATAGGTCTGCGTTAGAGGAGGAGGAGGAGGTCGAGGAGGCGAAGCTGGGGCTCGACGATCTGTCCCTTTTGGGCTACGTCACGATATCCAGTGGCAACCTAACGGTGGCAGACTCCATTCAGGCGGGATTTACGATACCTCAGGCGGCGGGGATCTATCCGATCTACGGTGTCATCGACCCGACGGTCGGCCTGAAAGCCCTGTACATCGATCTCACCCCAGAAGATCCGGAGGTCTAGGATGAAGAACGATCTCTCTTTTTTCCTTGAATCTTCCTTTTGGCGAAGCTACTCTGTCTTTCTTATGGGGTCTTCAGCAGCTACAGGCAGCCGATCTTAAATATTCATAACTTTTGTGAACTCGTCTCAAACAGATATAAATCGCCGGGACCGATGGGTAGGTAAGGAGGCAAAAAACAGATGGTAACGTCGTCCAGCAAGGATAAGGTGTTTGATGCGATTGAAGCAAAGGACATAAAGTTTGTCCGACTGTGGTTTACAGATATTCTTGGGCTCCCCAAGAGCTTTGCGATCTCTCCAGCAGAGCTAGAGGGTGCTTTTGAAGAAGGTATGGGCTTTGACGGCTCCTCGATCCAGGGTTTCGCCAGGATCGAAGAGAGCGACATGGTCGCCATGCCCGACCCCGACACCTTCCAGATTCTTCCCTGGAGGGCGAAGGAAGGCCAGAACGTCGGCAGAATGTTCTGCGACATCCTCCAGCCCAACGGAAGCCCCTATGAAGGCGATCCCAGGTACGTTCTCAAGAGGAACCTGGCGAAGCTGAAGGATATGGGCTACGACTACTACGTGGGCCCTGAGCTTGAGTACTTCTACTTCAAGGATGACAAGGGAACCGAGATCCTGGACAAGGGCGGCTACTTCGACGCCATGACCACCATGGACGCCGCCAGCAACCTGCGGCGCGACACGATCCTGACCTTGGAGTCGATGGGGATCAACGTCGAGTACAGCCACCACGAGGTTGCACCCTCCCAGCACGAGATCGACCTCCGGTACCAGGAAGCCCTTAGGATGGGCGACATCGTGATGACCTACAGGATCGTCGTCAAGGAGATCGCCCAGCAGTACGGCTACTACGCCACCTTCATGCCGAAGCCGATCTTCGGCGAGAACGGGACGGGAATGCACGTCCACCAGTCGCTCTTCAAGGGCAAAAGAAACGCCTTCTTCGATCCCGACGACAAGTACAACCTCTCGGATCTCGGAAAGCACTACATTGCAGGCCTGCTCAAGAACGCTCCAGTGCTCACCGCCGTCACCAACCAGTGGGTCAACTCCTACAAGAGGCTCGTCCCCGGATACGAGGCGCCTGTCTACATATCCTGGGCTAGGAGAAACAGGTCTGCCCTGGTCCGGATGCCGATGTACAAGCCCGGAAAGGAGAACGCAACTCGTGTCGAGTACAGGAGCCCAGACCCAGGCGCCAACCCCTACCTCGCCTTTGCGGTGATGCTCGCTGCAGGTCTTGACGGCATAAAGAACAAGTATGAGCTTCCAGAGCCGATCGAGCGGGACATCTTCAAGATGAGCGATGCGGAAAAGGAGAAGGCCGGAATCACGTCCCTCCCCGGAAGCCTCATCGAGGCCCTGATGCTCACCGAGAAGAGCGATCTGATGAGGGAGGCCCTCGGAGACCACGTCTTCACCAACTTCATCGCATCGAAGAAGATCGAGTGGGATCAGTTCAGGATCGACGTCAGCAAGTGGGAGATCGAAAGGTACCTGCCTCTACTGTAAGTCGTACGTGCCTGGAGAAAAACGATCAGAAACATAGGATATGCCTAAACGATGCGGGCGCGCCCCCCTCCACTTTATCAAAGTGAATCTCCACCCAAAATGGGCGCGCCCAAGTCGGAGGCTTAAATGTCTTCTGGAAGCCTCTTTTTGCCCGGACTCATCATACGCTTCGGCCCCGGGTCGAGTCGGCATGACGAAGATGGAGAGAAACCAGATTCTTGCGGTTGAGGTGGATGGCGTTGATGAGGGTTGAAGCCATAATCCCCCCTGAGAGGCTGGACAGGTTGCTTTCTGCTCTGGAGGAGAAAGGCTTCGTCTCGATGACGGTCAGCGGCATGGCTGGCCGGGGGGAGCCGCGGGGCATAAAGCTCCGGTACAACGGTCGAGCCGAGATGAGCAAGCTCCTCTCCAAGGTCAGAATTGAACTCATAGTCTGCGACTATGAGGTGGACTTTTTGATCGAGACGATCACCGATGCCGTCAGGACCGGCAATATCGGTGACGGCAGGATCTTCGTCAGCCCCGTGACCAGGTCCATCAAGCTGAGATCCGGCGAAGACGTGGCCGAGCTCGAAACTTGATCGATCCGATGCGTCCCCAAGGCGAGATGATCCGTCGGATTTTGAGACATTGTGATCATTTACTGATACCTGTTTTTGTCATCAATTTTTGCATTTAGTCACGCCCCATTATGATTTATTCATATATCTTAGGAATTTGACATATTTTAACATAAATATGCTTATAAAATCACTAGTTATCTTAGGTGCATGGAGCCGCCATTTCGTAAAATCTTACTATTATCGACACTCATCGGACTTGTGGGGACTGCCACTGCCGAATCCGCGATAAATCCTGCGGACAACGCCTGGGTCCTGATGAGCGCCGCCCTCGTTTTGATAATGATCCCCGGTGTGGGGCTATTTTACGGGGGTATGGTCAGAAAGAAGAACGCCATATCGACGATAATATTCAGCTTTGCAATAATGGGCATAATAAGCCTCCAGTGGATCTTAGTCGGGTACACCCTCGCCTTCGGAACCGACATCGGAGGCGTGATTGGAGGGCTCGATTACCTCGGCCTTCGAGGGGTGGGGATGGAG
>Ga0116164_10003648_pt1 | contig 10459 bp, 7 predicted proteins | sample AD_UKC109_MetaG_FD_89888 | JGI IMG/M metagenome (GOLD analysis project Ga0116164, IMG submission 89888) | Active sludge microbial communities of municipal wastewater-treating anaerobic digesters from Hong Kong - AD_UKC109_MetaG | ecosystem: Engineered > Bioreactor > Anaerobic > Digestate... | reverse complement strand
CGGTTTTTCACCCATTGGGAATTCAGTCACGAAGTTTACCGGCACGTATAATGGTAATGGAAAAATAATTGATAATCTTTATATTAACCGGCCTTCAACAGACTATATCGGATTATTTGGATACCTTAATTCAACTTCGCATATTGAAAACCTGGGGGTTACAGACGCAGATGTTACCGGCAAATACGCGGGCATCCTGGCAGGCAGTGTATATTCCAGTCAATCATCCATCACAAACTGCTACGCAACAGGATCCGTTACAGGTACCGGTGGATACATTGGCGGACTGGCAGGCTGGTTTGCCTATGGGACCATGGAACGGTGTTTTAGTACGGCAGATGTTTGGGGTAGCACAACGTATTCAGGGGGCCTGGCCGGACGTTTCCAGGGAGGCAAGGCCTATAACTGTTATGCCACGGGAAATGTAACCCGTAATTCCGAACTTACATGGGGTTGCACTGCCGGAGGTTTCTCCGGAGCCATCGATGTTTCTTCTATAATTTCAAACTGTTACAGCATCGGAAATGTGAACAATGTGGAAAGCGCGGGAGGCTTTGTATCCTACTACGGTTCCGCAACGGTCAGCAACTGTTATTGGGATACCGAAACATCGGGGCAGTCGTCGAGTGGAGCGGGTACCGGCCTGAGCACCGACGAAATGAAAACCTATAGCCCTTACTATGCTCACAGCTGGGATTTTAAGGGTGAATCGTTAAACGGAACGAGCGAAATCTGGAACATCGGAAACGAACGAAACAACGGGTATCCCTATTTAAACTTCCAATATCCCGACGACCCGGCCGCCTTTCTGACCTGGGATGGATCGGAATCGACCGAATGGGAAACAAGCGGCAACTGGAATTACGAAATGGTTCCGGGCGCCGGAAACCATGTTGTTGTTGCCGGTGCAACAAACCAACCCGAAATTAATAGCCCCCAAAGCTGCACCGACTTAATTATCGAATCAGATGCATCTCTTACTCTGGGGGCATCCGGAACACTGAACGTAAGCGGTACACTTGCCAATAACTCCGAAGAAGACGGTTTAATCATTGAATCGGACGATACAGGTACCGGTAAACTGGTGAACAATACCGCCGGGGTTCCGGCTACCGTCAAACAGTACCTGTCGGAGGATGTGTGGCATTACATGGGCATTCCTTTTACAGAAAACCATAACGCCGCCGAAGTTTTTCCCGGCCTTTGGGTTACGGCAATTGAGGAAGCAGTAGCCGAAAACAGCAGCGAATCCGGATGGACTTATCTGGCCAGCTCCGATCCGGTTGTTCCCGGCAGAGGATACAGTGTTTACAACGATATTAACTGCACTTTTTCGATGAGCGGAACCCTTAATACCGGAGCATTGGAAATGGAAACGACCAACAGCAACCAGGGCTGGAACTTTTTGGCCAATCCCTATCCCTGTACCATCGATTGGGATCATCTCAAAACAACCGGGATTTCGAATGTGTCGGATGCCATTTATGTTTACGACCCGGCGGCTGACAGTTATGCCAGCTACATTGCCGGGGTTAGTTCGGGTGCAGGTACCCAAAACCAATACATCGCCCCGATGCAGGGCTTCTTTGTTCACGCCACCGGGGCCGGTTCCGTTACGTTTAACGATGCAGACAAAACAGCAGAACCATCAACCTTCAAAAGCCAAAGCCTGCCCAACCTGATCCGGCTGGTTGTTGCCGATTCAAAAGACAGAAAGGACGAAACCGTTATCCGCTTACACAACAAAGCCACCCGGCAGTTCGACGGGCAACTGGACGCGTATAAACTGAAAACCACCAGTTCCTTAACTCCGCAGTTTTACAGCATTTCGAACGGGGAAGATTATTCCATCAACACCCTTCCCGAAGTGGACGAGAATACCGTTATCCCCCTCGTAGTGATGACAAAAACGGAAGGACCCCACGTTGTTTCCCTGAGTGAAACCAACGGTTTTGACGCAAATCTTCCCATCGTACTAAAGAATTCCGAAGGAGAGATCCTGAGCCCCGACCTCAGAACCCATGCGTATCGTTACGATGCCAATGGCCAGCAAACAATTACCCTGCTGTTGGCTTTCAACGCTGCATCCTCGGGCTTGAAGCGACAAGGATCCCCCGATATCTTTCTTTCGTCCGCAAATCGGCATATCCTGGTTGGCCATTTGGGAAATGTACCAGCAGAAATTATGGTTTCGAACCCAAACGGGCAAAGCATTTACCGGAGCAAATCCCATGGCGATCAAATGTTGATACCGGTTTCGATACAAGGCATTTACCTTGTGCGGGTATATTCAGAAAAAGGCACAAGTTATTGTGGAAAAGTTCGTGTAGAATGACGAGACAATTTTCTATTGAATGAATGAATGAACAAGTAAAAAAAAGACGATGAAAACTATAATAACCAAAGCCCGCCCCATCCTGATAACGATTGCTTTGATCATAACAGCCCTGTCCGCTTTCGCCCAACCTCTACCGCCCGAAGGACCTTCAGGGAATCGCGTCCCGATCGACGGATATCTGTTTTATTTGTTGGCCGGTATGATTTGTCTGGGGATCGGGAAACTCAGAAAAAAGAAGAAAATATAGGTATTCGTTTGCTTTGGGAAAGTTACGGGTAGATTCAAACCCAAAAAACCAAACACCTTAAAACCCTGCCGAAATTTTCAGATTGAACAACCTTCCCGTGAGCCGGTTGGGTATGGCGTGGTAGTTTTTGTCGTAATCGGCGATAAAGGTGTACGACGATACATTCTTTGTATCCAGGATGTTAAACACCTCGATGGTAATACTGCATTCCCGGAATTTATCCAGAAAAGCCCAGTTGGTCAGGTTTTTCCCGTTACTGACCAGCGAGCGCATAAACCCGATATCGACCCGTTTGTAGGATTCGATGCGGGCGGTTTGCGTAAAGCGCGGGCTTCGGGGCATCCCAAAGGGCATTCCGGTGATAAAATGCCCGGTTAAGTGCATTTGATAAGCCGGTAATCCCGGAAGATAATCCTGGAAAAACATACTGAATTTGAAGCGTTGATCCGAGGGACGGGGGATGAAACCGTGTCCGTCGCCGGCAATGTCCTCGCGGGTATCCATCAGCGAAGCGCTGATCCACGACTGGGTGCCGCTCACAAATTCCCCGTTAACCTTCACGTCGAAACCATAGGCATAACCATCCGAGATCAGGTTGGAAAGATAGCGTACCCGGACGTTTTCATACTGGTAGGGAATCAGGTCGTTCAGCCATTTGTAATAGGCGTCGGCAGTAAGGCGGAAAGGTCGCCCCCAGGCCGAAAAGGAATAATCGACCCCGCCCACCAGGTGAACCGACCGGGGCGTTTGAATATTGGGATTGATTGTTCCGTACAAATCCTTAATCTCGCGGTAAAAGGGAGGCTGATGGTACCATCCAAACGACATGCGGGCAATAATGTTGTTTTTCAAACCGGTTTGCAGCGATGCCGAAAACCGGGGGCTCACCGTCAGGAGGCGGGTGTAGGTCCAGTAATGCGAACGGATCCCTGCATTGAACAAAAAATTTCCAATCCCCGTGGGAATTGACCAGGTATCCTGCAAGAAGGCGGTGTACCGTTGTTCCTGGTGGCCGTAATTTGTCCGGGCCAGATAGTACAACGAATCGCTCGTATAGGAATACGGGAGCGAATATCCGGCCGAATCGCGGTAAACCCATTCCTTCATCCGGTCGGAAACAAGCTCGTTTTTTCCCTGTATGCCCCATCGGAGAAAATGCCCGCCCAATTTCGCGCTGCCCCTGTGTTCCAGTCCCGCAACCGTTGCCTCCAGAAAATTTCGCCCATGTTCGTGGTAAAACCCGACGCCCAGGTTCATCACACTGTCGGTTTGTTCCTCGGTGCCTTCGTTGCCCACTTCATTGAACCAGTAATATCCGACAATATCATACGTCTCGGCTTCGGCTGTGGTATAGGCCGATGCAATAAGCCTGAGCTGGACGTTTTTGGCCGGGTTGTAATCCAGAAAGAAAGCCCCGGTATAGGTCTCGTAACGGTCGATTTCCTGGCCTTCGTATTCGATATGCAGGCTTTTTTGGTCGTTGAAGATCCCGCTTTTTGATTTCCGGCTTTCGGGAATAAACTGGTACCGGTTATACGAAGCCGTACCCAAAAATCCAACATCCCATTTTTTCGACAGGGCATAGGTAAAATAGCCCTGGTAATCGAGAAAGGTGGGCGTATACTCCCCTTTGTCCTCAAGGGTTCCAAGCAGATAACCAAAAGTTTTGTATCGCACGCCCATGTTATACGTAAAGCGCTGGTCGCGACTGATGTTCTCGATGTGTGCTTTGGCCCCCAGTAAACTGACATCGGCCGAAGCGCTAAACCGCGAAGGCCGGTTGTATTGAATATCGAGTACCGACGACATCTTATCCCCGTATTGGGCATCGAAACCTCCGGCCGAGAATTCGATGGACGACACCATGTCGGAATTAACAAAGCTGAGTCCTTCCTGCTGACCGGAACGAATCAGGTACGGACGGTACACTTCGATATCGTTCACATAAACCAGGTTTTCGTCGAAGTTTCCGCCCCGTACCGAATACTGGCTGCTCAATTCATTGCTGGCATTCACACCGGGAAGGGTTTTGATGATGCCTTCCACACTGCCCAGGCCCACATCGGCCATCACGGTGGTGGTTCGGGGATTGATCCGGACAATGTTGCCCGATGTTTGCCGTTGACGGGCAATGACGATTTCGTCGATTTCTTCCGAGCGTTGTTTTAATTGCACATTCATTTCGATGGAAGCCTCCGATTCTGTATGCAGGGTTTCTTCAACGCTCTCGAATCCGATGCTGGAAAAAACAACCACTACATCCCGCCCGGAAGGGATCCGCAACAGGTATTCGCCATCGGGGTTGGTGGTCGTTCCAAAAGGATAATTCCGAAGGGAGACATTGACCATGTCGACGGGTTCTCCATTATCTCCGGTAACGACTCCATAAAGAGTGGCATTGGTGATTTGACCCGACAGGTCGAAAAAGGAGGCAAACAAAGCCACTGTCAGCAGGATGGTTCGAAAAATCTTCATCGGGTGCAAAAATAATACTTCAAAGAAAATAAACGCAGGAGCGTATTCAGAATTGCATGGGAACCCGTCAAAAATGAGTTGGGGGCACGTGGAAAAACGGATTATTTCTCAAAAGAACCCTTATCTTTGGGCAAAAATTAGCGCATCGATGTTGATACACTGGTTTCTGAAAGGTTTTCTGATTGGTTTTCTGGTTTCGGTTCCGGTTGGTCCGATGGCTGTTTTGGTCATTCAACGAACGGCAAACCGTGATTTCCGCTCGGGCTTTTTTTCCGGAATCGGAGTTGCCCTCACCGATACCTTTTGGGCGGTGATTGCCTCATTCAGTCTCTCGTACATCATTGCCTTCCTGAGAACCTACCAGTTGTTGATTCAGATTATCGGGGCGGTGATCCTCTTTTTTCTGGGGCTGAGCATTTTTCGTTCCCACCCGTTGGAAGCCATCCGGAAGATCCGGCGTAAAGGCACCAATCCCTATCAGTCATTTCTGACAGCCATTCTGGTGGCCTTATCGAATCCCCTGGTGGTACTTGCCTATATCGGTATTTTTGCCGGAACAAAGGTGGTTTTTAACCTGAACGATCTCGCTCATCCGCTCTCCTTTCTTCCCGGCTTTCTGATGGGGGCCTCTACCTGGTGGCTGATCCTGACGGCATCCATCAATTTTTTCCGGCACAAGTTCAATCTGCGGATTTTGTGGTGGTTTAACAAAATTTCCGGTTCGCTGATTATGCTTTTGGTGCTTCTATCGACCCTTTATGTACTCATCGCCGGCAATCCGCCTATTTAAAATATTCCGATGAACCAGGTGCAAAGGGACAACCCGGTTCCCGCACCATCATCCGGTAATTCAATTTTGCCACCCACCGGGGCAGGAACTTCGATAAAAAAACGGCCAGTTTTCCTTCCGTAAAACTCATGATGAGTTCACTCTTTTGTTTTCGCAACGCCCGATAAATCAGGAATGCGCAACGTTCGGCGCTCATCATCCTTTTCTCATCGCGGGGCGTTTCGCCCTGAGGCCTTCCGCTCGCTGTGAGGGCATTCTCCCGAACCCGGGATGCGACAAAACCCGGGGCAGCGACCAGAACATGGAGTTTTTGGGCAAGATGCTCGGTCCGAAGGGCATCGAGAAAACCCCGGACAGCAAATTTTGACGCAGAATAGCCTGTTCGTCCGGGAAGTCCGATATAACCGGCGATGGAAATTACCCCCACAACAGAGCCCCTGCTATTCAGAATATACGGCAAGGCATATTGGGTGCAATAAACCGTTCCCCAAAAATTGACCTCCATCAACCGTTTCAGAACAGCCGTATCGCACGAGGCAAAGGCCGCCCGCATCGATATGCCGGCATTGTTCACCAGCACATCGATGCGGCCAAACGCCTCAACACTCTTTTCGATCAGAAGCCTGCATTGGGTTTCATCCGTCACATCGGTTGGAACAGATAAGACCTTGTCCGCACCGAGCTCCCGGACCAGCTCATCCAGTATTTCCGGAGTACGGGCCGCCATTACCACCTTTGAGCCCTCGGCTGCAAAACGGTACACCAGTGCCCTTCCAATTCCGGAGGAAGCGCCCGTTACGATCACGACTTTCTGTTTCATCGTTTCTTCGGTTTGATGATCAAAGGTACTTCTTTACCGGAAAAAACCGAATCCCTCTCCCGGTTATGGAATAACATACAGAAACTACGGGCAAAAGCATGTTTGTTTCATTAGAGAAGCTAGCGGATTTCTTCGTCAAACACCACGGCCACTTTCCCGCATCGACCTTCATTCATCAGGGAATAGGCTTTGTCGACTTCCCCAAGGGTAAAACGATGGGTGACCAGGTCTTCGGGATGAATGCCCCAGCGAACCAGGCGCTCTACCAGTTCTTCCATACGCCAGATGTTGGTGACCCACGATCCGTAAATAGTTATCTGGTCGTGAATGATATCGGGACTGGGATTGAATTCCACGGTACCGCCCTCCCCGATCATCACCATTTTGCCCCATTGCCGGGTAGCCCGAATGGCTAACTGGCGGCCTAAAGTATGACCGGAACAATCGACGGTTCGTTCAAAACCCTTAGCGCCATCCGAAACGGCTATAACTTTTGCCAGAGTATCGGCACCCGAAACAAATACCTCATCGGCCAGGCCCAGTTTTTTGGCAATTTCGCAACGCTCGGGTACGGTATCGACACCAACCAGCCGGGTTGCTCCCATGGCTTTGGCCAGCATCAGGGCTGCCAGCCCAACCGGGCCGAGACCCACAACAAGTACCTGATCGTTTCCACACACGCCAATTTTCTCCAGTCCTTCGTAAACGGTGCCAAAACCACAGGCAACCTGTGCCCCATCGGTGTAGGTGAGTTCATCGGGAAGCAAAACACAATCTTTTTCGTCGGCCAGGATATAGGGCGCCATGCCCCCGTCGCGTTGCCAGCCATAGGCGGCCCGAAGCGGACTGGTGCACGAAATCATGTACCCTCTGCGGCAGTCGTTGCATACACCGCAACCGGAAATATGGTAGAGAATAACCCGGTCGCCTTCTTTAAACCTCCGCATACCGGGACCGCATTGAACAATCTGCCCGCAGGGTTCGTGTCCGGCAATTTTGTTCTGATACGCCTCGGGACCTTTGCCCAGGTGTTCGCGGTAGATCGCCCGGATATCGCTTCCGCAAATCGTCGACGATTTGGTTTTTACCAAAACCTGGCCATGCCCGGGCACCGGAATATCCACTTCTTTTATTACTACAGTGCTGTTACCGGGGAGGTAAGCTGCTTTCATGACCCCTAAATCCCCTAAAGGGGACTTTTTGGATTCTGCATGTTTGTTACTTTCGTTCATTATTTATTGGCTTAGATGTTTCTAATTCTTTTTCAATATTTTGCAAGGTATTATTTATATCAAAGAGGACTTGTTCATTTGAAAAACGGATCACTTTCAAACCAAGTTCTTTTAACTCAGAATCACGATTACGATCATATTCATATTGGTATGGAATTTTGTGATAACCACCATCCACTTCAATTATCAATCGTGCTTTATGGCAATAAAAGTCGGCAATAAAATACAATATCGGATGTTGCCGTTTGAATCGTACACCGAGCTTTCTATTTGAAAGTTGCTTCCATAAAAATTCTTCAGCTTCCGTGGGTTTGTCTCTTAACTTTTTGGCCAATACAAACAAAACAGGAGGTGCTCCATAAAACATATTTTTCCCTCTTGCACGCTCATCTGAAGATACTTCGAAATCGAAATATGACGTTAGGTTCCCTACATATTCCTTCTTGCCTTTCATCCTTCTTTATGAATAAAACTTTTTAAAAAACCAAGTACCGCCTGAAGCCCCCTTTAGGGGGTTGGGGGTAACATTGCATACCGGGTAGCGCCTAAAGCCCCCTTTAGGGGGTTGGGGGTTCTTAATCCCACAAATCCTCCCAGCCTTTGGCGCCCGGCCAAAGGAAAACCTGTCCCTTAATCAGGCGGCATTTTTTATCGATTGTACCGATGGCTTCCATCTCGTCAGAGGTGATGGGTTCGCTTAAAATGCCTTCAAGGTTTGCCTGAATTTTCGATGGGGTAACCGAGAACGGGATCACTACCCCGCCCCGTTGCACGCCCCATTTCAGGCATACAACTGCCGGATGGATGCCCAGACGCTCTGCAATTCGCATTATAACAGGATCTTCGATATCAACCGTATCATCGGGGGTCCGGTCGCGTTCGGGGCGTTTGGGCGAACCAATAGGCGAATAGCCAATCGGTACGATGGTGTTTTCGACCATGAAACGAAATAATTCCGGTTGCTGAAAGTGCGGATGGAGTTCCATTTCGTTCACTACCGGACGGATCCGGGCATCGCGAAGCAATAGGTTCATCTTCGGGATGGTCATATTCGAAGTGCCAATATTGTTTACCAATCCGGCATCGACCAGTTGTTCCATCTGCCGCCAGGCAACCATATAATCTTCGTGGATATAAGGTTTCGAATTGGGATTTCGGGCATCGCCATCGCAGCCGGGTGCATGATAATTCGGGAACGGCCAGTGCACCAGGTAGAGATCGAGGTAATCGAGTTGCAGGTCGGCCAGTGTTTGTTGACACGACTTGATTACATCGCCTTCTCCATGCATATCGTTCCACACCTTCGATGTAATCCACAATTCTTCCCGCTTTACGGTTCCCTTATCGATCAGTTCAGATAAAACTGCGCCAATTTCCTTTTCGTTGCCGTACACCGATGCGCAATCGATGTGCCGGTAGCCCAGCTCAACAGCATATTTTACCGCCTGGGCAATCTGCTCTTTGGAATAATTATCGGAGCCAAAAGTACCCAGACCAATAACAGGGATTTTCGCTCCGTTTGCCAAAATTTTCACAGGGACCATACTCCCATTTTTTTTATCCATAATCTATTTCTTATAAAATGTTATTGGTTCCGGAATCCAGAATCCAGAATCCAGAATCCAGAATCCAGTATCCAGTATCCAGTATCAAGTATCAAGTATCAAGTATCAAGTATCAAGTATCCAGTATCCAGTATCCAGTATCCAGTATCAAAAATCCACCATCGCCTTCATCACCCCGTCGCGATAATGGGCCACGAGATCGAAAGCCATGGCAACTTCATCAAAGCGAAAACGATGGGTGATCATGGCGCTGCCATCGATCGAACCTGTTGCGAGCATTTCGAGGGTTTCTTCGGCGCAATGGTTTTGCCGGCGGATATGGATGATCGAGATTTCCTTCCGGCGGGCAACATCGGCGGGGAAACTCCACCGATCGAATTCGGGGATCCCCACCACCATGAGTTTTCCCCCGGGCTTCAAAAGATCCATTGCCGTATCCATTGCATCCTGCTGGCCGCAGCATTCGAACACCGCATCGAGCAACAAAGGTTCCGTTTCGGAAACCGATCGCGCGATATGCTGCCTAAGCGGGTTTCCCACCCAATGAGCGCCTTGTTTTTCAGCCATCTGTATCCGCTCCTCGATCTTTTCCGAAACAAAGATTCGCTCTGTTCCCCGGGCTTTCGCCATTTGAAAAACACTCATCCCGATGGGGCCAAAACCCAGGATCCCGATGGTTTCGTGGCCCGTAAGCGCTGCCTGCTTCACAGCATACAAACCTATGGCCAGGGGTTCGGAAGTGGCTCCGTCGTCGATGGTCTGATGCGCCTGAAGTTTCAGGCACTGTTGTTCGGGCATAACGATAAATTCGGCCAGGTTTCCTTCCATTTGACCGGGACAGCCCAGAAAAAGCTGGTTCCGGCAGGTATGCGGTCGCCCTGCCCGGCACTGGTCGCAATAGCCACACGACACAGCCGGCTCAATGGCAATGCGGTCGCCGGGTTGAACCCGGGTAACCTTCTCCCCGATGGCTTCTACGATGCCCGCTCCTT
>Ga0116164_10003647_pt1 | contig 10462 bp, 9 predicted proteins | sample AD_UKC109_MetaG_FD_89888 | JGI IMG/M metagenome (GOLD analysis project Ga0116164, IMG submission 89888) | Active sludge microbial communities of municipal wastewater-treating anaerobic digesters from Hong Kong - AD_UKC109_MetaG | ecosystem: Engineered > Bioreactor > Anaerobic > Digestate... | reverse complement strand
TTAACGGCGAAATACAGTCGGATGGTCTTTTTTTCAGAATCATCATCTAGTTTTTTAACGATTAATTCAACTTCACCTTTTTCGGTAAATTTGACGGCATTGCTGAGAAGGTTTAACAGGATTTGACGTAGACGGATGGGATCGGTGTAGACGAATTCCGGTATGTTTCTGGATCCGCTTTGCATGAGTTCTATGCCTTTTTCAAGGGCTTTGTAATTAAGCAGATTGAGTGCGGAGTCAATGGTTTCGTAAAGGTTTGTTTTTTCGTACTGTAATTCAAATTTCCCCGCTTCGATCTTGGAAAAGTCCAGAATGTCGTTGATGATGCCCAATAAAGAGTTCGCCGATTGACGGACGATGTCGTTGTATTCTTTTTGGGTATCATTTAGAGGGGTTGAATTCAGTAGATCGCTAAACCCAATCACACCGGTAATGGGGGTTCGGATTTCGTGGCTCATACTGGCAAGAAAGTCGCTTTTTGCCCGGTTTGCGGCTTGGGCTTCTTCTTTGGCTTTGATAATGGCATTTTCCGCTTTTTTTTGTTCCGAGATGTCTTCGATGATGCCGATGCCGGTGACAAAGCGGCCGTCATCGTCTGTGATGGCGTTAAAAACGCCTCTGACCTGTACCTTTCGATCAGATGTGACAGCATGGTAGACATCGTCAAAATAACCCCGTTGCCCGTTTATGGCTTTGTTAACCGCTGCCACCAGTTTTTTGTCCGGCAGGTTCAGCATGTTCAGGCCAATCAATGCCTTTCGGGTTGATCCGATGATATGAACAAAATTGTCGTTGACATCCAGCAAAACACCCTCTTTGTCGAAACTAAAGATTCCCACAGGAGAGTATTGGAACATGAGTCTGAATTTTTCTTCATTTTGGCGTAAATGCTGTTCATCCATGATCTTTTGCGTGATGTCCTGATGGGTGCCGTACATGAGAAGGGGTTTGCCATCGGGTGTTCTTTCAAACACCTTGCCTTTGTCCTGGACCCAAATCCAATGGCCCTGTTTGTGTTTCATCCTGAAATGGCATTCATACCGTTCGTTTCGGGTGAGTAAGTTGTGGTCTAATTTTTGCATGCAATGGTTAAAATCTTCCGGGTGGATGAATCTTTGCCATTTTTCAAAGGAAAATGGCTGCAGTTCTTCCCATTCGTATCCGATCATTTTCGCCCAGTGCTCGTTGATGGCACTTTCACCCGTCTGAATATTCCAACGCCAGGTTCCCAATTCGGTGGCCTCAACAGCCAGTTCATAATTTCTCTGTGTTTCTTTTAGGATCTGTTCTTCTTTTTTGCTTTTGTAGATTAAGCCGATGAGTTCAGCGGAGGTTTGCATGCGTTTTTTTGCCATTTCCTCTATAAAAGGGGGTCTTTTTTTATATGCCGTGGCCTGATGACGAAGGTCTGTCAGGCTGATATGGTAGTGTTCCGATAGTTCCTTCAGCGTTTGTTCATCCTGCGGGGGATTGCCGTAACCCACGCTCAACACGCCGATCCGCTCGTCTTCGGAGCAGATGGGGATGGCATACAGATGGATCCCTCCGTCACATTTTTCGTCGACGGTTTTGCCGGTTTGCAATGCTTTTTGTGATAAGGTCCAACAACTTTCATGACAAATCCATTTCCCGCTTTCAAGGGCTTGACGATTGGAGCAGTTGCCGCAGCGTTTTCTGGAGGCGCTGTCCATCAGCCTGCACCAGCCGGATGAGAAAATGCCCATGGCATAATCGCCGTTCTTTTCATAGATCGCCACTGATGAATCCAATAAATCAATGCTGTCCTTGGCGATCTTTTCCAGTACGTCTTTACCCACTGTCTTTAAAAGGGTCTTGTCGGTGTTGAGTTCAGTGAGATCGCCATAGTCTTGTTGAATCGGTTTGGTTTCGACTGGATTGGGCTGCTCCAGCATCCATTCGTATGCGTTCAGATCTTTGTTGGTTTTCATTGAATCCCTCATTTTAGTTTTTTTGTTGCTTTTTGTCCCTTGATGATCCATTCATTGTTTTCGGGGAAGCCCCGTGCAAAACATTCTGTTTTTCTATTATATAACATTTTCTCACAGTTCACCAACCTTTTTTATCTGGCGTGATTCTACTGTATTTTTTTTTTAATGTTCAAAAATCAAAAAGATGTGGTATAATACCCAAAATTGACGGGAGAAGATTTTTATGATCAACCGACTGTTAACTAACAAAAAATGGCATCATCATCATAGCAACCCTTATCAATCCGCACCGCCGGATGTTTTATCGTTGTTGTGATGTTGACATAAGGCGAATTGGGTCGGTGCGAAAGCACCGACCTTTTTTTTTGCCTGGAAGATGAAGGAGGGCATCATGTATAAAGATACGATCAGTAATTCTTTTAAATTGGGAAAGGTGGTTAAGATTGTTCGGGAAATCTTTTATGATTTGGATTATTCCGAGATTTTTCTGCCCGCCATGGATAAATTCACCCCGGAGTTGAGGGGGGGGCTAAAAACTGCTTTTAACAACGAATTTTATGTGATCAAGCCGGATGTCACTTCTCATTTGCTGGCTTCGATTATCAAAGAGGAAGAGTTGAAGGTATTTTACGTTTCCGAGGTGCTTGAGTCTTCCCCGAAGGGAAGCTGGCAAATCGGTGCGGAGTGGATCGGTGGGAAAAGAGATCTTGCAGACAAAATCATCCAGCAGATCAGGGCGGTTCAATCCATCTTAAACAGGCTGGGTATCTGTGATTTCATGATCGATATCGGTTCGCTGAAAAAGTGGCGGGAGTTGATTGAACGATACGGCCTGGACCGAGATGGCGTGTACGAAGCCATCGAAAAGCGCAGTTTCAGTTCCATGGGATCCATGAACATCCCCGAGCCGGCACGCAGGGAGTTGATGGGACTGCTGCAAAAGCGATCAAAAACCTGCTCGGATCCCATGATTGACTCGATTATCAGGCAAGTAAACGATGACTGCATGATGGTGGATTTTGGCACCCTGAGGCATTTTGATTATTACGATGACATTGTGATCGAGATATACACCCGCAATCACAGTAAAATGATCGGCGGTGGTGGCCAATATGTTTATCATGGCCAGGAATGTTTCGGGTTTGCATTGGATCTGTCCGTTTTGGCTCAGTTGTGTTGTTTGAATGAAGAAAAAAAGGAGGCGGAAAGCAAATGATCAATTTTGTGCTTCCCAAAGGGCGTCTGATGAACAAGGCAGCCATGCTGCTGGACAAAATAGGGGTTCAGGTGAAAGAGCCTCAGGATAGGGAACTCATAGTCAGGGGTGAGGGGTTCAGCTGGATTTTCTCCAGGGTATTTGATGTGCCGGTATTTGTGGAAAACGGTATAGACATGGGCATTTCAGGCAGCGATGTGATCGATGAACTGTCTGCCGATGTGTTTGTTCCCCTGGAATTACCCTTCGGGCAATGCCGTTTAAGTGTCATCGTCCCGGCAGAGAAAACAATCCGTATTGATCAGATGACCAATTACCGTATTGCCACCAAGTTTCCCAACATAACCCGGCACTTTTTCTCCAATGCCGGAATAGACGTCAATGTGATCAAGCTCCACGGTTCCATGGAACTGGCACCTAAAATCGGCATTGCCGACGCCATCGTGGACATTGTGGATTCAGGCAACACCATCCGGGCTAACGGATTGAAAGAGATTCACAAGATCACAGATGTCGGTGCCAGGCTCATCGTGAACCGGGTGTCGCAGAAGACCAAATTTGAGGAGATTAACGATTTGGTGGAACGATTGGCGGGGATGATGAAATCGTAGGAAAATGGCAAGCGTCATGAAAAAAATGGCGTGAATAACAATATAAAGAAGGTGAAACCGTGGATCTGAAAAAAACCGTAAGGGAGATTTTGGAGGATATTGAAACCAATGGATTCTCCGCTGTTCAAAAGTATTCAACGAAGTTTGACAACTACGATGGCGAGTTAACCCTGAGTGAGGCCCAATGGCAAACGGCTCAATCAGTTTCTGAATATGACAAAGAAGTTGTTGACAGAATTGCCAAAAGACTCACGGCGTATCATGAACGGCAAAAGGGGACGGACGATGTTTATCGCAAAGGCGATTCCCTTTTCGGGCTCGTCACAAGGCCCATCCGGCGGGTGGGGATTTATGTGCCGGGGGGTAAACCCCTTCCCTCGACATTGCTGATGACACTTATTCCGGCAAAAATAGCGGGGGTGAATGAAATCGTTGTCTGCACACCGCCTAAAGATGGAACGATCCACCCTCTGATCCTTTACATCGCCGAGAAGTTCGGTATCAGCGAATTGTACAAAGTCGGGGGGGTTCAAGCGATCGGTGCCATGACTTACGGGGCAGGCATGAGGGGGGTGGACAAAATCTTCGGACCGGGCAATGCCTTTGTCAATGAAGCCAAGCGACAGGTTTACGGGCAAGTGGGGATTGATAGCCTGGCCGGGCCTTCCGAGATTTGTGTGATTGCGGATGATTCGGCTACGGCTGAATATGTGAAAGAGGACTTGCTGTCCCAGCGGGAGCACGGGGAAGATTCCAAGGCGTGGTTGCTGACCACTTCAAGGCAATTATACGATTATTGTGCGGATCCCACGATTCACACACGGTTCTTTGACAGCCTTGATGAATGTGTTGAAAGGGCGAATCAAATTGCCCCGGAACATTTGGAAATCATCACCCAAGAGCCCATGGCTTTGGCAGAAAAGATCAATACTGCGGGAGCCGTTTATCTGGGCAATTATACTCCGGTTCCCAGTGCGGATTATTTTCTGGGATCCAATCACGTGTTGCCTACCGGCCGGGCCGCCCGTTTTTCTTCCGTCCTGACCGTTGCGGATTTCCAGCGAAAGATGACCCTGGCAAGTCTTTCAAGGGATGAATTTATGGCCGATCGTGAGCTGGGGATTCGGATGGCAACCATTGAAGGGCTGGAACATCACAGACAATCCATGGAGGTGAGGCGATGAACCGAAAGACGTATGAAACCGACATCCGGATTAACAACTCGGCTGAACTGAGCATTAACACCAAAGATGTGGTCTTGGATCACATGCTCAACGCCCTGTTTTTCTATATGGGTCTGCCTGTTGAGATAACCGCAAAGTCCGACCTGCGCCATCATCTGTGGGAGGATTGCGGGATCGCCATTGGGGAATTTCTAGCCCGTGAATTTGACAGAACACAGATTGCCCGTTTTGGTTATGTGATTCTGCCGATGGATGAGGCGCTTGTTTTGGTATCGCTGGACTGTTCACGCAGCTTTGTTTCGATTGAACTGGATATCCGTGAAACGGAATCCGGGTTTGAACCGGGTTTGTTCAGAGAATTCGTCAACGGCCTCTCACGGGCTTTTGATCTGTGTATTCACATCCGCCAACTGGACGGGATCAACGCCCACCACATCATCGAAGCCTCTTTCAAAGGGATGGGGAAGGCATTGCGTCAGGCACTGGCGGCGGTTGAAAAGGTGCAAAGCACAAAGGGGATTTTGTGATGAGACAGACAGGGGTTATCGACCTGGGAGTGGGTAATTTTGCCAACGTATGCCGTGCTTTGGATGCGGATATGATACAATCTCCAGAAGAAATAAACGACTACCGGCGAATTGTCTTGCCCGGAGTGGGTTCTTTTGACGGGATTGCCCAGAAGATTGACGGGTATAGAACGGCTATTCAGACATTTTTAGCGACGGGTCGCCCCTTTTTGGGCATTTGTCTGGGCATGCAGCTGTTGTTTGAGGGCAGCGAAGAAGGTGAAAAAGAAGGGCTTGGTCTGTTGAACGGTAAAATCGTGAAATTTCAAGGGGTTCAGACCCCCCACATGGGCTGGAACAGCGTGGCCTTTACGCAGCAGGAATTGACAGGTCAACACCCGTCTCAACCCTATTTTTATTTTGTTCATTCGTATTATCTGCCTCAAAGGGGAAAAGATTATGAATGGGGCATCAGCGAGCATGTGGGAGAAAAAACGGTGCGTTTTTGTTCGGCGGTAAAAAAAGACAATATCGTAGGCGTGCAATTTCATCCCGAAAAATCCGGAAAAACGGGAAAGGCTTTTTTACAGTGGTTTTTATCCAAAGAGGTGACAAAATGATCATTTATCCGGCTATCGATCTCATGGATCGGCAGGCTGTCAGATTATACAAAGGGCAAAAGGAACGAAAAAAAATATACGGCAATCCCGTTGAGATTGCAAAAGAATACGCCCGTTATTTTGATTTTCTACACATCATCGACTTGGACGGCGCCTTTTCCGGGGAGACAAAAAACCTGGAGATTGTGAAGGAGATTGCTGAACAGACGGGCTTGAACATCCAATACGGCGGGGGATTAAGGACGCTGGAGGCCATTCGGAAGGCTTATTCATACTCGATTGCCCATGCCATCATCAGCACAAAGGCCTTTGATCCAGACTTTGTTCGGGCATTGACCCAGGAATTTGACACAGTGACGGTGAGCTTGGACTCACGCAGGGGAAAGGTGGCCGTTGAAGGCTGGCTGGAGGAGTCGGGACAGTCTCTGGAGGAAACGTTTGACCAATTAAAAGCCAGCTTCTCCCGTTTTATCTTTACCGATATCGAAAAGGACGGCACCAACGGTGGTATTTCAGATATTCAGCAGTTTTGGAAAGGTAAAGAGGTCATTTACGCAGGAGGGGTGTCCTCTCTTGAAGACATTCAAAAGGCTGACTCAATGGGCTTTTCCGGTGTAGTGATTGGCCGGGCTCTCCTTGAAGGGACTCTAACAAATGATCAGTTGAGGGGGGTGTAACAGATGTTGTCCAAGAGAATCATCGCCGCTTTGGATATCCAAGACGGCAGGGTAGTGAAGGGGATTCAATTTGAAGCGATCCGAGAAGTGGGTGATCCCGTGGCATCAGCAATTGCCTATGAGAGGCAGGGGATTGACGAGATTGTCTTTCTGGATATCACCGCTTCCCATGAAAAGCGAGGGCTTTTGAAGGCTTTGGCGACATCCGTTGCCCAAACGCTGAGCATTCCCTTTACCGTCGGGGGAGGCCTTTCAAGTGTGTCGGATATGAAAGAAGTGATCAAAACAGGAGCGGACAAAGTGTTTATCAATTCCGCCGCTGTCAGGAATCCTCTGCTGATCCAAGAGGCGGCCAAAGTCATCGGCAGTGCCAATATCTGTGTGGCCGTGGATGCCAAAAAAACGGGTGATTCCTGGAATGTGTATATCAACGGGGGTAGATTGGACACGGGCAAAGACGCCTTGGAATGGTGCCGGGAATGTGAAAGGCTGGGTGCGGGCGAGATTTTGCTTACATCCATGGATACCGATGGTGTCCGCCAGGGATTCGATATTCCCCTGACGAAAAGGGTATCCGAAACGGTCAATATTCCCGTCATTGCTTCGGGAGGAGCCGGCAGTATCGGGGATTTTGTGGAGGTGTTTGAGCAAACGACCGCTTCGGCTGCGTTGGCGGCTTCCATCTTTCACTATGGAACGGTGAACATAACGACATTAAAGAATGAATTAGAAAGGGCTGGTATCAATGTCAGAAAGGATTGAACGCATGATTGAAAAAGTGGATTGGGAGAAGGCCAGCGGCTTGGTCCCCGTGGTCGTGACGGACACGGAGAAAACGGTGTTGACGGTGGCTTATATGGATCCTGAGGCCTTAAAACTCACTCTTGAAACGGGGTTTGCCCATTATTATTCAAGAAGTAAGGGACGCATCCGAAAGAAAGGCGAAGTCAGTGGCAACACCCAGCAGCTGGTTGAAATCAAATTGGACTGTGATCAGGATGCCTTGCTGATGACGGTGCGTCAAAAGGGAGCAGCGTGCCATACGGGGCATTATTCCTGTTTCTTTGAGACCATTGAAGGAAAACGGGACGGGAAGCAGGAGGAAATTGATTATTCCCTCAATGTTCTGAAAGAACTGGAAAGCCTGATTAAAGAGAGAAAGACCCGGCTGCCCGAAGGATCCTACACCACCAGCCTGTTCAAGGAAGGCAAGGAAAAAATCTACAAAAAATTTGGTGAAGAAGCCGTGGAAGTATTGGTGGCCCAATCCAGAGAATCGTTGGTGTATGAGTTGGGCGATTTGTTTTATCATCTGTTTGTCCTGCTGGCATACAACGAGGTGGAATTGGACGAGATCATGAAAGAATTGGCGAAAAGGAGAAAATAATGAGGTTTAGAAAAAATATTATCGAGATGGAAGCCTACACGGTTCCCAAGAAATTACCCCCCGTCCGGCTGGACAAAAACGAAAGTCCCTTTGACGTTCCTTTGGAAATCAAAAAAAAGGTCTTTGAATACTTTCACGACAGGCCTTTCAACCGCTACCCGGAGATCGATTCGGCCACACTCCGTGAGGCTATCGCAGCTGACAAAGGGGTGGAGGCTGAGCAGGTGTTTGTTTCCAACGGCGGGGATGCGCTGATCCCGGAAATCATGAGCCTGTTTGAAGGGGAGCAGGTCGTGACCTTTCAACCCACCTTTTCCATGTACGAATTTTACGCCATGCGCTACGGATTGAAGGCTTGCGAAATGGAGCTGGATGAAGCCTTTGCCATACCGGACTCATTTGAAGCCGATCGGACCCGGACCGCCCTGGTGGTGATCTGCTCACCCAACAATCCCACGGGCAACGACATGAGTGAGGAACGGATCAGAAAAATCCTGGAAAGCGGTGTTCCTGTGCTGCTGGATCAGGCCTATGTCGAATTTTCGGAAAAAGATTATCTGCCGTTGGTGAATGAATACGAAAACCTGATCATCCTGAGAACCTTCTCAAAAGCCTTTGGCATGAGTGGTTTGCGTATCGGTTACGCCATCGCCTCCAAACAGATTGCAAGACATTTCAGACGGGCCCACGCCCCGTTCAGCATGAATATCTTTTCCACTGAAATGGCGCTGCAAATGATGAAAAAAGGTGATCTGGTTCGAGAAAAAGTCGCCACGATCAAACGGGAAAGGGATCTCTTCCAAGAAGAATTCGCCGATCTGATCAGGGTGAAATCCGCAGCGAATTTTGTCCTGCTGAAATCAGACGCCTACGATTTTTTATTTAAAAGAGGGATTGCCGTCAGGCCATTCACGGGAAAAATGGGCGAATACATCCGAATCACCATCGGCACACAGGAAGAAAACGAAGCGGTGAAACGCCTTATTCGTGAATTTGAGAGCAAACACCATACCTGGATTCACTAATTAAAGCTGAAAACAATGTGAAAAAAAGAGGACAAATTGTCCTCTTTTTTTTGTTAAATTTTGATTGGTGCCGAGGGCGGGACTCGAACCCGCATGAGGGATCAACCTCGTCGGTTTTTGAGACCGATGCGTCTGCCTATTCCGCCACCCCGGCATTTTTTCAAAAAAAGCTGGTGGAGTCGATGGGATTCGAACCCACGGCTTCTACCTTGCGAAGGTAACACTCTCCCAGCTGAGTTACGACCCCAACAACAGCGATGTATTATAGCATAAAGGTTTTATGGGGTCAAGTACAAAGAGTAATAAAAGCGCATCATGCGCATTGCTTCGATAGACACCGACAAGACGTTTTCAGATAGTTAACTCAGCAGGGGCGCTCCCGTGGCACCCGAATGGGACTGCTTATGGCTGCTTCCTTCCGGACCTGACCAGGTTCACAGCTATCCGCCGCACAGGACCTCTGCATCAACGCCACTTATCCGAAACCTTTCTCACCGATAGGACCTCAGACAACGCATCAACCCCGCTCAAGTGGGTTTCGGGTTCAGGGGACCACTAACCCCCCGTCTGCATGACGCGCAAGGAATATTCTATCACATTTGCCTGTTTTATGCAATGCCTGAAGTAATGATAAAAAAACACGATTGCCCTTGTTTTTGGCTGATGCATTGGATAGATAGTCATTTATTACTGTTCTTTTACTGAACCAGTTTTTTATTTAAGTTGTTATCAGTTTCAAATTTAAAAAAAGCAAAAACAAGCATTCGTTCAGGATAATCGTAAAACCGATGACATCTCCGGTAATCCCTTTGATCTTGTGATTGGATACAGCCGATATCAGAAGGGTTGACGCCAGCATGATGGGGATAAACCATCCGATGAGGGGGAAGAAATATATGACCGGAATGGCAAAAAACCAGGAGAAGAAGGCATAACGCTTGGGATAGGGAAAGTACAATTGTCCCAGTCCGTTGGTTGTCGCCGGGTTAGAAATTGCAAGAAGTAAAGGGGCGGATAATCTTCCAAAGACAGGAAACAAAAGCCATCGGGAGTCAACGAACAAAATGCACCTGATTTCCAAAGCCAGGAACAAGACGCCGAAAAGGAGGGCAAATGCCCCGGTGTTGGAGTCTTTCATTATAGTTAGGCGTTCCTGGGGACTTTTGTGGGAAGGAAAGAAGCCGTCAATGACATCCAAAAAACCGTCAAAATGGAAGTAACCGAACAGCAGGAAATAAATCCCCAAACTGAGCATTCTGGATAGGCCGGATTCAAAGACCCTGTTCA
>Ga0116164_10003646_pt1 | contig 10465 bp, 9 predicted proteins | sample AD_UKC109_MetaG_FD_89888 | JGI IMG/M metagenome (GOLD analysis project Ga0116164, IMG submission 89888) | Active sludge microbial communities of municipal wastewater-treating anaerobic digesters from Hong Kong - AD_UKC109_MetaG | ecosystem: Engineered > Bioreactor > Anaerobic > Digestate... | reverse complement strand
GGCCTGTCAATGCCGTCGACCTGTATGCCTTGGATGAGAATTTGGATCTTATCGCTTGTGACGCGCCGACGCTTGACGGTTCCGCTCCTGATTATTATGTCAATGCGATTCCCGGTGTGTTTTACTTTGTCAGCGTCGATGCCACGGATGAGGAGAAAATCGCTTTTGTCGAATGCCTGAATTTGATCCAGGATCTTTTCTCCTCCTTCGATTATGACTGGGGCTATGAGCGCGGCTCGATGCCGTTTACGCCTTGCGATCAGATGGAAAGCGCGTTCCAGTATGCGAAATACTACGATGAAATCGAGTATGCCTATACCACCGGGGATACCAATTCCTTCCTGACGGCGAACGGCAAAAACTATTATACGCGTCTGATCAATTTTGAAGCCGGCGACCGTACGCTGGGTAAATATGACGGCATCTACCGTGTGCCGGACGGAACGTACAGCGTAATCAACAAGGCCATGAAGGACGGCCGTGTGCACAACAGTTACTATACGGGAGCCTCCACCGAGAGCATGCAGGAATATCAGGATATGCTTGACGAGCTGCTGACCAATGCAGAAAATCAGGTGATCATGGGCGCCGACATCTCCGTTTGGGAAGATGCGGTCGCGGAATGGTATGCAACCGGCGGTCAGGAAATGACCGACGATGCCAATGCCTGGTACGCTGCGCAATAATCCGCCTTCAGTATACGGCAGCAGAGGGGCCAAACGGGCCCCTCTGCCTCATTAAAGGTATTGAGGTAAGATGTTCATGAAAATTTCTACGCAGGAAACTAAGATGGCGCGGTTCAAACGCTTGCTGAAAAGAGACGCGGCGCTGCATATCATGCTGATCGTTCCGGTCATCCTGGTGCTGATTTATTGCTACGTGCCCATGGGCGGCGTGGTAATCGCATTTCAAAAATACAAACCCGCCAAAGGCATACTCGGGTCCGCCTGGGTAGGATTTGATAATTTCAGAAAGCTTTTCGCGACATCCGGTTTTTCCAGGGCATTGATCAATACAATCTCTATTTCAGTTAAAAAAATCGTTTCGCTTATTGCTGTGCCGGTTATTTTTTCGCTTCTTCTCAACGAGATGACGTCGTCCGGTACAAAAAGGATTATACAATCCATCATTTATCTGCCGCACTTTATTTCGTGGATTATTATGGCCAGCATTATCGAGCAGATATTAAGCCCAACAACCGGTATCGTAAACACAATTCTGAAAAAGCTGACTGGAAATTCAATCTTCTTTTTAGGCAGCAACGATTGGTTTCAGCCGACGCTCATTATTACGAGCATATGGAAAAACTTCGGTTATTCATCGATTGTATACCTTGCAGCCCTTGCAGGGGTAGACCCTTCGTTATTGGAGGCTGCCGAAATTGACGGCGCGGGATACTGGAAGCGCATGCTTCACGTCACTCTGCCGACGATCGTGCCTACGATCATTCTGATGGCGACTTTACAGATGGCGAACGTTTTAAGCGCCGGTTTTGATCAGGTCTTCAACTTGCTGAATTCCGCCGTGATGGATACGGGCGATATTCTGGATACGCTTGTTTACCGCTATGGCATCAAACAGGCGAACTATTCCATGTCCACCGCCTGCGGCCTGTTCAAGTCCTCGATCTCCGCCGTGCTTATGGTACTTTCATACAAGCTGGCGTACAAATTTTCCGGCTACCGCTTGTTTTAGGAGGGAAAATATTTGGTTATTGGTCAGCAAAGCCTTCGCATCTCGAAGCCGCGTAGAATTTTCGTGGTTGTGAATTACATTTTTTGCACGCTTGTCGCCATCCTGTGCATTTTGCCGATGATCCATATCTTCGCATTGTCCTTAAGCGCGTCGGAATATGTGAACTCGAATTCGGTCGGCCTGTGGCCCGTAGGGTTTCATACATCCGCCTATACGGATTTGCTTGGTAAAACGCAGTTTTTTGTTTCCATGGGAATTTCTTTCAAGCGGGTGGCGCTTGGATTGATCGTCAATATGACGATGATCGTGCTGGTGGCCTATCCGCTTTCCAAGCCGAGGGCGCGTTTTGCCAGCCGGCAGGTCTACGTATGGTTTTTTATATTCTCCATGCTGTTCAGCGGCGGTTTGATCCCAATTTATCTTGTGGTGGGAGCGACCGGGCTAATCAATACAATATGGGCGTTGGTGCTTCCGGGAGCGGTTCCGGTGATGTATGTCATCCTGCTGCAGAATTATATGAAGGCGCTTCCGGATGAAATTTCCGAATCGTCCTTTATCGACGGCGCGGGCCATTGGCGCAACATGTTTCAAATCATTCTCCCGCTTTGTAAACCGTCGTTGGCCGCGCTCGGGCTGTTTGTGGTGGTCGGACATTGGAACGAATGGTTCAGCGGTATGATTTATATGACAAATACGAAGCGGTTCCCGTTGCAGTCGTATTTGCAAACATTGATCGTGGATTTGAGCGACGTGGATATATCGTATGTGGATCCGGAGATGATCACAGCCAGGGCGGCGGAAGCGTCCAGCCGCGCGGCGCAGATGTTTCTTGCCATGATTCCGATCCTGTGCGTGTATCCGTTTCTGCAAAAGCACTTCACAAAGGGAATTGTTATGGGCAGCGTAAAAGGCTGAGGGGAGGATTATCAATGGAACGGGTATTTCTGGAGGCGGAAGCGTTTGACGAGCTTGGCGGTTGGGTGATCGATCAGCAGTCGATCGATCAGATGGGCTCCGCCTACATTATGGCGCACGGCATGGGCTGCCCGGTCGCGGATGCGCGCACGCGGTTTGCCGTGGCGCAGGAGGGTTTTTATGCGGTATGGGCCCGCACGCGGGACTGGACGGCCGTGTGGGGAACCGGTACGCCGGCGGGCCGTTTTTTACTGAAAGTGGACGGCTATGCCCTGGAAACGGTGCTGGGTACCAACGGTCCGGCCTGGCGGTGGCAATATGCGGGCAGAATCCATTTACATGAAGGAGAGCACGCCCTGGCCGCCTGCGACCTGACCGGGTTTAACGGGCGTCTGGACGCCGTCTATTTAACAGACGACGCGGAGGACGTTCCTCCAGACGAAGCCGGCTTGCTGCATGATTTCCGCCGAAAACTCGTCTGGAAGGAAATCGACGATCATCCGGAAGTCTTCGATCTGGTCGTCGTCGGAGGCGGCGTTGCCGGAACCTGCATGGCTTTAACCGCGAAACGGCTGGGATCCCGTGTATTGCTGATTAACGACAGACCCGTACTGGGCGGCTGCAACAGCTCCGAGATTCGTGTTTGCATGGGCGGCATGATTCACATTCCGCCTTATGAACGAATCGGAGATATCGTAAAGGAAATAGCGCCCGTTATGGGGGATCCCAGCATTTATCCCGCTTCGTATTTTGAGGACGACCGCAAGCTGCACGCGTTTGAAATTCACGAAGGCGATCCCGCGGCGCACTGCCTGGCGCTGAACGAGCACGTGATCTCCATGGAACAGCGGGACGGAGAAATCAACAGCGTCGTAACCGTAAACACACGTTCCGGCAAACGGACCCGCTATCACGGCAAACTGTTCGCGGATTGTACGGGGGACGCGAGCATTGCCAGAATGGCCGGATGCCAGGTCATGTACGGCCGGGAAGGCAAGGACGCCTTTCAGGAGGATTTGGCTGCGAACGAGTATCAGCACCTGGTAATGGGCCACTCGCTGCGGTGGTATTCGCAGCAGGTTAACACGCCGGTAACCTTCCCGCAGATCGACTGGGCGATCCCGTTTACGGAGGATACCTGCTACCATGTGCGAAACGGCGACTGGGAACAGGAAGCGGGATTTACACGGGATATGGTGGAAGAAATCGAGTACATCCGCGACTACGGTCTGCGGGCCATTTACTCCAATTGGAGCTATCAGAAAAATATTTCCGCACGTCGCGGTGAATACGCGGACGCCGCACTCGTCTGGGTATCGCCGATCGGCGGCAAGCGGGAAAGCTACCGTGTCGTAGGCGACCATATTCTGACGGAGCAGGATATCGAAACGCCCGTCCTGTATCCGGATGCCACGGCTTGTATGACATGGTCCATCGATATACATTTTCCGGAACCGGACAACCAGGCGGCCTTTGGCGAAGCTTTCCGTTCGTTTGCCTATCACCGGGGCTATGTGCATCCGTATCCTGTTCCTTACCGGTGTCTGTATGCCAGAGATGCGAAAAACCTGTTCCTCGGCGGCCGGGATATATCGACCAGCCACGTCGCATTCTCCGCGATTCGCGTGATGCGAACCCTCGGCGCGCTGGGCGAGGTGGCGGGGATTGCGGCGGATTTATGCCGCCGGAAGGACGCCCACCCCAGGGATATTTATGAGAAGTATCTGGAGGAGTTTAAAGCGGCGATGACCAAAGGCGTTCCCAGCCCGGATGCCTTCAATTGCTCGATCAACGATATGGAGTCGTATCATTTCAAGGATATCGGATGGATGCATCTCAATCCCTATCATTGCGATACGCCGGAAGAAATGGATAAGTTCCGCAGAAATATACTGGCGCTCGGCATGAAACATAAAAATCCTTTACCTCCGGAACTCAGGTAAAGGATTGGGAAATCATCTTCTAAACGTTGCTTAGCAGCCGCCTGCAGGTCTGCTCATCGGTCACAAGATCGGTGAGCAGACCCGTTTTCAGAGCCCCTAAAATGGCGGCGGTTTTTTCGCGTCCGCCCGCCACGGCGAGCACCCGGCGCGTATGCCGCAAATCCTCCACGCTTGCGCACAATATTTCCGATGCGGCCTCCAGAAACGCGCCGGACGAGTCGAAGTAATGCGTCAACAGATCGCCGACGGCGGCATCCTTCGGATATCGATTGGAAGGCTCTCCGGGATATGCCGCCCGCTGTTCCACCTCGTCCCTGGGATTGACGCCGATCCCCACGATTGCCAGATCGGTTGTTTCCCAAAGGCTTTTGATGCTTTCGTACACGGCCGTCCGTTTGAAAAGCATGGAATCGTTTCCCGGATCGGCCGGTATATACGCATAGGCGGATGCCGAGTTCAGCTGGATGGACAGGCGGCGCACCATATCGTTGATCATGAAATATTTCGCGGTACGGTTGCTGGAGCCCACCAATGGATAGACCAGGGTATCCTCGAAGTGTGAAAGCGGAACGCTGGAGAGGGATCTGTACAGCGTTCGCCCCCACGACAGGCCAATACGCTTCAGCCCCTGCGCCATCAGCACAAGCAGGTATTCACCGGCATAGGGCGCCAGGGCGGACGCAACCAGGTCCGGCTCGTCGAATCCGCAGGGAACGACCAGTGCTTTTTGCAAACCGAACAGCACCTGCAGCTTTTCTCCCAAGTCGTTTAAAAGCTCCAGCGGATTATTGATGCGAAACTCTACGATGCCCAGTTGCTCCGCGTTGCGCAGCAGCTTCGACACGGTCTGGCGCGTCGTGTGCAGTTTTTCTGCGATTTGCTGCTGGTTGATATGATCATGATAATACAGGGTCGCGGCTTGCACGACGGCTTGAATTTCATCTTTGGAAAGCATCGGTTCCTCCCTCTCAAAGGCAATGCGGGTATTGTGTTTTAAGCCAGTCCGTCATCCGTTTGCAAAGCAGCTTGGGCGTATTGAAGAACGCATCGTTGGATCCGCCCGCCATATGCGGCGTCAGCGTAACGTTATCCAGTGAAAGCAATCTGTTGCCGGGTTTGGGCGGCTCCTCTTCATAAACGTCCAACGCCGCGCCTGCAATGCGTTTGGCCGCCAGCGCGTTCACAAGCGCGTTTTCATCGATCAAACCAGCACGGGACGTATTGATCAGGTATGCCGTCCGCTTCATCATCGTAAACTGATCCGGTCCGATCATGTGGCGGTTTTCTTCCGTAAGCCGCGCATGCAAAGTAACAAAGTCGGCCTCTTGCAGCAGCGTCTCTAGGCTGACAAGCTCGATGCCCATGGCCGCGCATTCTTCCTGATCGGCATAAGGATCATAACCGATCAGCCGCATTTGGAAACCTGAAAGCTTACGCGCCACCAGCTTACCGATAGCGCCCAGTCCTATGATACCAACCGTACGGGAGTTCAGGTCCGGTATCTCGCCGTTGTTGGAATAATCACGGATCCATTTGCCGGTCATCAGTCCATGATGACCACGCGCTATATTGCGGGCTTCCGCAATCATCATGCCTATGGTAAAATCGGATACGCATTCCGCGTTGCGGCCGGGAGTGTTGATGACGATTATCCCGCGCTCGGACAGGCATGCACGGTTGATGTTCTCCGTGCCTGCGCGAAGCACGCCCACGGCTTTCAACTTTGGCATGGTTTCCACCAGGTTTTTTGTAACCGGGCAGAATTGCGTAACGAATATATCCGCGCTTTTTGCCAGATCAAACACAACCTGCGGGGGTTCGTATGCGTCCGCTCCGTTTTGTTCCACCTTCAGATTGATCGCCTGCAGCTCGTCAAAGCTGTTCAGCGGCCAATCCATGACCGTAACCTCGTGTCCGGCTGCGCGCATCGGTTCGAAGCCTTGCGCAATATACTTTGCCGGAATAAATAAATCGCCGATTCCTACGATTTTCATACCTATAATCTCCCGTTGGCGCCAAAGGCACGGATTTTTTTTCTGACAACATCACGCATTGCCGGACGGGCGACCGACCAGACAACGACAGGCCATGCGGAAAGGTTGTCAATAGCGTTCAGCTTATCCTTCAGCCCCTTGTTCATCGCGGCAAGCAAATCGGAATAAATATTGATCTTGGTAATACCCAGTGCAATCGCCTTCTGAATGTCGGCGTCCGGCGTACCGGAGCCGCCGTGAAGCACCAGCGGACACGGGGATACGGCTTCAATCTCCTTAAGCCGTTCCAGGTGGAGCGTCGGGGTTGCAATATAAACGCCGTGCGCCGTCCCGATGGCGACCGCCAGACAATCCACCCCGGTGTTTTTCGCAAATTCAACCACTTGCCCCGGATCGGTAAGGCACGCGTCAATGGAAGGCTCATTCTCGGATGCGGTTCCTCGCTCGCTTAATCCGCCGATAGCGTCTGTTACATGGCCAAGCTCGGCTTCTACGGAAATGCCTCTTTGATGAGAGGCTTCAACGACGCGGCGCGTGTTCTCCATATTCTGTTCATAGGGCAGCATGCTGCCGTCGTACATGACCGATGTGGCGCCGGCATCCATACAGGAAACAATATCGTCAAACTGCGTCGCATGATCCAGATGAATACAAACGGGTATGTCGGCAAGGCCAGCCGCCGTTTTGGCAATGCTGATCAGGTATTCCTGTCCCCTGTCCGCCATATCCGGCTTCAGAAGCATGAAGATGGCTGGAGCGCGTTCTTCCTGGCAAACATCGATAACCGCATGAATCATTTCATAGTTGCTGACATCGAAAGCGGGAACGGCATAGTGGTTCTTCCTGGCATCGGAAAGGATGGAATTCAGTGAAACAAGAGACATGTATTTTCCTCCTCTATCGCATCAGCATGCCGCCGGTGGCGTCCAAAGTGGCTCCGGTAATATAGTCCGATTTGTTGCCGAGCAGAAATGCCGCGCCGTATGCAACCTCTCTGGGTTCGGCGATTCTGCGCAAGGGTATCCGCGCAAGATATTCCGCCTCACGCTCCTTAAGCGCTTTTTCATTCATCGGCGTCCGCATCATACCCGGGGCCAGACAGTTTACATTGATGCCGTACGGAGCTGCTTCTCTGGCCAGAGAGATGGAAAACCCGACGAGGCCCGCTTTACTGGCGGCATAATGCGCGTGCCCGCTTGTAGAGCCAAAAAACGCGGCCTGCGATACCATATTCACAATCTTACCGCGGGCTTTTCGTGCGATCAGCGCATTAAGCATCTGCCTGCACAGGACAAACGACGCGACCAAATTGATATCCAGCGTTCGAATAAAGCTTTCCGTGGTCATTTCCTGAATATATGCCGTCAGCCAGACGGCGGCGTTATTGACAAGCATATCCACGGGTTTTCCGCTGTTGGCCTGCCGAAACAGAGCTTCCGCCTCCTCGGGCTTGGAAAGGTCCGCACAGACGGTTTCCACGGCAACGTGATGTGTTTGTTCAAGGCTTTGTTTCAGTTCATCAAGCTTTTCCTGTTTTCCGGGAAGCGCAATATCGTGAAGAACGAGATCCGCTCCCTCGTCCGCCAACACGGATGCTAGCGTCGCGCCAAACCCATCCGAGGAACCGGTGATGAGGATTTTTTTGTTTTTTAAACCGAAGTCCATAATGAAGCTTTCACCATCCTTTTAAAATTCTCGTATTTGCGTTGATATAAAAACGCCTTGCTTGGTTCATAATGCCGGTCTTTCCGGACCATACGGCCGGCCGCGTCGGACAGGGAAGGATATACACCGGCGCAGACGGCCGCCATCATCGCGGCGCCTAAAGCACCCACTTGTTTTTCGCTCGCAGTGTCGATTTGAATTTGCAGAACATCGGCGAATAACTGGCACCACACATCCGAAGCGGCAGCCCCGCCTGAAAGCATTGCGCATTGGCTATGAATGCCGGCCTCGCGCATCCGGTCAAGCTGGAACCTGTGTGCAAAGGCGACGCCCTCATACACGGCCCGCAGCATTTCCCGCCAGGTATCACCGGGCTTCAGTCCAATCCATCCGCAGGGCACATCAGGCATCGCCATATCCTGATAAAGGTATGGCAGAAATAGAGCGTTTACTTCATCAGGCCGAAAGCCGGCCGCTATCGCGTTTGCCTCCGTATAGGTCAAACCCGGACGGATCGCCGAGATAAACCATTCAAGGTTTACACAGGAGGTCGGCGCGGATACGATCGCCATTTTATGAAAACCGTCTGCAAAGGCGCTGACCTGCGTAAGCTGCCGCGCCTTTACTTCTTTTTCCAAAACCGAGGCGGTAATGGCCCATGTGCCTGCCGTGATAGAGTACCTTCCCGGTGCCGTTACCCCTGCTCCAAGCATGCATGCACAAATATCGATTGCGCCGCAAGCGACCGGAATACCTTCCGGCAAACCTGTTTGCACGGCCGTCTCTGCGGAGATTCGCCCGCCCGCAGCATAGCAATGGCCCGGTTCCGGTATGCTTCCCACCTTTTCGTAAACGCCCGATAATGCGAATAATTCGCCGGCGTGCACGCCGGGATCATGCGGCAGCAATGCAGATGCATCCAAATCGGTATACTCTGTGGAGATGTTACCCGTCAGGCAGTATCGGATATAGTCTTTATTCATGACGATTGTACGGACGCGGGCATATTGTGCGGGCCGTTCTTTTTTCAGCCACGCCAAAATCTGCATCGGCTGTCCGCCCCAGCAGGATTGGTTTGTCAGCTCGTAAAAACGCTCATATGCTTCCGAACGGCCGAATGCATCCACGGCTTCCCGGTTTTCATGAAACATCGGCGTCATCGCTTCGACGACAGCACCAGCCTCATCCATCGCATACAATCCGTTTCCATGTCCGGACAGCCCTACCGCCAGAATATGATCGGCATTGATTTGCGCCGTTTCTACCGCCTGTCGAACAACAGCAAATGCGCGCTCCCTGAGAAGGACGGTATCTATATTGAACCCGTATACGGGCGTCGAAGCGCTTGCTTCGGAAATTTTGCGCCCATCAAGGCTAAAAATTGCCGCCTTTACGTTGGTCAGCCCGCAATCCAGTCCCAGTAGATATGACAAATGCATATCTCCCTTCCTATTGATCAGAGCGGAACGACTTCCTGATCTATTCCCCAGACGGTTATATCTTCCACAACGGCATGTTTCGGCAGTTTACAGATAAAAAGAGCCGTTTCCGCAATGTCCTTGGTTGTAAGCAAGCGCTGTACTTCGCCGATCCCGGAGCTTTTCTGGAAGGCAGTGGATGCGCTGGCAGGTATCAGGCAGCTTACACGCACACCGTATGGCTGAAGCTCTGTGTACAGGCCTTTGGAGTAATTGAGCACGCCCGCCTTCGCCGCGGCATATACGCTCCACTCCGGCCAGCAATGCTTTGCGCATACGGAGGAGATATTGAGAATCGTACCGCCTTTTTGCGCTTTGAACACCGGTCCGAAAACATTGGCTGCATAGATTACGCTGTTCAGGTTCAACTGTATGGTTTGATCAATCTGCTCTTTTGTCAGATCAACCGTTTCCCGGATAGCGATACCGCCTCCGGCATTGTTGATCAGCACGTCGATCCTGCCATAATGCTCCAATACATTTTTTTTTACCGCCAGCCAGTCATCATAGGCCGTTACATCCATCACAATCGAGTCGCAGGACAATTCATTGGCTGCATTCTGTAATTGTTCGGGCGATCGAGCTGCAATAATAACCTTTGCTCCGTCGGAATGGAAACATTCCGCCATCGCTTTGCCATAACCGCTAGTGCCGCCGGTAATGAGTACAATCTGATTTTTCATTTTATTTCCTCCTCATTGGTCTTCCAATTGATTATAATCGCCATAATTACAATTGTCAATTACAAATGTTAGTATGACTTCGGCTGCTGTAG
>Ga0116164_10003643_pt1 | contig 10467 bp, 12 predicted proteins | sample AD_UKC109_MetaG_FD_89888 | JGI IMG/M metagenome (GOLD analysis project Ga0116164, IMG submission 89888) | Active sludge microbial communities of municipal wastewater-treating anaerobic digesters from Hong Kong - AD_UKC109_MetaG | ecosystem: Engineered > Bioreactor > Anaerobic > Digestate... | reverse complement strand
TTTCACTGGTGCTGAATTCAGCAAAGATGCCATATTCAGAGAATCTTTATTTGTCAAATCGTTCGTACATGATGATGTTATGTTTCTCGGACGGATTGATATAGATGGTGCCGATTTCGGAAATATTGAAGCTAGGAAATATATGGAAAGTATTATTACTAAAAATAAATCTAGTACAGATGCCTTTAAAATTGTTGGCGTAGAAAATACGATTGAATCGGAATCCTCAGATGCCGAAAGTGAAGTCCAGGCAAACTCTATAAACAGTGATGATAGGATCGAACTTGACCATAATCCAATTGATATTGCTGCAGATATCCTGGCTGATCGAAGTGAGGCTGACCTTTTAGGATTTTCAGATTATGCAAATGCTCTAACAGATTTTATTAGGAATAAGAAGCCTAACGAGTCATTAATAATAGGGATCGATGCGGCTTGGGGAATGGGAAAAACTAAGCTGATGGAGATGATCAAGAATAACCTGATCGAATCCTCAAATCGAACTGCTTGGTTCAACGCCTGGAAATATGATAAGGAAAGATCACTCTGGGCAGCGCTCGTATTGGAGATTCTTACTCAGGTTCGAGACGAATCAAATCGATTAGAAAGATTGAAACTCTGGTTTTTATTGAATATCAATAGAGTTAATAAAAATATTAAATGGGACCTATTTATGATATCTGCTTCGATAATCTTCTTTATAATATTTGGGTATTTTACATCTAAGGATCTGTCATTAATATCGAATTTTATGGCATCAAGCGATAACGAGTTATTGCAACAATTACATACGTACTTGTTAATTTTAGAGCAATTCAAGTCTATAAATATCCTTGTGTATTTAGTTGTATTATATATTTTAGGTAAAGGAGTATGTAGCCGTCTCATCGGTCCGTTTGATCTGAAAATCGATCAATACGTCCAGATGTCAAGCTACAAGGATCGAGTTGGGTTTCTGGCCCAATTTGAGGAGGATTTTAAATATATTGTAAATCTAGTGACAGAAAGAGGAAAAAAGCCATTAGTGGTATTTATTGATGACCTTGACCGGTGTACACCACCTCAACCAGCTGATATAATCGAAGCAATCAACGTTCTGCTCGATGCAAATCATTGTGTTTTTGTTATCGGTATGGACTCCCAAGCGGTTGCGGCAAGTATTGAGGCGAAGTATAAGGACTTAAAGGAATGCTATGATAGTTCTTTTAATTCAACTGGATTAACTTTGGGTCAGCGATTTTTGGAAAAGATAATCCAGATCAACTTTCGCATTCCAAGGGCTGATGAGGATTTGGTGGCATCTTTCGTTGACGCTAGTCTTGGTGGATCGCTCAACGAACCAAAAAGGGTTTTAGAGGAAAAAACACCTGAAAAAGAGGTCGAAAAAATTTCTGCACGGATTGAAGCTGAAGAGAAAGAAGGAAAGTCGCTTGATGAAGCAGTTGAGACAATTAAAAAGACAACGACTGAAGCATCGATCGAGGCAATAAATGAAGCACGAATGAGAAGAATCGCTACGACATTATTTGAGAATTCAGGAGATGTAAGACAAGCCATTAATGGAGCAGTACCATACCTGGGTTCTAATCCTCGAAAGATTAAGAGATTTATCAATCTCTTTAGACTTATGGCCTTAATCGCCAACAGAAGAGGACTATTGGATCGCAAAATAGTTCGATTGGACTCCCTCGCTAAATAGGTCGTCGTTGCTATGCGTTGGCCTCAAATGATTGAAACAATGGCATCGAATCATGATTTTGTATCTCATATCATGGTAGCAAACATAAAGGCTGATCGCCATTTAAGGCTTATGAACGAAAAGTCAGTTGATGATACTCGAGAGTTTATAGAATTGATGAAAGGTATCCGCGAAGAAGAATTGCATTACTATCTCTACTTAGCGGAGACAACTATAGAAAGTCAAAATAGATAATTCGACCCGCCTGAAAACATTAGATCCCCATGACCTCACCCACCTGGCACCCCCATTACGTCATCACCCCCGCCATAGCCCGGGGCCTGATGGAGATCGAGGCTGCGAGAGCGGTGGTGGACGAGACGCCCCTCCCTCTGGCCGCCGAGGCGGAGCTCCGCCGCCGGGCCCGCCTCCCATCGACCCACCACACCACCAAGATCGAAGACAATGGATAATATCGCGCGTTCGGTTCAGCACGCCAGCTCTTCAACCACGAAAACCGGTTATACCGAGAGGGACATATCAACAGTACTGAGGTGGTCTATTGGACGCTGCAGAGCAGTATGTGGTTGATGCGAACGGCCAGAAGGTCGCGGTCATCCTCCCCTTAGCTGAGTATGAAAAGCTGCAGGAGGATCTTCACGATCTCTCAGTGATCGCTGACCGGAAAGACGAGAAATGCATCAGCTTGGAAGAGATGAAGAAACGCCTGTGAGGGCGAGATGGGCGACTACACCATCACCTTCAAGGCTAGCGTGGAGAAGGACTTTCGAAAACTTCCAAAAGATAGAGCATCTCAAATCCTGGAAGTCATCGAGGGCCTCTCTGACGACCCCACTCCCAAGGCAGCAAGAAAGCTTTACGGTACCGAAGGCCTCTATCGAGTTCGAGTGGGCGATTACCGCATCATATACAAGACAGTTCACGAGGCGCGGGAGATCGTTATCTTTTACGTACGACACCGAAGCGTTGCATACAGGGAACTGTAACCAAACTACTCCTCAAATTGCAGATGAGCCGATGACCCGTGAAGAGGATTCGATCAAAAGAGAGATGAAGATCCACGGCCAACGCTGGGGTAGCTTCCACCACCACTACTTCGCAGACCCCGAAGTGGCAGAGCCCCTGACCGCCGCCACCCTCTCAGCCGTCGACGCCGCCCACCCCGACGTCATCGCAGACCTGGGCGGCGGGACCGGCTTTCTCCTCAAAGAGCTTCTGAAACGAAGGCCCCTACCAGGCGTCAGGCTGGTGGACGTGGACGTATCCGATGTGCAGCTATCGGCCTGCAAGGACGAGGGGATCGAGCGGCTTTTCGCCTCGGCGGCCTCTGTCACCCGCCGAGATCTCGGAGCCGAGGATCGGCGCCTTCTCCTGGTGGCAAGGTCCCTCCTCCACTACTTCGGATGCTCAGGGCTTCAGCCGCTCCTCCGCCATCTGCGAGGCCAGCTCCGTCGAGGGGAATTATTCGTCCACCAGTCGGCCTGCTTCGAAGACTCGGAGGACGCCGCCTGCCTCAACTGCATCTACGGGATGATGAAAACTGAGAAGTGGTACTTTGCCATCGACGATCTGGAGGCGGCGCTCGAAAAGGCGGACTTCTCTCTCTGCGAGATCAGACCCGCGCCACCCCTCCGGCTCGACTCCGGCGACCTCGCCGAAAGGTACGAGCTGAGCGCTGAACAGGTCGCCTCGATCCGGGAGAAGGTAAGGCGCGAGTTCGGCGAGCGACCGGGGGTCTTCACCACGTCTGGTGATGGGTTCACCGCGTGGCTCCACTACAGCATCTTCACGTGCCGGGCGGTGTGACGAAAGAACGAACCTACAAGCTGTTTAGGTTCCAGCAAGTTCAGTAAAAGAAGAAAATTGGTGCAGGGAAACACACACCTGCACATAAACCACTACCAGTTAAAGTTGCCCCGCACGATCTTAGACCACGTATGTCGCCATCCATCATAACCCATCAGATACCCGATGTTGCCACTGCCATCCGTCGTATAGAACTCGCCCTGACCTGTGGTGGGATCGTAGAAGAGAAGATCGGTGTAAGCGTCCCCGTTGAAGCTGCCCGGCACAATCACAGACCACGTCCTGCGCCATCCGCTATAACTCTTCAAAAGCCTGATATTGCCGCTGGAGTCTGTCGTATAGAGCTCGCCCTGGCCGGTGGTGGGATCGTAGAAGAGAAGATCGGTATGGCCGTCCCCGTTGAAGTTGCACGGCAAGATCATCGACCAAGTTCTGCGCCATCCGCTATAACTCTTCAAAAGCCTGATGTTGCCGCTGCCGTCTGTCGTATAGAGCTCGCCCTGACCGGTGGTGGGATCGTAGAAGAGAAGATCGGTGTAGGTGTCCCCGTTGAAGACGCCCGGCACGATCACAGACCAAGTCCTGCGCCATCCATCATTACTCTTCAGAAGCCTGATGTTGCCACTGCCGTCCGTCGAATAGAACTCGCCCTGACCTGTGGTGGGATCGTAGAAGAGAAGATCAGTGTAGGCGTCACCGTTGAAGCTGCCCGGCACAATCACAGACCACGTCCTGCGCCATCCATCATAACTCTTCAGAAGCCCGATGTTGCCACTGCCATCCGTCGTATAGAACTCGCCCTGACCGGTGGTGGGATCGTAGAAGAGAAGATCGGTATGGCTGTCCCCGCCGAAGTTGCCCGGCACGATCACAGACCACGTCCTGCGCCATCCATCATAACTCTTCAGAAGCCCGATGTTGCCACTGCCATCCGTCGAATAGAACTCGCCCTGGCCGGCGGTGGAATCATAGAAGAGCAGATCCGACTGCCCAACGACACTATCCAAGCAGAATGCTGAGATTATGCAGACTACAGCCAGTAACATCTGTTTCATTTTATCTCACCCTGGATCCTCGTAATTGTTCATGCCAATTGATATCGAACACAACACCGAATTATAAAATTACCATATTCGTTACAGTCTCCCGACAGCGGAGAACCTGCCACGCTTCAGGCGCGGCCATTCATGGTGAACCTCAGAGGTCAAATCCCTCGCTCGCTCCTCGTTATCTTTTGGTTGATTTCGGCTTTGGGGCAGACCGTTATCGCCTTCTAGTCTATCTGCCAAAAAAACCGGATCGTTCCTGATCAAGCCGCGAAGACCTGGATCATACGGTTCGTGAAGGTGAGGTAAACGAGACCATTCGGCCCCACGGCTATGCCGTTCATCACTCCATCCACGCTCCACTCGTCCAGCTTCTCGCCCTCGGACGAATACTTCACCACCTTGTGGTTGTTGTTGATGGTTACGTAGACCTCGCCCCCAGGTCCGACAGCGATGCCGTTTGTCTCTATCACGCCGTCGACGTCCCATTCTGCCAGCATCTCGCCCTCAGTCGAGTACTTCACCACCTTGTGGTTGTTGTTGATGGTTACGTAAACCTCGCCATCGGGACCGATGGCGATGCCGCTGGCTTGATCTTCTGCGGACCACTGGGCCAAGAGTGGCCCACCGTAGACTGGCAGGACCGATGCCACGATGCTGATTAAGAACAAAATTGAGATTTTCGCGCCCACTAACATACCCTCCGCATCCTTATACGGCGCTAATATCATATAGAGATTTTCATCAACTTCAAATCTTTCGTTTCATTCCATCCGCCCTGTGGCGCAAGATTAGAGCTGGCCCAGGAAGGTCCTGTCCAGCACTTCCGCAATCCGTACCGAGTGATGCAGCACCATTTTTGATCGGGCCTGTCTGATCAGACTTGTGATTGAAGATACCCGCGCCAACTAAGTCATAAATTAGATTTAGTCAGATACTAGATACACATATGGACAGAGGGGGATCGTTGAAGAACAATTGACATAACCAACGATCAATGGATTGAGCTGGGGATACTTATGCAACATAAAAACAGCAATTGGCGAGCGTTTTTTAAAAAAAAGTTCATAAATAAAAAATTAGCCTGCAAGATAATTACTTATAGTTGTATATGTTTAAGAATTAACTCAAGTCGGGTTTAATTACCGGAAGAACTAGGTTAATTTAGGTATTAGGAGAATAAATATGAGATACGGAGAAGGTCTCAGATTCGATAAGCACGGATGGGTCCACATCCACGTTGAAGGCGATGCATACGAAAGAGGATTCCAGCATGGTTATCTCGTCGCAGAAGAGATTGAAGAGATTTTAAGATGCCTGAAATATCTTACTTATTTTAATACGGGCAAGAGATGGGATTTTTTTGTTCAAGAAGCTGAAAAGTTGTTCGTCCCTAAAATCGATGAGGAATTTCTCGCCGAGATAGCTGGAATTGCGGATGGTGCCCGAAACCATGGGGTCGATGTAACATGGCAAGAGATACTAGCGTGGAACGGTTACGAAGAACTTGTTGACTATTGGTGGCCTCTAGAGAAGGAGGGAAAATTCTCCGCCGGTGAACAACGTGCTCCAACTGGTAGTTGCAGCGCCTTTGTAGCCACCGGAGATGCGACCAAAGACGGGAAAATTGTCATGGCCCACAACTCGTGGAACGAATTCGAGACTGGCCAGTTTTCAAACCTGATTCTGGACATCAAGCCATCAAAGGGGCATCAGATCGTCATGCAGTCCTCCCCTGGTTACATACACAGCATGACCGACTTTTTTGTCACAGGTGCAGGAATCATGGGCGCTGAGACGACCATTGGAGGATTCAATTGTTACGATCCCGACGGAGCGCCGGAGTTTTTCAGGGTCAGAAAAGCGATGCAGTACGCTGATAACATGGGCACGTTTGCAGAAATAATGAAGACGCATAACAATGGTGGTTATGCAAATACCTGGCTTTTAGGGAACGTTAACACCGGTGAGATCATGCGGTTTGAACTCGGACTTAAATATCACAAGATCGATAAGAAGATGAACGGTTTTTTTATCGGGTTCAACGCTCCTCTCGACCCCAGAATACGAAACCTCGAATGCTCCAATACGGGATTCGCCGACATCCGGCGACATCAGGGAGCTAGGCAGGTCAGGCTGACCCAGCTCATGGAGGACGAGAAACATTATGGCAAAATCGACGTCGATGTTGCCAAGTCGATTTTAGCCGACCATTACGATGTTTACTTGCTGAAGGAGAACCCCTGTTCACGAACTGCCTGTGGACATTACGAGCTTGATGATCGTAAGTACATGTGCCAGCCGGGACGGCCACTGCCTTTCCAGCCCCGGGGAGCTGTGGATGGAAAGGTGATGGACAGTGACCAAGCAAAGGAGCTCGGCTTTTGGGCCCGGTGGGGCAGTTCCTGCGGTAGGCCCTTCGATTCCGCGAAGTTCTTTAAAGAGCATATTCAATGGAGGCACCTAGAAGGGTATCTGAAGGACAGGCCCTCCCAACCGTGGACCGAGTTTAAAGCTGGAGAGTACCAGTGAAGGCTCTTTACCCTCTAAACGAGCTACCGGCCGATTATCCTTGATACGGGTGAAAATCTGGCCCTTGTAGAATCTCAGGGCAATAAATAGGATGGGGCCCATTATCCTTGGGCCCATCCTCAAAGAGTATTTTTGTGGTTGGTGTTTTCAGCGGATAAGACCACGCTTTTTGGATCGCCAACTACGCCAACTACTGTACTGACTTCTCCGCTCCCGCCCGATTCTGGAAGGGGGCGGGCGAGGGGTTCGCCGCGTGGCTCCACTACAGCATCTTCACGTGCCGGGCGGTGTGAAGGCATAGTTCCATAACTGAATAGAATAAAATATGTCAAATACCTCCCGGCGGCGCGGGATCAGAGCTGGCCCCGGAAGGCCCGATCCAGCACCGCCGGGAGGAGCGCGTCCAGCTCCTCCGCCGTCCGGACCTTCTTTGACTATCTCATCTCCGATATCTTCTCCAGCGCCGCCAGGAGGAACCTATAGAACTCCTCCACCGCCGAGATCTTCACCCGCTCGTTCGGTGAGTGGGGATGCTCGATCGTCATCCCAAGAGATACCATCTCCATCTCTGGAAACGCCTCTCCGATGATCCCCATCTCAAGGCCCGCGTGAATCGACTTGACCCGTGGCTCGCGGCCGAAGAGATCCTGGTGGGCCGCCTTGCAGGCCAAAAGAAGCTTTGAGTCGAGCTTCGGACGCCTTCCCGGATACCGATCCCCTCGTTCGACCTTGGCTCCCGCAAGCTTCGCCACCGCCCGGATCCGTCCCGTCGTCGTCTTGAGGCCGACCCTCGACGACGACCGGGATGCGAGCTGGAAGAAGATGTGACCCTCCTCAGTGAAGACGACCGAGAGGTTCGTCGAGGTCTCGACGAGGTCCGGGATCTCGGGGCTCCACCGGATGATCCCGTTCGGAAGAGCCCTGATGAGGCAGATGGCCCGCTTCGAGTCCTCCGGAGAGGCCGTCCTTTCGGGAACCTCCAGGGGCTTGATCTCGATGGTGAGTCCGGGGTCCACCTTCTCGTACTCCTCCTGAAGGGCGCGACCTCCCGCCTCCACGAGGGTCAAAAACTTCTCCGCCCTCTCTCTGGGGACGACGATGCGAGCCTCAGCCTCCCGGGGTATGGCGTTGTGCTTGTCCCCGCCCCTGATGGAGGCGAGGCTGAAGGGGATTTTCTCCCCCGCCTCCCAGAGGAGGAACCCCAGAAGCTTGATGGCGTTTCCCCTCTCAAGGTTGATGTCAACTCCGGAATGGCCCCCCAAAAGTCCCTTGAGGACGACCTCAAAGGCCGCCGACCCGCTCGGATCGGGTCGGACGCACCTTATGGGGAGACGAAGGTGAGAGCTCTCGCCGCCGGCGCACCCGACGTAGATGGAGTGGGGATCATCGGTGTCCAGGTTGATCAGCATCTTCGCTCCGATCTCATCCACCTGAAGCCCCCTCGCCCCGGACATCCCCTCCTCCTCGTCGACGGTGAAGAGAAACTCCAGAGGGCCATGGACCGCCTTCGGATCCTCCAGAACGGCGAGGGCCGCCGCAACCCCGATCCCATTGTCGGCCCCCAGAGTGGTGCCCCTCGCCTTGACCCAGCCGTCCTCGACGACCACCTCGATGGAGTCCTTCGAGAAGTCGTGGTCGACGTCCTTGTTCTTCTCGCAGACCATGTCCAGGTGGGACTGGAGGAGGACCGTCGGGGATCCTTCCCTTCCGGGGGTCGCGGCCACTCTCATCACTACGTTTCCGGCCCCGTCCATCTCGGAGTCGAGCCAGAGCCGTTTTGCGACGGAGAGGACGTACTCCGCCGCCCGTCCCTCATGCTTGGAGCACCGGGGGATCTTTCTGATCTCGTTGAAATGGCCCCAGAGAAGCTGGGGCTCTATGCTGGCTAGATCGTCATCCATCCTCACACCCTCGCCATTTTTGTACAAAAAGCAGACTATAGATAAATGGTGATCGGATGAACCGAAGACGGCTTCAAGCAGACGATCCCCTCCGGGTGGGAAGGGCGACCCTCATACCCGTGGCTGAAGTTCGTTCATTCTCGATGGTCCAGGGCGAGAGGGCGGCTTTTGCTGCAAGAAAGAGGGCGAAGGCCGTGGTGGCCCTCGGCCCCTGGGGAGCCGTTGCTCTGAACATCGAGGGGGAGGAGGTATCCCTCCAAGAGCTCGCCGACGAGGTCTCGGGATTGAAAGAGCTGGTAGCCGAGATTGGCGGGATTGAGCCTGGAGGCGAAGGAGGAGAAAGGATAGATAAGATGACATCCAAAAAAGAGAGAGCATGAAGGTCGTGGTCTTCTACAGCGGCGAGTTCGGAAGAAACCTCGTCGGAAACCTGATCAATTTCTCAGGCTTCTGCATATCCTGCGGCGACGCCTGCACCCTCTGCAAGTCCGGAAGGTACAGCATGGCCGAGGATCTCGTCACCGTCATTGAGATGCCCGATCCCGAGACCCTCGACGATTTTCTTGACGACGTCGAGCCGCACATCCCAAAGGGCATACCCGAGGCCGATATCGCCATCGTCATCAACGTCCACCCAGACATAATCTTCGGCCTCCTCCCGGTCCTGAAAGAGCTGGGGTACAAAGGAATCATCGGAGGGTCCGAGAGCCCCAAGGAGCTGCCGCTGGGCCTCCGGACCCAGCTATCCGAGGAGGCGTCGAAGATCGGTCTTGAGGCCGCCTTCGCCAAGCCCTTCTGCGCCCTCCGGCCTGATCCTTCGATGCCGAACATCTCGGCCTTCATGGAGAGGGCCCACTTCGGAGAGCCGTTCATCGAAATTCTCACCCAGAAGAGCCGGGAGGGAAAAGAGACGATCCTCGCAGCCAACGTCGTCAGGTCCGCCCCCTGCGGCTCCACATGGTACGTCGCCAAGAGGATGACGGGCCTTGAGACCGACCAACCAGACCTGCGAGAGAAGATATCGGAAGCCCACCACGCCTACCCATGCACCGCCAGCATGGACCAGGACCCGGAACTGAAGGACACCATCCTCCACAAGGCAGGATACATCATAAGAGAGGCGGTGGAGAAGGCGATAAAAAGGGGGACGAGGGTGGACTGGAGGGATTCGGGAACATTCTCGGGATCGGGAAGGCCGCGGGTCTCGTACGATCCAAAAGGAGAGGAGCAGGGGCCAGCTTAATCAACTACACCCGCATGCCCGCCAAAAGACAATATCTTTATTTTCGCCCCGCCTTTATCCTTCCATGAGATATCTCCTCTTCTGTCCCATTTTAGTCATCTTGCTTGCAACGGCTTCGGCCTCCGCCCTCATCTACGGATCGGCCGAGCCGACATCTTTCGTAGAAGACCATTTCGACGAAAGATGTCGGCTCGGCCGATCCGTAGATGAGGGCGGAGGCCGAAGCCGTTGCAAGCAAGA
>Ga0116164_10003642_pt1 | contig 10469 bp, 8 predicted proteins | sample AD_UKC109_MetaG_FD_89888 | JGI IMG/M metagenome (GOLD analysis project Ga0116164, IMG submission 89888) | Active sludge microbial communities of municipal wastewater-treating anaerobic digesters from Hong Kong - AD_UKC109_MetaG | ecosystem: Engineered > Bioreactor > Anaerobic > Digestate... | reverse complement strand
AGAAAAGCAACGACGGGAAAAGCCATCAAAAAACCTCCTGTCGGGCCTGCCAGGATTCCGAGTCCGGATGAAAACATGGCAAATACCGGAAGACCAAAAAGCCCCAACAAAAGATAAGCGATTTGAGAGACACTCCCCCAAACCGGACCGAGAATCAGCCCCGACAAAAAAACCATAAAGATTTGCATGGTCACTGGAACACTCCCAATGGGTATGACAATCTGAGCCCCCACAGCAGTAAGGGAAACCATCAGAGCCGTTAAGATCAATTTCCGTGTTCGATTCACACCAATCTCTCCTTTTTTCATTTGCATTTAGATCATGCAATGACGTGCTATTATATGAAATAGTTGTCCTGAGGTCAAGTCATCAAATCAGCTGGACAAAAGGTTCAGAAACAGAATATCACCCTTTCTTTTTTCTCGCATTCAAAACTGATACAATGTCAAGGTAGTAGCAATTCAGCGAATCGGCGGGAATTCATTTCCCGCCTTTTTTTTTGGAGGTGTTTATGCGTATTCTCGTTCTTTCCGATACACACATCCCATCCATTCAATCTTCCTTGCCTCAAGACATCATTGATGCCATTCAACGGGCAGACATGATCTTCGGACTGGGTGATTTTACACAGGAAGATACCATTCATTTTCTCAAAGGTTTTTCACAGCCTTTTTACGGGGTTTTAGGAAACAAGGATGCCTTTGAGCTACATGATTATCTGCCGGTAAAAAGACTTCTTCATCTGGAAGGTCATTTGTTGTACATGATACACGGCTGGGGTTCTCGGGATGGTTTGGAAGAGAGAATTTATCATAGTCTTCCCGCCGATAAACCAAGCATTTGTTTTTATGGCCATTCTCACTGCCCCACAGATAAAATGATTGGCGCCACCCGATTCATCAATCCGGGAACCAGCAGGAAAGGAGGCACATTTGTCACGGTTGAATTAGGCGTAAAGATCATGTGTACATTCCATGAAATAACAAAATAAGGAAAAAACATCAACGATGTAGAAAAGTATAGTGAAAAAGACAAATCTGGGGGTACAGTTATGAAAAAAACCTTTCTGCTTTTTATGATCGCCTTTTTTTTAATCACCTTATTGTATGCGGATAATATCTACTTATCCGACGGGACTAAATTGGTTGGAAAGATTGTCAATTACAACGAGAACACAGCTGATATCCTGCTGGAAAACGGGCAGTTTGTCAATGTGAACAAAAATCTCATCGTGCATGTAGAACCTGTTGATTCTCCAACCGCCGATGAGATAATGACCGGTGTTCCCATAGACCCGTCCGGGCTGTATACTGCATCCGATTATTCAAATCAAGGCATTGCAACACAATTTCCATCCGGCCCTATCATCGATTTGCCGGTTGCAGCGAATGAGCTGCCCACCATGTATGCCGATCCGGATATCGAAATGAGAAAAAGAATGCTCATGTATTCGGATTTGAAGAAAGAGCCCTGGATTGCCGCTGAACTCTCGCTAATTATTCCAAGTGCCGGCCACTTGTACACTGGAGAATGGGAAAGAGGATTCCTGTTCCTTGGCGCACGAGCAGCTTTTGGAGGTGTGGGAATTTTCGGATTTGCCCAAGCCTCTGCAGCTCAGTCCGTCATAAACGACAGCGCTTCCTCAGAAGATGAGATCAGCAATGCGAGATCGCAACAATCCTCCGGAACCATGCTTGGAACTGTTGGTATAGGAGGGTTTGCACTGTTCACCTTACTGGAATTCGTTGATGCCTATTATGCCGCTGAGCGCTATAATCAAGTCTTGAGACTTAGACTGGGCATTGAGAAATTTGATCCCATGATGCTTCCAACATTTGGAAAATAATCAATACCGACAAGATAGATTGAACTTATTGCCCCTTGGTCATATTCAAAAACGGCAGATGTAACACCTGCCGTTTTTTTCCCTTACGCAACATGCTTCTGATTAACCTCTTTCATTAGTAAACAGACCGATCAATGGCTTAACAGACACCTCTACTCTGAATGGGTTAAGTTACCTAACTTAAGTGCTTCTACGGATTTCAGTTTTTCATGTGACGATAGAAAACTTAAGGCAAAGCCCATCAGCAAGTGGAGAAAAATTATAGAATGAATCCCATGGTATAATAAACTCCAGCTAACATCCTATATCATTTGAAATGAAAGGGAGATTACTCTGTCTACTCATGCAAAGTACCATATCAGCGTCATGCCTTCAGAGGTCATATCCAATCTGGTCCACAACCCACAAGGGATTTATCTCGATGCAACATTCGGTGAGGGGGGGCATTCCCTTCAGATACTCAGCAATTTCCCCGAAGCAAGGGTTATTGGGATCGATAAAGACCTGCAAATTCTGAAATGGGGGGAGGAACGCCTGAAAGCCTTTTCAAATCGGCTCACTCTGTTTCGGGCGAATTATACAGACATGGACATCGTTTTGAAGGGAATCGGCATTCAAAAGGTTGACGGCATCCTTTTCGATTTGGGAGTTTCATCGTATCAATTGGATTATGAAGAACGGGGATTCAGTTTTCAATCGGACGGACCATTGGATATGCGAATGGATGTGGACAGCGGGAAAAATGCTAGGGATATCCTGAATAAACTCGATGAAAAAAAACTGGAGGAAATCATTCGCACATTTGGAGAAGAAAAGTTTGCCCGCTCGATTGCGAGAAGAATCTGTGCCAACAGACCGCTTGAAACCACACTGGATCTGGTTCAATGTGTAAAAGAAGGCATTCCGGTTAAAGTTAGAAGCAAAATGCGTAAAAACTTTGCAACAAAGACCTTCCAAGCTATCCGTATTTTTGTAAATCGTGAATTAGACGAGCTTGAAGACGGATTAAAAAAATCCTTGAATATTTTAAACCATAATGGTAGAATAATAGTGTTGTCCTTTCATTCTTTGGAAGATCGAATCGTCAAATTGTTTTTTCGTGAAAAAGACAAAGAGGGTGTGTTGCGGATTATCACAAAAAAGCCTTTGATTCCGTCTGACGAGGAAGTGAAGTTTAACCGTCGTTCCAGGAGTACCAAGATGCGTGTAGTAGAGTTTATCTAATTTTTTATTTTTTTCTTTTTGGGGAATATCTGATATTTGGGGGGATTGTATGTCTTATCTTAAGCAATCCGATGATTATGATAGCTCAGGTGTTGTTATTCAAACCAACGAACAGGTCAGCCAAAAAAGAGTTTCTTTGGATCAGGTGCTTGTGTTGGTTGGTGCAGCTGCGAAGGTTGTCATTATTACATTGGTGTTATTGGGGGCTTTTTTAATTCCGTTCTTGGTTGGAATGGAGACTTCAAGGCTGAAAGCTGAAACATCCAATATGGAATTGGATCTTCACAGGATTAACGCACAAATCATCGATTACAACGAGAAAATTGCCGCCTTCAGTGACAAAATTATCTTGAATCAGAAAAAAGCTGAAAAGTGAATGAAAAGCGTGTCCGTTTCCTTACGTTCCTCTTTTTAATACTTTTTATCGTTCTTTTGGTTAGGGGTTTGTATCTTTCTTCTGCGGGAGAAGGTCAGCAGACTTTATCTGAAAGAAAGTTTTCGATTTATCCTTCCAGAGGCATCATCTATGATTCCAACGGAATCCCTTTGGTGAACAATAATCAGCAAGTCTATTACTACTTCGATGTTCCTTATTTTAAACGTGTTCTTGAAATAGGTCGAACCAGTGAAGAAACCGTCCTCAAGCAAATAGAGGATGTTTTTGCTATACCTGTTGCTGAGATGAAAAAGAAGCTCGATGCCTCAGGAATCATTCGAATCGGTTCCAGTGAAATGGAACCTGTGCAGATCGATAAACCACTATCTATTTTCGTGTCTGTGGATACCATTAGCAAGCGTAACATTCTATACCCGATCATGCGCCAGATAATCGGTCAAACAGATGCCTTTGGAAGCGGTATGAACGGAATAGAAAAACAATTTGACCAACTCCTTTCGCCGATCAGAGCAGGCGAGATCAGTTATGAACGCTTCGATCGTTACAACCGTCTTGGGGATATTACCGGTATTCGAGAACCGGTGGATGGAAAGCCTGTAACGCTTTCCATCGATTTGAGACTCCAGGATGTCCTCCAAGAATCATTGGAAAATGCTTGTGAGCAATTTAACGCCAAATCCGGCCAAGCTATTCTCATGGAAACCCGGACGGGAAAAATCGCAGCCATGTACAGCACACTTGGATGGGAAGCCCCTATCATGAGTATCTTTGAACCCGGTTCTGCCATGAAGCCATTCACTTTTGCATCCGCTTTAAAATATCATTTGATCACCCCTGACGATACCTTTCTTTGTAAGGGTAAGATCAAGCCTTATCCCTCTTTGCCCACGATTATCAACGATACACATGTCCATGGAGAGATTAACACAAAAGACGCCCTGGCCCATTCCTGTAACGTTGCCACCATTGAAATCGCATTGCAATTTCTGGAGGAGATGGGAAACTGGGCATTCTATGATGAATTTCAGGAATTGGGTTTCGGTCAGCAAACTGGCATTGAAATGCCCGGAGAAGTCAGTGGAATCCTCCACAATCCCAACACTTGGAATATGCTTACCGGTATTCAAATGTCCATTGGACAAGGAATAGCAGTAACCGCCATACAGCTCATTACCGCCATCAACACCCTTGCGAATGATGGTATCTACATAGCCCCAACCATTTTAAAGGAAAGGCAAAACGACGAGAATCGTCATCGGGTGTACCAATCAGATGTAGCTAAAACCATTACCGATATGATGATTGAAACGGTGGAGACGGGGTCAGGACAGCTGGCAAAAATTAAAGGTTTGGCGATCGCCGCAAAAACCGGAACGGCGCAAAAAGCCATTCCGGGAATCGGTTATTCCCATGAACTCTATACATCCAGCTTCATCGGTTATTTTCCGGCAAATGATCCAATTTATACCTTATTGGTCTCCCTTGATGAACCAATCGGCCAGGTATATTACGGAGGAGATGTAGCTGCCCCAGCTTTCAAGGAGATCGTTGAGGCTATTATTGCCATTGTCACAAAACCAGAAAAGAAAAATACTGAAAATATCCTCGTGCAACCATGGAAATTTCCTGATTTGACCAATTACTCAAAGAAGGATGTTTATGATGTGCTTCAAACCCTTTCCATCGACCCGGATCGTTTGACAATCATCGGGGAGGGACTCGTTGTTAAACAAGACCCTGCTCCAGATACTCCCATTGGCGAAGTAGGACACATTAGCGTTTATCTTGAACCGTTGGAGGTTAATTAATCATGACATCATCCGTTGATCACCATATTGGCAAAACACTTTTTAAGGACATGGGTTGGAGAGGGCTGCGTGAACTTCAAAACAAGGCTTACGATGACATCATCCAAGGTAAAAATGCATTGCTGACGGCCGGTACCGCTTCCGGCAAAACAGAAGCAGCGTTATTACCCGTTTTGTCGGTATTAATGAATGATGAAAAACTTTGCAATTCCAAAACTCCGGTCATGATCTATTGCGCTCCATTAAAAGCCTTGATCAACGATATCTATTTCAGGATCAAAAAACTAACCGCAAGAACCAGGCTGACCACTTTTTGCTGGCATGGGGATGTTTCAGCTGGTCAAAAACGGGAGGCTTTACAATCCGCATCCATTATCGTCACCACTCCTGAATCTCTGGAAGGGATGTTGATTTCCGGAAAGATTGATCATCACCGGTTTTTTAACCATCTCAGGTTTGTTCTGGTTGACGAATTACATGCCCTGATTAACGGACCCAGGGGCGCACAACTGGCTTCTCTGATCGAAAGACTGAATGCCATCAGTCAATACGATGTTCAAAAGATCGCCATGAGTGCAACGATTGGCAACCCGGATGAGGTACTGCAATGGATTCGAGGGGGAAGCGGCAGGGAAACCGTTCATATTGATGATTCAAAGGGCGGCAAAAAAATGTTGATGATTCGCAAAAAGAGCCTGGACATTTTATTCTCTGATGTTCAACGGATGCTCACTACCCAGGGAAAGGGCATCATTTTTACGGCCAGCAAACAGGAGGCTGAAATACTGAACCATTTTTTCACCCGGAAAGGTGTAAAAGCTTTATTGCATCACGGTTCCATCGGAAAATTTCTGCGAGAGCAAACAGAGGATACCTTCAAGAATCACTCGGATTATAAGTTGATGATCGCCACCACCACACTTGAAATGGGGATCGATATCGGGGATGTGGCTTATGTCTTTTTTTATTCAGTTCCTAAGTCAGCCGCTTCTTTCATGCAGAGACTGGGGAGAGCGGGAAGGAAATCAGGCATTGCCAAGTCTTTGATCTATGTAAATACTGAAATGGAAAATGAACAAAAGTTGTTGAACGAGCATCTGCACCTGTTTGCCAACATTCAGTTGCTAATCGACAACACCGTAGAACCCATTGATATGATCGATTTTTATCCGCAAATTCTGGCTCATCAGATCATTTCCATGACTCTTTCCCAGGGCTGTATCAAATTCAGTGATTTGGCGGTATTAAAAAATGCCTATAGTTTTAAAAGTATCACACCCAGCGATTTGCGTGTACTACTTCAAACCCTTCACAAAAACGGATACCTGAGCATCCGGGGAGATGAGATCCGGATGGGTAGTGTCGGTAACAACTTGTTCAGTTCAACGGGAATGGGTGAGTTCGTCAGTGTGTTTGATGCGGGAAAAACATATAAGGTATTACACGGGAAAAAGGAGATTGGCCAAATTCATTACGCCACCCTTTCTTCGCAGAAAAAATTGGAAGGAGCCGAGTTCTCTCAGCGGTTTATCTTAGCTGGAATGGCATGGAAAGTGGTTCAACTCGATCCTTTTAAACGAATCCTTCAAGTGATTCCCGCTGAAAAAGGTGTGAAACCCATGTGGCTTGGCAAAGGGGTTGGTATCGCCGAACGCTTTGCAGATGCTGCCAAAAGGTTCGTGATCAATCCTCAATTTCCGGAAAATATCCGCTTGGACAACGAGGTCATGAACGCCTTGCTGGAATCGGTTGATCAATTGGTTTTAACGGTATCTGCTGAAAACCCCTTCGCAGTCCAAAAGGTGTATCGAAAAAGGTGTATCGACTACAAAGTGTTTACCTATGCCGGAGAACTCAAGAATATGCTGTACAGTTTCTTTATCGATGTCTTTTTTGATGATGTACAAGCTGTAAAATTTGATTGGCGGAGTTTGTGGTTTAAGTCCCTTCAGGAAATAGAAATAGAAGGTTTTTTTAATTGGATGGAGGCCATGGAATTTCAAGAATTCGAACAAATTCTAAAGGAGAAAATTAAAGACGAGACAAAAAAGATCACCGAACTGGTTTTTCAGGACCGTTTTGCTGATTTGGTGGATGAACAGGTTCTCATTCAAGCCTTTGTCAAGATTTTCTGGAATTTGTTTGAAAAGGAAGATGCTAATGCAAAAAAACTGCCGGCGTCAGTTTGACAAAGCTGCTTTTTGAGTTTTTAATGCCCCGAATGAGAATCAGTTGGGCATCATTGTCGGGGTTACCGTAGACCGGGGTAATGGTTTTAACGAATAATTTGTAACGCTCAAAGACCTGCATCCACTCCTCCAGATTGTGGGGAGAAAGAACGCACGAGAAGATTCCTTTGGTTTTAAGCAAAAATGAAACCCCATCGGAAAATTGTTCATACATCTGATTCCCACCAGTTCTAGATAATTCCCGAATTTGATCGCAACTCTTTTCGCCTCGACCTGAAATGTAATGGGGAGGGTTAAAAAGACATAAATCATAACGCTCTGGAGAAAGCACACTTCTGATTTGGGCGGTATCCAAATTCATAAACTTTACTTTTTCACTCACTTCGTTTATTTTTGCCCCTTCTTCAAAGGCCTGTTGTAACCCTGATTGAATGTCTATTCCCGTACCTTCTAAACCGTAAAACTTTGCCATGCCAAATGAAACAAATCCTGAGCCGCACCCCATTTCAACAAACCTTTTTACTCGGCTAACCGGTTGGCTGTTCCATAACAACAAAACCGAGGCATGATTGACTCGGTTTGATTCGTGCGGACTTATGATTTTAATGGGATGATTTTTAAGAAAGTTTTGAAAAAACACAAATTCTTTGCTTATTTGGTTGAAAGACATGGGGATTAATCGCTGATATCCACTTCGTTGCCAATAAACTCAATACCCGTTTCGAACCATTGCGGGTTGGCTTTCCCCGTGATTCCATAACGGTTACCGCTCATGATGATCTGGTTGACGTATATGTTGGGGTTCAGCGTGTGCAACCCCACTTCAGAGTCTTTGATGACACTTTCGATCGCACACAAATAAGCACTTCTATCGACAAAAAGAGCTGTTTTTGAAGCTGAAATCGTCGCTTCCCGAAGATTCAGCGTTGAAGCGCCTCTTAAACCAATGGCGTTTTCCAGTGCGCTTATATGAACCGATTTGGCGTCCACAGCAGAGAGTTTGTTGATCACCAGGGTGTTCTTGCCGGTTAAGGTGCTGTCGTTAATAACGGCATTGGTAAAACCGTTGATATTCAATGCGGTTTGCATCGCTTCCACAACGCAACGATTCAATTCCAATTGCTGAATATTCGTCAGATCGATACCATTATCAACTTTGATTTGCGAATGACTTAACCTAAAAGACTTTGCGCTGACTCCAACGGCAAGAATACCACCGTTGATCACGCTATCATCCAAAACAATCGTATCTGAATCCACACTGTTAATGATCGTATCAACACCGCTAATGGTTATTTGTTGTGCCCTAAATTCACCACCGTTACTGATCTCAAAAAGGACTCGTGAAGTATTGTCGCCAATAATTTGAGATTCATTCAACCAGACCGCTCCGCCATCAATGCGGATAATCGGCTCATCTGTTTGAGTGTTTTCTGAAGCGCCAAATGCCAAGGTAATAGTTCTTTCTTTGGAAGATTTGGAAGGGATGCTTAATATTTGTCCTGCCACCTCAAAGCAACCTGTCTCCGTTAAAACCAACTCGACACCTTTCTCAATCCCCAACAGAATTTCAGAGGGGATTTTAACCGGCTTATCCACAATATACGGCGAATAAAGCGAAGTAAGCAAGGTGTTTTCCTTTATATCACCCAAATCGGAAGAAGTAACAGGACGATATTGCTCATTATATGTTCGTAAAGGATAAGAGGGAGAACTTTCATTTCCCGCCTTATCAACCGATGTAATGACATAATGCAGATACCTTTCCGATGTTTTGTACGAATTCTCCTCTACGCTGTCTAAGAGCCGCTTATTTTCTTCCTGATTGAAGCCGTAAACCTTGAAAGTTTCGCCTTCCTCCACCTGACCATTCCAATTGATCGCATACACACCATTCTCCTCTATAACCTGACAGTTAGACGGGATTTGAGGTGGTGTAAGATCGACAAAGACATCATGACTCATTTCCCTGAAGTTTTCTTGATTATCCTCCAGTCGTATTGCCAGCGTGTGCGTGCCCTCATTCATCACAGACACATCCACTTCCAATCCTTCTTCCTTTAGCAGTGCTTTTTTGCCGTTGAACGTCGCCTGTAGGGTAATTTCGTCATGTTTTGCCCAATCATCATAAAAGGAAAGCGGAACAACGGTATCATTGGCTCCCAAAAAATCCGGGAGTCGGGAATCCAGATACGGTGCGTGATCAACGGTGGTGTCAATGGTCAGATTCGCTTTGTCAGAACTGTTTCCGGCATTGTCATAAGCCAATACAGAAATATCATAATGATCCCCTTTATTCGCTTTAAAAGTGAACATGTTTTGTGTACTGGAAAAGGCTTTTGAATCAACGGTATTGGTTAACACCATTTCATAGCCTGCAACATCTGAAACGTCTTCAGCAGACAATTGCAGCAAGACTTCGCCGGCAATGATTTGATACTCAATTTCCGGGATTTGAGGAGGCGTTAAATCCACTCTGAAGGTTCCTTCGGCAGGCGTCTCATCGACCAGCCCGAATTCATTCACAGCAGCTACTTTGATCAGGTATTCGCCCTCTTGAAATCGCTTGGATTCCAAGTACACCCCGCCTATTTCAGAAGTTCCCTCAAAAAAAAGAATGTCTTCCTCTTGAGCTTTCGTTTCCTCTCCGTCTGCATTATTATTCATATAGAAGGCATATTGGTATGTTAATTTTTCCGAAGGGGTTTTGTCATCCTGACCGGAAAGTTTGATGTTAACACCGGATTGACCATACACCGGCTGCATTTGCTCAATGGATGTATCAGGCGGATTTAGCTTTGACTCAGGTGCACAGGCTGTAATGAATAAGATCATAATAGTTAGAACAAACAGGATGATTGATGATTTCTTAAGTATAATGCTCATAGTCCCCCCCCAAGTATTACGGACAAGTTCTATTATACAGTATTTTTTATCTGATGACAACTATTTTCGATATATGTATTCGTTTTTCTAACAAAAAGGCTCGATGATTCCCGTTTCTT
>Ga0116164_10003641_pt1 | contig 10471 bp, 9 predicted proteins | sample AD_UKC109_MetaG_FD_89888 | JGI IMG/M metagenome (GOLD analysis project Ga0116164, IMG submission 89888) | Active sludge microbial communities of municipal wastewater-treating anaerobic digesters from Hong Kong - AD_UKC109_MetaG | ecosystem: Engineered > Bioreactor > Anaerobic > Digestate... | reverse complement strand
CGGCCAGGATCGGATCGCCGATGATGCCGTGGAATGGGTGACCGAATGGGCGTGGAATACGCACTCCTGAGAAGATTTCTCGGCTTTCACACCGACCGTAGACGCAAAGCAACCCGGTTCCATCACCGGATGGTGGATCAGTTGATCACGTACCCGAGCTCCCAGGCGGTTTGACAACAAACCCGCGAGACTATATCTCGCTGCTCGGCAGCTATCGCGTTGGCATAGACACGGGGTACAGAACGCTTAATCTCGTTCGAGTATCCGGAAGGCTGACGGCCTGTTATCAATTCGTGCATCGCTGCTACTGTGGACATAGGGTCAGATACCAGATTCTCGTAGCGAATGATATTCAGCAGATGTGAACTATCGATTATCAGACGCGCGAGATAGTTCCACAGCAGGGCGCGTTTCACCAAAGGGTGTTCTTGCCGTTCAATCTTTTGCAGGGTGCCACGGCGCCAGCCGGTCAAGCCATCGTCGCACAACCCCCCGATTGGCCACTCCGCCAGGGTTACATTTGCCAAGTGCGGGAACGAGCCCTCCCACGACATTACTGTATCGACAGGATGCCGTATGCAAGCGAACAGCGTTGCATGCGGCATGACACTATGGATCTTTTCAATCCTGGCGAGATATGCGAGCGTGTTTTTGGTCATCAACACGAAACGTTCGTGCGACACCATTGGCCGATAAAACTGACGGCTGTCGATGACCTTGGTGTCGGTTACTACCTCATTACCGTCCACCTTGTTTTCGATCGCCTTCCCTTCAAGAATGTCTCTACGCAAGTCCAAGTGATACGTTGCGAGACCCCATGCCGTCCTCTCTTGCGCCAGGTGCAAAAATATTTCCCGCGGCTCGTTGATCGCTACGCAGTCGTTCAGCTTATGAAATGCGTTGCACAAGAAGCTGGTCCCACTGCGGGGGATACCGGTAAGAAAGGCGTCTGGCCAAGGCTCTGCAGTCGGTTCAACCGTGACTCCCGAACCCGCCCTGCGGCGGGCGTGAATCAGTAACGGCAACCAGTCTTCGGACTGCTGGATAAGCCGCACCGAGTGAGCACACCCCGAAACACATGCCACCGCCTCCTGCCTGAGCAACGGCTCGCGACGCAGGACCGACGGCCAGTGATAGTGCACAAGTAGTGGTGGACGCCCAGGATTCAACGGCTTCAAGTGCGCTGGGTAATTGATCTCTTCCGAAACACAGGAGTACGTGACGCCTGCTCTCGCAAGAGCGATCGACAGGGAAACCTGATCGAGGTGAACCCGATACTGCGCCGGCAACACTTGCGCATTGTCGATCACGAGTGCAGTGTCCTTCCAGACCTCAGCAAAATCGGTGCCCACGTTGACGCTGAGGCAGCCGGCGTTGAAATACGGTGGCATCAACTCGCCTGTGACCGACGCGGTCATTCTATCGGCTGGCAACGACAATCCGAAAAGGGCGTATGCGGCTTCCCAGAAATCTCGCCCCGCCGGTACGGATGCCAAATCTGCCGGTTTGGCTGAAAGAAACGAATGCTTTACGAATAACTGGGGGTCTACCAGATCCCTGACGGCAACAATGTCGCTATCCAGGAACACGAGCCGCCGCGCGGAAGTGGGAATTCCCAGACACGCCAGTTTGTTTCCGATCGGATAGGCGCTTCCGAAAGGATTCACCACCCGTTCTACACGGACACCGAGCGCCTCCAGCGCTTCCAATGTTCCGACACCAGGCTCCCCCCACTCGGCAATCCCCGACGGTACCGCCGCGACCAGTTCTGCGTGAAACCTAAGGTGCCGCTTCAGTGACAATGCAAGCAGCAGAGCCTTGAGCTCCAATTCACCCTGTTGACAGACGAAGACAAAGCAAATCTCGGGGGCGGAGCTTGAAGAATCATTCATGTGTCGTATACGTCGCAAATATCTGATCGAGAAAGAGGCCAGTGATTATCCGTACCCGAAAAACTCAACGAGCTCCCGTTCAGCATCGAGAACGCTCTTGATTGACTGCAGCTCTGGACCAGATAGCCGCGCCAATTGTCTTGAGTTCTGACTCACAATGCCCTGGATGGGGTAATCTTTGACTTTTACCATGACATCAAAGTTAATCGAATCGATGAAATCACGCGGCAGCCTAAGCCTTTCCTTTATTATTTGTGGATAACGGCATATCTCTTCGTACGTAACCAAAGGAATCGCATATTCACCAATCAACGTCCTTATCATCCTTCCTTTCTTGATCCAATCAAGAGCCAGCCCTTCAACCATTGTCAAGCGCTGATCGCCACACAACCGATGGACATCGAAGTTTCTATACAGCCTGCTCGCGCAGTATGCATAAGGATCACGAATATTCGCCAGCAGGCTAACCCTCTTGAACACCCTCAACATCTGGGCAATACGAACCATGTTCGGCGGACTCTTTTCGATGACAACCTCTATGCATGAATCAGACCGCTTCGCAAACTGAAACGCACTGAGCCAGACTGCTCTGACAGAGTCGTAATTTACCATTTTCTCGGGATCCCATCGATCTTTGGCGCAAAGCCCTGGAATGAGCCACTGTCCTTCACCGTGTTCCTGAAGAAATGTAGACTTCGGGCTTGAATTGATCACCGCCGCCAACGCAGTGGAGCCCGAACAGGGTGGCGTCAAAATGATCAGGAAATGGGGCTCCACATCCGGATCGAAAGGAGGCGTCGGCCAATTGTCGAGATCGGCATCTGTCATAGAAAACTATCATGAATCATCATGCAATTGATTTTCGCGCCAACCTACGTGAAATCATGAGAGATGCGGGGATCCGCGCGCGGAATCAGAAACATTAACCTATACGTTCACAAAGCTACGACCGATGCATCTCCTTCACATAGTCATAGACGGCATATTCCAGCAGCCTCCCTTCCATGAACTCATCCCTCAAATCGCCTGGAACCCACTGATCTTTGTCTGAAACATTCAATTTCGGCATTCTCGTCGGCTCGAACGGCTTCCGCAATTTTCCAGCAATCCTCCGTATCGAATCGTTCAAGTACTCAAAAACACCTATGTCCACGAAATACTCTTCGATCAGATCTTTATAGTTATCCATCGTTACCTGACGCGGGAAGAAATTCAGCATCGTCATCGTTGGCTTCAATCCACTGATATACTCTCTGAGGCCGCCGCCGGGCAGATTGGATTTATCCTTGTAATCCGCCGCCATTTTCCGCAGATAGAAGTAGGTGGAAACTGCTCGATCGAAAGGGTCTCGGACAATCGTGACGAACTGATTGACCTCCGGATAGTATTCTTCAACGCCAAACCCCCTGACCCGATTGAAATGTCCGTACACGACAACTGACTCCCCACCCACAGAACCACGACTCAGATCGTGGACTTCCGGCATACTGCCTGTCACCTCATCGAAATAGTGCAGGAGGAGATTGCCGCCATACCAACCTTCGAAGATCTGCCGACAACTTATGCCGGCCGTCTTGGGTATGTGCAGAAATATAAGCGGTTTTTCCGGATCAAAATCTCGCACAAATTCTTTCCCGTTCACCCAACATACTCAATCAATCATTCCCGATGTACCCGGCATCAACAACTTCGCTTCTCGCGCGAGCGATCAAGCATCAGATGTAACCAAGCTCTAACAACTCGTCCCTCATTTCTCGCCCCGCCCAGTCGTCGCAGCCATCGAGAGTGAGAATATCGGAATCAAAACCCATGCGTCGATACTCCTTTCTGATCGCAGGATTATTGGTGCCATTCAACATCTCGGGCACGTATTCGATCTCGAGAAACTCACAAATCCGCTGCATCTCGTCAGCCGGACGCGTTATCAGAGATTCAAACTTGACCTCGCAGTACAGCGGGCAAATCCTCTTCATAACATTGTGCACTGTCACCGAATAGCGCCAAGCGGCGACCGCCTTCTCGACCGTTCTTCCGGCCCTACGCATCTTTGACCGGACACAGGTGCGGCCATCGCGGAGAATGAAGATCACGCGGGCATTAGACACTCGCTGTGCAAAATGCCATAGGATCTCGTCGTTGATCATCGCCCCATCGGGCTCGACGACCTCTTCTGTGGACATGGGTAGGCGCAGCGCCCCGACCTGCTCCGTCGTCGACTTGTGCCCAAACATCAGGTCCGGACTTAGTGCCGCCTCGGCGTTGCAGGCTGCAATGAAGTTGTCGACTCTAGCAGCCGCTTCTTCGGCCCCGCTGATCGGCTGGTTGTCGTACATGGCTGCCCGCCCACACAGATGGGCAATCGAATGGCGCTCGATCATCACGCGTACTTGTGGATGGGCATCCAACACGCCTGCGAGCAGGCTCGTCCCCCCTCGGCCGGCACCGAAGATATGAAACTTGAAATTACTCATCCATCAATCCGCTCGCCGGACCTCTATAACCTGCTCGATACTTATCACCGCAACTTGCACCCCGTTGACAGATCTGAGTAAAGAATATGTCCCAATGTAGTTTCCGCTGGGCCACTCGGCATCGCGGCGCTTTCGGCCGACGTAACTGAACCACCTCGCCATGCTGCGATCGACATGTTGGCTTTTCGAAGCCAGCACCCCGCCCGACGGATCTGTTATCTTTATCACCTCGAGGTCCCCTGCCTGAACCCCGAAAAGCTCCACCCAAAACACCAGCGCCGGCACGGAGAGCTGCAGGTGGCTCGGCGGTTCAGGACCTTCCTGAACCGCCTGTGCATCCGGCGGCAGGGGCGCAAACCCGAATTGCAGTATGCCGGTTTCCTCGTACCTGAGCTGTTGCAGCGCAGCGTCGCTCCACAGAGCTCGCGGCCCGGCCCCACACGGCGATTCCCTTTTGACACCCGTAAACGGGTCTATGGGTACCCCAAGGTGACGCACCTCGAAATGCAAATGCGGAAACTCCGTATTGCCGGAAAGCCCCACCGATCCCAGTTCCTGCCCTACCTGCACACGTTCACCCGGCTGCACGCGAACACTACCCTTCATTAGATGGCTGTATTGCGTTTCCCAGCCACCTTCATGTCGAATCACGACGGCATTGCCGGCCTCCCTCCCCTTAACCAAGGCACCGCCCGTCGAGCGAACACTCACATCAGGCATTCCGTCCCGTGCGGCCCGAACTTGCCCGGATGCAGCTGCCACCACTGTTACGCCGCGGCGCATTGTTGCAAGGTTCGGGACCCGGATGTCGATTCCGTTATGGCCGTCGTAACCTAACCGACCGCAGTTGTAATCCAAAAAGTCGGGGCCAGGATCGTGGTCGAAGTAGTTCTGCACGCGGCAATGCGTATCTGCGCCGCAAAGCAGGGGCACCCGAAGACCCCGAAGATCCTCCGATGCACCGATTCCGCCAGACAGAATGACCAGCGGCGCAATGAAGAGAAACCACTTCACAGTTGCGTAGGTTATCATCGCAATACCGGCAGGCCTCTCGTTTCCAAAAAATGCCCGCGTCGCCGTGTGCGCTGGCGGTCAACACGCCAACCGCATTCGCACAGTACTTGCGGATCACCAGAAGGATACCCGACGATGACCTGTGTCATAGGTCTAGTGCATAGAAAACGCGTTTACATGGGCGCGGATGCGGCTGCCACGGGACATCGATTCATCCGTACGACCAATCTTCCAAAGGTGTTCAGAAACGGTCCCTGTCTGATCGGCTATTGCGGAAGCTTCAGGATGGGGCAGGTCTTGGAGCACTGTTTGGCGATCCCTGAGCGCGGTGCCAACGAAGCGCCCGAGGAGTTCATGGTAACCCGGTTCATCGAAGCCGTGAGAACGGAGTTTCGCAAGCAAGGCGTGCTTTCGATCGAACAGAACAAGGAAACCGGTGGCCAGTTCCTGGTCGGCTACGCCGGTCGACTGTTCTCAGTGAACAACGATTTCCATGTGGGTGATATGCGTGACGGTTTCGACTGCATCGGCTCAGGAGCCCCGGTCGGTTTGGGTGCGATGAAAGCACTCGAAGACCTCCCACCGCGAAAGCGGTTAGAACGCTCGCTTGAGATAACCGCTTATTATGTCGCTGATGTCCTCGGTCCCTTCCGTATTGAATCGATGGCCTTCTGACGATTTCTCGCCTGCTGCGTCGCCTATATCAGGGTTCCGTTTCCTGCGTCGCCTAATTCCCGAGGATAGCTCCAGCGGTCCAGCCATTCCGCCGCGACTTCCTCGAAAATTTCCAAATGGCCACGCGTTAGGTTTTCCCGCCAGTCACCAACAATTCCCTTGCGAACGAAAGCGTTCGGATCCTCCTGTCCCGGCTGACGTCCATTCGTCAAGCGCTCGAAGCTTGCCGCGGATTCGCAGTGGGCCACGACTGTTCCCGATGCTTCCGCCCCCAGAAACTCAAGCACGCCGGCAAACGTTACCGCAAAATCGGATTTGAGGTCTTCGTAGCGGACGACGTGAAGGGCGTCAGGAAACTTTACGCCGAATTCGTCTGCACTCTTGACCGCGCGTACCCACCGCTCCGCATAAATCCTGGTGTTTTCCAGAAGAAACCGCTCCATGTCCTGAATGACTCCGGTAGCTCGATTAACCCTCGCTGCATGCTTGAACTGCGACACGAGAACGTCCCTACCATCACGCACGATGGTCACGAATTTTGCATCCGGGAGCAGCCGGCGCAGTGAGTTCATATGTTCGACGTTTGCCGGCGTCTTATCGCCGAGGATGGAAGTTCCGGAGTCGATCTTGAGCCGGCTGAAAGAGTTTAATATGAACGAGACGACAAGAAAATCGAAATCATTCTTGGCCGCGGGCCGATAATAAGGATGACCTTCATAAACGTTGGTCGCAACCACCTGCTGATGCTTGTGGTACTCGCTGAACAATTGCGAAAGCCCGACAGCAAAGCGATCGGCGAAATGGCCTTCGCCTGCACAAACGATTTCGGGATGGGCGTCCAGCGCTTTCTGCAGCCAAGTGGTGCCGGACTTCGGCGCACCACAGACGAAAAACAGCCGCTGCGTTTCGAGGATGCGCATAACCTGCTCTACGTACCGCTCGAATACAGCCTTCTCCATACCCTGTCACTCGTTGGCCAACGGATCCGATAATCGCGCAAGATTACATCACGCGGATGCCCAGCGCGGCAAGCGAGCGTATGGATCCAAGGGCATGTCTGCATCCTGCAGCAGGACGCGCTTTTTCGCGCGAATCAGATCACGCCAATAAAGTCGTCAGTAGTGAATGCAGACGCGAAAACGTCCTCAACAAGAATCTCAAAATCGGCGATGCCGTCTCCGTTGATATCTCCCTGGATGATCGAATCGCCGCCACTGCTCCCCAGCCGGATTTCGCCTACCCCTGAACCCCTGAAATCCGCCTGTCCCAACAAAAGAAACAACCCCATCTCGCTGACGTCAACCTGATCGCCGACCACGATGCCAGGATTGTCAAATCCCCCCGATATTACGTCGCGGCTGTAAAGTCCAGGCGTGGAATCAGACGGTGACTCGTAGACAAACCGATCTTGCCCCTCACCACCAATAAGCGTGTCGCTGCCGGGTCCGCCGTGGATCGCGTCATTGCCCATGCCACCATGGATCCAATCACTACCATTACCGCCGTACAAGACATCTGCATCGGCATTACCCTGGAGCCAGTCACTTCCTTCGCCACCTACCAAGGTGTCACTTCCGCTGCCGCCATACATACGATCGCTGCCATTCCCGCCGTCTAGCAGATCGTCGTGCTTTCCAGCGTGCGCCCAATCGTCGCCCTCGCCACCTGCGATGGTATCGTTCCCAGTGTTGCCTTTGAGGGTGTCGTCGCCACCTCCCGCGTCAAGGCGATCATTCCCCGCCCTGCCCCACAACAGATTGTCACTACTGTTGCCAAGCAATGCGTTGCCCGACGAGTTGCCTATAGCGTCGATTGACCCCTGCCCGAGCAATGTCAGATCGACAGCACCGCCGCCCAACTCTGCATCTGCAGACGACTCGATACGCGTTCCGTTGACCAGATCCACTTTTACGTTCTCATCGCCAAACATCACGTCCACACTGACGGCGCCACTCAATCCACCACCAGAGAAAGTCACAGTATTCATCCCCGAGAGGCCTTCTATCTGGTAACCGCCTGCAGCCTGCGTTTCCGTCGCCCCTCCTACTCCGCCTTCAGGCGAAACCACTACGGTGACTCCATCCCGGCCTTCGCCCATAGAGTAGAACACGTCGACGTCGTCATCGTCGTACACGACACCGACGAACTGTGCTTCATAATCCCAACGAGTTCCAAAGTCCTGGGTCACGACGTAGGGCCCAACCGCCGTGCCTGGGTTGTTGTCTTCAACAACCCCAATTCCCACTTCCGTGAGGTTGGGATTCATGATGCTGTTGCGGTGTCCAGCCGGCGTCTGGATGCCCGTGGGCGTGTTGCCCCAGTCTATAAAGAAGCCCGCATGCCCATAGGCCGGCGAGTATGTATATGCGTAGATGTTTTCTGCGACGTATGCCCAGTGGTCATAACCCGCCGCGCCGATTCGCGTACCCAGCCCACTTTCTCCGGGTAGCACGTGCGACTGAGTGTCCTGCTGAATCATGAGTTGCGAGTGCGCAGTTGCCGCATCGTTCAGCGCAGAGTTCCATGCAAGAGGCGCCGCAGGTTCAAGGCCTTCCAGTTGCTGCCGATAGACATTCAGATCCACGCTAAAATACTTCAGGGCCGACGTGATCTTCGAGTCAATGGCCTGCACCGGGTCCGTGCTGACAATGAACCGATCGAACTCACCCTGTGGATCCAGTCGAGCTCGATTGAGGTACTCGAGCATCATTTGTTCAAATGCACTGGGGTCTGACATCACGGGCCTCCAAATCGAATCAATCTGCTAGGTGATTCTGCCTGGGATCCACCTGCGCCGAAGGGTAGCGGCAGAATTTTCAGCTTATTTCACCCAGCTCGTGAAAACTGCGAATCGCAGCACGAATTCCGCTCGGGAACCTCTAAAGCAGTTACACCCCATACTCCAACCATTCAAGCGTCGCCGTGCCGATCAAGCTGTCGACCGATGCGGCGCGGAGGAACTACGTTAACGCCTTGGCCGAGACCATAAATGGACTGTACAAGGCCGAACTGATTCATCGTCGGGGCCTATGGAAGACCCGTTCATCCGTGGAGCTGGCGACCATGGAATGGGGCTCGTGGCTTAACAGGCTGTTGAAATTCGCCGCCTGATTGCGAAGATAGCGCTTACCAGCCGAGGACGAAAGCGAGCACGATGCGCGGACCCGATATTCAGCAAAGTGCTTTGTTCAGCACGGTGAGTCCAGATGCCCGGGTGCCGAAAGATCATCCCTTGCGGCCGATCCGCACGATGGTCGATACGGCGTTGAAAGGCCTGGATCGCGATTTCGATGCCTTGTATTCGTCCTTCGGACGCGACTCGATTCCACCCGAGAAACTGCTGCGGGCGCAGCTGCTGATGGCGTTCTACACGATCCGCAGTGAGCGTCAGCTGATGGAGCAGATCAATTACAACCTGCTGTTCCGCTGGTTCGTCGGTTTCTCGATGGACGACGAGGTCTGGGATCATTCGACGTTCACCAAGAACCGTGACCGCCTGTTGGGCGGTGAGGTCGCATACCGTTTCTTCGTGCAAGTGCTGGGTCAGGCGGACCGCGCCGGGCTGTTGTCGAAGAAACGCTTCAGCGTCGACGGCACGCTGATCGAGGCCCTGGCTTCGCTGAAGAGCTACCGGCCGAAAGATGAGGATGGCCCACCCGGCGATGGTATACGCAAACCGTCGGTGGACTTCCACGGCGAGAAGCGCAGCCGGGATACGCACGAATCCAAGACCGACAAAGATGCCCTTTTGTTCAAGAAGACCAAGGGCGTCGCGGCCAAGCTGACTTATCTCGGCCACATCCTGATGGAGAACCGTAACGGCCTGGTGGTGGATGCGCGAGTGACCCGGGCTACCGGTACCGCCGAACGGCAAGCCGCCATTGACATGGCCGCAGCGCTCAATGGCACGCATCGCGTGACACTGGGCGCGGAAAAAACCTACGACACCCGGGGCTGTGTCGACGAACTGCGCTGCGCCAACGTGACGCCGCACGTCGCCTAGAACAAGAGCAACCGTTCATCGGCCATCGATGGACGCACCACCCGCCAGCCCGGTTATGCGACCAGCCAGGAGTTGCGCAAGCGCATCGAGGAATGCGTTGGTTGGGCCAAGACCGTTGGTGGCCTGCGCAAGAGCCAGCTCGTCAGCCGCGAGAAGCTGGACTTTCAATTTGTCCTGACGATGGCGGCCTTCAAACTGATCCGGATGCGCAATCTGGGAGTGGTGTCGTGTTGACGATTCGAGTGTCGAGGGAGCAATCCGCCTGTTATCCAGCTTTTTCAATGTATCGAGTGCCAGAGTTCAACTCGGCCCTCGAAAACAGCCACCGATTTCACTCTGGCAGCGACGCGGCAGCAAAATCGGGGGCAATTTCAATAGCCTGTTAACCACCTGTTTGGTTCAGAAGCGGCCTGTCG
>Ga0116164_10003640_pt1 | contig 10471 bp, 8 predicted proteins | sample AD_UKC109_MetaG_FD_89888 | JGI IMG/M metagenome (GOLD analysis project Ga0116164, IMG submission 89888) | Active sludge microbial communities of municipal wastewater-treating anaerobic digesters from Hong Kong - AD_UKC109_MetaG | ecosystem: Engineered > Bioreactor > Anaerobic > Digestate... | reverse complement strand
TGCTTAGGGACAAGGTTTCTGGTTTTAACGAAAAGGATTGGTACAATTTTGCAGAAGAAATGCTGAATGGGTCCGTATTTTCCGATAGCACAAAGCTAATCTACTACCTCACCAATGCCGATACGAAAGCAGCACAGGTATTTAAAAACGATGCAGTGTTCATGTTGAGTTCTCAGTACGATTCAATTTTTTCTGCCAATGTTTATAGCCCGCTTAGAGAGATTAATTCAGAATTAGACTTGCTATACCGCAGCTACTTAGGTGGTTTAATGGAGATGCAAACCGATAGAAAATTCTACCCCGATGCGAATTCAACCCTACGGGTTGCCTATGGGCATGTAGCAGGATACCTTCCCCGCGATGGTGTTGAATACTCCCATTTTACCACTCTCGACGGAATAATTGAGAAGGGGAAAATGGGTGTTTACGATTACGTTGTTCCCGAAAAGCTCACTGAGTTGTATAATTCAAAGAATTATGGCCGCTGGGAGGTTAACGGAACGGTTCCCGTTGCATTCGTTGCTACTAATCATACTTCGGGAGGGAACTCTGGAAGTCCTGTGCTGAATGCCGAAGGGCAACTTATTGGCGTAAATTTCGACCGTGTTTGGGAGGGAACCATGAGCGACATTAAGTTCGACCCCAAGGTGTGCAGGAATATTTCGCTCGATATTCGTTACGCCCTCTTTGTTATTGATAAGTTTGCAGGTGCTTCGCACCTAATTGATGAAATGACAATAATTGAGTAGGAAAATGGAAGTTTACCTCGATAATTCTGCTACCTCATGGCCAAAACCAGCCTCAGTTGTTGAGGCAATGAGCGGCTATTTAACAAGTTACGGCGCAAGTCCCGGACGCTCCGGCCATCACTTAGCACTAAAAGCAGCTAGGGAAGTTTTTGAAACCCGCGAGTTAATTGCTAACTTTTTTAACGCCGATTCATCCGATAGGGTGGTTTTTTCAGCAAATTCAACCCTTGCAATCAATATTGCTGTAAATGGAATTTTAAAAAAGGGTGATCACGTTATCATCACCCACATGGAGCACAATTCCGTTCGGCGCCCATTAAAACACATTGAAAACGAAGGTCTAATCGATGTTACTATTGTCCCTTGTGATTCTAAAGGCAATGTAAATGTCGAAGAATTTACCAAAAGTTTTCGTCCCAACACAAAACTGGTAGTTACAATCCACGGCTCGAATGTGTCGGGAACAGTAATGCCTATTAGAAAAATGGGCGAAATTTGCCGTTCCAAGGGTGTTCTTTTTATGGTCGATGCCGCTCAAACTGCCGGATTTGTTCCGATCGATATTCAAAAGGATAATATTGACATTCTGGCGTTTACCGGCCATAAAAAGTTGTATGGTCCCCCGGGAACTGGCGGGCTTTGTATTAAAAGTAACGTAGAGGTCAACACATTTATCCACGGAGGATCGGGAAGCAAATCAGAACTCGACACTCACCCGCAAATCTACCCCGACAGGCTGGAGGCAGGAACTCCAAATACGGTTGGAATCATTGGGTTAAAAGCCGGGTTAGAGTATGTTATGGGGAAGGGGATTGAAAATATTCGTGCACAGGTTTTGGGACTAACTCAAATGCTCATCGATGAGTTAAAGTCGATTAGCAGAGTTAAAATATACGGACCCGATTCCAACGAGGAGCGCCTTCCTTTAGTGTCTGTAAATGTTGACGGAATTGTTCCAAGCGAACTGTCAACCATTCTCGACAAAGAGTATGGAATAATGACCCGCGCCGGATTGCATTGTTCTCCGCTGGCTCATAATTCGCTGGGAACTTTCCCGCAGGGAACAGTGCGCTTCAGCCTTGGCGGATTTACAACCGAGGAGCAAATTTCTTACACTATTGATGCAATCAAAAAAATTACAAAATAAGTTCACAGTAAATGAAAGTTGTTGATGCCCGGGGCGAACTTTGCCCTAAACCTTTAATTATGACCAAGAAAGCCTTGGCCGAAATCGATGAGAATGATTCCTTAGAAATTCTTATCGATAATGAAACTTCTATGAAGAACGTTTCCCGTTTTCTTACCGATAACGGGATGGAAGTCAAACAGGAATTGAAGGGAAACGTGTTTCATCTGTTTGTTGGGAAAACGGGCGAGATACCAGAGAGTGCCCCGGTAGAGGAGTACTGTGAGGTAAGCTTCTCCAGCAATAAAAATTTAGTAATCGCTTTTCAGAAAGAATTGCTTGGCGATGGTGCTGAGGAGTTAGGACGAATTCTTATGAAAGCTTTTGTGAATACTCTGCCCGAGGCAACAAGCCAACCGCAAAGTATTGTGTTCCTTAATTCGGGAATTTTCTTAACGTTGAAAAATTCTCAGGTTCTCGATACGCTAGTAAAACTCGAAAAGAGTGGCGTTGAGATTCTTGTTTGCGGAACATGTCTCGATTACTACCAGAAAAAGCAGGAGCTTGGAGTAGGAATAGTTTCCAACATGTACGATATTCTCGAGAAGTTAACCAGCGCAAGCAGCGTTGTTTACCCATAACTCTAATTGTTTATATTATAGTGAATTATACAGTTCTTACTTTTCAGGCAACACACTACGTTTTAAAGGCAGAAAAAATTCTTCTCGAGAAGGGATTCAAGTTTGACATCATCCCCACGCCCAAGGATATTTCTTCTGATTGCGGAATGTCCATAAGATTTGACCCAGAAATAACAAGAAACGATTCGGTTGCAGAAACTTTAAAGTTAATAAATATCGATTTTAATATCCACGAAGTATGGATGAAGTGAAACCCTTTGATTTACTTAGCACTGTTGAGTATGGAGGCTGCTCTGCTAAACTTTCAGCTCGTGAGCTGAGCGAGGCGCTTGCCGGTTTGCCGAAAACTCCTCACAAAAACCTTTTGGTAGATATCGAAACCCACGACGATGCCGGAGTTTATAAAATTACCGATGAACTTGCACTCATCCAAACAACCGATTTCTTCTCACCGGTGTGCTCCGATCCGTATGAGTTCGGACAAATAGCTGCGGCCAACGCGCTTAGCGATGTGTACGCCATGGGGGGAGAGGTTCTAACTGCGCTCAATATTGTTGCATTCCCAGCCGGTGTCGATTTGAAAATTCTGAAGCAGATTATCTGGGGGGGCACCGATAAGGTAATCGAAGCCGGAGGGGTTATTGTTGGTGGCCACACCATAGTTGACGATGTGCCAAAGTTCGGCCTTGCCGTTACCGGCTCCATTCATCCTAATCGGGTTATTACCAATGCAGCAGCCAAACCCGGCGATGTTCTGATTCTTACAAAACCGGTTGGTGCTGGAGTTGTTATTGCCGGAAAAAGGTTGGGCGAGGTTAGCGATATAAACTACCAGGTTGTGCTTGATAGCATGAAACAGCTCAATAGGAAGGGAGCACAGGTTATGCAGAAGTACAACGTAAAGTGTGCAACCGATGTCACAGGTTTTAGCTTGCTTGGGCACGCCCTGAAAATGGCCATGGGAAGCAACGTATCCATGAACATTGAGTCAACAAAAGTGCCGTTTTTTAATGGGGCAATGGATTTGGTTGAGTTAGGCTGTATACCCGGTGCTTGCTTCCGCAACCAGGAGTTTGTTGAGGAGAATACCGAATTCCAAGAAACCTTGGGGTATAACTACAGAATGCTTCTGCTTGACGCTCAAACCTCTGGGGGGTTGCTTATTTGCTGCCAACAGCAAAACGTTAACGATATGCTAACTGACTTAAAAAACGAAGGTTTTCCCCGATCGGCTGTTGTGGGCTCGGTAACCAATTATAATGGTAAAAACCTTCAGGTTAGTTAACTTCTTTCCCTTTATACATTAAGAAACTGTTTGAATTTTGTTTTTTTATTATGTCATGTAAAGCTGTATCAAAAAATTGATTTCTCACTTCGTTCGAAATGACATTATTTTTTCGAAGCATTGGTAATGGGAGGGAGGAAGAAGCGGGCGAATTCGCCCGCTTCTTCCTCCCTCCCATTACCCCACAAAAAATATTCTTTGTCATTTCGAACGAAGTGAGAAATCTTAAAAATCGAAAATTTAAAAAGTTTCTAAACGATTTTTTTAAAGTACTGAAATTTTGTGGAATATCAAAGCACTTTGTTTTAAATCTTTGTAAAGATTAACCTTCTTTTCTTTTCCTTCCCAAAACTCTTTATTTGAATCATTCTAAATTACTTGCTTCAAACTAAAGAACCATAAAACATGACAAAAGTCATGTTTCTTCAATTTTATCGTTTCTACATTTAAAAACCAAAACAAAATGGCTATAAATACTGGCCTGTTAATTAAATAACAATGTTAATTAAATAACACATTTATTAACTATTAAAACCAAAGAAACATGCCCGAAATTAAAGAATTGGTAAAGAGTCTTGCTGATAAGTATGGTAGGACAAGGGAGAGCCTGATTCCCATACTTCAGGGAGTTGTTCAGGATCAAAGGTACATTTCCGATGAGGCCATGACCGAAATTGCCCGCGAACTGGATATTGCTGCTGCGCAGGTATACGGAACGGCTACTTTCTACTCATTTCTTGATACCACACCTCGAGGGAAGTACGTTATTCGTGTTTGTAGAACTATTACCTGCTCTATGAAAGGTAAGAACCAAATCGTGCAGGAAATTGAAGATCTTCTAAAGATAAAAGTTGGCGAAACTACCCAAAACCGTAAGTTTTCGCTGCTTGAAACAAACTGTCTGGGCTGGTGCCATAAGGGTCCTGCCATGCTCATCAACGATGAGGTGTACACTGAGTTAACACCTGAAAAGGTGCGTGAAATAATAAGTGAATATATTAAAAAGTAACCCATTAAACGAAGATATTACCATGTCAAATACAAAACTAAAACGTGTTGATCTCATATTTGAGCAGGATTGCAACACAAAGGAGGTTCTTCAGTCTGCATGGGCAAAAAGTAAGGACGAAATTATTAATGAGCTACTTGAGTCTGGCTTAAAAGGACGTGGGGGTGCTGGATTCCCCACAGCACTTAAGTGGAAATTCACCAGCGAGCAACCCGAAACCGAGCGTTACATTATTTGTAATGCTGACGAGGGTGAGCCAGGAACATTTAAAGATAGAGAGATTCTATTTCAGGTTCCTTGTAAAGTGTTTGGTGGGATGGCTGTTTGTGCTAAAGTTATTGGCGCTACCGAGGGGTTTATCTATCTGCGTGGTGAGTATCGTTTCTTGTTGCCACAATTAGAAAAGAAGTTAGATGATTTCCATAAAATACTGGAAGAGCTCAAGGTTCCTTTCCGCATTAGAATTATTATGGGGAGTGGAGCATACATCTGTGGAGAGGAAAGTGCCTTGTTCGAAAGTATGGAAGGGCAGCGTGGAGAACCTCGCAACAAACCTCCATATCCTACCATCGCTGGTTTTAGAAGCAAACCAACTGTAATCAATAACGTAGAAACTTTGGTTTACGCTTTCATGATTAGCAAGCATGGTGCTCGCAAATTTAAGGAGCTTGGTACTGCCGATTCACGTGGTTCAAAAGTATTCTCAATTTCTGGTGATACACCTATCCCTGGAATTTACGAGCTTGAACTTGGTATGACCGTTGAGCAATTCGTTGAAGAGTTTGGTGATGGTGATACGAAAGCGGTACAGGTTGGGGGAGCCTCAGGATTCTGTGTTCCTCGTAAAAAGTTTAAAGATACCATCATCGGTTTTGAGGGTGTCCCCACCGGTGGCTCAATGATGATTTTCAACAGTTCACGCTCAATGTACAACGTTCTTAAGAACTACATTGAATTCTTCGAAGAAGAATCATGTGGACAGTGTACTCCCTGTCGGGTTGGTTGCCAGCAGCTCCTGAAAGGTATTGAGGCCGTTAAAAAGGGTGAAAAGCATGCTGCTTACCTTGATCAACTTCTGAAGCTCACCGAATCGATGAAGATTACTGCGAAGTGTGGTCTCGGACAAAGCGTTGCCAATTCGTTCTCATCTATCGTAGAGAACTTCAGGGAAGAAATGATTTACTAGGTGTTGAACATAAAAAAAATGCAATAATGGCTAAAAAGATTAATTTAAAGATAGATGGTGTAAATGTTACCGTTGACGAAGGTACAACCATCCTGCAAGCTGCTAAGCAGCTCAACATCCACATTCCAACCCTTTGCTACCACGATGATCTCTGCGTTGCAGGTAACTGCCGTGTTTGCGTGGTTGAAATGAAAGGATCACGTACTCTACCTGCTTCATGCGCGATGCCAGTAGCTGAAGGTATGGAAATCGAAACGAACACCCTAAAAGTAAGAACCGCTCGTAGGCATATTATCGATCTGCTCCTTTCTGAGCATAATGCAAAATGTACAACATGTTATAAGAACGGTAACTGCGAACTTCAGAACCTTGCTGCTGAGTACAAAATTTCTGAGCCAATGTTTATCGATCTAGTTCCTCATAAGAACTATACAATTGATGCGTATTCGCCTTCAATTATTAAGGACGATAGCAAGTGTATTCGTTGTCAACGTTGTGTGCGTACTTGTGAAGAATTGCAGCACGTTAGCGCTTTAGGCGTTGCCTACAAGGGCGATAAGATGAAAATTTCCACCTTCTTTGAGCATCCAATGTTTGAGGTTGTATGTACCAACTGTGGTCAGTGCGTAAACCGTTGTCCTACCGGAGCATTGGTTGAGCGTAACTACGTTGAGGAGGTTTGGGATGCAATTTACGACACCAAGAAACACGTTGTTGTACAAACAGCCCCAGCTGTAAGGGTAGCGTTAGGTGAAGACCTTGAAATGCCTGCCGGTTCGTTAGTAACTGGGAAAATGGTTACAGCACTTCGTCGTTTAGGCTTCAATTCAGTTCTTGATACCGATTTTACTGCTGACCTAACAATTATTGAGGAAGGAAACGAGTTGCTTCAACGCCTCAAGAGGGCTTTGGTTGACAAGGATCCGAAAGTGAAATTGCCAATGACTACCAGCTGTTCACCAGGTTGGGTTAAGTTTATTGAGCATACATATCCAGAGTATCTCGAGAATGTTTCAACATGTAAGTCGCCTCAGCAGATGTTAGGTGCTTTAGCAAAAACATACTACGCTCAAAAACGTGGAATTGATCCAGCTGATATTATTTCTGTTTCAGTTATGCCATGTACAGCGAAGAAGTTTGAGGCTGACAGACCAGAAATGCGTTCGAGTGGCTATAAGGATGTTGACTACGTTCTTACTACCCGCGAGTTGGCTATTATGATTAAGCAGGCCGGGTTAGATTTCTCACATCTTGAAGAAACTACCTACGATAGCATAATGGGTGAATCAACAGGTGCTGCCGTAATTTTTGGTGCAACCGGTGGTGTAATGGAAGCTGCTCTACGTACTGCTTACGAAGTTGTTACCGGTCGTGAAGTTCCATTTGATGGGCTAAATATTACTCCTGTTCGTGGTATGGATGGTGTAAAAGAAGCTTCAGTTAAAATTGAAAAGGTAAAACCCGAGTGGAGTTTCCTTGAAGGAGCAGAACTCAAAACGGTTGTTGCTCATGGTTTAACAAATGCCAAAAAGGTAATGGACAACGTTCGTGACGGAAAGGCTAACTACCACTTCATCGAAATCATGGCTTGCCCTGGTGGATGCTTGGGCGGTGGAGGTCAACCTATCCCAACCAACGCTGAGATCCGTGCTAAACGTGCTGAGGCTATCTACGCTGAGGATGCTGGAAAACCAATCCGTAAGTCACACGAGAACCCAGAAATTAAGATGATTTATGAGGATTTCCTCAAGGAGCCACTTGGACATAAATCACACGAATTGCTACATACCCACTATAAACCACGTGAGAGGTACTAGTGGTATGATATTTATAAAAAAATCGGGGTGGATTTCACCCCGATTTTTTTTGGCTTTTACTAGATAAGCTCTTTTCTAAAGTTTTTCCAGCTTAACCGCCGAAAGTTTGAACGGTGCAATCTTACTGTACGGATCAAGTTCATCACGCGTTAACCTGTTTACCTGCGATTCAGTGAAATGCCATGGCATGAAAACTTCGCCTTCAAGAGTCTCATCGCTTACTCTTACAGTAGTTTCGAGCTGGCCTCTTCGGGAAGTAATTCGTACTTTTTCCCCATCCTTTAAGTTTTGTTTAACAGCATCGTATGGGTGAACCAATGCGAATGATTCGTTAACAAATTCCCTCAGGGCTTTGGTTCTCCTGCTCATGGTGGCCGTATGGTAGTGGTACAATAGGCGACCGCTGTTGAGTAGGTAAGGATATTCGCTATCAACCTTCTCGGATTGCGCTACGTAATCAACCGGGAAAAGTTTGCCTTTGCCGTTTGGTGTGTTAAATTTATCGAGGTATAGCGTTGGGGTTCCTGGATGATTAGGGGTTGGGCATGGCCACTGAATGCTACCTTCTTCAAGGCGGGAGTGAGAAATGCCAGCCATGATGGGTGTTACGCTTGCAAGCTCGTCAAATATTTCGGCTTCGTTTTTGTAATCGGGCATGGGTTTTCCCATTCGTTTTGCGATTTCGTGTATGATTCGCCAGTCTTCCCGGGCTTCGCCCGGACAATCAACGGCTTTTCGAACACGTAGCACTCTTCGGTCGCTGTTGACAAATGTTCCATTTTTCTCTGCCCAAGTTGAAGCAGGAAGAATAACGTCGGCAAATGGAGTGGTTTCAGTGTGGAAAATATCCTGCACAACCACGAACTCCATTTTTTTGAAGGCTTCCTCAGTGTGATTCAGGTTTGGGTCGCTAATCATGGGATTCTCACCCATAATGTAAATCCCCTTCACTTTACCGTTGTATGCTGCTTGCATAATTTCTACAGTGGTCAATCCTGGTTTGTTGGAAAGCTCATTGGGATTAATATTCCAAATTTTGGCAACTTTTTTATTATTATCTTCATTGGTAACTGGTATATATCCTGGATAATTGGCTGGTGAACAGCCAACATCAGTTGCTCCCTGCACGTTATTTTGTCCGCGTGGCGGATTAATTCCACAGCGTTCGCGCCCAACCTGACCTGTAATGAGCATCATGTTTATCAAACTGAAAACGTTGTGTGTACCGGTAACCTGCTGGCTCATCCCCATACCTGTTGCAATCATCGATGTTTTGGATGTTGCATAGAGTTTGGCAGCAAGTTCCAGTTTGGCTTTTGGAATACTCGTAACTTCTTCAACAAAATCGGGAGTGTACTTGTCGGTTAATTCCTTAAGAAGATTAAATGCATCCATTCCTCCGTCAACTCTTTGGCTGATAAAATTCTTATCAACCCAACCCTTTTTTATAATAATATGAACCAACCCGTTAAGCAGAGCAACATCGGTCCCCAATTTTGGCTGTAGCCAAACCGTAGCAAAGCGAACCAATGGTGTCCACCTAGGATCAACCACAATTATTTTTTGTCCGTTTGCTGCCCCCCATTTTACGTAAGTAGCTGTTATTGGGTGTGTTTCAATAATATTGTTTCCAGTAACGAATAGGCAATCAACGGTTTCGAAATCTTCAATGGGGTTGCTACCAGCACCATCGCCCATTGATTTTAGCATTGCGGTAACCGTAGAAGCATGGCAAAGCCGGGTGCAGTAGTCAATATTGTTAGTTCCAAAAACAGTTCGTATAAATTTTTGGAAAAGGTAGTTGTCCTCGTTCGTACATTTTGCAGAGGCGTAACCTGCCAGCGAATCGGGTCCGTACTTTTCTTTTATTTCTCCAAACTTTGTTGCAATCAGATTTATTGCTTCATCCCAAGTTGCTTCCTCAAATTTTCCGTTTCGCTTAATTAGTGGTTTTGTTAGCCTATCGGGACTGTGAACAAACTCGTAGCCAAATCGACCCTTTACACATAACCGCCCATCGTTGGGCGAAACACCCTCAACGCCGTTACTGCGGACAATTTTTCCATCCTGTACAAGCAGTTCAATCTGGCATCCAACGCCGCAATAAGGACAGGTTGTTTGTACTTTCTTTTCAATTTTATCAAGTTTGAGCGTTTCACGATTTGGTTTCTCAACAATTGCCCCGGTGGGGCAAAGTTGGATGCACTCGCCACAGCCATCACACTCACTTTCGTTCCAAACGCCATTCCCTGCGATTATAAACGAATGAATTCCTCTCTCGTCAAACGAGAGAACATTTTTTCCCTGAACCTCAGCACACGCCTTTATGCACCTGAAGCATTTTATGCATTTGTTTGGATCGTAGGTTAATACGGGAGAAGTGTCGTCCTTTTTAAACCCAAGTTTCTGCCAAACGGGCTTAAAGTATCGCGAGTTTTTATCTTCTAACCCGTATTGAGAAATCAACTCTTTCAGTTCGTCGGGGTATGTGCCGTCGAACGACTCGTCGTGCTCGCTAAGTAGATAATCGATTAGGAACTTTCGGGTTTGCTCCAGCTCCTCATCGAAAGCGGTAACTTTTAAACCCTCGGTAACCTTTACGCTACAGGAAGCAACTAGACCTCGCATTCCCTCAATTTTTACGAGACAAAGTCGGCA
>Ga0116164_10003639_pt1 | contig 10471 bp, 11 predicted proteins | sample AD_UKC109_MetaG_FD_89888 | JGI IMG/M metagenome (GOLD analysis project Ga0116164, IMG submission 89888) | Active sludge microbial communities of municipal wastewater-treating anaerobic digesters from Hong Kong - AD_UKC109_MetaG | ecosystem: Engineered > Bioreactor > Anaerobic > Digestate... | reverse complement strand
GTAGCTTCTGATCCCCTGCGTCCAGACCCCCGATACGTTGTAGTAGACGAATACCACCAGCGCGCAGGCGAGGTTCGTGTTGATGTTGTCGGTCGGCGGCGTGAAGCCGGGCACCGTCCCGAAGAGGTTACAGGTGAGTATGTATACGAAGAGCGTTCCGATGAGCGGCAGGTGGCGGCGCGCCGAGGGCCCCATCGCGTCGGTCATCATACGCATGATGCTCTCCACCAGGACCTCGAAGATGTTAGCGAGAGAGCCCCTCGAATCGGGAACGAGCCGGCTGTTCGCGCGGCGGAGCTTGAGCCACGCTATGAACGATACAAGCGTTATGACCAGGAAGGCACAAAACGACATCGTGACATGAAGATACTCGTCCGCCCAGGAAGGAGGCAGACCGAGCACATTGTCAAACCATGCTATTACCGAGAAGGCTTCCATCTACCTGTTCTTCCTCACCCCCTCCACCAGGAGGGCCAGGACCATTGTGGAAAATCCCACGAGAAATGCAAGCGGCTCTACCGCCCCCGACTTCATAATCCACCAGAGCACCGCCCCTATCACGAATATCTTCGCCATGCCGAGCGCCGCTATCCAGTATGCCCCTCTGCCTCCGGCCATAGTCCTGACCACGACCATCACCAGGACCGCAAAGGAGGCCATGGCTATGGTGGAGCCGGCCGCAATGGAGAAAGCGGATTCCGATCTCCCCAGCAGGTATGAGGCTGCAACCGCCACGGCGAGAATCAAAACGGCGGTGGATATGACATGCCTGACAAGGCGGTATCCGTATGAGGCGTTACTTTCCATGCTCACTCCTCCTGTTCCCTTCGGCCTTCCTGCCGTTTAACCACCCGATTATGCGGACCAGGTTCACGAGCCCTCCTACAAAACCCAGCGAAATACCCGTCACGGTGAGCCAGGGACCCGTGCCAAGCTTTTCGTCAACCCATCCGCCGAGCAGCATGAACGCCACGACCGCGGCCGCGAGCTGAACGCCTGCCGCGCCGTAGACACCGTACGCCGCTATCGCCGACAGATCCCTTCGCATCAGAGCACCTCATCCACGGCCGCTCTCCTCTTTCGCCCAGGCGCCCACCAGATCGATGGTCTCGGCTACATCGTCCTCAGTGTGCGCGAGCGAGACGAACGCGGACTCATAAGGGGATGGCGCCAGATACACTCCGCGATCCAGCATGAAGCGGAAGAAGCGTCTGAAGCGCCCGCCGTCCGCACAGGAAGCGGTAAGGAAATCCACCACATCGGCTTCGGAGAAGAATATGCTCCACATGGAGCCCACCCGGTTTATCCTGTGCGAAATTCCGTTCCGGGACAGAACCTCGCCGGCCCCGGAGCAGAGCTGCCCGGAGACGGAATCGATTTTTTCGTAGACCCCCGGGACGGACAGGAGCTCTATCGTCTTTATGCCCGCGGCCGTCGCCAGGGGGTTTCCGGAAAGGGTCCCCGCCTGATATACGGGCCCGCTCGGAGCGACCCTCTCCATGAGCGCTGAGGATGCGCCGTAGGCGCCTATCGGAAGGCCTCCCCCGACTATCTTCCCCAGCGTCGTGATGTCCGGACTCACTCCGTAGAGCTCCTGGGCCCCTCCGAAAGAAACGCGAAAACCGGTCATCACTTCGTCGAATATCAGCAACGAGCCGTGCTTTGTGCACAGCGCCCGAAGACCCTCGAGGAATCCGGAACAGGGAGGAACGCAGCCCATGTTCCCGGCCACCGGCTCGACTATGATCGCCGCCACCTCGTTTCCTTCGGCCGCCATCAGCCTCTCCACCGATTCGAGGTCGTTGTATCTGGCAACCATCGTCTCCGCTGCGGCCGATCGGGTCACACCGGCGGAGGTCGGAACCCCGAAGGTGGCGGCGCCCGAGCCCGACTTGACGAGCAGGGAATCGGAGTGGCCGTGATAACAGCCCTCGAACTTTACGACCTTCCCACGAGCCGTAACTCCGCGCGCGAGCCGTATCGCGCTCATCGTCGCTTCGGTTCCGGAGTTCACGAACCTCACCATCTCCACCGAAGGGACCGCAGCGACGATCATCTCCGCGAGCCTGGTCTCACCCTCCGTGGGTGCGCCGAACGAGGTCCCGAGCTCTATCGCCTCGTTTAAAGCGGCAAGCACCTTCGGATGGGCGTGCCCCAGGATCGCCGGCCCCCAGGAACATACGTAATCGATGTACTCGTTTCCGTCGACGTCCCATATGCGCGAGCCCTTAGCCCTGGATATGAAGGGGGGCACGCCCCCGACGCCGCCAAACGCTCGGACCGGGCTCGAGACACCGCCGGGCATGACCTTACGAGCTGCCTCGAAATGCATCATGGATTTCAGCAGTTTGGCCATGGGACGCCCCTATCACGGAGAGGGTAAAAGGGCCACAAAAAGAGGCCTCCGAAGAGGCCGGCCATGACAATCGCCGCGCTTGCCTTTGGTCGGCTCCCGTGTTAGGGGGACTGCCTTGCGATGGAGGTTTTTCGTGCGTTTCCCGTTCATACAGACGTCGACCGTCTACAGCTACATCAAGCGCAGCCGCAGGTCCGGGCAGAAGCGTTTTCCTCTCGTCCTGATGCTCGAGCCCCTGCACGCGTGCAACCTCACATGCTCCGGCTGCGGCAGGATACGCGAGTACAAAGAGCACATGTCGAAGATGCTTTCCCTCGCCGACTGCCTCAAGGCGGTGGACGACTGCGGGGCCCCGGTGGTATCCATTTGCGGAGGCGAACCGCTGCTCTATCCTGATGTCGCCAGGCTCACCGAGGAAACCCTTGATCGCGGCCGCGTAGTCTACCTTTGCACGAACGGACAGGCGCTTGAAAAGAAGCTGGAGCTCTTCAGACCGCACAAACGGTTCAACATAAACGTCCACCTCGACGGCCTCGCGAAGACGCACGACGCGATCGTCGAGAGGGAGGGCGCCTTCGACAAGGCGGTGGCGGGAATTCGCGCGGCCAAGCAGGCGGGCTTCATAGTATGCACGAACACCACCGTCTACAGTCAGACGGACACAAACGAAGTCCGCGCCCTGGTGGATTTTCTTGAGGACATAGGGATCGACGGCATCCTGATCTCCCCCGGTTTCGACTACGCGGAAGTGGCCGACCAGTCGGTCTTCCTGACCCGCGAGGCGATAGTGGAGAAGTTCAAGGAGCTGCTTCCGACCACGCGCTCGCGCAAGGTGTGGAACACGCCGCTCTTCTTCGACTTTCTGGCCGGGAGGCGCGACTACCCGTGCACGCCATGGGGGAACGTCACCTACAACGTGCTGGGCTGGAAGGCACCCTGCTACCTCATAACCGACGGCCATCACCCAAATTTCGAGGGCTTCATGAAGGACGTGCCCTGGGAAAACTACGGCCCCGGCAAGGACGAGCGCTGCAGAAACTGCATGGCCCACTGCGGCTTCGAACCGACCGTGGCCCTCACCTCCACGGATTCGATCTCTGACGCGCTCAGGATGGCCCGCTGGACTTTCCTGTAGAGGCCCGTCTCTATCACCCGCGATTGACTTCCGGTATTCATGGCCGTAGAAGGGTGCAATGCATAAGGCCCCGCTCTCGATAGTCGCGGCCCTCGACGACGAGATTCGCGTCTTAAACTCTAAGATTGAGATCGATTCACGGGTCCATGTCAGACCTGCCCTCTTCACCTGCGGAAGGTTTTCAGAAAAGCCCGTTCTGATCGTCCGTTCCGGCATAGGAAGAGCCGCCATGAAATCCGCCGCAAGCTATCTCCTCAGGAACTACGACACTTCATGCTGCCTGCACGTAGGATACTGCGGAGGCGCGGATCCAAACGGCGAGCCGGGCGATCTGATCATAGCGCAAGAGGTGGTCGATTCCGCGACGGGCGACAGGTTCGCCACCTCGAAAACGCTTGTCTCCAAGGCCGAAGCCCTGTGCAGGGATAGAAATCTTCGCGCCCGCACGGGATCGCTAGTCACAACCGACAGGGTTGTCGAGATGCCTCACGAGAAGGCTTTTGTCGGCACCCAGCATGGGGCATGCGCCATCGACATGGAGAGCGCCGATCTGGCCCGCGCCTGCAAAAACGGGGGCGTTCCGTTTCTGGTCGTGCGCTCGGTCCTCGATCCACTCGACGCCTCCCTGCCCGATATGGGCGACTCCGTTACAGAGGAGGGCAAGACCGACGGCATGGCGCTGGCGGAGCACATGATCAGGAAGCCTAAGGATCTTTTGAAGCTCCCGCACATCCAGTACCTTGCAAGCCGTGCGCGGAATTCAATCAACTCGTTCCTAGAGGCATGGATAGAAAGGGAGGGGATATGAAGAAAAACGAACCAGCGGAGCGCAGCCGAAAGAGCAAGGCCAAGGGTATAAAATACGCGGTCGGCATCCTGGTATCGCTTGCCGTCATAGCGGCGGCGGTGGTGCTTCTCAGGTTTTTCGGTAAGGACCTTCTGCAATGGCGATATGATGCCTCACAGCCCACGTCACAAAAATTCGCAAAGATCGCGCGATGGATACCCGCGGGAGCAGAGTTCGAGGTCGCCGTGGACGTGCAGAAGGCGCTCTCGAAGGCCGGGCTCCGTGAAAAACTGGTCTCCCTCTCGCAGGGACATGACGGCGTCGCTGCCGATCTGCTCTCCGCGCTGCTCGAAAAACAGTCCTCCGTAGGGATGCTGATGATGGTTGGCATGCTGGGCGAACCCGGCGCCAAACCCGCCGTCGCGGTCGTAGCTCAGGGCAGCTTCGACGAGAAGAACTTCATCCCGGCCATAAGGGCCGCGCTGGTCGCCGGCCGCTCCGGAATATCTTACGAGAAGATCGGAGGCCGAAAGCTCTATGCTGAAAGCGACGCAAGGGATCCTTTCGGATTCATGATACTCGACCGCATGCACATAGCGGTGGGCACCAGGGCCTCCCTTTCGGCGCTCTTCTCCGGGCCACCGAGCGACGCCCCGCGCACCCTCGAAGTGCCCGATGCGGTGCTGTTCGGCCGGTTCTCCTTCGGGCCGAGGCTGCTGGCCCTGCTCCCGAACGATCTCTCGCCTGTCGCGCGAATCGATTTCGCCAGCGTCGACGGGACCAAGGTGTCGGCGAAGATCGAGGGCAAAGACCTAAAAGCAGCCAGCGACATCAGGATGTTCCTCGAGGGAATAAGGGCGCTCCTGCTGATACAGGAGGAGGGAAACGCGGCGTTGGAATCGGTGCTTAAAGGGGTGTCCATAGAGGGCCGCGACGGCTCGGTAACCATCGGCTGCGACGTGCTCCCCCTGCTCGAGATGTGGTCCACCGATTCGGAGACGACCTCCGGCGGGGATGCGGGCTAGCTGCAACTTCTGCTCAGAGGAATAGCGGCACGAAGCACATCTTTCTGGTGTCCATCAGACCCCGGTCGGTCAGCTTCAGCTCCGGAATGACGGACAGGGCGAGAAACGAGAGGGACAGGAACGGATCGTCGAGCTTCGACCCCATGCGCTTCGCGGCCCTGCATATCGCCGCGTAATCCGCGGCGACCCTGGGGGCCTTTCGGTTTGACATGAGCCCCGCTATGGGAAGCGGCAGCAGCGCCTCGACCTTCCCTTCGCATACGGCCGCGAACCCACCGCCTGAGCTGACCAGATGCCGAACGGCCGAAATCATATCCGCGTCGTTCGTCCCCACGGCTATCAGGTTATGAGAATCGTGACACACCGTGGACGCGAGGGCGCCCCTCTTCAGTCCGAACCCCCTGACCAGGCCCAGCCCGATCCTTCCGCTCGCATGGTGCCTCTCAAAGACCGCCAGCTTTAAGAGATCCCGGGAGACATCCGCGGAGACCAGCCCCCTTACGGGCCTCACCGCAACCTCCTCCGCCTTCGTCACTATCTGGCCCGGAACGATCCTTATGACCCTCGCCTTCCGGTTTGAAGTCTTCAGCTCCAGACGGGTCGGGCCGATATTCTTTATCCGCATGCTTTCTGATATCCTGCATTTCGCTTTCCTGATGGAAACGACCATCTCGCCATCGCGCGCGACGAGCTTCCCGTTCTTGAAGACCATGCGCGCCCTGAAAGACCTGAGGTTGTCGAAAACAACGAGGTCCGCCACGTAACCGACAGCGACGGCTCCCTTCCGGCGCGGAAGGCGGAAATAGTAAGGGGCGTTGCTCGTAGCCATCTGCAGGGCCGTAACCGGAGGTATGCCGGCCTTGACCGCGCGGCGCAGTATGTCGTCGATATGTCCGCGGCGTACCAGATCCACCGGGCTTCGATCGTCGGAACAGAAAAAACACCTGTGTGAATTTGCGGGTGTGATCAGAGGTGAAAGGTCGAAGAGGTTTTTCTCGGTCGTGCCCTCGCGCACCATCAGGTGCAGACCCGAGAACAGCTTCTCCGCCGCCTCCCCCGCGTGGGTGCTCTCGTGGTCCGAGTGGATGCCGGCGGCCACATACGCAGCCAGATCCTTGCCGGAGAGCCCCGGCGCATGTCCGTCAACACGCATCCCGGGTATCAGACGAATCTTTTCCAGGAGCTCCCTGCGCCCGGCTATCACTCCGGGGAAATCCATCACCTCGCCTATGCCCACCACCCTGGGCAACTTCGACAGGCGCCGGAGCTCTCGCACTCCGAGCTTTGCTCCGGAGGATACGAACGGCGACTCCGGGACACAGGACGGCAGCACGACATAAACATCCAGGGGCAGGTTTTCGGATGCAGCAACCATCCACCTCACACCTTCCTCTCCCATCACGTTGGCGATCTCGTGCGGATCGGCCACCACGGAGGTCGTGCCGCGCGGCACCACCGCCCTGGCGAACTCCGCCGGCGAGAGCATCGTCGACTCTATGTGGAGATGGCTGTCTATCAGGCCCGAGGAGAGATAACCGCCCCTCAGGTCGATGCTGTTTCTAGCCCTGTAGCTTCCGAAACCGGCTACGACGCCGTCCGCTATAGCCACGTCGGTGTGAACCACCGCGTCGGCGAAGACCGATACGACCTTGGCGTTTCTCAACAGCAGGTCGGCAGGCTTTCGCCCGGCCGCCACGTCTATCCTGTGTTTGAGGCCCATGCAGGCCATTGTATCCAAAACCGGAAGCAAAGCGGAGAAAAAAACGGGGGCGCCTCCCTCAATAGCGCCCCCTTTAAATAAACCGGAAGGACCTCCTAGAACGTGTATCTGATCGCCGGCGAGATGTTCCAGCCCACCGCCACGTTGCTGCGCGCGTAGATGTGAAGGCCGGTCTCCGCCCCTAACGACCAGTTCTCCTTCCACTGCCACCAGAAGCCGCCAGCGGGTATCGCTATGTCGCACGCGGCATAGGATCCGTTTCCGGCGGATATCGCCACGCCTACACCGGCCTGCGCATAGACCGCCCAGCGCGGATGGTCGTCGAAATCGAAAACGTAGCGTGCGTGAGGCACAAAGGAGATGATGGTGGGCGACTTGAACTTCGTCTCCATCTCGAAGCGCACGCCGGCCGAAAGCCTCTCATAGAAATAATAATCCCCTTCGAGGCCGAAGGTCATGGCGGGTCCGTAGCCGCGCGTGACATAAGCGAAGCCCGGCCCTACGAATCCTACCTGAAAGCTCTTCGCCCTGCCTTCCGCAGTGGGAGTGTAAGGCGGCGGCGCGCTGACTGAGGCAGCGGCCGGTTTTTCGGTCTCATCGGGCAGGGCGGCCTCGTTTGCCGGCTTGCCCTTCGCCTTGGAGGCCGAGGAATTGATGTCGTATTCCTCAACGCCGCTCGATTTTTTAACCGCCGGCTGAATCGGCGCCACCTGTTCGACGAGATCAGGGCTGTACAGATCCTCCTCGCCGTACTCGTTTACCCTCTTCTGGGCAAAGGACAGCGAGGGGAACGCGAACGCTGCAACCACGATGGCTATGATCAGTCTTTTCATCCCTATCCCCCCTTTGATATTTGAGCGCAGGTCAGTCTTTTACGCGAATTTTTTGAAAAAATCCACTACGGTGCGCGCAACCTCTTCCTTTTCCCAATCCATGGTCAACACGTGCCTCGATCTCCTGAACAGAGCGGTCTCGACTATATCCGATGCCACCAGTTTCTTCACAAGCCTCACGTTCGACGTCGGTGCCACCAGATCTTTGCCGCCGTGTGCCAAGAGGACCGGGCTCGACACCCTGTGAAGATTCGCCCTCAGGTCCTTCTGCAGGTCCATTATCTGATAGACCGATTGAGCCGGAATCATCGGAAGGGAGAGTTCCTCATAGCGCCTTCTTCCCTCCTCGTTTGCCACGCTCTTATCCGGGGATTTCGGTATCATCTTTATCACATATCTTAGAGGTGAATACCTTACCGCTGGCGCCGCCATCCTGTTGAGCAGCGCAAGCTTCAGCGGCGTGGATAAAAGCGCCAGGGCCCTGACCCCCCAGCCCTCCTCCTGAGCCAGCTTGAGACCCAGAAGAGCGCCGAGGGACGTCCCCGCGTAGTAGATGCGGTCGACCTCGCGCCTGAGCGCCCCGAAAGCTATTCGAACGGTGTTGTACCACTCGTGCCAGGTCGTCTTCGAAAGCTCCTCGAGGCTCCCGCCGTGGCCGGCGAGGCAAGGCGCAGCGACGCGGTAGCCGGCGGCCAACAGGGCTTCGCAGAGGACGGAGACTGTGGCCGGGGTACCCGTGAGGCCGTGAACAACGAGACAACCCTTTGTCATGATTGGGTTTTAACACACGATGAGATCGTTGACAAGAAAGGCCCTCTCCAACATCCTGCCCGAATGATCGATCGAATCTGCATACCGGTTGGCGAGGCGCTTTCCGAGGTCGAGAGAGTCCTTGAGAACGAGCTAGTCTCGAACGTGAAAACTATCGATTCGATAACCGGATACCTCATAGGAAACGGCGGCAAGAGAATCCGCCCGGCCCTCTTCCTTCTATCCGCACGCGTGGTGGGCTTGCACGGTTCCCCCAGACAGGCGGCGGCCATAGAGATGCTGCACACGGCAAGCCTTCTTCACGACGACGTGATAGACGATGCGCCCGTCCGCCGCGGATACCCCTCCGCCAGAGCCAGATGGGGAAACCAGGCCAGCGTGCTGGTAGGGGACTTCATGCTGTCGCGCGCCTCCATGATATTCGCCCAGGAGGGAGGCGCCGAGCTCCTGCTCGCCCTCGCGCAGGCGATGGGCCATACGACCGAAGGGGAACTCCTGGAGATAGAGCACCAGAGCGATGCCGAGACGGGCGCGGAAACGTACATGCGTATCATAAGCGGAAAGACCGCTTCCCTCTTCTCCTTCGCTGCAGCGGCGCCCGCTATAACCGCTTCGGTGGGAAAGCAGCTCGAAGAGGCGATGAGGAGCTTCGGCCTCGGCGTGGGTCAGGCGTTTCAGCTGACCGATGACGCCCTGGACTACGTCGCGGACGAGGCGTGCACAGGGAAATCCCAGGGCATAGACCTCAGAGAGGGAAAGCTCACCTATCCCCTGATCGTAGCGCTGTCGAAATCGACCCCAAAGGAGCGCGCCAGGATAAGAAGCGCGCTGATATCCGGCAGCTTTGCGCGCGAGGAGTTTCGCGGGATCGTTGACATAGTTGAGAGAAACGGCGGGATCGAATCAACACTGCGGCTGGCGCGCGAAACAGCCGCGAAGGCGAAGGAAAGCCTCGTCTTTTTCAAACCCTCGATAGAACGCGATTCTTTGGCCCAGCTCGCCGACTACGCGGTCTCCAGGAACAGGTAGGCCCAACCGCAGCCTTCAGCATTTCAAAGAGTTCGAAGCATCGGGGTCGAAAAAACCGGTGCATCGTTTGTCGGCACGGCTGCACCCTTTTGCAGCAGCCAAGCTTCGCCATCGCCCGCCTGCCCGGCGTCTTATCCTTTAAATATCATAAACTTGCGCGGGTCATCGCTTCTGGCACGCCGTTTGCTTTATTGCCTCGTGAGCTCACGATCGATCGTGCACCACGGAAAGGAAGATAAATGGGAGAGCATACAGGGAAGGACGTGTTCAACATCGTGGAGGGAAAGGACGGCAAGATGCGCTGGGTAAAGATCGGGCAGGCCTTCACAAACAAGGACGGTTCGATCAACGCCTATCTGGATGTCTTTCCCCGCGACGGAAAGCTGCAGATCCGCGAACGCAGGACGTCGGAAAAGAACGGAAACTCCAGGGAAAACAGCTTTGAAAACTGAAAGGAGAAGAGAGATGAACCACACTATGAAGAGGGAAGTGAGCGGGGGGATGAAGGGCGTAGCCACGATAGTAGGTCTTCTGGCGACCCTGATGCTGGCCGGGCAGGCGCTTGCGGCGAAACAGCCGCCTTCCGCGCCTGTCGATATCAACAAGGCCGGCGTCGAAGAGCTTATGTCGCTACCCGGGGTGGGCCCGGCGAAGGCCCAGGCTATAATGGCCTACAGGCAGACAACGCCCTTCGCGTCGACCGACGACCTCGCAAACGTAAAGGGTATAGGTCAGAAGATGCTCGCGAAGATAGCCCCGTTCGTAAAGGTCAACGGCGGCTCCGGAGCAAAGGCTCCTGGCACGGCGGAGAAGGC
>Ga0116164_10003637_pt1 | contig 10478 bp, 8 predicted proteins | sample AD_UKC109_MetaG_FD_89888 | JGI IMG/M metagenome (GOLD analysis project Ga0116164, IMG submission 89888) | Active sludge microbial communities of municipal wastewater-treating anaerobic digesters from Hong Kong - AD_UKC109_MetaG | ecosystem: Engineered > Bioreactor > Anaerobic > Digestate... | reverse complement strand
CTAACGGTGGCGGTATGGTTAGTAAGGGATTGCGGGCTTCTTTCCTGTCAAGTTACAGATTATTTTGGAGCGGGTTACTGAGCCCCGAAAACCACTGAAACCCTTATTAACTATACCGCGTGTTACCGCCTGGTGTTGATTCTTTCAGTCAATTTATTTTCAATTTGCTACATATTTCCTGTCAGTCCGTGCGATGGCAAGACATACTCTTTTGCAATTTTTGGTCTTTGCGTTGGCTTGTGCGAATTGCAAATGTGTATGGCTTTGGGCTGGCATTTCTACTCTTTATTTTCTATCAATTGTTTCAGTTCCTCTTTACTTGGTAAAACTGTCTGGTACTTGCTTGCAAAAATCTGTTGGTTTTCTTTTGGCAAAGTTATTCTCACCAACGTTTCATTTTTCTGTTTGCAGAGTACTATTCCGATGGTGAGATTTTCTTCTTTAGTCTTTTTAAACTCATCGTAGTAGTTTACATACATTTGCATCTGACCTAAATCCTGATGTTTTAGTTTTCCAATTTTTAAGTCAATTAGCACAAAACATTGTAACAGACGATTATAAAATACCAAGTCAACATAGAAATGCTCATCTTCAATTGTTATTCTTTGTTGTCTGCCAACAAACAAAAAGCCTTTTCCTAATTCCGTTAAGAAATGTTCGAGTTTGTTTATAATTGCTGTTTCGAGGTCTGACTCAGTGTATTTGTCTTTTTCTTCAAGTCCTAAGAAATCCAGAACGTAAGGCTCTTTTATAGTGTCAATAGGTTTCGTTACAACCTGACCTTTTCTACTCAATTCTTTAATTCCTTCTTTATCTCTGCTCAGTACCAATCGTTCGTAAAGTGATGAATCGTATTGTCTTTCCAATTCACGAACCGACCAATTGTTATTTACAGCTTCAATTTCATAGAATTTTCGTTCTTCTTCGTTTTCTATTTTTATTAGTTGAAGGTAGTGTGTCCAGCTTAAATTAAACGGCGATTCAGTTTCCCGCATCGGTGATGCAGATTTTTCTTCGTCAGATTTCCGCATCAGTGATGCGGATTTTTCAGTTTCAGCAATCCTGTCTCTGAAAACGAGATAAAAGTTCCGCATTCTTTCTAGGTTGTAAACTGAATAACCTTTCCCAAATTCACCAGTAAGTTTTTGCGAAAGTTCCTTTAAAACAGACTTTCCGTATTCAGCACGTTCTTTCCCTTCTTGTTCTTCTTCAACGATAAGTTTGCCGATTTCAAAATAGGTGAGGACAATTGTTTGATTTACATTTTTAACAATAAACTTTCTTGCCTCATTGAGCAAGCCTGCTATTTTTCCAAATAATTGGTTGTCTGATTTTGATAACTCCATTTTATCCATATTGCTAAATTAGGAAATATCTTAATGCTAATTTTTCGTATTGTCGTATTCTTCTTTTTCTTTGAAAATCTTAGAATTAGGATTATTTATGTCATCTCTACTTATTAAGTAATGTCTTTGTAAAAAATCCTTAACCTTGTTTGAGCAAACTAAATTTTCAATATCTGAAAAATCATTATTTTCAATTATTGATTTTGCTGTGTCTAAATCATCATCAGAAAAGCCATTAAATTCATTCCACCATTTTTCTGTGTATCCTTTATCTTTGAAAAAGAACCGGAAAAGAATGTAAGTCTCTGGCATGTATAGCAACTTGAAATATTCACTTTCATCGTTGCCAAATGTCTCATAGAAAAACGATTTACCTTTTCCAATCTTACCTTTTGTTGCATTCAAAATAGTTTGAACAGCACGGATAAATTTCCTATTCCAGTATTTACCAATAAAATGCCGGTTTGCAAACCATTTCTCTCCATTAATTGGATGAAATTTCATAGGAAATGAGTAAATGTCTATTCCAAGAGAATCGCATAATTCCACGTTAATCTTTAATCTTTGATAAAGTTCAACCGGTTTATCTTTTTCATTATAAAGTAGGTAATTGGAAAGTTTATTGATTCCATATTTAGCAGCAAGTTCAACTGCATTTACATATACTTTCTCGTATTTCATACTGTCAAATGCAATTCTTAAAGGTCTTATTGGAATTTCACTCAACAATTTCATCTTTGTTTCATCTTCCACTATCAACCTTGCGTCTACTCCCTGATTGAAATCAACATAGCGCTGCTTTGGAGTTTTATTTCTGAACTTTTCATAAAGCTCTTTTATATCGGGATAAATAGCTAAAATATTTTCCTTTGTTGTCGTTTCTAATTTTAACAGACTTAAGGAATCCATCAAATCATAAAGATTTTGCTGATTTTCACCTTTCAACCTTTTTAATAAATCATGCAGCAGAAGATGAGATTTATTTATAAATCCTCGGTCATTATATCCTGACTTTAAATTCGCAATTGCTAAATCAAGTTGGTTTGGCTCAATATATTTTGATGTTTTTGAAAAACCACTTGCTTTGATTTCTTCAATTATATCTGAAAAACAATCAGAAGCAAGGACGTTGTTGTCTAACAAAAGAAGATTTCGTTTTTCACCATATTTTTTTGAAGCAGATATTATTTGCTCTTTTAAAGGCACAAAATTCTGAAATTTTGGCTCAAGTTTCGGAACAGCGCAAAAAGAACATTTCCGAATGCAACCTCTTGTCATGTACCCATAGTAGGCGTTATTTTCAGGGTATTTGTATTCGATTTCTTCTAAAATTGAATAATCTAAAGGTAAATCGTCAATAACAATTTTGTTTTTGTCCAGGATTCCGGCTTTATCCAAAAGTCCTTTATGTGTTTTAATTCCAGTTGCCTTTTCAACTTCCTCAGATAAAACGGTCGCCAACACGCCACCAATTTTCAGTTCGTTTATATCTTTTACCAAATTCTTTGCAAATTCAATCGTGTCAATTGTTATTTGCCAATGAAATGTAAAAAGGGTTGTAATACAGATTCTATCCCATTCTGGATTCTTCAGGTATTCCTTTTTTCGAAAAATGTTCCTGAAATGAATAAACCAACCAGAAATAAGCAATTCATATTTTGACAGTTTTATAAGGTCTTCGGATATATCTTTTTTACCAGTTTTGATATATTCGGATATTCTGTCAAGATATTTATTCCAGATTATTGTATCATCAATTTCCGTTAGTTTGCTAACCAGATTGGATGTTATATTTTTTAATACAAAATCATTTAACTCTCCTTTGAAAAACACAACATTGTCACCTAACATTCGGTGATATGTTGCCAGTTTCATAAGCCCAATAGGAGGATATTTATTTTTATAATTAGGTTCTAATAAAAGAATATTTCTCTTCTTCTTCATGCCACTATTTGTTCAGCTCTTCTACTATCTTGTGTTTGAGGTTTTCTGCTAAATCTTTTGTCAAAGCAGAATCAATTATCGAAAGAATTTTTGAAACAAGTTTTCTATCTTTTTTATTTAGCCTGGAAATATCATCTGTCAAATATTTAGTTCTTCCATTGTTTTCAATTACAGTAACTTTTTCAACTTTTTGTTCTGGCTCGCCAATGACTTTTTCGAAAATCTTATTTTGTGAAGGATTGTTATTTAATTCTTTAAATTTTTCCAGTTCTTTCTCAGCTAAAATCGCTTTTTCTTTTTTCGAGTCAAATTTCTCCTGATATTTTTTCTTTTCCTCATTATTGGTAAAACCACCTTTATTTGTTTTTTCTTCAAATTCTACTGAAAAGGCAACAAATTCGTCAATTTTTCGTTTTTCGCTGCGAATATTCGAGGAGAAATAATTTAACTTTTGCAACTCATTAAATTTTATTGCTAAGTATTTTTCAAATTCTTTTAAATCATGCGTTTCGAGAAAGTAATCTCTTCTTGCATTTGGAATTAAATCAGGACTAACGGTATAAACTTCTCCAAAATAATATTTTGACCACCTGGTATCTTTAAACAATTTATCCATCGTGTTTTCCAATCCGATTTGAATATTACCTTTTCGAAGCCTGATACTTCTTGCCGTATTGATTTTAGGCATTTGTTTTATTAATGAAGAAATACTAAACCACCCCCAAGCCAGCAGTGAGTTTTTTGAATTTCGAATTTCATAGGTTTCGATATCATGTATTTCGTCAATCTTTTTCTTATTTCCGTTATCACCCTCATAAATGCTGGTTGTATATGCTTTAAATACTTGACTTTTATTCAAGAAGATATGATATTCATCAATTTCATAATTTAATTCTTTGGCTTTATCCAGTATTATGTCTTTAAAAATAAATCCTTTACCGAAAGGTACTGGTGCAACCATTGTCAGATATTGGTAAATATCATGTTTATTCAAAATCGCCTTATTGCTGACATTTTCAAGTGTCACACGAAAATAATGAGAATCTTCACTTTCTTTTTCTGTCGAAAATTCAGTAACAGAATCAATTACTGAGGTTGCTTCTTCTTTTTCAGTCCTGTTGTTAATGATTGATTTGAGTTTTTGAGAGTCCCAAATTAATATTGACTTAACCGGTTCTCCTTTAAAACTTGTTTCAAAAATTAGTTTATCACAGTAAGCCAAACCACCAAGTCTGCCAATTCCTCGAAATCCTTTATTTTTCGTCCTATCCTTTGTTGACTGTGCAATATTTTTAAGAATAGGTTGCACTTTTGATGTTTCTATACCGGTTGCATTGTCAAAAATTGAAACAGTTTTATTCGAAAAATCTATTTCAATGTCGATTATGCCATCCCGTAAATTATCAAGAATCTTTTCCTCGACAGCTTTGTCAATTTGGTCAGCACTATTCTGAATATATTCGCGAAAAATAAAACGAGAATCTTCATACATTCCTAACGTTAAAGATTCTATTACGTCTTTCCCTATTGTAGTTTTAGATTTATCCATTTGGGAATTGTTTGTATAGTGGTTTTGGAAATTTAATATTTAGCAATGACCGAAAGACGGGATGTTCGATGATATATTCTCCAGGGTCTAATCTTGTCATCATGTTTTTATAAACCGTAGGAACAAATCTGTAATCAGCCTTTGAAATTTCGATTGCATTTGTTCGTCCGAAAGCATGTGACGCACAATTACCTTTTACCCGGTCGTGAATGGCACTTTTAAACTGCTCAACTGAAAACAAAATAATACCTAACGAACGACCTCTTTCGGAAATATCTAAAATTTGTTTTAGAATCGGCGAGTTTTTAGGAACATCATTGGACGCATATTTATTTAATTCATCAATAAAGATTACAATTTTGCTTGGTATTTCTTTTTCCTCCCTTTCTTCCTGTCCTAATTTAAGTTCGTAAATAGCCCTGATAACATCTCCAAAAACAAATGCTTGTGTATCTTGGTCTAATCGTGCAATATCAACTACATGAACTTCATTTTTTTGAATATTTACAATTGAATCCCTCAATCTTTCTTCATTACTTTCTGGTATAACTCTTTGGCTGAAAATTGCATTATTTAAAGCTTTTGTAATTACTCGTTTGAATTTCCGCCAACTCATGACTGAAATTTCTCTATCCCCGGTTGTTCTGCCAGGTCTTGTAAATTCACCTACTTTGGCAATAAATTGAGACCAACTGGTAACTTCGCCAAATCCACCTTGCTCGGTGATGATGAAGTTTATTATAGATTCCATTGTTCCAGTAGAATCTTCAATATTCGAAAAAAGTAAGTCTAAATTCAGTTTGTCATCTTCAAATACATATTTGTATTTAAAAGCTTTGTTTACATCAATCTGGGCTTCAATATCATTACATTGCCCGTAGCTGTATGTTTTGGCTTTGGATTGGTCGGAATATGGATAGTGGTATTTTACATTTTGAAATGGTTCAGTGGTCAATCCAAGCATCTCAGTGTATCTTTTTTTCTCCTCTTCTTTCAAATTAGTATTTGGTTCATCAATAGCCAATAAATCACGACCTTTAACATTAAACATAACAAAAGCCACAGAGTCGTTGCTGTCAGATTTTTGAAGATATTGTTCCTGAATTGCTTTCATCAAAAACATTGTATATGATGTTTTTGCAGCCAACCCAGATATTCCCGAAATATTCAAATGTGCACCTTCCGGACCAATTAAAAATTGAGAATTGAAATGAACTGGCAACGATATTTTGTCCTCGTCCCTGTACATCTCCATGTAACCACAAATCAAAGGATTCTTAATATCTTTTAATCCCAACGCCTGAAGAACTTCGGTTTGATTTGCTAAGCCAACTTTGCTACCGTCAAGTACAGGTGTGTATATACTTTTGTCGTTTCCTAAAACTTTGGCTTTTACAAAGTTCATCCCAATTCTGTGCATGTTTGGTTGAGTCGAAACATCTCCGAAATCGCTGGAAATAAAATTGCTCAAATAACTTGCTGAGTCAGTTATATGAGAGATTTCTTCCACAATCCCGTAAGAGATGGAGTTTTCAATATGTTCAACTTTAACTACATCAAACGGATTTAGAATTCTTTGTTTATTCGTCCAAAAATAGAATTCATCTATTGTTGTTGGATTTTTTTCAGTGGCTGCAACTTTGCCGATTATTTTTGTCATGTTAGAATAGGTTTATGAAATGTATGTCGCTTAAGTATTGACTTTTAATGAAGCTTTCTGTCAGGTAAACCGGATATAAATGTTTTTCCCATCTATTGTCTTTTCCGTAACAAACCGGGTTTCTTTCGTTAATAATATTTGCGCTTATTAAATCAATTTCATCCGAGTCCAGACCTTCTACCTCCTGAATTTCCCGAACCAGAATTTTTTCAATTTTTAATACTCCGTCAAATGGGCTTAAAGTTTCCCTGATTCTTAGATACCAAACCGCAAACTTGACATCAGGGATTCTTTCTGTTTGATACATAAATGCCGGTGTTCGATGATATAGTTTTAACTCGGCAATTCTCCTTGAAATATCCTTAACATCATTCGAAAGTGCTTCTGGATTAAATGCTTTAGAAACGCCAACAACGCAATCATAATTCGCCTTTATTTCCGATAATTCTTTTGACTCTCCACTTTTCATGTATTCCAGTGAACCGTCTTTTATTAAAAATGAATCATCATTTAATTTTCTGGCTTTAACCAATTCAAAAACAACTTTTTGCTCTAAAGCAATCATTTCGTCCTGAATTTTTGCAACACCTCTGTCTTCGTATTTGTCGTTTTCTGTTAGTAAAGTGTTTTTATAGGGAAGTATTTTACTGAATTTTAAATTTTGATTTTTTAAAATTTCCTGGCTATTCAGTTTTTGGATTAAATTATTAAAAAACAGCTCGTCATTTCCGACCGTGGTTTGAGCATTTGCGTTTTCTGGTAATGAAATTACAAGTGGATTTTTAAAGTTTACAGCTTTAAAAGAATGTTCGTCGACTCTTTCGCAAATAGCTACACCAATTTGTCCGGCAATAACCGGATATAATCTTTTGCCATAAGCTATGTCGTCAATTTTATAAGTTCTTCGGGAACCGTCCAAAAAATATTTAAAAAGTGGTTTTCCAGTTTGGCTAATTTTGTCAGCAAGGTCTTTTACCGATTTTGTTGTGTTTAGGCTTCTGTCGGTTTCTCCTTTGTTTTTTACCTGAATACCCTTTTTATCGTCGTATTCTAATTTCGGAATTTCAACAGCCTCGAAACAGTATTTATAGGATTTGTAATTTTTCCCATCTGTTTCTTTTGCTATAAAATCTAAAATTCTCTCCATGTTTATTTAAAGGTTAGTTAGCGAAAGCCAAAAATAGCTCTTTTGGTTTTTATTATGTTGGTCGTGGGTCAGAAAAAACCAAATGTGCTATTTGTGCGGTGGCATTTAATTACGTTGATTTTTGTTTTTCTTTTTTATGTAGCAAATTATCAGTTGTTTATGTCTTTTTTTTACACTTGGCGGTAACGGTCTCGGCTATGGGCAGTGGCGGATTGCGTGCGACTTTCCGTTCGGCAAAACGAGAAAGTTGGTGCGGGAATCCGACGCTCGAACACGAGCTTCACCCGCCATTGCCTATGAGCCATTGTTAGGCAACGTTGTTTATTATTATGTCTTTATACAAATCACCTTTAATTCCACAGTAATTTGTCCCTTTGTACAAATCTATCAACAAATCCGAATATTCCGAAATCACTTTGTATGAATCTTTAGACAAATTGCTCGTTAAAATTCCACAACCTAAAATGCCAGGATTACATACAAGCGCATCTTTTTGAATCACTTCCACAATCAATTCGCAACAATAAGTCGATGAAATATTGGATTGTACTGTTTTAGTTTTTATATAATCATTTAGTTGGTTTTTGTAATTAAGTGTGTTAAATCCATACCATAGAAAACATTTTAATCCTTGCTCAGAGGCTTTTATGAATAAATCCAAGAAAGTCTTGCCATTCGAGCTTTCTTTGTCAATGTAATATGGGTCAATATGAATCAATGTAGAATCGGGTAAATTAGGCAACAAATCGAAAAGTCCAACTACAGAATCTTGATTAAATACACCAACCTTATCAGAAAGATTATTTTGACTGGCAAAGGTTTTTATGTTCTCCAAAGCCTCAATGTTTGTGTCAAAGAAAATGAATTTCTCTGCCAAATTCTTTATCAATGAAAGTGCCAATGCTGGAGAGCCAAGGTATTTGTCTTTGTTAACGTGTGGATTAATCAATTTATAATATTCAGAATCTTTCAGTAATTGAAAATCCACAGCTTTTTCAATAAAATTATAAATTCCGTATTTTTGTTCGGCTGATTGAGAAAGCGAATATTCACAATATGCAGAATTTGTCTCAATGTAAACATTTGGTTTTTCAATGCTAATCACTTGACAAAGTGGTAAATGTTTCCAAATATCTCCAATTTTTCCGTAATGTTTATATTTCAATTCCATATCTAAATCCTTGTACTGTGCAGTTTTTCTAAAAACCACACACCTTCTTGTTCATTCTCAGGCATAAAACTATTTGAAATAATTTTTGTGAATCGTGTGACTTTTTGATGTACTGTACTTTTAGGTAGATTATATTTTAATGCTATTGAGTTCAGGGAGTTTTGTGTTTTACTAAAATAATAATCAAGATAGATGGGAATTATTTTTCTATCAATATTGGCGATTATTTGCTGAACTACCCGATTAATTAAATCTTCTCGAATCTCACCTGTAGTTTCATCATCAAATGTTATTGAAAAAGAAGATTGGTCAAATAGATTGAATACCTGATTGAATATAACACTTTGCTTTAATGGCCTGTTTATAAGATTAAATATATCATTAAGTGCAGTTTTAACACGAGGCTTGTAATGCCTTGTTTTTTCTGTAATTGGGATTTTAGGAAGGGTTCTGACGATTTCATTGATTGTTTCATTTTCTTCCACAGGATTGCAAAATACATTTACTTTATTCCAGAAAACATCATTATTAATCTCTTTACTAAAATAAAGCTCGTTTAGTATTTCCAAAGAAACACGCTTAGTATCGTCAAAACTAAGACCGGTTTTATTTTGTAGCTCCCTAATTCTATTTGCCACATAAGACACAATGATGGTTTTGAAATAATACTCGATGTAACTTTCTGGAATTTTCTGGTAGTGTTTTAGCTTACCTTTTTCTAAAATAAACAGAAGAAGTTGGTGAGTTAACGAAATAACTTCTTCGTCAGTCCAAAATGTATCAGTGCTTACATTTTCTTCTAAAATTGTTTTAGGCCAATTGAATTTGTATGTATAGAATTTTACTAATGAAACAAAATATTCATATCCATTAAGCGACATTTTTCCTTTAGCCAAATCAAATATGTAATCTGCTTTTTTCATCCTTTACAAATTTTAATTTGCCACATAAAATTCTTTAATTGAGTATCATCTAAAATATCAATGCCATTCCACCCTCTATCAAGATTTAATAAGTCTTCAATGATGTAAGGCATAGAAAGTTTTAAAAGAAAGAATGAAAATTTGCCGTCACCAACTAAATCTACTTTAAATACACAGCTACCTTTTTGATATTCTTTAGTAGTGCCAGGTGCAAGTTGTACTGAAACATTATCCGTTCTGATTTTCTCTACTATTGAAGGATGAAAATCATTTTCTGATTTATTTTTTGCAAAACTATTGGTCCAGATATTATTTGGAGCTTTCCAAATGGAGCCTACACTGGGTTGATATATTCTTCTTAATATGTCTTTATAATCCATATTGCTCTTTTTCTGTGGGTTGGTAATTGCACTCTTTTGCAAATTTAGTTAGGGGGTTGGTTAGTGTGATTTGCAAATGTGTGCAATGTGTGTGGGATTCTCTAACTGTCCCGAAGGGCAGAAGCGGGTTGGCAAAAACAAAATTTTTATACTTAGTCATTCTTTTAATTTTTTGATTTATTTCTCCCTTCAATGTAAAAAAATTTCAGTTTCTGTTTTTTATTTTAGCCTTGCAGGTAACGGATAGCGCTAAGCGGCAAACCCGATAGGGTTGCGCTTAGGGCATGTTAGGGGTTCGGGCATTCATTTTCATATTTCGCTCATTTTCTCACAAAATTCTTTTAAATAAATAAGGGCG
>Ga0116164_10003635_pt1 | contig 10480 bp, 7 predicted proteins | sample AD_UKC109_MetaG_FD_89888 | JGI IMG/M metagenome (GOLD analysis project Ga0116164, IMG submission 89888) | Active sludge microbial communities of municipal wastewater-treating anaerobic digesters from Hong Kong - AD_UKC109_MetaG | ecosystem: Engineered > Bioreactor > Anaerobic > Digestate... | reverse complement strand
TGTGCAATTATGTCAGTATATTTTGCAATATCGTTGGGTGCGCCAATTAATAAGCTCTTAATCATTACTGCAAATTCGGAAAAATATTTTTCAATGCAATAACAGGGTGGGGTATTTGTTTGTTTTTTAACAAAAAACCACTCAGATTTTTATGGTCGGGTGGTTTGTGATTTCTGTTTATTTCGAAAAATATATGATATAAAATTCTTCGCTTTGTTTATTTACCCAATGTTTTGCACCTAGGCTACTTGCTTTGTCAATTAAAGGAGCAGGTAAAAATGGAGCAATCGTTTTGAGTATTTGTCCCTCGTTCAGTTTTTTTATTGCAGCCAAAACAACATGTACCGGGTGTTCGCCAGCATTCAGCATATCGCGTGTGTCAATTATTTCGGCAATATTTGAATAGTTGAACCATTCGGGTTGCTTGATAACAAATTGCGAATCGCTGTCGTTTTCAACTTCGATATTGCTTTGCCCGACTTCTTCGCGCAGGCAGTTCACCAATGTTTCGACATTTAGGTTGGCAATGTTAGCTGCTTGCCCTATGGTGGTTATGCGGGCTATTGTTTTTCGCAATACCGGGTTCTTAAGCTTTTTGAAGGGTGGAGCCATTTCAATCAGTACTTCTTCTAACTCGGGAAAGGCATCGAGCAGTTCGCTTATTTTTGTTTTTGGAGTTATCAGTAAATGTTCCATAATTGTTTTTCTTTATTTATCGTACGACAATATTCTGCGTTCGCCTTCGAGTGCGCGCGCATTGGTTAAATCTTGCGATACTTCGAGTGTGCCAAGGTATTCTCCATTTTCACCTTTTAATGCATAGTATTCAATAAGAATGAATTTCCCCCTCATCTGTATCCAGAACGATGCTTTCTCTTCTTTTCCAGCTTTGAAATCTTCGAGAATTTTTTCAACAATGTGTACGCTGCCCGGAGGGTGGCAAAGGCGAACATCGCGGTTAATAATTGATCGGCTTCGGGTAAAAATGCGCTCACTGCCTTGTGTAAAATATTTAACTTTGTCGTTTCGGTCAACAAAGGTCATATCAACAGGAATGGTATTCATAATGGCCATTAGTTCCTGTGGCGTAAAACTGCCCGATGGAAGTTGTATGTTTCCGCTATTGTTGAGCCCCTGAGCGGTATTGTTTTCGGTATTCATACTTTCGAAACCTTCAGGCTTCCAATCGGTTTGTGGGTCGTAAAGCGTAAATCCAATTTCGATGGTTTGCTGGTGTATGTTCCACCAATCTTCAACGGTAAGTGTATCCATAGCCATAGGGAATAAAATGTCTTCTTCCTTTTTGACCATTTCTGAAAGTTCTTTCAATACAGGCAGAAAAACCAATTCGAGCGATTCCTGTAAATCATTTTTGCTAAGCGCCTCTTCGCGTAAAATATCGATGCAGCCTTTTAAGTGGTCGCGTATTTCGTCGTGTTTGCCCCACATTACTTTTGGTGGGCCGGTTATCTCACGTTTCTCGAGATAAGGAAACACCAAGTACTCTTTGCGCTGATAATGTTTATCAACATCCATTAACTCGTTAAAGCAGCTTTGTAATGCTAAAGCCCTTTGTTTAAACTCATTGTCGGGCAATTGGTTGAGCGAGTTAAGCAAGTCGTATGTTTTGTTTATTACTTCGAGCAAGGCTTTGTTTTCTTGTATGAATACATCAACAGGGTGGCCGGCTGGTATTTCCATAGCGCCGCTTTGATCGATGCTGCCATCGAGCACTTCGCCATGTATGTCGCAAAGTTGTAATACTTCTTCCTCGGGCAAGCCTTCGGCTATCAGTTCTTGCTCTACTTCAACTACTTCGCCATAAGGTATGTTGCTCAGGCTTTCACGTAGTTCTTGTTTTACCTGTTGAGGATTATGCCCCATGTGCAGTTTAAGTATCAGCTCTTTCAGCTTTTCTTTCCTGTAGTCGGAATTGTTAATTAATTCGCTCATATCTAATTATTTTGTTTCCTATAAAATTATGCAATGCTTTTGTTTATGTCAAGTTTTTTCTTTTTTCGACGATATTTTTTTCGCCATAAAAGGTAACCGCTAATTACAACAACTACACCGGCAAGGCTTGTTAAAGGAACAATTAAAATGTAAAAATTGCCCAAAATAAAGTTAAATAAACGGCCTGTATGCATTTCGAGCGAAAAGTTCCAAAGCGAAATGTTTGAATTTTCGATAATTGATTGGGGCATTTGCGGAGCAGTTGCTTTGTGCCAAAGCGGAATTGCACCTTGGTCGTAATCAACCATAAAACGGTTTTTGTTGTGGTCGGTAAGCATGCCTGTAACTTTAAAATTACCAATAGGTCTGCCGTCGCCCGGGCCTGCATAGGGCTCGCCGGTAGCAAAATCGTAAATATTGGGTGAGTTGGGATGCCATAAAAATAAACCACTGAACGAACCAATAAGGAAAGCTCCGTCGGTGTAGGGCTCAAAAACGTTAATGCCCATTACGCTAATTGGGGGCTGTATGCTAAATAGTTCTGGTTGGTATATGTTTTTGTCAAAGTAAAACATTCCATCTGATGTTGACAGCAAAAAGCGTTGTGTTTCGGTATCCCAAAGCAAGTCGCGCAATTTATCGTACCATGGGTTTGGCTGGTCGAGGTGAGAATGTTTAATGGGTTTTACTCGCGAGTTGGCTATGGCAATTAGCATAGGCGGGCGTAAAAACATTCCGGTGAAATAAAGTATTACCAGTAAAACAAAAGTCCATTCGCCAATGTGGTTGTGCCATTTCAACGTCCAACGGTTTATGCTGGCCATTTTAATGAATTGTTTGCCTTGTTTTACACGTTTTACAATAATTCCGGGGAAAAAGAAATAAACAATTCCGGTAACAGAAAGAAAAATGGTAACTAAGCCAAGTAAATCGACAAACAGCTTTCCGGGTAAGCCAAAAATTTCGCCTGAATGTATTTGCCATATTGTTTTAAATAGTGTTACCTCATTGATATATCCAATCGGAGCGTCGAGCTCTATTTTTTCAAAATTGGTTTTGTTACCGTTCGATTTTCCTCTGAACAGATAAGATCGGTTTATGGCATAAACAGTGTCGTTAACACATTCAACAGCGGTGAAACGTTTAATTGATACATCGAGATCGAATTTCTCCCACTGTTTTTTCTCCCATTCGTAAGCATAAAGTCCAAATTGAGTAGCAGCATATAGATGTCCGTTATTGGTTTTAAGTATATCGAAAGTTTTTCGGTTGTCGCTGCCTTTGGGCAAGCCATTTTCAAAAGGTTCAAAATTCTCAAATAGCGAATCGGTAAGCCAAATGCCCAAATTACCAAATATCAAAACACTGTCGGGGGTTATGCTAAGATTTCCTTTAAATGAGCTATTGTTCCAGTTTTTATAAGCATACTCGGTAGGTAAAAATTTACGATTGATGTCAATTGGGGCAAAAAATTCCCTGTGGTTCATTATTATACCGGTAAAACCAAAGTATAACAATATAAACGAAACAATCAATCCGGGCCAACAATGCAACTTTTTATAGGTACGCCCTTTTAGTTTTCTTCTTTCCATTTAAAAATATGGTTTTATAGGTAAAAGTCTGAACAGATCTGTTGTTTGTTGTTAGCTTTTAGTGAGTGTGTTGAGTACAGCTTCGCCTCTTTCGATTTTTGCTGCTAATGATTGTATGGTTTCGGTTTGTGCAATTTGCAGGTAGCCATCGCGTATAGCTGCATATCGATGGTGTAAGGGGCATGGGTTAGAGTCGCTGCATTGCGACAATCCAAAACCACAACGCGTAAAAACCGAGTTGCCTTCCATAATTGAAATTACCTTGTAAAGCGAAAGTGTTTTGTTTTGATTTGTGAAAAAGAAACCGCCTCCGCGCCCCTTTATTGAACCAATTAGCTCGTGCCTGGTTAATGTTTGCAAAATCTTTGCAGTAAAAGCAGCAGGTGCTTCAATTTCGTTAGCAACTTCGAGTACGCCCGGGCGTTGGCTCAGGTTGTTTTTTAATTGTATAAAAACCAACGCCCTAATGGCATATTCGGTACTTTTTGTAAGCATTTTTTATATCTGTTTAAGCTCCTCCTCAAGTTGTACTGCTTTTTTAAACAATAAATTGTTTTCGAGGTGAATGTGCCGGTGCAAGTCTTGTTCAAACTCCTGAAGTGTTTGATAGCCTACCCTGTATGTATTGCATCCATCGGAAGGAACGGTGTAATTTCCGGTAAATTTAGCAATTATCTCAAAACGTTCACCTTCGGCTTGATGTTCGGCTTCCATTTGATGAATGGGTTCTAAAACACTGATTTCATTTGGAGCAATTTTTTCACCATTCGATTTAATACGCAAAAGGTTTTTCACAAAAGGGAATAGAACGAGTTCTTCTTTTTGCATGTGCATAGTAAGGTTGGCCGCAGTTTGATCAAACAATTCGCGCACATCGAATAGCTCGGGGTGGTTATCGCCATGAACTTCGCAGAGTTTCTGAAGTTTAGCTTGTAAAAAAGGTATGGTGTCGCTTACGTAACTATGATGACGTTCAACAATATAATCGCATAGTTTATCGAGTGGCATACGTTCGAACCACGATGCATCAGGGTCATTCTGTGAAAGTACCGTTGATATTTCGGCAAGTACTTTCTCGGGATTTGCCTGAGCTTTTTCGCTTGCTTGTTCAAGCGATTGATGCCCTCCGCAGCAAAAATCAATTCGATGTTGTTCGAAAATTTTTGCTGTTTTAAAATTTAATCTTACTACTTCTCCAACTGGAGTGTTTAATTGTATGTCCATATTTAAATATTTTATGTTGTAGGGCACAAAGATATAAAAAAATTATAAAAGGATATACGGGTCTTTTAGTAATTTGTATATTTGTGTTGAATTTTTAAACATAAACTTTTAAGAAAGATGAAAACCAGAACTCTTTGGATCAGCTTTATAGCTGTTATGGTAGTATCGTTTGGAATTTTGGGCTACTATGGTATTGAAATATACCGGCAAGCACCACCGATACCTGAGAAAGTAGTTACCTCTGATGGGGTAGTAGTAATAACTTCGAGCCAAATAAAAGATGGGCAGAATGTTTGGCAATCGATGGGAGGACAAGAAGTTGGTACAATATGGGGTCACGGAGCCTACCAGGCTCCCGATTGGACTGCCGATTGGCTGCACCGCGAAGCTGTTTATATGTTAGACAGAATGGCTTTGGATGAATATGGTATTTCGTACGACAATGTTAGCAATGAGCAAAAAGCACTTTTAGAAATGCGTTTGCAAAGTGAATTACGTGCGAATACTTTCAACGAGGGAATAAAGACAATTACCATTTCGCCGTTGCGTGCCGAAGCGTTTAAGGCACTTAGTGCCCATTACACTGGATTGTTTATGGACAATCCCAATCTTAATCATTTACGGGAGGCCTATGCAATTCCGTCAAACAGCATTAAAAGTAAAGAACGCATGGAATTAATGAATGCATTCTTTTTTTGGGCAACGTGGGCAACAGTGACTGAACGCCCGGGGCAGGAAATAACTTATACTAATAACTGGCCGCCCGAAAATTTGGTTGGAAATAAACCCACTGGTTCGTTAATTATTTGGACAGGTTTTAGTGTAATTATTTTGTTGGTGGGTATTGGTTTAATGTCGTGGTATTATGCTACGCGGCGCGACGATGAAGAGCATACAGATGCGCCGGAGGTAAACCCATTGTCGGGAACAAAGATGACCCCATCGATGAAGGCTACCTTGAAATACTTTTGGGTGGTTACTTTGCTAATACTTGTGCAGATTTTGATGGGAGTAATAACCGTTCATTATACAGTTGAAGGACTTGGCTTTTATGGCTTGCCTCTGGCCGATGTTTTGCCTTATTCAGTGTCGCGTACATGGCATGTTCAGTTGGCAATTTTTTGGATTGCTACTTCGTGGCTGGCCACCGGTTTATTTATAGCTCCGGCAATTTCGGGGAAAGAACCTAAATACCAGCGTTTGGGTGTTAATATTCTTTTTGGGGCTTTATTGCTTATTGTTGTTGGTTCGTTGGCCGGACAGTGGATGGGCATTATGCAGCAACTGGGCTTGGTTGAGAATTTTTGGTTTGGTCACCAAGGTTATGAATATGTCGATTTAGGGCGCTTTTGGCAAATTTTCTTGTTTGTGGGTTTATTTATTTGGCTTTTCCTTATGGGAAGGGCAATATGGCCCGCATTGGTTGAAAAAAAATCGGAAAATCGCCATTTGCTCATCATGTTCCTGATTGCATCAATTGCTATTGCATCGTTTTATGGCGCCGGCTTAATGTGGGGGCGTCAAACGCATTTGGCTTTGGCCGAATATTGGCGTTGGTGGGTGGTTCATCTTTGGGTTGAAGGCTTTTTTGAAGTTTTTGCAACTGTTGCAATTGCTTTTTTATTTGTTCGAATGCAATTAATTAGGGCTAAAGTTGCAACTACAAGTGTTTTGTTTGCAACAGTGGTCTTTTTGTCGGGGGGTATTTTGGGAACTTTTCATCATTTGTATTTTACCGGAACACCAACTGCCGTTTTAGCTTTAGGTTCATCCTTTAGTGCTCTCGAAGTTGTGCCATTGGTTCTGATGGGTTTCGAAGCATACCATAACCTGCATTTGAGCCGTGCACGCGAATGGGTAAAGGCTTACAAATGGCCAATTTATTTCTTCGTTGCTGTTGCCTTTTGGAATTTCCTAGGTGCAGGTATATTTGGTTTCTTAATTAATCCTCCAATAGCTTTGTACTATATGCAAGGTTTGAACACAACCCCTGTTCACGGTCATACTGCTTTGTTTGGTGTTTACGGAATGTTGGGCATTGGATTGATGCTGTTCGTTCTGCGCGATATGGATATAAAATCGGAGTGGAACGAACGTTGGGTGAAGATTGCATTTTGGGGTATGAATATTGGTTTAATACTTATGGTATTAATAAGTGTGTTGCCAATTGGTTTGTTACAAACAGTTGCAAGTGTGAAACATGGTTTGTGGTATGCTCGCTCGGCCGAATTTTTACAACTACCCCACATGCAAACTTTGCGTTGGATGCGTATGTTTGGTGATATAATTTTTGCCGGAGGTGCAATTGCTCTTGCTTGGTTTATATTTGGCTTAAAAGGAGGCTGGTCAATTAAAAAGAAGTAATATTTAAGGTATAATGTATTAAAGCACCGGGCATTGTTCCGGTGTTTTTTTTGTATTGAATGTATTTCTTTTTTAAATATCTGCTTGGTTGATTTCATTCTGTTCGTTCCAAACGGGCAACGAAAATGTAAATGTGCTGCCTTTGCCTTCGGTGCTTTCAACTTTTAATGTGCCGTTCTGTTTCTCAATAAGTTCTTTAACAAGTACGAGCCCGAGCCCGGTTCCTTTTTCGTTGTTAGTTCCCGATGTTGTGAATTTGATGTTTTTTTCCAATAGTTTCTCAATGTTTTCTGCCGAAATGCCAATGCCATTGTCGATTATGCTAATAGAATATTGATTGTTTGATTGTTCAATAGCTACAATTATTTGTCCTCCGTTTGGGGTAAACTTTATTGCATTACTTAGTAAATTCCGAAGTACAGTGTTAAGCATTCGTTCATCGGCAATGGTTATGCAATTATTTAAGGGTAGATGTTTTTCGATATTTATATTTTTGATTTTTGATGAAAGGTTTACCAATGAAATACTTTTGTCGATTGCACTTTTCAGGTCGGTTTTTTGCGGAGTAAACTCCAGCAGTCCTCGCTCGGAGCGAGACCATTGCAGTAAGTTGTCGAGCAGGTCGAATAATTCGTTCGATGCATTGTTGATGATTTCAATTGTTTCGATTCGATGGTTATCGTTCATATTGTTGTAATTGCTAAGCAATACATCAGAAAAACCCATAATTGAATTGAAGGGGTTGATTAGGTCGCGTGCAACAATCGATAAAAATTTGTCTTTTGTTTGTATGGCATTTTCCAAATCGCGGTTCATTATTTGTAATTGTTTTGTTTTTTTATCGACAGTATTTTGAAGAATAATTTGTTGCTTTTTTAATGAACGAACCCTGTAATAGTAAATAAATAGCAAAAGCATAATGCCAAAAACGATTGACGAAATAATGAATAACTTGGTTCTCCACCATGGTGGTTCAATATTAATGGGTCATGAGTAGTGGTAATTTGGCCAGTAGCCTTGTTGGCTCGAAGCTTTTAACATGAAAGTGTATTTGCCCGGGTTTAAGTTGGTGTATTTGGCTATACGAATTTTTGAGTTTGTTAAATTCCACTCGTTATCGAAGCCTTCGAGTTTGTATAAGTAGGAAATTTTTTCGGCATTTGCATAATCGAGAGCTGAAAATTCAAAGGTTAAATTGTTGTTTTTGTAATTTAAGTCAATATGTTTTGTTTCGATTATTGATTTTTCTAAATAGAAGGAGTTTTGTTGCTTGTTGCCAACCTGAACGCTTTGGTTAAACAACATAAAATCGGTAACAATGGGTAAAAAGAAATCGTTTTCGATAACAATTTCGTTTGGATTAAATGCGTTAAAACCGTTTATGCCGCCAAAAAACATGATTCCGTTGCTTGCTTTTAAACAGGCGGTTTTCATAAAAACATTCGATTGTAAACCGTACGAAGCATCGTAATTCCGAAATTGTTGTGTTTCGATGTTGAAGTTCGATAATCCGTGGTTTGTGCTGATCCATAAGTCGTTGTTGTCGGTGAGTATGCCGGTTATGACATTGTGGGGCAAACCTTCGTTAATGGTGAAAAAGTTGTGCTCAAGTGTTTCACTATTTATTTTTATTAAACCTGCTCCTTTTGTTCCTACCCAAATATTTCCGAGTGTATCTTGTGTTACATAGCTTATTCGGTATTCTTTAATTGATGATTCGGTATTTGGATTGATGATATGGTTAAAGTGAAGTTTTGGCGTTATATCGTTGAAATTTACTTTGTTTAATTCAATCATATCCAAGCCCCATTCGGTAGCAATCCAAAGCCGATGTTTGTTGTCGATAAACAAATAAGTAATTGCATTACTGGTAATTTGATCGGGACCGGAGTAGTTGATGTCGGTAATTTGATACCTGATAAATGAATCGGTGCCCTTTTTCATTAGATTTATACCCGAGCTAACTGTTGCAATCCACATATTGCCCCATTGATCTTGTTCAAAACCCCAAACATGATCGCTGCTAATTGAGCTTGTGTCGTTAGGGTTGAATCTGTAATGCGAGAATTTCTCCAGCTTCTGGTCGTAAATGTTTAATCCTCCATTGAATGTGCCAATCCAAATATTGTTATCGTTATCACAAAAAAGTTTTATGGTTGTATTTATGCTCAGGCTGTTTTTATTTTTAGGATCGTGCATTAAATGGCTAAAGCTTTTAGTTTTCTGATCGTAAATGTTAAGGCCTCCTCCATCGGTACTAAGCCATATAAGCCCGTTTTGATCTTCGCAAATATTTGTTACTATTTTATTATTTAGGTTGTTGGTTGAGTTTGGTACACTATAATGCACGCCAAAACTAAGTTTCGAAACAGCTACTTTGTTTATTCCTGTTAAATATGTGCCAACCCAAAAGTTATTCTTATCGTCTTCATATATGGTATAAATTGCATTGCTACTAAGTTTCGATTGATTATTGGTGCTGCTCCTGTAGCTTGTTGTTTTGTTATTATCTTGGTCGTAAATAACGATGCCGTTTCCATCGGTTCCAAACCATATTAGGTTGTTGTGGTCAATCATTAATGCTCGTAAAAGCGAAATGTTTATTTGTTCTTCGTTAATGGTTACTGATGTTGTTTGGGTGAATGTGTTTTTATGCCTGTCCCAATAAATTGCACCCATACCTTGTGTTGCAATCCAAAGGTTATTCTCACTGTTTACAACGATTCGCTTGTTTAAAATGTTCCATCGGGTTAAGCCCTCTATTTTAATTTTATGCATTGAAATAGAGTCGTTTGTGTAGTCGTAACAATTGAGGTAATCGCAGTTCGATGCAATCCATATTTTTTTGTCATTATCTTCGGTTATCGAAAATACTTGATTGTTGTAAATTGAATAATCGTAATCGCCGCTTTGTGTAAAAATAGAATAATCAGTAGTTTTTATCGAATGTATTTCTTCTGTAATTTTTATTCTTACAATCCCGTTATACGATCCAATCCATAAATAATCCTTGCTATCGAAATACACTGTATTGATTGTTTCATTAATAAGATTGGCGGGAATGTTTAATCCTGAATAGGTTGAAAAATCAACGATTTTTTCATTGTCTCGATCAAAAAAATACAAGCCTTCGGATGTGGCAATCCATATTCTTCCGAATCGGTCTTCAATAAGGTTTAGGAAAAGAAGGCTTCTGCTAATTTGCTTTTCAGAATTTTTTACATTGAAATATTTAAAAGTATGCCCGTCGTAACGGTTTAAGCCATCGTCGGTGCTGAACCACATAAAGCCTCTGCTATCTTTAAGTACAGCGTAAACAGTTCCGCTCGATAACCCTTCGGATGTTG
>Ga0116164_10003629_pt1 | contig 10488 bp, 9 predicted proteins | sample AD_UKC109_MetaG_FD_89888 | JGI IMG/M metagenome (GOLD analysis project Ga0116164, IMG submission 89888) | Active sludge microbial communities of municipal wastewater-treating anaerobic digesters from Hong Kong - AD_UKC109_MetaG | ecosystem: Engineered > Bioreactor > Anaerobic > Digestate... | reverse complement strand
TCGAGCGCATAGCGCATCACCAGCAAATCCGAGCAGTGGTCGAAATGCAGATGCGAAAGCACGACCGCATCCAGCGTCTGCGCGGGCAGATACTCGGCCAGCCGCGCAAACACGCCCGCGCCGCAGTCGATCAGCACGTGCGTTTCGCCGTCCTCGATCAGATAGCCCGAGCAGGCTCCATTCGGACGCGGATACGGGCCGAAACGGCCCAGCACGGTTAAAATCATTCTTCCCTCTCCTGCGGCGCGCGGCGCACCTGCAGCATCTTCTCCGGCTCCATGACGGGCATATAGCGCAGAATCACCGCGCCCGCCGCCCCGCAGACCACGCCCTGCGCAAGATCGGTTAAAAACGCGAGCCCGGCAACCACAAATTCACGCACGATCAGCAGATCGTAGACAAAATATCCCAGCACCATGATCGCTTCCGTCATGCCCGCAACGACAAGGCACTTTTTCCAGTCGTCGCATTTCAGCGCAAACGCCGCGACAAACAAAGCCATTGCGGACTTGATAATCAGGCTGCCGATGATAAAGAGCTTGCTGCCGACGACAAGGTCGGCCAGCGCCGCGCCGAGCGCGGAAACAATCACGCCCCACGGCGCGCCGAGCATCAGCACCGAAACATAAATGCATGCGTCGCCAAGCGTTGCATACACGCCCGCGCTCACCTGCTGGCTTCCCAGCGTGTAGGTAAACGGCATGTCCACCCGAAACAGCGCGGTCACCAGAAACGTCCCGGCGAAACAGGAAAGTATGGTGATCAGCTGTCGCTTATCGATCGATTTCCAATCCATGCTGCCCTCCAGAAAGCAGACGCGCGCGGCATCGCGCTATTCGCCCGCGTTGATAATCTCGTCCAGAAGATCGTCCAGCGAAACATCGTCGCCGCCCGTCTCGCTGTCTGACGTTTCAGCCTTCGTCGCCGCCGCTCCGTCCTCCGGCTCCCATTCCGGCGCTTCGTCCGCCGCCGCCGCTTCAAAAGCAGCCTCCAGCTTTGCGTTTTCTTCGGCTTCCGTCCCCGCTTCTTCCGGCGGGAACAATTCGTCGAACGCCAGGCCGGTCTCCTCTTCCACCGTTCGTTCTTCCGGCTCCGCGGTTTCCTGCGCTCCGGTTTCCGGTTTTACGCATTCCGCGTCCGGCTCCAGAACGAAGTCCGAGCTTTCAAACGCAGTATCGAACGACTGCGCAAACTCGGCCTGCGGCTCGCCGGCGCTCTTGTGTTCCTCACTCGCCCAGGCTTCTCCCGAATAGGGTTCCTTCGGCGCTTCCGCCGTATCTTTTGCCTTGGTGAACATGCTTTCAAAAGCACGCTGCACTTCCGCTTTCGGCTCGATCGCAGGTGCTTCCGGCGTTGTCATGGGCTGCGCCGCTTCTTCCGGCGCTTTCGCTTCGGTTTGAACAGGTGCTTCCGGCTCCGGAACCGGGCGGTTCTGCAGACGGTAAATATTGCGCATCAACTGCGCCGGGTCGCCCTCGGGGTCCGGCAAATCCTGCATGCCGGACGGGGGCTCGATCCGCTGCCCGGTCATGAACGCCGCGAACTGTGCGGCGGACTCCTGCGCCCGGTCTGCGGACCGCTGCAATAGCGCGTTATAGGAAGCGAGCGCTTCTTCATGCGCGTGCATGGCCTCCGCGGCTTCCGTCTGCATCCTTGCGCTTTCTTCCTTTGCAGCGGCAAGCAGGCCGTCCGCTTTGTCCTGCGCGGCCGCGCGGACCGCGGCAGCCTCGGCCTCAGCGGAAGCGAGCGCCTGCTCGGCGCGCTTCTTTGCCTGCGAAACAGCTTCCTCGGCACGTTTGAGCGCGTCCGCTTTCGTTTTTTCGGCGGATTCCTGCGCCGAGCGCAGGGTGTCGATAATCGCCTGTTCGCGCTTACGATACCCGTCGATGAGCTGCTCCATCGTGTCGATGCGCGTTTCCAGCAGCGTGATGCGCTGGATCCGTTCTTCCAGGAGTTGCTGCATTTCTTGGCGTTTCATGATTCGTCAACCTCCAGTTTCAGCTGCTGCGTCTGCGCAGGGTATCCCATGTGCGCGTATCCCGCGGGCATCACGACGCGCCCGCGCGGCGTCCGCGCAATAAACCCGAGCCGGAGCAAATACGGCTCGTAAACGTCCTCAATCGTCGTTGCGTCCTCACCGGTCGCCGCGGCGATGGTGTCCAGCCCGACCGCGCGCCCGCCGAACTTTGCGATCATGGTTTCAAGCACCTTGCGGTCTACCTCGTCGAGTCCCAGTTCGTCCACGCCGAGCATGTCCAGCCCTTCGCGCGCAGCGGCAACGTCGATGCCGCCGTCCATGCGCACCTGCGCGTAGTCTCGCACCCGGCGGAGCAGGCGGTTGGCCACGCGCGGCGTTCCGCGCGCACGCGAACCGATCTCGATCGCGCCTTCCTCGTCGATATCGATGCCGAGGATGTCCGCGCTGCGCAGGATAATCTCCTTGAGCGACTCGTCGTCATACATCGCGAGCTGCTCTTTAATACCGAAGCGATCGCGCAGCGGCGACGTTAGAAGTCCCATCCGCGTGGTCGCGCCGATCAGCGTGAAATGCGGCAAATCGAGCCGGATGCTCCGCGCGGACGGCCCTTTGCCGATAATGATGTCCAGCGCGAAATCCTCCATTGCCGGATAGAGCACTTCTTCGACGTTCGCGTTCAGGCGGTGAATCTCGTCGATGAATAGCACGTCTCCCGGCGCAAGGTTTGTCAGCAGCGCCGCAAGGTCGCCGGCGTGCGTGATGGCAGGCCCGCTCGTAACCCGCAGCGAAACGCCCATTTCGTTTGCAACGATGCCCGCCAGCGTGGTTTTGCCAAGTCCCGGCGGTCCGTAAAAGAGCGAATGGTCAAGCGACTCGCCGCGCTTCTTGGCGGCCTCGATATAGATGCGCATATGCTCCTTGACCGCATGCTGGCCGATGTATTCGTCCAGAAAATGCGGGCGGAGCGAATATTCCGTTTTTACTTCGTCCTCGCGCATCGAGGAGCTGATAAGCCGATCGTCCATTCGCGTTCCTTATTCCTGACTGATAAAAAATCTTCGTTTATTTTGCAAGTATGCGCAGCGCCGCGGTGATCAGCGTTTCAACGCTGTCCGCCTCTTTGACGCCGGACACGGCCTTACCCGCCGCCAGACCGTCGTAACCGAGCGACACGAGCGCCGCAACCGCCTCGGCGCGGATGTCCGGCCGGTCGTCGACGGCCCCGCCGGAGAGCATCTCCGCGGGCGCAACGCGCTCCTTGAGTTCCAGCAGTACGCGCTGTGCGGTCTTGCGGCCCATGCCGGGCACGCGGTCGAACGCGGCGGCGTTGTTGGTCACAATCGCCCCGGCCACGTCGCCGGGCGTTAAAATGGAAAGCACGGAGAGCGCAAGCTTGGGTCCAACGCGCGTGACCGAAAGCAGCCGCCGGAACATCTCCTTTTCTTCCTTGTCAAAAAAACCGTAAAGCGCCATTATGCCGTCCGCCAGATGCAGATGCGTATACAGCCGCGCCGCTTTTCCCTCGGAAAGACGCTTGAGCGTCATGGCGCTGCAAAACAGCTCGTAACCGACGCCGCCCGTTTCAACCACGGCACGGTCGGCCTGCAGTTCTTCCACTATGCCGCTGATATAAGCGTACAAATCGTTTCCTCCGTGTTCCGCCGCCGCTTTCTAGCGGATGCGGTATTCCTCCGCCGCGGGCCCGATGGTGCAGCCGTGGCTGATCGCCGCGGCGAGCGCGTCCGCCGCATCGTCCGGCTTAGGTTCCGTTTTGAGCGAAAGCAGCAGCTTGACCATCTGCTGGACGGCGCGCTTGTCCGCGTGTCCGTTGCCGGTGACGGCAAGCTTGATCTGCATAGGCGTGTATTCATAGAGCGGCAGTCCCGCCTGCTGCGCGGCCAAAATCGCCACGCCGCGTCCCGCTCCCACCGCGAACGCGGTCGTCGTGTTGCGATAGAAAAACAGTTCCTCAAACACCGCGTGATCGGGGCGGAACTTTTCAATCAGCGCACACACGCCGTCGTAGAGCAGGCAAAGCCGCTGCGGAAGCGTTTCATCCGGCGTGGTTTGAATTACACCGTAATCGACGGGGGTAAGCTTCGTGCCCTCGGCGTCCACAACCCCGTAGCCGAGAATGGCGTAGCCGGGGTCGATTCCCAGAATTCGCATGCATTCACCAACTCATATAATCTCATGTTATTTTAGCATGAAAGCGGCTCCCTGTAAATGAACGCCGCCCGCCTGCTGAATTGTTTCATGGTTTCGTCACAACTGCCGCAGCCTAGCTTGCCGGACGTAAAAACGCCGCGCATGTACTGCGCGGCATTGCGTTTTTTTGTGTTAACCACCGGGATTGGCGGTGGAATATTTTGCAATCAGCTCGTTGAGTTTTTCCTCGGAAACGCCAAAGTACTTGCGCATGCTCTCAAGCGCGTTTTCCGGCCTGTGTTCCACGATATAGCGCAGACGCTCAATAGATTCCTCCCACTCGCTCATTGAATACGGACGGTTCCACCTGGCGATCTGCCGCGGCATCTCCGGCCGCAGCGCCGCGGCCATTTCGTCCAGCAGTGCGGTCGCCCGCCCGCTGTTGAAATAGGTTTCAACGACCTCCACATATCGTTCGACGCAGTATTCGCGCCAGGCCGCGTTCTGCTTGAGTCCGATATAGATTTCAAAATACGTCAGCGACCCGTCGGCGGAGGGCACGCCGTTTACGTTAAAATACTGGCTGATCATCGTACGGGCAGAGCTTTTGAACGCAAAATCGAGATCGTAGAACACCGGCCGCCATTTCACCGAAGAATCCGTTGTGCGCCAGTATTTCTGGTTGAACATGTCGGAGTTGCAGATATACGTCTGCGCAATGAAGTAATCCGTGAAGTATTCCACGTCGATCCACTGGCTGAATTCCTCGAATTTTGCGTCGTCGCTGAGGTTCGTGTTCTCGGCGTACGAGCGCACGCGTTTGAAGTCCCTGTTGCTGCCCTTGATCACCGCGCTGTTGCGGCGGATATACTCCACCGTGTCGCCGTCGATTCCATAGTGCGTAACAAGATACTCGGAGTTCTGATCCTCGTTGAGATCGTACAGGCCGTTGTATTCTCCGTTGATATACACGACGACGGGCCGTGTCGCGGAGTTATCGAGATACATCCCCTGCACCAGACGGGACGTGAAAGAATCCCGTATGCGCGCGTCGGTCCAGTCCTGCCCGCCGTTACGCACGACCAGCGACGCAAACGTCTTGTATTCGTAATCCGGCCAGAACGGGTATGTCACGCTGCTCTGGCCATAGCCGGAGCGCAGGTTGATGCTCAGCGATTTCTGCCCGTACACAAGCGTACCCGCGCCTTTGGGCTTTATGCCCGCGGGAAACGACGTGCCGAGTTTTCCGTCGGTCTCATAATAGGAAATAAAGGCGTACCGTTCGACCTTTTCAGACTGTTTGTCCACGCGGAGCACTTCGCGGATGCGCTTTGCATTGCCGGTGACGCAGACCACGGGCACCGTGTGCGGCTCCTCGAAAAGATACGTTGCGGTCGTGATTTCGCTCACGCGCATGCCGGGTACGATCGCAACCGCGCGCAGCGGCGTGTTGTCCGAGACGGCGACCGGCCCGCTGTAGAGCTTTGAATCTTCATCCGGCTCGTCCCCGTCGGTCGTATAGTAAATCACGGCGTTTTCGTTGGGACATGTGATGGTCACGCTGAACGCGTCGCGGTGATAGAGCTGTGTATCCGAAAACACGGGCTGCGGCGAAATCCCGACGGCGATTCCCGTGTCGTTCGGCCCGCCCTTGGTTTCCTCCTGAAAAAACACGCGCGCGGTGTATGGGTCGGACTCGACGCGTCCGCTGGAAACGCCGTATGCCAGCGCACCGGTCTCAAACGAGTCCACAAACTCGCCCCCTGCGTTATACAGCACGATGGTCTCGCCGGCAGGCGCGATGCCGAACGGCGCGGTCTCGCTCGTCTGCTGCGTTTCGTGGGACGTGCACTCGATCACGAGATACCCGCCCGCCTCGATCGTTTTGCCCGAGATTGTGTATTTCGCGGGTTCGTCCGGGTCGTCGCTGACGGTCCAGCCCGTAAGATCGACCTCCGCCGAACCCCCGTTATGGAGTTCGATCCAGTCGTTTTCGCCGCTTCTGATCTCCTGTACGGCGGAAACTTCGCTGATAAAAACACCCTGATTGTCGAAACAGCCGATTTGATCGGCTGTTTCAAATCCGTGCGCGTTTTCATAGCCGGGCGTCGGCGAAGCATAGTATCGTATCTCGCCGTCGTCGTCCAGCCCCACGGAAACGTTGTCCTGCGTAACGTCCGCAAACGAAATACTCTCCGAACGCATACCGTTGAGCGCAGTCAGATAGAGCGCGGTTTCGTCGTCCGAAAGGCCGAACGACGCATGCAGTTCCCCGCTGGAGCGGTTCTTGCCGGAAAGGAACACAACCTGATACCCGCCCGCTTCGAGCGTGATATCCGGCAGCGCCCATTTATACAGGTCGTCTGCGTCGTCCGAAAGGAAATACCCCGAAAGCGAAACCGCTTCTGAGGACGTGTTTTTCAGTTCCGCCCATTCGCAGCGTTCGCCGTCTTCGTCCGTAATGGAAAGGGTGTTCTTCTTAAGCACCTCGCTGATGTGGACGGGGTCGCTTTTGTCCATCACGGTAACAGCCAGCTCGGAAAAAGTTTTGTCGCTGTTCTGCGCTTCAAACGTCGGAAACGCGGTGTATTCCGCAGTCCCCGCGCTGTTTTTTACGACGGACACGCCTGCCGGAACGCCCGTGCTCCAGGAAATGCGGTCGATCAGGTCGCCCTGCAGATCGGAAAGCAGCAGCGTCGTGTCCTCCTTGCTGAGCCGGAAGGAGGTGTGAATCCCGTCTTCGGCGTCGCTGCCAAGCCCGGAAAGATACACGCAGACATAATCGCCCGCCGGTACGGTGCCGGAGGTGAACTGCCATTTGAGCGGCTTTGTCTCGTCGTCCGAAAGGCAGTAATTCTCCAGCTGGATTGCGGAACCGCCGTTGTTGTGCAGTTCCACCCAGCGGTAGCCGGTTTCGTCCTCGTTTGGCATCACTTCGCTGATGGTCAGCGCATCGAGGTTCTGCGAGGCAAACACGCCGTCGAGGGTGTCGTAAATCGAATCGGAATTCACAAAACCGGCCGTCGGCACGGCGCAGTAACCATAGGTGCCGTCCGCGCGCCTGGCGTAGGATACGTCAGTATAAAGCGCGGGAATGTCCATCTGGACGACAATCCCGTAATATGCGTCGGTGATAAAGAGATAGTCTCCGCTTTTACTGAGGCTGAAGTTTGTGCAGAATGCGCTTTCTTCCATCGTCTCGTCGTCCGCCGTGGTCGCATAGAGCACCAGGTACTCGCCCGGCGCGATGCTCGTGCCGTCCGGAAAGACAAACTTATGGAGTTTGCGCATGTTGTCCGAAACGCCGTATCCCGAAAGGTCAATCGCCTGGCTGCCCGCGTTATAGAGCTCGATCCAGTCCGGCGTGCCGAGGTTCTCGTTCGTCAGCGAGCGTTTGTTGCTTGAAACAATTTCGCTTACGACAAGCGTGCCGCCGCCCGCCGGCGCCGTCTCCGCCGTGCAAGCGCAAAACAGCGGCAAAAGCGCCGCAAGAAGTATTCCGCTTAAAATTCGTTTGATTCTCAACTGCATGAAACAATTCCTCACACGGGGCATATTATACCATAGCGCCGCGCCGTTGGGGAGCGTCTCCGTTTTATTTCAGAAAATGTTACAATCCCGAAAAACGAACCCGCCCCGTCTCTTTTCGCCGCTTTTCCCGCCCGCCGCAAGAAATCTTTATGCTCTCCCGTCATAAGCGTCCGCCGGGCATTTGACGATTAGGCAATTCTGCGATATGATAAATATGCAATATACAATAGAAGAAAGTAATGATTTCGGCGACGTATTTGCCGGGAATGGAGCTCATATGCGAAAAATCGGTTACCTGATCAGTCATAAAAACAATGAGCGCCGCCGCGCGCTGCTGCCTTGCGACCTTGCGGACGTCGAACACCGCGCCCATCTGGTCGTTGAAAGCGGCTATGGTGAAGCGCTCGGATTTTCCGACATGGACTACCGCGTCGCGGGCGTGTCCGTCGCCGAGCGGAAAGCCGTGCTCGGCTGCGACGTGCTGGTCGACGTCAAGCTCGGCGACGCGGACTATCTGCACGAAATTGCACCCGGCAAAACACTGGTCGGCTGGGCGCATATCGTACAGAAAACGGACTTTGCCAAAGCGGTCGCCGACGGCAAACACACGGTGATCGCCTGGGAAAACATTTCCGAAAAAGGACGCTATATCTTTTACCGCAACCGCGAACTGGCGGGCGAAACCGCCATTTTGCACGCGTTTACGCACTACGGGCGCATGCCCTGCGACTGCCGCGCCGCCATCATCGGCAACGGCAAGACCGCGCGCGGCGCATACCGCGTTTTATGTGGACTCGGCGCAAAAGTGGACGTGTTCCCGCGCAAGCTGGAAGCGTTGTTCCGCGAACAGATGACGCAGTACGACGTGCTGGTCAACTGCGTGATGTGGGATACGCGCCGCACCGACCGGCTGATCTACCGCAGCGATTTAAAGCGTCTCAAGCGCGGCTGTATGATCGTCGACGTGAGCTGCGACCCGAATCTGGAGATCGAAACCTCCCGCCCGACCACCTTTGACGATCCCGTCTACACGGTCGACGGCGTGCTGCACTACGCCGTGGACAATACGCCCGCAATGGCTTATAAAACCGTCAGCGAAATCATCAGCCGCGCGTTCGCGCCGTATATCGGCGATCTCGTCACGGGCCGCTGCCGTCCGAGTCTCGAGGCGGCGGTCGCCGCACGCGGCGGCGTGCTGTGCGACCCGGCCGTGTTTGCATTCCGCTCGCGGCAGAACCCGTAAGAGGAAGAACTGCTGGACGCGTGAAAAGCAGTTTTGACACATAAAAAAATCGCGGATTGCTCCGCGGTTTTTTTTATACGTTTGTCAGTCGACCAGCTCGATAACAACCATCTCCGCGGCGTCGCCGCGGCGCGGCCCGAGCTTGTACATACGCGTGTACCCGCCCTTTTTGCCTTCCTCGGCACGCTTTGCGTACTTCGGCGCAATATCGCGGAAGAGCTTTTCGACGACCGGATGCGCGCGTTCTTTCGTGCGCTCGGTATATTCGCTCTTGCTCTCTTTCTGCTCCTTGGGCTCCGGCACATCGTAAAGATACGCCATGATCGCGCGGCGGGCGGCAAGCTTGCTCGGCTTGTCGTTGACGACTTCGCGCGTCATGATCTGCGACTTTTCGTTGCGGGATTCCTTCTCTACCGTCTCGCTGTTATCATATTCCCTGACCGCGAGCGTGATGATCTTTTCGGCAATCGAACGGATTTCCTTGGCGCGTGCAACGGTCGTTACGACCTTGCCGTTCCAGAGAAGCGCCGTGGTCTGATTCCTCAAAAGAGCGACACGCTGGTCAGAGGGTTTCCCCAGTTTGCGGTTCGCCATTGTGCTTCCTCCTTATTCGTCATGTGCGCGGAGGGACAGACCCAGCGCACTCAATTTTGCCTGAACTTCTTCGAGCGACTTGCGCCCGAGATTGCGCACCTTCATCATCTCTTCCTCGTCGCGCTGAACGAGCTCTTCAACGGTGTTGATACCCGCGCGCTTGAGGCAGTTGTAGGAGCGGACGGAAAGATCGAGGTCCTCGATGTTCATCTCGAGGATGCGTTCCTTCTTGCTCTCCTCTTTCTCGACGAGGATTTCAACGCCGACCACATGATCGGTCAGGTTAATAAAGAGCGTCAGGTGCTCGGTCAGGATCTTCGCCGCAAGGCTCGCGGCCTCGTCCGGCTTGATCGTACCGTTCGTCCAGACTTCAAGCGTAAGCTTGTCGAAGTCCGTAATCTGGCCGACACGCGTATTCTCGACGGTGAAGTTGACCTTCGTAATCGGCGTGAATATCGAATCCACGGCGATCTCGCCGATCGGCATGTCGCTGCGCTTGTTGCGCTCCACCGGCACGTATCCGCGCCCGTGGTCCAGCATGATCTCCATGTGCAGCTTCGCACCCTTGTCCAGCGTTGCAATATGCAGCTCCGGATTGATGATCACCACGTCGGAATCAGGCAAAATGTCCTTTGCCTTGACTTCGCATTCGCCGCTCGCGTCGATAATAACCTTCTTGGGGCCGTCGCTGTACATTTTGCAGCAAAGCTCCTTGAGGTTGAGAATGATCTCGGTAACGTCTTCCTTAACGCCCTCGATGATCGAGAACTCGTGCAGCACTCCGTCGATGCGCACGCTCGTGACCGCTACGCCCGGCAGGCTTGAGAGCAGCACCCGACGCATGGAATTGCCAAGCGTGGTACCGAATCCGCGTTCCAACGGCTCAACGACGAATTTGCCGTAATCCTCCGTCAGTTCAACACATTCGAGTTTGGGCTTTTCGATCTCCAGCATTGCATACCCTCCTTCGGTTTGTTTGTTGCGGTCCGCCAAG